>Ga0214923_10001397_pt1 | contig 34445 bp, 29 predicted proteins | sample LL1510_MetaG_FD_177993 | JGI IMG/M metagenome (GOLD analysis project Ga0214923, IMG submission 177993) | Freshwater microbial communities from Lake Lanier, Atlanta, Georgia, United States - LL-1510 | ecosystem: Environmental > Aquatic > Freshwater > Lake | place: USA: Georgia | collected...
ATCGCTGCCACCCCTGCCTGCATAATGTCACGCACCTTGGCAGTTTCCGCACGGTATTGCTCTTCAAGCTCCTGGGCGCGCTGCTTATATTGACTCTCAAAACTTTTCAGCGCCGTCTCTGTTTTGCGTCGCTCTTCACTGAGTTGCTCATTTGCCCATCGCTTAGCCATATACCCGGCACCAACACCACCAAGGGCAAGCCCCGCAACGCCGGCAGCAAGCTCACGGCCATGAAACCTGAGCCAGCGACGCACACGTCCGCCAAACGTGCGCTTTTCACCACTTTTGCGCAGCGCAGTACTCAAATCAAGCGATGCTGAAGACACAGGCTCTGTTTCCATTGCATGCAATAGCCCCGATGCAAAACAAAAAAGACTGAGAATAAAACAAACTATACGCTTCATACCTTTACCCCATTTGTTTAAACAAACAAACCATTTTACTTAATAATAAAAGTTCTTTTGCCCCTAATACTAGTATTAACAACAAATACTATAAAACCCCTGACAAATACATGGTCGTATGCTATCATCCCGACCATTGTACTCCACACGCCTCACGTATTAGTACTAAAGGACACTTCATGATCCATCGACATACTCTCTTTTCAAGCATTCTCTTTGCCCTCAGCTTTTCTTATTCCTGCCTTGGAGCAAACGCACCGACACCTTCTGCAAAGCAAACCTGGTGTATCGTCGGTGGCACGCGCGGTCCCGGCTATGCTCTTGCGCAAAATCTCTGCAATGACTCCTCTGTCAATTGCACCCTGTTTGTACGTGATGCCTACAAAGCACGCTCCCTATTTAAAAATACACAAAACCGGCCAACGATAATCGAAGGTGATGTCACCACTGACACCGACGCTCTAACGCAGGCGGCAACCGGCGCAACCTACTTAGTAGTCGCCCAATCATTCCCGTATGCGGTCTGGAAAGAAAGTTATGAAGCCATGGTAACGCACTGCATCACCGCCGCGCGCAGCACCGGTGCAACCCTTATTTATTTCGGTCGCATTCAGCGCTATGGCCTTATCAATCCTATTACTGAAGACTCAACACCGGTACCAAACTGTGAACAAGGTAAGGTGCTCAATGATCTGGAAACACTCCTTGAGACCTGCGGTGTCCCTACCTACATCATCTGTCACTCGTATCCTTTTGGTCCTAACGTGGGAGATGGCTTGCTAGAAACCAATTTCACTGAGCTTGCCCCTGCGGGAAGCAAAAAGACCTTTGATTGGATTGCCAGCGATACCGTGCCATTGCAATTCACTTTTTTGCCGGATCTTGCTGCTTTTACCCGCCAATGCGTTGCAGCAATTCCCCTCACCACTAACCCATGTTTTAGAATTAATTTTGCCGGTATTACCGTGCCCTCTATTAACGACTTTGGCAAGGCGTATTGTGATATCGCACAGTCAAAATACAAGATCTCTTTATTATCAAAAACAAAACTCACCATTGGTGCAGCGTTCCGCCCAGAAGCAAAACGCGCCAAAGACGCTTTTTATTCCTTTGATAATGAGATTTTATTGAGTAGCACACTGCAACAACAGGTGTGTCCGTTTAACCTGACATCGCTTAACGATGCCCTTACCATAACCCATGCCTATTATGCCACGCTTAGCCATTAGCCTTAATGCCTTTATCGTTAGTATTTTTTGTTGCACTCTTGCCGCTAAAAAAGAGGTGCCCGAATGGGTGATCCTTGGTGGGACTTGTAATTTTAGTTATGCCATGGTCTGCCATCTCGCCGCGCAGAACATACCGTGCACCGTTATTGTTCACCCGCGCGACCTGCACAGCACGCGGCTCTACTTTCCTGATGCGCCAACCATTACCATCGTAGAAGCAAACTATATCTCCCCCGAGCGCCAAACAGACCTAGACAAGCTTGCAGCCGGTGCCAAATATCTCTTTTTTGACCCTGAAGACAAAAACTACCGCACCTGGCATACCACGGTGCCGGCAATTGCCCACAATGCCCTTGCCATGGCACGCAAAAACAACTTAACCGTCTTTTACCCAGCACATGTCTATGCCCTTACCAAGGAGGAACAACTCACCGATGAATCGCCGTATGGCCCATCGACGTCACAAGGCATGACCGTTGCCAAGATTGAATTTCTGCTCGACGCTGCTGCTAAAACAAAAAAATGCAAAGTCCGTAAAATTCGCGCGCCCTATGCCTTTGGCCCAGCCGTGTATGATTACCTGCTGAGCTCAAGCTTTCGCGACATTCCCGTTAACGGACGCTTTACCTGGCTCCTGCGTACCGACCTGCCCCACCAATTTTGCTTTACCTTTGACGTAGCGCGTATCGCCACCCTCTTGGCAAGCACCTTTCCAAATGAGCAAATGCTTACCGTGCATTTTAGCGGCTATCAGTACGACTCTGTTGATACCTTTGCCGCCCAAATTTGTGCGCTTGCCGGCAAGCCACTCAAACACCGCACGGTCAGCAAATTTTTGCTCGAAGTCGTCTGTTTTGCCGAGCATAATGCTGAACGCGGTGCTGACCTAAAAGCCTATTTTGATGCGCCGGTCTATTTGAGCGATTCACCCCGACTCAAAGAGCTGAATTTTCAGGCAACACCAATTCAAGAGGCATTACAACTCACCCTCGATTGGTTTAAGAATTTTCCTGAGACCCGTGGACTCGTTAATCGCCTGCAATTAACGTAATAAAATAACTGCAATAAAAAAGGCGGTGGAGTGTTATGTCTTCCGCCACTGAGGTGCGATTACTAGAAACTTCTCGGCCAATGCCGAATCAAGACAACATCATCTCTATTGTCCAGCTCCTCTAATAGCTCCTCCACACTGCCTAGGTGTCTGAATAAAGGAACATTCACATATAGCATTGGCCAGAAGTAGCGATGTAACATCAGCAGGGGCACATTCTCATTTGATCTTTAATTAAAGTACGCTGCTAACACGGGCACGCACGTAGCACTCACAGAAGGGAAAAGCCGTCCCGGGTACCCCTTTGAGGGACCTTCTGGCTCCGTCTACGCCGTATATCGCTTAGCCCACCTTCTCCGTAGCGTTCTTAGCCGAACGGCTACGGTGGATTGCACCGCGAGGCTTCGACGGACTGGCGTCGGTGCAATGAGTGGGGCGTCACTGCCATGCATCCAAAATATATTCATTAATGAGAAATCAGGGCATACCCTATCGCGATTGCCTTACTGGCAAAACGCCTTCCACGCCCGCTCAATCCGCGTACGTGCATCGGTATAGACGGCATCAACTTGCTCGCGCTGCGCCACCGGCATCTGCTCGTAATACCATCCAAAGCCGACTGCAAGAAGTGCACACAACGCCACCAAGCGAATATTGCCAAAAAAAGCTGCGATAGCTAAAAATATCGCAATCACTAATAATTCCATACCTTCTCCTACGCCAATGTGCACCAAAAAAAGTGCCGCCCAACACGAATGAAGAGCGGCACGGAGTCTGCCATATCATGGCATCACTTGTGAATAACTATGCGGCTTTAGGCCTTTTTCTTTTTCTCCGGTTTCTTTTTTTTCGGTGCTGCGCGCTTGGTCGCCTTGTGCAAGGAGGTATCAACCACCTCGGCAGACAAGGCATGCTCTAGCACTTCGTCCATGGTTTTTACAAAAATGATCTGCGCGCCTTTCAAGTCTATCTCACCAATAAACTCCTTCACGTCAGGCTCATTTTCTTTCGGAATAAGAATCGTGTGCATACCGTAGCGAATCGCCGCCAGCATTTTTTCACGAAGGCCACCCACCGCAAGCACGCGCCCACGCAAGGTAACCTCACCGGTCATAGCAATGCCTGCCTTAATCGGACGCCCACTAAACGCCGAGGCCAATGCTGTTGCAATCGTAATACCAGCAGAAGGACCGTCTTTAGGAATACCGCCTTCAGGAAAATGGATATGCACATCATTGTCCGTAAAGACACGCGTTGCAATCTTAAGCTGTTTTGCGCGTGAGCGTACATAGCTCATCGCCGCTTGTGCTGACTCTTGCATCACTTCACCAAGCTGACCGGTCAGCGTCAAGCCACCCTTGCCTTTGAGCACCGTAACTTCAAGATCCAAAATGTCGCCACCAACTTCAGTCCATGAAAGACCCGTGGCAATACCGACTTGTGGCTCTTGATGACGCTTTTCGATGCGCAGCTTTGCGGGACCAAACCACTCTTCAATAAGCTCTGCAGTAACCGTGATGATACCCTTTTTATCCCCATCGAGCAGTTGCTGAATGCTCTTGCGTAGCAGCTTTGAAAGAATACGATCGAGCTGCCGAACGCCGGCTTCACGCGTATAGCCCTCAACAAGAGAAACGAGCAGCTCGTCAGACACAACCACCTGATGCGGTTGCAGCGCATGCTCTTTAAGCAACTTAGGAAGCAAAAAGTCTCTGGCTATGCCAATTTTTTCCGGTACGCTATACCCAGACAACTGGATAATTTCCATGCGGTCCAGCAGCGGGTACGGAATCGCATCAACAACGTTTGCCGTTGTCACAAACATGACATCCGACAAATCGTAATCAACCTCTAAAAAGTGGTCGACAAATGCTTTATTTTGCTCAGGATCCAGAACCTCAAGAAGTGCCGAAGAAGGATCGCCTCTAAAATCCATAGACATTTTATCAATCTCATCAAGCACAATGACCGGATTGGTCACTTTTGCTTTACGCATCGCCTGGATAATTTTACCCGGCAATGCACCAATGTAGGTACGACGGTGACCCCGAATTTCCGCTTCATCACGCATACCGCCCAGCGAGATACGCACCATCACGCGGCCAAGCGCTTTTGCGATGGAGGCCGCAAGAGAGGTTTTACCAACCCCTGGAGGCCCTGCCAAACAAATAATGGGCGATTTCTTCATACTCTCTTTGGCAAATTTCTTTACCGCCAAGAACTCGATAATACGATCTTTGACTTTTTGCATGCGCGCATGGGACTTGTCTAAAATCTCCCGTGCTTGCTGCATGGTAACCGCGTCTTTGCTTTTGCTTGCCCACGGCAAATTGACGAGCCACTCCACATAGTTGCGACTCACGGTCGCCTCAGGAGACATTGGCTGCATTTGTTCAAGCTTGCGGCATTCAGATTCAATTTTTTCTGAGACTTCTGTCGGCACCTTGGCTTTTTTGGCTTGTTCACGCAGCTTATTAATCTCTTGTTGCTGATCATCACGTCCAAGCTCACGTTGAATGGCGCGGATCTGCTCGTTCAAGTAATAATCTTTTTGATGCTTTTCGATTTGGTCTTGCACCCGCTGCCGGATATTGCGCTCAGCTTTCAAAATCTCCACTTCGTCTTGGAGCATTTTGCTCAGCTTGATGGCACGCTTTTGCAAATTGACGGTTTCCAATATCTTTTGACGGTCATTAACCGACAAGCTGGTCATCTGAACGGCAATACTATCAACCAGATAATCCAAATCACCTTCCATGCCAGCAAGCGCACTCAGCACTTCCGTGGAGGCCTTTTCGTTCAGCTGGGTATATTCTTTAAAAAACTGCAATAAGCTGCGGCCTATTGCCTTTTCTTCTACTTTATTACGCAGTGCACGCGGTGCGACATCTTGCGCATTCACACACAAAAATGGCTCACCGTCAATAAATTCAAGTGCCTCGGCACGACTCACACCTTCGATCAAAATACGAAGCGTGTTATTTTGCATTTTGCCAACCTGCAAAATAATCGCACGCGTACCAAAGTGGAAAATATCGTCTTTACCAGGAAACTCCGTCTCGGCACTGCGCTGCGCAGTAACAAATACTTCTCGTCCCCCACGCAATGCCGCCTCAACGGCTTTAATCGAAACGTCTCTACCAACAACAACCGGCATTACACTCTTGGGTAGCGCCACCACATTTTTGAGCGGCAGTACCGGAAGAAAGTGTATATCGCCTTTTTTAAAAGTATCAGCCATAACCTTACCAACTATTTTCGGGGTTTACCTTAAAGTAATTTCTGAAAAGGAGGCCATACTTTACTGGAAAAGCAATTTCCAAGCAAGGGCATTTTTTATTTTGCCCGAATTGACTAATTTGCTGCCGCCTCTATACTCAGCAGCACCTTTTTCGCCCTATTTTGGCGCATTCTTCTGCTTGTGTAACAAGGATACTTTATATGAATATAGGCTCGTTATGGAGCGTAAAGCCTGAATTTCGGCTCAAAGTTGGTTTGCTTGCCCTCACCTTTGCTTTTCTTACCGCAACGCAGGCTGTCTGGCGCTCTCTTAAATCGCCTATTTTTGCAAAACTGGTCGGCATCGCCTACCTGCCAAGCATTAAGCTGTATTCAATATTGTTTTTAATTCCTCTCATATTATTGTACTCAAAGCTTGTCGATGTACTCCGCCGCCATCAACTGCTCTACGTATTTGCGTTGACGCACAGCTTAGGCGGCTTTCTTTTTGCCTATCTTTTGGCAGACCCCACCATGGGGATTGCCAACGTCGTTGCCGCCAAAGACCGCTGGCTTGGTTGGGCCTTTTATCTCTTTATGGAGAGCTTTTCCGCCTTTCTCTCAACCTCTTTTTGGTCCTTTGCCAACTCCGTTAACCGGCCACGCGAGGCAAAAAACTTTTATGGCTTGTTTGTCGCTGGTTCAAAACTGGGGGGCATTGCCGCTGCAAGCAGCATGTGGCTCTTTATGATGGTTGGTACTGGCGGCCTTTCCTGGCTCACGCAGCACTTTACCCACACCCCTTTACACGTCCAAGACAGCACGCTGATCACCATATTACTTGCCAGCGGATCGCTCTTTCTCATTGGCGCGTCTGTGTGCATTTATTTTCTCATGCGCTGGGTACCAGGGTATTACTTGCATGGCTATGAAGCGGTGTACCAGGCAGAAAAAAAGAAGGAACGTACGGCATCAGGCTTTTCCCTTCTACACTCGCTTAAACAAATGATCGACGGGCTATGGGTGATTCTCTCTCAACCGTATGTGCTTGGCATTTTCTCCCTGTCGCTCTTCTATGATGTGGTTATGACGATTGTTGAGTTTTACGTCATCACCGCGGCTGATGATGCGTACAGCACCGTCGGACAACTGGTTATTTATTACGCTGCCTACTTCCTCACGATGCACGTCTGCGGCTTTATTGTCTCTATGTTCATTACCACGCCACTCCAGCGGCTCTTGAGCAACCGCACCATGCTCCTAATATTTCCCTTTTTATGCATGGTACTCATCATTACGATCTTTCTGTACCCCTCTGCCGACACCCTCTTTATGGTCGGTGCTCTTCTGCGTGGCGCCAATTATGGCCTCAATCATCCAACCCGTGAGGTCTTATACATCCCCACTACCAAAGAAATTAAGTTTAAGAGCAAAGCCTGGAGCGATGCCTTTGGCTCGCGCATGGCAAAAGGGAGCGCCTCACTCTTTTTTAAAGAAATCAACCTCTTTGCTCCCGGCGCCAGCTTTTTGATTAACAATGTTTTTATGCTCAGCATAACCTCAGTGTGGCTTATAGTCGCTTACTTTTTAGGGCGCACGTTGCAACACGCGCTTAATCACAAGTTGGTAATCGGCGGAGAGGCGACGGCTCGAACGGGCGATGAAACGGCTGAGGCGTCCGGCGAAGAGGAATCTTCTGAGAATTGATAGAACGTACGTGCGTACGTAGCTTCAAAAGTATTTTCTCCAGAGTACCAAAACACGTATCATTATGCTTTATGGGCTGATCATCTCTTACGGTAAAGCCACAAAAAAGACGACTTAGATAATAGGGATGCTCGCTCGCAACCCACCAGTCAAATGCTACTGACGGCTTGTCGCCGGCCATCGCATCAAGCTGGGCCGCCACCAGGCGCCATGCATCAAATTGCGCCACAAACCATGTTTCGTATTTTTCAATAGCAGCGGCACTCCTGCAATGCGGACGATGAATGAAGGCGTCCACTTGCTCAATCCCTTCTCTCAAAATCGCTGAATATCGATCACATAAAGTCACCAGCGCACTACAGAATATATTGGTGCGCTCATCAGTACTGAGATGAGCGCCCTGCATTTTCTCATGTTTTGCGACCGCTTGCAGATAGGTGTTTTGCAAAACGCCATGAAGGTTAATATGGCACATATCAACGGGCTTCTTTTCCGCCGCATACATCCCCATTGCATAAACCCCCAGCACAGCGCTCAGTGTCATTTTTTTCATAGTCATTCTTTTCTCGTTGATTGTATGTATGTGCTGAGGAGGGCACGGCCCTGTAAAGCAAAAACTACGAGAGCGCAAATTGCTGTTGAGATTTTTACCCATTCCAGTATACTTTCCCCCTCATTGCCGCACCATGCGGTAATGAAACGTTGCGTATGTTTTTGTGCACTAGGTGTGCCAGGGTGGCTGCAAAGCCGAGAAAAAACAAACGAATAAACCCTTTAATAACCAACTATGTGAAAGTAGTATTCATGTCGATGATCGATCTAAAAAAACTTGTTGAAGCAGGCGTCCACTTTGGTCACCACTCCTCTAAATGGCATCCTAAAATGAAGCCGTATATCTGGGGCACCAAAAACAAAGTTCATCTTATTAACGTTGCTAAAACAGCTTTTTTGCTCGATCGTGCAGAAAAATTTCTTGAAGCTGCTGCCGCTGAAGGCAAGCAGGTCTTGTGGGTTGGCACTAAAAAATCAGCACAACCACTTATCCGCGCTATCGCTGAAAAATTAAGCTCGCCATTTGTATACCACCGTTGGATTGGTGGCACACTGAGCAACTATGACCAAGTAAAAAAAGCTATCACTCGCCTGCTCCACCTACGTGATGCCGTTGCCAAAGCAACCGGTAGCCGTATGACCAAAAAAGAGCAAAGCGTTATGGTCAAAGAAATCGAACGTCTTGAAAAAAATGTTGGCGGTATTGCTACGTTGACTGGCTTACCCGCAGCGCTTGTCATTGTTGATGCCAAAAAAGAACGCGCCGCCATCCGTGAAGCAAATCGTGTAGGTGTTCCTGTGGTCTGTTTGGTGGATACCAACACTGACCCATCAGGCGTTTCCTACCTTATTCCTGCCAACGATGATTCATCACGCTCTATCGAAGTTATTTTTGAGCACCTGGCAACCGGCGTAAAACGCGGCCAAGAAGTTGCGCAACAAAGCGCTGCTGAAGCCGCAGCAAAGGCACAAGCAGAACGCGCAGCCCGTCGTAAGGCAGCCGATGACAAAAAAGCAACGGAAGACGCTACGCGCAAAGCTGCAGCTCCGGCAAAAGCTCCTGCTGGCAAAACCGCACGACCGCATAAAAAAGAAGAATCAGCCGCTCCTGGGACGCCGCAAGAAGTCGAAGTCGTTGCCGCTGCCGCAGAAGCACCTGCCGTGGTTGAAGCACCAGTCGCTCCCGTAGTTGAAACTGTCGAAGCAGCTCCTGCAGAAGAGGCAAAACCGGCAAAAAAAGCACCGGCAAAAACTGAAAAGAAAGCTCCGGCAAAGGCTGCAACTGCTGAAAAGAAACCTGCCGCCAAAAAGCCGGCTGCTAAGAAGTAATGTTCTGAGCGGAGAGATGGCTGAGAGGCTGAAGGCGCATGATTGGAAATCGTGTATGCTTCGAAAGGGGCATCGAGGGTTCGAATCCCTCTCTCTCCACCAGCCTTCGCGGTAGTGCCCTTAGCCGGGCCGCTCCGGCTGGCTGCGCCGCTATAGAAATGGGCACTACTTCCAACGCGAAGGCTGCCCGCCGACGTGAGTCCGTCGAAGCTCTCCGGTTGAAAATATCTCGAAGCCGCGAACTGCCTACAAAAATTAAGGGCAACAAAGAATGGCGTGTTTACCGTGTCAGATCCGGAAGGAAGCAGCACCAGCACACCACCTTGTGTTGCCCTTTTTATCTGCATATAAAGCTTGCAAAGCGAAGCGCAGTCCGCCTGAGTGGCACGGCTCAGTGCTAAGCAAAAAGTGGCTACGGTGGGGAGGCTGTCCTAGCGGAGCAGATACGTCATCGCGAATCCCAACGAAGTGAGCGATGTGGCGATCCATTTTAGTCACTAATTAACGAGCAACTCCATTAAAAACCTGAAATCTATTTTGAAAAGCAACAAAAATGGTTTACTCTAATAGTACAATCAATCGGTTATAAGGACTTTTTATGATTAAAAAAATGTATGCACGCCTCCTGTGCGCCACTATGTTCAGTCTATGTGCAGTAAGCAGCGTATCGCCCTTTGTCTATTCAACCGTACTTAATTCTCGCGCCCGCATGGCGTACGCTGCCGCCCTTGCTGCTGAAGATAAAGCAGAGTTTAAACAGCAGATGAAACGGGTTAAAAAATTTACCCACGAAAATAAAGCACTCAGTGGCACCGCCATACCTGGTATCGTATTTGGAAGTTTCATCCCCTGTGGCGGAACCGCCAATATGAATGAACCCGAAGGGATAGCGGTAGAAGGTAGCGCCGCATTCCAGACATTGTTTGCTGCTCTAGCGCTGGGCCTACCGCAGACGTCCGTCTCTCTTAACCACGCCATTCGGGATGAAAAAGCCGCAGAACGAAATCTTAAAAACCTTTCCTTTGTGTATAGACTCCTGCGTTGCAAAGAATTCCAAGAAGAAGTTGGTATCGACGACCCAGAGCGCATGCATCGCTTAGTACAACTCATGGAGCGCGTTGGTTTGGCAGTTCAAATGGCTACTACCACACTGGGAATGTACGCCGGTTTTCACCTAGGCAAAAATAGCCGTATTTATACAATAAATCCCGGCGACAAACGTCACGCCAACATGTCTATTGCCGGTATGATGATCGGTGGCGCGCTGCCGGGCTACATCATCAAGCCGCTTATGATGACCATCTGGCGCAAAGTAGCCAACATCCCTGATATGGTAAAAATCAACAAAGCAATCGCCCGTGCCCTGCAAGACAAAGCGGAATGGCGCGCTATTTTTGAACGCGAAGATGCTGAGGCTGCAGATCTTGCAAAAGCCGGCGCCGAGGCTCCCGCCGTAGTTGCCGATCAGATGGGCGCCTCAACGCTACGCACGGAGATTCCTGAATCGACCGAAACGCACACCGAAGAAGAATTATGATCGCGAGTACCTCTGTACGCCTCCTGTGCGCCACCATGTTAAGTCTATGTGCAGTAAGCAGCGTATCGCCCTTTTTCTATTCAACCGTACTCAACACCAGAGCGCGTAATGCTCACGCCTCTGCGCTTGCCACCAAAAACGAAAAACAGCTGGTACATGAGTTGGAGAGAGTAAAAAAGTTTTCACGTGAAAACCTTGCCCTCAGCACCAGTAGCTCAACGGTTAGTGGCGTTGCTGCAGCTGCTGTTATGGGGTTGGCACTTTTTCACCCACGGATGTCTCATGAAAATCGCGCAAAATTTGCGCTTGCAGCCGCAGGAACACTGGGATTTTTAACCATTCCCGCTTTAGTCTCTGCAGTCAAAGCGGGACGCGACTTTAGAACAACAAGGAAAATACTTAAAGATCCTGCTTTTGTGCGTCGCCTCTTACAATCGCCAACGTTTTGCAGCGAGATCTTACTGCACGATCCACTGGCAAGAAAAAGAACCATTAAAAAAATGGAGTTGGCGGGCACCTTCACCTACGCGCTCAAGCCGATCATCACTGGCGCTTGGCGCAAGCGTGCAAAGATTAAAGACATGGTGTTTATCAACAAAAAGATTCTGGAAGCCATCGAGGACAAACAAGACTGGCTCGCTCTCTTTGCGCGTGAAGATGCTGAAGCTGCAGTACTTGCACACGCAGCAGCCCAGGCTCCAGCAGTGATGCACTCGCCCAACCCAACCGAAACATACAACGAAGACTAAAAGCGGTTACCTGCTCAGTGCTCTTTCTTTTGCATCCGCCAAACACAACGCCGCATATCGCTGCGCCAGTGCGGCAAACCATTCTTGTTGTGCAGCAAAGGCCCATACTATACGTACTTTATCAATATCTTGCATGGCCTGATTATAGGCCTCATCTACCTGATATATACCAGCGCCACACACTTTCTTATACGCATACACAAGCCCCATAGCAGTAGCAATTCCTAACACACCAACCAGAGACTTGTAAGACGTCACTGCAAAATCTTTGAGTGCAGGGGCGTACAGATCAGCGCAATACGAGAGACCAAGAAACACCGCACCTTTACCTACGTTGGTAGCAATAACCTGGAGCATCTCCATGCGACAACGCCAGGCTTCTTCCGCCCGAAACCCCGTATAGGCTGCCTCAAGAAAATAGTTAAAGGTGTCAGTCGACCATGTTTCCAACGCCTCTCGAGAAATACACAACGCATATGTCATTGCTTGAGACAACGGCACGAGGCTGATTGCGGGCTTTCGGTGGATCCCCATCACCATAATTGCAGGAGGAAATACCCCAATCTCACGCACAATACTATGCACTTTTTCATACAGCATGCCCGCACTTTGCTGCCGCAACGGGATGCCCGTTTCCCCGCACGCAGGGTCAACCATGAGCAGCAGGGCATCAGCAGCGCACATATCAGCAGGAACAGCGCCCCCGCAGGCATGGTACAGCTCAGCGTGGTACAACAACTGCTTTGCGCGCGGCGCGGTAATTTGCCCCATAGTTTCCAGCACCCCACCATCGCCCTTCTCGCGGCTTTTTTTTTCTATCTCTTGCCAGTACACATTATCACCACCCATGGCAACAACCACACTGCCATCCTCAGCGGCATGCGTGCTTACCATCATCATGCTCAATACGCCCAGCAGGATCCTTTTTTTCATCTCTATGCTCCTTATACACACCGTAGGAGCCGGCATACTACTGCATGAAAGCGCAGCATAGCAATGCGCACGTAGGGTAGGTGACGAAACAAGACCCCCATGGTACACTGCCTTCCCTATGCATACAGTACTCAATCTCGCGCGCAAGTGGCGCCCCAAAACTTTTGATGACGTTGTTGGACAAGACATACCCATCAGCATGCTGCGCAACAGCTTGTACAAAGGACATTTTTTCCCCTTATACCTCTGCGCCGGTCAAAAAGGCTGTGGCAAAACATCGACTGCACGCATTTTGGCAGCTGCTACCAACTGTGATGCCTTGCAGACGTTTCAAAGCACGGCACGCACTCCCCTTCCGTGCCTCTCGTGCCCCTCATGCCTGCGTATGAAAGAGGGAGCCCATCCTGACTTTATTGAAATCGATGCCGCCTCTCATACCGGCGTTGATGATATACGGGCACTCCTTGAATCATGCTCATTTTTGCCTATCCTCGGACGCAAAAAGATCTATCTCATTGACGAAGCGCACATGCTCAGCCGTGCTGCCTTCAATGCTTTTTTAAAAATTCTTGAAGAGCCGCCAGCCCACACCCTCTTTATTTTGGCAACCACCGAGCTTCTTAAAATTCCTGATACCGTGCGCTCACGAGCCTTTCAACTGCATTTTGCGGCACTTGCAGGCAGCGCGCTCTTAGCACACCTTGAAACTATATGCGTTGCTGAATCTATCTCGTATGAGCGCGAGGCCCTCGCCTTGATCATGGCAGAAACGGACGGCTCAGCGCGTGATGCGATTAACCTTCTCGAGCAAGTACGCTTTGCCGCGCCCACTATTACCACCGCGACCGTACGCACGGTCCTTGGCATCATCAGCCCGGTACAGCTCGGTGTCCTGCTTGCACTCAGCGGTGAAGCAGACACAACAACACTCCTACAAGAGCTCACCACGCTTAATCTTAAGGGCCTTAATGCCTCACGCCTGTGGCAACTCTTAATGCAGCTCCTGCGCCACTTGCTTTGGCAGTCGTATAACGTGCCAGCACCCGACGATGCCTGCCTGCTCCCTGATGAACTTGCCCAGCGACTCAAAAAATCCTTTCCCCAAGAACGCCTCCACGCACTGTGCACCTACCTATGGCACCAAGAAGAGCTCTTTAGCGCAACACCCTACAAACAACTCTTTTTAGAAAAGATCTTTCTGGACATATCGGTACATGCATACGACCTGCCGACAAGCGGCAGCCGCTCTACACCGCATCTTGCCGGGCCGGCCGCTCCAAAGCCAGAACGACAAGCACCAAGCATTATGACACCGCTGCCAGCACATCAGCCATCTGCAAAACCACAAGAGGCCCTGCCAACAAGCAGCGGCCCGGTTAAAGCACATACCCCAGATGCAGGCCCCTGGCATGCCTTTGTCAGTGCCGTCGAGCAACTGCACGATCCACTTCTGCTATCCATTCTCAAGCAAGCACAGTTTTCACATGTCAGTACCGACACGGTGCACCTGACCCTTCCCCAGGTAAACCCCTTTTTAACCGACCGCATCAGCGAGACTAAAGAACGCTGGCAACCGCTTTTGCAGCAGCATTTTCCCGGCTGCTTGGCATTAAGCATTCAGGCGAACACGGTGCCTCCCTCATCCGGCCAAGCACCAGTAGCAAAACCACTACCCACACACCAGCCCAGTAGCGTAACACCGGTAAAGCCGACGCCAGCCATACCAGCACCGGTGATCAAGCCACCTGCGACGGGAAAATCTGCAGCACCTGCCGGAAAACAGCCATGGCAGTCAGGCCCGCGAAAACCGGTACGAGAATCACTAGTGCCGCGCGGCACGCCACTGGTACTTACAGATGACAATAAAGCACAATGGCCGTATACTACTCGCTTTGTCGAAGTATTTCCCGGAAAGTTAGAGATTATTCATGAGTAAAGCATCATACCCACAGGTCGCCCTTGTCGGCCGCACCAATGTCGGCAAATCGACCTTATTTAATCGCATCGCCAAACGCACCGAAAGCCTGGTTGCCGACCAAGCGGGCGTGACCCGTGACTATGTCTCCGAAGTAATCACCATCAATGGCAAAACCTTTGAGCTGCGCGATACCGGTGGACTTGCTCCTGCAGGAACCACCGATCATTTCTATAACGATATTGCCGCCACCAGCATTGCAGCCGCCGAAAGCGCTGCGGTCATCATCTTTGTCTGTGATGGCAAAAACGGCTTAACGCTGGAAGATAAACAAGTCGCCAAACAGCTCCATCTGCTCAAAAAAACCGTCATCCTTGCTGCCAATAAAGCCGACAACAAAGCACGCTTTGAAGAACACTCCACTGAATGGTACGCTCTGGGCTTTGGCGAGCCACTGCCGATTTCTGCAGTGCACGGCACGGGCATACCAGAATTGCTCGCTCGCGTCACGGCAAATCTACCGGCCGTTACCACAGCAGCGCCAGAAGCGCCAGTATGCAAAATTGCCTTACTCGGCAAACCAAACGTCGGCAAATCATCGCTCATGAATGCCCTGCTCCATTACAAACGCAGCATCGTCAGTGACATTGCCGGCACAACGCGTGAAGCTATTTCGGAACGCATCACGTTTTACGGACAAGATTTAGTGCTGACTGATACCGCGGGCATCCGGCGTAAACGCAAAGTAACCGATGATCTAGAAACCCAGATGGTCAAAAGCTCACTGTCAGCAGTGCGGGGCGCCGACATCATTATTCTTATGGTAGATGGCACCGAAGGCCGCTTGTCAGATCAAGAGCTAAAACTCATGTTTTATGCCTTTGAAGAACACAAAGCGCTCTTACTGATCTACAACAAATCTGATTTGATGACCCAAGAGAAAATGCACTTGCTTGAGTATGAGACGGATGAATACAATTACTTCTTAAAAAACATCCCGCAACTGCATATCTCCTGCCTGACTGGCAGCAATGTTGGCCTGGTAATGCGGGAGATTGATGCCCTGCGCAAGCGCCTCGTGCAACCAATCAACAGCGCCGAGCTGACGGTAGAACTGCATGAATACTTTAGGCAGAAGCCGCTGTTTCATAAGGGCATTAAGCTCCAGGCGTTTAGCATTCAAAAACGTGACGAAAAAGGCATGTCCTTTACGCTGTGTGTCAACGAGCCACGCTGGTTTGGACAAAGCCAGTTGCAGTGTATTGAGAATTTTTTGAGAAAGAAGTTTGATTTACTCGGCTGCCCAATACATTTTGTGCTTATAAAGCGGTAAAAGTATTTATTTGATTGCTTGCACCCCAGCCTGTGCAATTTTCTTAAGCTGTTTTTGAACCGTCGTCAGATTACCCACAATGGAATCAACCGCAGAGCTAGACTGATCTCTCTGCAGAGCCTGAATCTGTGGCAACACACCCTCTACTGTTTCGGCTTGCCGTTCAAGGTTGTTAAATGCTTCTCGTACCTGCCGCAGCCTTTCTACCGCTTGTTTCGCTTGTGCTGCTTCTGCCCGCAACGCAGCACGTTCTGCTCTTAGATCTTCCGTATCGCCACCACCACCACTTTCCGCAATATCCTTTAATTTTTGGCGCAAACCAATAACTTCCTCGTTCGCACGCGCCAGCTTAGCCCGCAAAGCCAAAGGGTTCTGAGCAATATCAGCAAATGCCGCTGAAGCCCGCTCTTTTAAAGCATTATGCTCGCGTTGCAATGCATCTAGGCGCTGCTCTAAGCCGGCCCTTGCTCTGCGAGCGTCGTTCAGATCCTCTGTTAGTCCCTCAAGCTCTGCGACACTCACCCCACCGCCAGCACCACCCGCGCCAGCAGCTGCCGCCGCCCCGCGACGCGCATCCTTTTTTGCATTTTTTGCAGCGAGCACTTCACCTGCTGCTTTTTGTGCCTCCTGAGCGGTAAAACCATCTGCTGGTCTGCGTGCAGTATTTGCGCGCCGCACCATATACGCCGCGCCCCCAACCGTTGCCGTGGCTGCAAGGGCGATGGCAAGTGTTTTAAGCAGCGTTTTATGTTTGTTGATAAAGAGCTGCAGTCTATTTTTGCCCTGCTGCTTTAAGAGTTGCTCGCGCAGCACCCATTCCTCTTCCATCAATTCTGCCAGGTGGCGTGCTTGCTCATTTTTTGCCTTCGCGCCTTTAAACGTAGCGGCGAGGCGCTGTTTGAGGGACATAACCTTTTTTAAATTCTGTATCTCATACTCTTTAAGCGCGCGCTGTTCTACCACCGATAATGCCGGCGCTTCTTGCGCCGCTGTTGCCGCAGAAAGGCCACTGGCCACAAGAGTAATCCCAAACCCAACAATGTACTTGATTTTTGTATGCATAGTTCCCCCTAATACTGTTTAGTATACCCAGCACTAGGCGCGACGTACAACGCTTCGCCCATGCAGAGCTGAAAAATACTTTATTTGCGCAAAAAACAGGTCTTGAGTATGCTTACGGCCCTCTTCAGGAAATCAGTCTTACTGATCTCTTTTTACCGAAAGGGTTGTATGAATATACGAATCAATTTTCATCAAATGCCTCACTCTGACGGGCTTGATCACCATGCACGCACGAAAGTAGAAAAAGTATCTGATTTTTTCAAATCAACTGAGCCCGCACACCCTATTCATGCAGAGTTTTTTCTCAACGCCCATGCCACTCATGCAGCGCACGCCGTTGAGCTGCGCGTAACATCGGGAGCGATAAGCGTCGTCTCTCATGAATCACATCCCGATATGTACCTGGCTATTGATGCAGCAGTTGATAAAGCGATTGCGCAACTGAAAAAAGAAAAAGCGAAACTCGTTGATAAACGGCATAAGGTGGAAACTGAAAAAAAAGCGTTTGGTTCATAACAACTCCTCACTCCACACTGTTTGTAGGCCCGTAAACGCGGGCCTACTTTTTTATAAACTCTAGGCATCTGAAACAAACACACGATACAGTCACGCTAGAAAAAATCTTAAAAGGTCTTTATATGACAATTATACATCTCATTCTTTGTACTCTGCTTGCTTGCATCAGCACGCTTCACGGCGCAAAAAAAGCTAAAAAGATCCGGCCAAAACCGCCAAAGCTCACCGTCGTCATCGTAGTTGATCAGCTCGCCGAGTACGTCTACAGCATGCATAAAGAATTTCTTGAAGGCGGTTTTCGCACGTTGGCACAAGGCACGTATTTTGCCCATGCCTACCACCCGCACAGTCTGCCAGAAACCGCTACCGGCCATGCTATGATTTCCACCGGCGCCTACGCCCACAAACATGGCCTGGTTGCCAATGAGTGGGTGCAACCGGATGGGGTCCACCTCAACGCCTGTGACGATCTTGATAAAAGAACCGCCCGCGTCTTTGCTCCCACTGATAAAACGGGCAAATCAGCACGCGCCATAATGACGGAAACCCTTGCCTGCTGCTGCCGCAAAAAAAATGCCTACAATGTTATTGCTATCTCACTGAAAAGCCGCGCCGCTATTCCGCTTGCCGGGCCGAAAGGTCTGGCGATCTGGTTTGACACAAAAGGCGGGGTATTTACCTCGAGCAAAGCATTTTGCAAACAGCTGCCCCCTTTTGTAACCGCCATCAACAAACACCTCCATCAAACACTGCACCAACAAGGGGTCACCCACTGGACACCCTGCTTTCCTGCCGATGCACCGCAGTATAAGCATGTAAATGCAAACATATACAATTACGCCGGCACACCCTTTAGCCTCATTGATCATCCTCAACAGCTGCTCAATGCAAAAGGAAAGCCATACTACTACCCATTTGAGCAAACACCTCAAGCCAGCGAAGAGACCTTTAGCCTTGCCTACATGGCACTAAAAGATCATTTTAAACGTGCACGCAAAAAGCCATTAGTACTCTTTATAAGCTTGAGCAATCTTGATTATGCCGGCCATTATTATGGACCCTATAGCAAGGAAATCATCGACACCTTGTATGCGATTGACAAGCAGCTCGATGCGTTTATGAAAAAAGTTACTGCCGACATGGGCAAAAACAATACGCTCTGGGTGCTTACTGCTGACCACGGGGTCAGCCAAATGCCGGAAGTAGTAAGCGAGCAGGGGTATCCGAGTGCACAGCGGCTGGATGCTGAGGTTATCACCAGCAACATTAATCGCATTTTGTATGACAAATACGACGTGAAAAATCTTTTTTACAAAATTGTGCCGCCCCATTTTTATGTCGACCAAGATAAATGGATGCTGGTTGACGATGACATTCAAAAAGAAATCATAAAAGTAGTAAAGCAGTATTTTGAATCGATCAACGGCATCAAGCGGGCCTGGCACAAATCAGACTTAATGGATCCTCTGTTTGGCTCGCGCTACGACAAACGTGATAAAGCGCTCTGGTTTGCCACGCAATACATGCCGGGACGTAGCGGGGATTTTATCGTGGAAGTCGAGCCTTTTACCCAAATCTCCACCTATCCTAAAGGCACCTGCCACGCCTCACCGTATGACCAAGATATTCGGGTACCGCTCTTTTTCTATGGCCCCGGCATAGCAAACAAAGTCCATACGACGCAGGCATCCATGCGGCATCTGGCGCCAACACTGGCGTATTTACTCAGAGTGCCAACGCCAAAAGATGCACCAAAAGAGCATTGGGGTGATATCGTGCTCAGCTGAGACGCTATCTAAGCTGAGCTTGTTTTTTCCGCCGGCAACATCCTGCAGAAGGCAATAGTGCATACACTGACGGCAAGGCTGCCCAGATCTTTTGCCAAGGATATGTGCGAGCATGCTGTTCAAGCAGGTCGGTAATTTCTGTGTCGATCTGGTCACCTTCTAGGCTTGTCCTCAATGCGCCTGCCCTACGATAATCAAGAAAGGTTTTAGCAGTTTGACCGCGCTTGTTTTTAAGTGAGGAGTTAATGCCCGGTACAGCAAGAAGCATTTTAACAGCCTCAAGTTTCCGATGCCAAACAGCCCACATGAGGGGGGTATACCCCTCATTATCTTGAGCATTGACGTTTGCACCTTTAGCGATGAGCTGTTCTAGTTTTGCATTAGTAGTCTCCAATGATGCCCTTGAACATACCCAGTGAAGAACAGTAGAGCCTGAATCATCAGTTGCTTGAATGTCTATGCCAGGGGCCCTAAGCATCATGGTGAATAGCTCCAATGGTTTATTGCAGTTCCGTGCTACGCATGAAAGAGCAGGGAGAAACTTATCACCAACATGCTCCTGTACAAGAACATTTACATTTGCACCATCATCGACCAGCTGTTGGATATGCTTAAGATCAACCACATTTTTTTTAAGACTTGCAACAAACTCAGCAGTGCGGATTTCTTCCGGAGTTTGTGGCGCTGCCACAGCACCAACAGTGGAATTTGCTTTCGGATCTTGTAAAGCTGGCGCCGCCGCTCGCTGTTTGGGTTTATAGGCGGCTTTCAGCTCTCTCAGAGGCTTTAAATCACCCCCCATAGTGGCCGACATGAGATCTAAGCGATTATCTTTGTCTCTGTATGCTCCTGAACGTAAAAGCTCTAAAGCTATTGACAGAATTCCCTCTTGTTCTCTTTCGTCGAGTACACGTACTGCTTCACACAGGGCCTCCTCTTTCTCTTGTTGAAGAATAGCGCCGCCTCCTGTTAAAAGGGCCTTTACTCTTGCAAGGTCGCCCTTTGCTGCGGCTTGCACCAGCGATGTGCTCTCGCAGTCTAAGCCGTCGCCTTCAGAGCTAGAAGGTATCGCCGCCCCGTTGGAAAGAGACTGCTCGGCCACTAAGATATCTTCTGCATTCCCAGATTCCATTAAACTCTTTCTTTGCGGGTTTCTTTTGAGCTGGTGCCACCTATTCAACCCGTAGACACCTGCTGCTCCCACGGTAAGTGCTCCCGCCCCGGCAGTTGCCATAGAGAGTACCCTGGCAGCGCTTTTGAGCGCATTAATATGCTTGGCACGTGCACTAGTAGGCTGTAACCGCTGTGCTTTTTCCGCCTTTTTTATCAGATGGAGCAGCACGATGGTACTAACGCCCGTGACGGCCGCCGTGCCACCGCTCGCAAAAGCAATCTGCTTTACCGTTGGCGTATATGCCTGATTTTGTAGCGTAAAAGTAAGCAAACAAACAGTGAGTACAAGACGATTGTTCAACATCGGAAACCTTTTTTAAAGTAGTATATATTATTTAAATCCAAATCTGCCTTAATGATAACAGATTATCTCTTGTTATTGCAATGGCAGGATGTCCTTATACGAGATAGACGCCAGAGCCCGCAATTGCCTTGCATCAACCGAGCGCTCTGCTACACTACTTTTCTTTCAGAAAGCTGAAAGCTTGTTCATGCACGTAAACCACCAAAGTGAGTCATGGCGCTCACTGCTCTATTATTGGATAACTGAGCTTCTCATTCTTATTATCACCATCGCGCTCCCCCCGCTGTTTGACGCGTATCTTCTGGCCAAGCAGCACTCCGTGGTCACGTATGGCGCTTTTGGTCTTGCTGCCAATCTTTTGCACTTTCTAACCAAAATTGCCGAGGCTCTCCCGGTTGCAGCCATTGCTCTTATTGGTTTTAACAATGGCGCCCGCGACACTGCCGCGGTAGGCAAGAATTTTGTCGCCTGCATCTGGGCCGCAGTTATGCTTGGCGTAGTGCAATACCTAGCGGTGCACACCGGCGCATCAACGCTGTATCACGCACTGGGAGCCACCCCGGAGATGACAACTGCCGGCGCGCCCTACCTTCAACTGCGTGCGCTTGCCATGCTCCTTACCTTTATTGCACTCACGGCGCTTGCTTTCTTGCGCGCTTTAAAAAATACGACCATGCCGCTCATTATTACCGCAAGCGGCTGCCTCTTGTCCATGGGAGTAAGCGCCTGGCTCATACCCGCCTGTGGCCCGTACGGTGCTGCCTATGCTGCCCTTGCACAATACGGCTACATGTGCCTTGCTGCGGGTCTTTTTATTGCACTTAATCCCGCCTACCACCCCCTGCGTATACACATGCATTGGCATGCCCCCGACTGGTCAATCATACGCCTAGCCCTCTGGCTCAGTCTGCCAACCGTCTTTGATAAAGCATCGCTTTCGCTGGTCTATCTTTGGCTGGCGCGCCATGCTACCAGCGTAGGCACACACGCGCTTGCCGCTTTTGAAATTATTAAAAACATGCACCGCTTCTGCATCATGCCAACCCTTGCCTGCGCCCAAATAGCAATCATGCTCGTGAGCAATTACTGGGGAGCTGGTGCCCTTGATACCCTGCGTACCACGCTGCGCACTATACTTTGGTGGGGATGCGGTGTAGCAGGCATCCTTCTGGTCATAACCTGCGTATGGGCAACACCACTTGCGACACTTCTCTCTCCGGACGCAGCCGTTACTGTGCTTGCAGCGCCACTGCTCCAGTGGCTTGCACTGGGCGCGCTTCTTGATTGCCTTCAAATCATATATGCCGGCGCCCTGCGTGGCATGCGTGATGTCACCTTTGTCATGATAGTACGCATTGGCGTTCTTGCTCTTTTCTTTTTACCGGTATCATATATCCTGTCAGGCTGTTTGCCGCTTCATGCAACGCTTCAGGTCGGCGCGGTATATGGTACTTTTTACCTCAGTACCGGCATCATGGCATTCATTTTTTGGTACCGCATGCAACAAGGCACCTGCATGCTTAAGAGAAAAGACACTTTGTTATGATCACGATACAAGATAGTATTGTACTCGGCCCAATCCTTATTCTTCTGATGGGCTGCATCTTTATTTCCATCAAAACGCGCTTCATCCAATTGCGCGCCATTCCGCATATGTTTACGTTGCTCAAGCAAAGTCTGATGAGCACCGAAGAGTCAGCACATGCCGTGCGTGCACATAAGGCACTGTTCTCTGCAATGGCAACAACGATCGGGATTAGCAACATCACTGGTCCCTTGATCGCGATTCATTATGGTGGCCCTGGCGCATTGCTTGGCTATCTGCTGGCAACCATCTTTGGTGGTGCCGCAACTTTTGCAGAAGTCACCTTTGCGCTCACCTTCAAAGATCCTGCCCCGGCAGGAGAGCGCATCGGCGGTCCGATGTTTTACCTCAATCAAGTGTTTCCGCGCTTCGTCTCCTTTTTTTATGCTCTGTGCGGCCTTATTTTAATCATTATGTGGTCAGGAGCTCAGTCCAATAGTCTTGCCAGCATGTTGTCACCCTATGACATTCCTCATTGGCTGTGTGGTGGCCTTCTTGCCGGCTTTACCCTTTTTGTTATTGCCGGGGGCATTAAGCGCGTCAGCACTATTGCAGAAAAATTGGTACCCCTCATGTTTCTCCTCTATATGGCGACGATGCTCTGGATTGTTGGCTGTAATGCCAGCAGCCTGCCGGGCGTACTGGGCACTGTGATTACCGAAGGCCTCTACCCAAAAGCACTCGGCATCGGCGCCGCACTCGGCTCCGTCTTTCATTCTCTGCGCTGGGGACTTTCAAAAGCGTTCAAGTGCAGTGAGTCGGGCATTGGCACCTCAACCATTCCACACGCCATGGCTGATACCGAAAACGCGGTCGATCAAGGTATTCTCTCTATTGTTTCCGTTTACTCAAACGGCATCTTGTGCCTGCTCTCTGGCCTTGTCGTCCTGCTTACCGGCACCGACAAGATGGTTACCGTAGGCGATTTAAACCTCGGTGCTATTACCACTATTTTTGCTCACTATTTTCCATTTGTGGGGCCAACCATTTTGCTCTTTAGTGCCACCCTGTTTGTGATTACAACCGTGATTGGCAATAGCTACAATGGTGGCCAGTTCTACCGCTACCTTTTTGGCACCCGTGGTATTGGCATCTATTATCTGATCACCGCAGCAAGCATATTTATTTTTTCTGGCCTGACGGTTACCTTTACCACCCAGCTTGAAGACTATTTGCTACTGCCCGTGATTGTACCTCACATCATTGGCATAGTACTCCTGACCATGCGCCACTACAGCATGATCACCCTCAACCATTCATCCCGCTATTGCGGTGGTATCACAACGCACGATACCGTATAAGGAATTTTTTATGGCACAGTTACAACGAAGTGACATCATGAAACTCGCAGAGCTTTCGTGTTTAAAGCTCTCTGATCAGGAAATCGACACCTTACTTACTGACCTGCAAAAGCTCATTAGCTACGTCGACCAGCTCAGCGACGCGCACGCTACTGCGCAAGCCCCGACACACAAAGCAACCAATGTCATGCGGCCTGATCACATAGAGCCCTTTCCCGCAGATGTGGTACTTGCCCAAGCACCAGAACGCTTTGAACACTATTTTGTGGTACCTAAAGTACTTGATACGACCAAAGGATCATAATGCTCAATCCAAAATTCACTATACGTACTTTGCAAGATCTTATCCGCACCAAACGCATCAGCGCAGATGAAGTAATCACGTATTATCACACACGCTTAGAGCGGCATACCCAAACACTCAATTGCGCTATTGAACTTTTTGACCGCACATCACTGGCACCCCATACACCGCAGGCCGGTGCGCTTGCGGGCATACCTGGCCTGATTAAAGATAACATCTGTCAAAATGCACGTGGTGCTTCTGCTGGTTCATTGATGCTAAAAAACTATAAGGCTACGTATGATGCCACGGTCGTCAGCCGCCTGAAAAATGCGGGTGCGGTCAGCTTGGGACGCGCCAACATGGATGAATTTGGCATGGGAAGCTCCGGAGAGCATTCCGCCTATGGACCTACTAAAAATCCCTGGAATCTTGCGTATAGTCCCGGCGGCTCCTCTTCCGGCTCTGCAGCAGCCGTTGCAGCAGGTCTAGTGCCGTGGGCACTAGGCACAGAAACCGGGGGATCGGTACGCCAACCAGCGGCGTTTTGCGGCCTGGTCGGCCTGTATCCTACCTACGGACGCTTTTCGCGCTCCGGCCTTATTGCCTTTTGCTCCTCCTTTGACCAGGCAGGGCCACTAACCAAAACAGTCTACGACAACGCACTGATTGCATCCCAACTTTCAGGCAAAGACCCCAAAGATGCAACCTCCCTCGCGCTTGACCCTCAAGACTTTACCGCTGGCCTTGCGCCAACGCTGCCCGCAGGTACCCGCATCGGTGTCCTGAAGGAAAGCCTCGAGTCTGATGGCGTTGATGAGCGCATCAAAAAATCATTTCAAGAAGCTATTGCCTCCCTTGAAAAAATGGGAGCAACTATTGAATATATCTCTATGCCCCTGCTTATGCAGTACGGCATTTCGGTCTATTTTGTCCTGAGTAGAGCTGAAGCTGCTTCAAACCTCTCTCGCTATGACGGCACGCTCTATGGCACGCGCATACCGGAACATACCCTCAAGGATATGTACATTACCACCCGACACGATTCCTTTGGCAAAGAGGTACAGCGCCGCATTATGATGGGAAACTTTGTGCTCTCTGCCGGTTATAAGGATGCTTACTACACCAAGGCCCAAGAAGTGCGCGACATGATTCGTGCCGAATACAACGAGGCCTTTAAGCGGGTTGATGCTCTTATTAGCCCGACAACAGCGACACTACCCTTTAAACTCGGCGACACGGTCCATGATCCACTTGCCGTCTATATGGCTGACTGCTTTACGGTGCCCAACTGCATCACAGGCCTACCAGCTATTTCGATTCCTTGTGGCTTTAGTGATGGCTTTCCTATCGGATTTCAGTTTATGGGGCCGGCATACTCTGAAGCGCACCTGTACAAGCTTGCGTATGCTTTTGAACAGGCACATGACTATCACACCCAGTATCCTGCCGCATTTATGGATGACCTATGAGTTCTTTTTGGCGTTCTTCTCTTTCCTTCGGTTCTCTTTCGGTGCCACGCATTATGGCAGCGCCACTAGATGGTATTACTGACTCTCCGTTGCGCCAACTCATTCGTCGCTTTTCTGCTCAGGAGCTTTTGTTTACGGAGATGCGCCATATCGCCTGCGTAGCAAACTCACGCGTTCCTACCTTGTTTGCCTATGACCCGGTAGAACAACCACTGGCATACCAGGTATCTGCCAATATTACGCGCTGGATCCCAGAAGCGGTCGAAGAAATCATCGCACGCAAATTTGTGATGCTCAATTTAAATATGGGATGCCCGGCTCCTCAGGTAATTCGCTCCGGCTCTGGCTCTGCGCTTATGAACAATCTGCCCCTGGCAACCGAAATTATTACCGCCATGCAAAAAGCCATTGCAGGGCGCATCCCGTTTACGATTAAAATTCGCGCCGGCTTTAAAAAAACGAACGCGGTTGAGGTTGCGCGCATGGCTCAAGATCTTGGCGTTGATGGTCTTATTATTCACCCCCGCCTACAAACCGGTGGCTTTACGGCGCCTCTCGATTACGAAACCACGGCTGCCGTCAAACGTGCCGTCACTATGCCCGTTATTTTTTCTGGTAACATCAATACGTATAAACGCATCACTAAAGTCCATGAAATGACCGGCGTTGATGGCTTTATGATCGGCCGAGCACTCTGGGGCTGCCCGTGGAAGATGCATGAAATTGCTGAAGAAGCCGAAGGACGTACTTTTGTGGTGCCGACGGTAGAAATGATGCGCGTTGCCCAGGCACATCTGGCGCTCAATGTGCAGCTGTATGGTCCCCACGGCGTTAATCCCTTTAAAAAGCAACTCCCCCAATATATCCGTGGAATCGAAGGCGCTGCCGCATTGCGCTCGCATCTTTTGCGTATCGCAACCGCTGCGGAGATGGCAGTTGCCCTTGATAATATCATCCGTTCATGTTAGTGTTCGCGCTCTTGTGAAAATATAATGCGCCCGTAGCTCAATTGGATAGAGTACCGGACTTCGAATCCGTTGGTTGCAGGTTCGACTCCTGCCGGGCGCACCAGTCTTCGCGGTGGTGCACTGAGCCGTGCCGCTACGACTGGCAGGTCAGCACATGAACTTACCATTCCATAATAAACATTTAACTCATTGCTGTACGTGCCTATAGCTCAGATGGATAGAGCGAGCGATTCCTAATCGCTAGGCCACAGGTTCGAATCCTGTTAGGCACACCAGCCTACGCCGTAAATCGCTTAGCTCCGCCGCCGCCGTGGCGTTCTTAGCCGAACGGCTCTGGCGGACTTCGCGCGAGGATTAGCTCCGGCAAAGTCCACCGTAGTGTGCACGGCTAAGTGCACTACAGACACGTAGGTGGGCTGGCTTCGCCAGTAAAGGTACTTACAGAAGAAACAGAAAAGACAACGTAGGCTGTCCGCCGAAAGCGGCCCGGCCACGTTAGTCCACCAGAGCCCTGCGGCCAAGCGAAGCTCCGGCGTAGGCGGAAAAAATCCGTACGTGACAAAATGAAATGACTCTCGTATAGTTGTCATGTATTGAAACATAACCTGACGACATATGATATTGATTTCTGATGCTGCCCTCTTCTATACAAATCTGTGCTTATTGACGCTAGTCATCATAGGCATCTGCTATGCATCGCGCCTTTTTTATCTCAAAAAACAAAAGCAGGCCCAGATAGCGTTTCCCCGCAAGGCCATGCACAATAATCATTCACGCTGCCGTGAAATCGCCATTCTTGCCAAAAATTCCAAGGACCTAGAAGTACTTAACCTGGTCAACAACTTTGTCGATACCATGCGCGAGCATGGCTCATATGCCTATCACTTTACCCATTATTGGGCAGATGCTCGTGACCCGCAACGCGTTGTTACCGAGCTCTTTCAAAAACAGTTTCACGGGATATACGTCGTCGGACAAAATCTTACTTTTTTAGCGAAGCAGGTCAGTCTTGCTCAGGACAAAAAAATTCCCATCATCTTTTCTAACCTCCTGCATGCCTCATGGGAAGAGGAACAAGAAAAGCTTCCGGTCACCCATTTGACCGGGGTAAGCACCGGCAATGATTGGCGTTACCGCATTAAAATATTTCTTGCGCTCAAGCCATCTATGCGCGCCGTGCTCCTTCCCACTTTTTCCAGTGGCCACCTGCCCAGTGTGCAAAAAGCAGCTACCATTTTGCAAAACTACGGAGTTACCACCTATGTGATGCGCGTTCATACTGAAGATGAGTTGCTCAATACATTACAAGATTACGCCGACAAAATAGACAGCGTCATCCGTGTCCGCGATCTCATCTCGGTAGAAACAAGCGCGGCCATTGCACGCACCTGTAGCGAGTACGGCATTACGTTTTTTAGCTCTTTTGTACATGACGTACAGTATGGGGCCGCTATTGCCATGTCAACCGTCAACCAACCTTTTGGCCAACTTGCTGCAGAAAAAATGATTGCCGTCCTAGAAGAACACAAAAGTCCCATCGATATTCCCGTCACTAATATTAGTGGCCAATACCCTTACGAAGTACACTGCAACCAACTTGCCATGAAAGCACAAGGCATCGACCCTTCACGCATCATCGTTGTTGGCTTACAGCATGCCGTAGAAGTGGCAGCTGTCGTTAGCAGTGACTCACCAAACCACCATGGAGCCTAGCGCATGATCCTTACTGCACCCCTTCTCATCTGCATTGTTTTGCTTGCCATCTTGTGCGGCACGCTTCTGTACAGCGTACGTCTACGCAACGAGCTTAAAGAAAATGTACTTCCCAAAAAGGTGTTTAAAATCGCCATTGTCACCTCGCTGCCCCTCAAAAATCTTGGCGCAATCTCGTCTTTTATTTCCTACATAAAAAAATATGCTGCTTTCAATTTCGAAATCATCGAATGCATTCACGCTATGGACCGTCAAAAGGCAGTCGATTGGATCAATTTTGCTGCTGATTCTGCCGTGCATCTTATTGTAGCCGTTGGACGCTTGTCCGTTGATACGGCGTACACAACGCTTAAAACGAGAGAACACAAACCTCAAGTCATTGGCATGGCAAATCCGGCAGGATTTAATGATACGCCATTAGAGCTCATACAATCTACTATGCCATTTACCGCAGTTTCCATGGGCCTTAATTGGCCGGAAAAACTAGCAATCCTTAAAAAACTTATGCCCAATATCAAAAAAGTACTTATTGTCTTCAGATCTGTTGATGAGATTTCTCACAGCAATCTACGAGAAAAAAATGCCATCATTGCAGGGCTACGCAAGCTGCACATCTCCTGGGAGATGCTGCACATAGCCAACATCGAAAAAGAATGCGGCTTTACTAAAGAGATCATGCATGATGTTGATGTTGTCCTCCTTTCGTACAGCAGTGAAGTGATGCGATTTGCTGGCCGTATTTGCCAAGAAGCACAAGCGCTTGGCAGACCGGTATGTTCGATTAACACGGTATTGCCGGAAATATTTTTGAGCATTAACATGACCGCCATCAATACGCATATGGGACGTCAAGCAGCGCAGTACACAATAAATATTCTCGAGGACAACATTGATGCCTCAAAGCTCCCGCTTAAAGAAATTAATAACGCCCAGCAGGTCATTCTGCATCACAAAAATACGGACTCTATAAGAGCAACAACCATCATTGGTAATCTCTTAGCTCAGAGCAATCATCTTAGTCTCAAGCTAGAGCTGGAACGTGTATAAAGAAAAGAGGACTGGATAAAATCCAGTCCTCTTTTCTTTATACAGATGTAAAAATCGCTTGGCACCTTCTAAGAGGTAACAGCGTTGTCAATTTCTTTATCACTGTACCCGCTTTCATACAGCGCTTTATATGCCGCAACACGTCCGAGTCTAAACGATACGAGCAACTGATAGAGCGCTTGCTCTGCTTCAGACAACGTTGTTGGCATGTACCGTTTGCAGAAAGAAGTAGTATCCGTATCAAACGCCATCACTGTAGCCACCAGATCTTCCTTAGATAAAGACACGCCTTCTTGCGCTTCGCGGGCTTGTGCAACCACAGCGGAGGCAAGAACCGGCAAGATCTGTGCATCAGTAATAGAAAGTTCAGGCACCACTGGCACGCTTACATGATCACAGACATATGCCAATGAGTACGCGCCCGTTTTTTGATAAGAAGCAAGAAGCTCCGCTTCGGTAGCAATAAGCGCTGCAGCACGCTCAGTAAGCGTTCTAGTTCCTGCATGCTTTGCCCAAAGCTCATGCGCCTTTTTTTGCAATTCAGCAGCTTGCTCAGAAGCAGATTCAGATAAGGCATTAGCAAGCACTGCATCAACCGTTTCGGAGCTTATAAACACGCGAGCATATTTGTAAGAATCATTGAGAAGATCAGCTTCTCCCCCCGCGGTATACATCCAAGGACGAACCTCTGATACGCTCACCACGCAGCTGAAAAAAAGGAGCATTAATTGACTAAGATTAAATCGAGGTACACGACTGTTCATAAAAACCTCATAATGGTACGACTGTAAAATAATACTTATGAATCAAGTCCACCTGCACACGTTTCTGGAGAGATGCACCAAAGTATATGCAGATAAGGCTACTGCAAGCATCCAACCGGGGTACTTTATGGTTATAGCCATCCATAAGCGTATTTACCGTATCATGAGAATAACCTTTGGGCAAGGAAAATTTTTTAATGATTCCAGAAATAATAGGCGAAATGAGCAAGCGCAATAATCGATTCAACCGCAATAAGCGCCACAATCACCAGCGTCCATCGCTTATGAAAGAGCAGGTCCTTGCTCGTTTGACGCACCTCATACAAGTCGCGAATGATGGCAAGCTTACGCTGCACCGCTTCTCGCCATCGGTCAATCGATAGTTTGCGCACCAACCGTTCATAAATGTTGGTATAGTATTCATCACCAGACCGGCGAATACTATTCTCCAGCCGCTCAGAAATAACCGAAATATCAACACGCAGTTGCGCAAGATCAGCGATAGAAAGCGCCTCTTTGCTCTTAGGCAAATCAAGGTGGTAGGTGTAAAAAATATGCAGTCGACGATCAAGAAGCCGGTCAAAGCACTGCAATTCAAGCAGCTGAATCGTCACGAATTCAAAAAGCTCCATCGAATCGTAGCAGGCGTCGTCGTAGACAAAGGAACTACTGCTATCAATAATGATCAGCTCATCACCATAATACCCGGTACGTGAGCGCAAAATAGCATCCTGTTGGTATGAGGAAAGTGAGGAGACCTCAAGCCTCAAGAGCGAAGCAATATCCGGCGCATAGCGCTCCATCAACCGCTCACCAGAAAGACGCGACCGCTGCGGACTTACGTGCACCGTAAAATAATCGTTTTTCAAATTACAAAACTGCGGGCTTGAAATAGCATCCTGAATTTTTTTGAAGGTATCATAGGCATGCGCATCAGCAATTTGATCGTATTCTGCTTTTATTTCAATAAGCTTCTTTTTGAGCCTTTCAAAGCTACCTTTAAAAGGAATGCGATAGCAGTATGAGAGCACACCAAATCCATGAATCTTGCTCAGCACATAGCACTTGGGCTTTATAAGCGTATCATCGCTATCCAAATCAAACACACTATGTTCAGCTTGCGTAAAATGCTCCTGCCCATCACCATCAGAGATCAGATTATCTCCGCGCAAGTGATACGAAACCGGTATGTGATAATTTTTAAATCGCGCCGACAATGGCGTACTGTACGTAGGCACCAAGTGGAGCGATTTGATCATTTCCAGATTAATGTCATCACCGACATCGTATGCATAAAAAAGAATAATATCGCCTACAAAAAGATCACGCGTCATGCACTACCTCAATGCCGTCTTTAAACCACGCAAACTGTGGATCTGCTGCCAGGTTTTCCTGCAAAAGCGCCAGGTCAGGATCATACCCCTGACGGCGCGCCGCATCAATATTAATAATAAGACGCTGCTCTGGCAAAAGAGCGCGCACCGCCATGGTTGCCGGATCCGCTTTATGAAAGACAAGATCGACCACCATCGCAAACATATCGCGCGCTATGTGACCGGGGCTATCACCATAAACCATGCCAGCACCATGCTCAATTGCGGCAAGTTGTTCTGAAAAAAGCAACGTGCCATGCTCTCTACAAAGTTTGGCAAAACCAGAGAAATACTGATTGAGCGCATTGACCGTCAAAATCAAGAGCACATCGTGCCCGCTCATATGCATTTCAATCGCGCGCATAACATCCTGGCCAGAGCTCAAACCAAGCACATCAACTTCAATACCATAGCGTGCCATATCATCTTTAATCGTATGAGCAATCTCTTCAGAAACTTTGCCGCCCGAAGCCGCCAAATCAATCGGGACTAAAATCCGTTTCACATTCGGCTTCATGGCCCGCAGCAACGCCGCGGTATACAAAGCCCAAAAGCCACAATCGGTATACACAGAAATCACTCCGGTCACCGTGCCCCCTGGCCGTTCAAGTGAGTCGATAATGCCCAGCTCAACCGGTGAGCGCACCGCGGCAAACACAATCGGTTTGCCAAAATCTTTTTTGCGTGCTTGCTGCACCACAATCTGCGACAACGCCTGGCCGGCAACAATAACGGCATCAGGGTCGTCTTCTAGAAGCTTCTGCGCAATACCGGTAGCCAAAATCTTGTCCTGCATGTTTGAAACTTCGTATGGTCGCAGCTCAATCTGATCGGCATACGGCGTTTGCGCCACCGCCTTTACAATCTCCTGATACAGCTCTACGGTCAACGGACTATTTGCTATGAGCACCGCAATCTCTTTTTTAGTGGTAGGCGCTTGCTTAACATGCAACAGACCGGCATACCACAGCGTCCCAACGCCTATACCGATGCTACTTGCCAGCATCATATAGCGCAACCATCTTCTCATATCAATCCTCATTTTCCTTGTAAATATATGCCTTTAAGTCTGGCGTGTTTTACAAAAAAAACAAGGGCCCCTACACCGGGCCTACGCATGAAGAATCCCCAAGATTAAAAATAATGCCTAAAGAAACGCCCATTAAAGTTTTTTGCCGTTTCGCGTTAGTCTTAACACAGCACAAACGTCATTGCGAGCGTAGCATGGCGATCCATGAAAAATGATGGTTTTAATAGATCAAAAGGGATTGCCACGCCCCTGAAGGGGCTCTGAATGACCAAGTGCTGCGCCAGCGTCATTCCCTTATAAATTCATTAATTACCAATGAGGACACGCCTTACACAGCAGGCTTCTCTATTTTTATCGTATTGAGGGGGTGTTTATCATCACACATGCGTGCCAAATCTTGAGACGCGACATGCGTATATAACTCAACAGTCGCCAGTGATGAGTGGCCCAAAAGCTCTTGAATTACCCGCAAATCAACCCCCTGATGGAGCAAATGAGTAGCAAATGAATGACGCATTTTATGCGGCGTTAGAGGCCGTTCAATCTTGAGCAGGCGACGATACATCTCGCAAATACGCTGCACCGTACGCTCGGCAAGCTTTTTGCCGCTCGGCCCCACAAACAGATTCTGTGCCGGCTCCAACGCCCCAAGCGCACTACGCTCGCCTTCAATATACTCAATGAGTGCCTGCTTTGCCTTTTCCCCAAAGAGCACAATGCGCTCCCGGCGTCCTTTACCGAGCACACGTACCGTCTTTGCCTGCATATCAATGTCTTGAAAGCGCATATGGGTAAGCTCACTGCACCGCACGCCGGTAGCATACAGCATCTCCATGACTGCTCTGTCCCGATAGGGAGATTTTGACGGCAAGTCCTGGATTGTAATACTATCAAGTAGATACGTAATTTCATCAACGCTCAGCGTTTTGGGAATGCGGCGCTCACGTCTCGGAGTTTTTACATTTACCTCAAGCTTGATGCCCTCTTTACTCAAATAATGAGAAAAGGTGCGAAAGCAGGAGAGTTTGCGTGCCACCGTTACCTTGAGTGCTTTGTCGTAAAATAGCGATACGATATACCGGCGCAACGCATACTCAGCACCGGTTTCGTCCAGCGGCGTGCTCTCGTTTAATGTTTCCCAAAAAGTAAAAAACTTGGCCAAATCGGCACGATACGCACGAAACGTGTTGTACGACACATTTTTTTCTTTTTCCAAAAAGAGTAAAAATTCATCAGCTTTTTGCCTTAGTACCGCCAGGGTTACCATGAAGACGCTCCTTTACAACTGCAAGAAAACGCGTGTACCATACACCCACTATGAATACGCAAGCAAGCATGATGAAGCAAACGGTTGCGCAGTGGGACGCCCTCATTAGACAGCTCTCACACATCACCAAAAACTTTCCCCCCACACTGAGCGAAGTAGTCGTGCAGGAGCATGGCAAAAACGCCTACCTCATTCTTATAAGCTGCCTTTTGAGCCTACGCGCAAAAGATACCACCACAATACCGATATGTCGTACGCTCTTTCAGCATGCCCCCACGCCTCATGAGCTGCTCGCCTTGCCCCGTGCCGAACTTGAACGCATTATCTACAAAACCGGTTTTTATCGTCGCAAAGCCGCCACCCTAATTGCGGTGACTGAAACACTGCTGGCCCAGCATGGTGGATCAGTACCGCGCAGCTATGATGCCCTACGCGCGCTGCCGGGCGTCGGAGAAAAGACGGCAAACCTTGTTCTTGCATGCGCTTTCGATATACCCGCATTGTGCGTTGATACCCATGTACATCGCATCAGCAATTTATGGGGACTAGTACATACCCGCACCCCGGAGCAGACCCACACAGCACTGCGACTCATTGTACCTGAGCAGCATTGGATAATACTCAACACACTGCTGGTCAAGCTCGGGCAAAACACGTCGCGCGCCACGATTACAGAGTTCTGGGAAAAGTATACGTCGTGTGATACGCTGCCGACGTAACATAAGGAAACACACATGCCATCATCATGTATGCGTATCGCGCTCTGGTGCCTTGCCGCGCTCACGCTGCACACAGCCCCGGCCTGCGCCTTTTTTGATTTTGACGAGCAGGTAATCAAAAAA
>Ga0214923_10001399_pt1 | contig 34398 bp, 31 predicted proteins | sample LL1510_MetaG_FD_177993 | JGI IMG/M metagenome (GOLD analysis project Ga0214923, IMG submission 177993) | Freshwater microbial communities from Lake Lanier, Atlanta, Georgia, United States - LL-1510 | ecosystem: Environmental > Aquatic > Freshwater > Lake | place: USA: Georgia | collected...
TTTACCAAAGGAACAACTGAGGGCATAAACCTTGTAGCTTCGTCATTTGGCGAACTATTAAAGGCCGGTGATGAAATTATTATTTCTGCAATGGAGCATCACTCTAATATAGTGCCATGGCAAATGCTGTGCATGCGAAAAGGTTTAAGTCTGCGGGTTGCACCCATTAACGAAAAAGGAGAGTTATTGTTGGAAACGTTCAAGCAAATGTTATCCAAAAAGACTAAACTCGTGGCTATCACTCAAATTTCAAATACACTAGGAACTGTTAATCCGATAAAAGACATTGTTTCTGCCGCTCATGATGTTGGAGCTAAAGTTTTAGTGGATGGTGCGCAAAGCATCCAACACATGAAAATTGATGTCAAAGAAATGAATTGTGACTTCTATGTATTTTCAAGTCACAAAGTGTTTGGTCCAACCGGAATTGGTGTGTTATATGGTAAAGAAGAATTATTGGACGCTATGCCGCCATACCAAGGTGGTGGAGACATGATTTCTAGGGTAACATTCGAACGTACCACTTATAATGAACTTCCCTTTAAATTTGAAGCAGGAACTCCGCATATCGCCGGTGGTATTTGTTTAGGGAAAGCTTTTGAATTCTTAGAGTCTATTGATTTGAAGGCTGCAGAAGAACATGAACGTGCTTTAGCTAAGTACGCAGAGGATCTATTAGATACATTTGAAGGATTGAAAATAATCGGTGAGGCAAAGAATAAGACAAGTGTTGTTTCATTCTCTGTGAAAGGCATACATCCCTTTGATATCGGAACACTTTTAGACAAACAAGGTATTGCTGTCAGAACAGGGCATCATTGTACCCAACCGCTGATGGATTTCTTTAAAATCCCGGGAACAGTTAGAGCATCTTTTGCATTTTACAACACTAAACAAGAAATAGATACGTTTGTCGAAGCGTTGGAAAAAAGCCTAAATATGTTGAAATAATGAGTGAGATAAAACAAAGAGAGGAAGAATTAGTTTCTGAATTTGAGCTGTTTGAGAGTTGGATGGAAAAATATGAATACATCATTGAATTAGGAAAAGAATTGCCATTGCTTGCCGAAAACGAAAAATCTGATGATTTATTAATTGAAGGTTGCCAGTCACGCGTTTGGCTCAAAACAAGTGGAAATGCTTCGACAATAAAATTTCAAGCAGATGCTGACGCAATCATAACCAAAGGAATAATAGCACTTTTAATCCGTTTGGTCGATAATATTGATCCAAAGGAATTAGTTGAATATAACTTTGGAGTCGTACAAGCAATTGGCCTGCAAGAACATCTATCCCCTACCCGATCTAATGGATTAATTGGCATGATTAAACGATTAAAAAACGAAGCGCTGAAATATTGTTTATCATGAGTATGGAACTTGAAAATAAAATCGTGAATATGTTAAAAACCATTTACGATCCGGAAATTCCTGTTGATGTATATGAACTGGGGTTAATTTACGAAGTACGCATTAATCAAGTCAATGAAGTTGATATTGACATGACGCTTACCTCTCCAAATTGCCCTGTAGCTGAATCTTTGCCTAAAGAAGTGGAGGATAAAGTAAAATCAATAGAGGAAGTTTCAGATGCTAGGGTTCATATTGTGTTTGAACCACCTTGGGATAAAGACATGATGAGCGAAGAAGCCAAGCTAGAATTAGGTTTTCTATAGTTAATTACGTTTCATCATTATCTCAACTCTTCGATTCAATTTAATATGAATGAAATAAGGTGAAGTAAAACAAGTAATTATTGAGCAAGAAAAGACATAAAATTTGAAATATTATGATTTAGAATGTCAGATTTCTAAATAAAAATTAGATTTTTCTCAAGAAAAACGTCTTCAACCTATATTTCGAATAGTCATAATAATTAAATACAAGTTGATTATTAGAAAGCAGCTCAAGCTTTAGTGAATAATTCTTATTTGATAAAACAATTAAATCACTTGATTTTGACCATTTACTATTTAAAACTAACGTATCCGAAACTTCAAAACTAGAGGCGAGAGGAGTAAATTGAAAACAAACTAAAGCATGTAATGAGTCTTGTGAAAAAGTTACTGTATTTGAATTCGTTTCGAAAAGCGTATCATAATATACAAAACCTGCTCCATCTTTGATTTCAACTCGTTCAACAACCCAAGTTCCCACTAGTTTTTTCTCACTTTGCTTTGAGCATGAAAACAGCAAGAAAATACTAAAAATGAAAATGCTAACTTTCATAGAAAAAGGGAATTAATGACATGGCAAGGACTCCAACTTCTAGAGAATTGGGATCGATATCGAAATTTGGGTGGTGAACTGAATGTATTACACCTCTTTCTTTGTTACCAACTCCCAATCTGTAAAAGCAACTCGGAACTTTCTCTGCGTAAAAAGCAAAATCTTCTGCAGTCATTCTAAGATCCAAATCCTTTACATTTTTATCACCAAAAACACCACTAAATAAACCTTGTAATTGACTAGTCAATATCGCATCGTTTTGCAAATTTGGATATCCTTTTGATCTTTTTAAATTCACTTTACCGGAATATTTACGCGCTATTTCGTTCGAAATTTTTTCCATTTCTTGAAATGCCTTTTCACGCCAGTCTTCTTTCATGGTTCGAAAAGTACCTTTAATTGATGCGTTTTCTGGAACAACATTCGTACTGCCTAAAGCTTCAAATCTTCCAAAATTGATCACAGTAGGAATTTCCTTTGGAGAATGGGTTGAAATGTAAGTTGTCAAGGCCAGTACTAATTCAGCTCCCATGATTAATGGATTTACACAGCGATTCGGCAACGCACCGTGTCCACCCTTTCCAATTATTTCAAGATGAATTTCGTCACTTGAAGCCATATAGAGACCTGACTTTAACCCTATTAATCCGGCTTCAAATTCAGGATAAACATGAAGGGCAAACATTGCTTCAACCGTAGGATTTTCAAGAACACCTTCTTTAATCATAAGACTTGCTCCTCCGGGATTCATTTCTTCTCCAGGCTGAAATATTAGTTTTACATCTTTTTTTAATTTATCACGGTTTTTTTGAAGAATTGAAGCCGTTCCCAAAAGTATTGAGGTATGCACATCGTGGCCACAAGCGTGCATCCATCCATCAATTTGAGACTTATAAGATACTTCGTTTCGCTCTTGTATTGGCAGGGCATCTAAGTCAGCGCGTAGACCAATTGTTCCATTGTAATTTGGTGCTTTTATTAACCCAACAACACCTGTTCCGCAGTATCCTTTATTATGTTCGATACCAAATTCGGAAAGCTTTGCGGAAACAAATTCCATTGTATTGTTTTCATGGAATGAAGGTTCAGGATTTTGGTGTAAATATTCCCTCCATTCTCGAACCGAAATAGCAATATCTCTAGCTTCTGAACGCAATATTTCAATTAGTTCATGCGTCGCCATTTGAAATTTCTTGATAACCAGAACTAATCAAACGAAAAGAAACGTAGGCTGTTAATATTCCAAAAATAAATTTCACCCAAGAAGGCGACATTCTCAAAGACAACTTAGACCCAATCCATGCTCCAATAAGAAATGTTAGCGCTATGACGAGTCCAAACTTCCAATTGACGTTTCCAGTCTTCCAATATTGCAATAACCCAAAAAAAACAACGGGCATCGATAAAACGAACAAACTTGTACCTTGCGCTTCGTGTTGAGTTGTTCCTAAAAGGAAAACTAAGGCAGGGACAATAATAATTCCACCCCCAACGCCAACAAATCCACTTAAAACTCCCGCCATGAGGCCAATCATCGATAAGTACATAATGGTTTGTGGATTCATAAAGCAAAGATAATGAAAACGATTTTAACTTAAGGTTCTATTCCACAAGTTGATTGCAACCACGAATATCAGCATGCTGAATTCTTCCTTCAATCGTAAATCCATTTGATAATTGAATGCCGATATCTTGTGTCTGAATAAAACAACACGAATCAATATTTGCCAAATCAATTATATTCAAAACTCCTCTCCTCCCTACTACAACTGAAAAAGGATCAGAAACGTCAGTTGTGATTATTTTCATCCAAGGAGGTGATGAGAAAATCAAATCTTCACCCGCATAGGACTGAGAGAATAACTCAGTCATACCATATTCCGAGATGATTTTTTTACAAGATGTTCCAATTTTTATTTGGTTAAACAATTCAGATTTTGACAATTCTTGTCTTCTGCCTTTCATTCCTCCAGTTTCAACAATTGTTGCTGACTCATAATTTTCGTTTCTTGCCGCTAAATCCAACAGAGAATAACTGACACCAAAAATTACAATTTCCTTTCCCGTCGCTTTGGCTTGTTCGTATTTTCTTCTCAATTCGTCCAAGTCCTTTAGAAAAAAACCTGAAAGTTCATTATTTGTCAGGCGTATCAGTCGCTCAACCATGCATACTAAACCTGAATTACCTTGTTCTAAATAATTTGGAAGCAAAGCAAAAATGACTTGATTTTCTGGGTTACCCACAAAACTCTTGTAAGCACGTAAACATGATGTCAAATAATACTCAACATCAAATATCCAATGCTTGCTTCTCTCTGAATTACCCGTTCCGCTACTTAAAAAAAAAGGTGTATCCTCTTTGATTTGCTCGGTAACCACGTCGAGATTTTTAAAAAAAGTTATCGGTAAGAAAGGAATTTCTTCAATATTTATTGGCTTTGATCTTCCTAAAGATTCGAGGTATCTTTTATAAACAGTACATTTTTCAGCTTGATAATCAAATATTTCCAAAGCTTTTTTTGAAAAGTCTTCGGGGCTTGAAATGTTAAAAATATCGTTTTTCATAAAAGTAAGGTAAAGGTAAAGGAATTTCAAACGCTCAAAACAAGAAAACAAATACCTAAATTTGAACTAATATTAATTTTTAATGTTTTTCTATACTAATGAAGAAAAAAATTGGAGTTTTACTCATTCAATTAGGTACTCCAGACAGTCCTAAAACAAGTGATGTTCGTAGGTATCTGACTGAATTTCTTAACGACCCTAGGGTGATTGATATTCCTTGGTTGGCACGAAAAATATTAGTAAATGGGATAATAGTTCCCTTTCGAGCGCCAAAATCCGCAAAAATCTACAAGGAGTTGTGGGAACATGGGAATGGTATTTCTCCATTACTGAGTTACACAAAAAGTGTTCAAGAAAAGATTCAAGCTGCATTCGATTCAGAGAATGTAACTATTGAAATGGCCATGCGCTATCAAAATCCTTCAATGGAAAGCGTTTTAGAACGCATGAGATTAGCAAACTACGATAAAATAATTATACTTCCCCTATTTCCACAATACGCCAGCGCATCCACAGGTTCCGCGATTGAAAAGGCTATGGGTATTATTAAAAAATGGTGGGTGATTCCAGAAATCAGTATAATTAGTCAATTTTGGGACAACAAAGGATATATTGACTCCATTGTAGAGCGCGCTAGTTCGTTTGAATTTAAAGAATACGATCATATTTTATTCTCTTATCATGGTTTACCTGAAAGACAAGTTGATAAAGTATACGAGGGTACTGATTTGTGTGGAGATCAGCCATGTGAATCAGAAGTTAATGAGAAGAACAAATTTTGCTACAAAGCAACCTCATTCGCGACCACAAGGTTGATAGCAACTAAATTAAATTTACCCGAATCATCCTATACGGTATGTTTTCAGTCGCGACTCGATAAAAAATGGTTAACTCCTTTTTCAGATAAGGTGGTTGAAGAATGGGCAAAAAAAGGCGCGAAAAAACTTTTAGTATTTAGTCCTGCCTTTGTTGCTGATTGTTTAGAAACAATAATTGAAATTGGAACGGAATATCAGGAGATTTTCGAAGAACATGGTGGTGAAAAAGTACAATTAGTACCTAGTTCGAATGATCATCCTTTATTCGTAGAAGGATTAGTTCAGCTAATCAGAGAAAGAATGAATTAAAGACTTTGGATTAGTACAACCACTTCACTACCTTTGCAAATAATTAGTTAATAAAAGAATAATGAATCATACTACTGAAAAATTAAATTATAAGGTTAAAGACATCAGCCTTGCCGAATGGGGAAGAAAAGAAATTAAATTAGCCGAGGCTGAAATGCCTGGACTTATGGCATTGCGCGAAGAATATGGAAAATCTAAACCATTAGCAGGAGCAAGAATAGCAGGATGTTTACACATGACAATTCAAACAGCAGTGTTGATTGAAACATTGGTAGATCTCGGAGCTGAAGTTACCTGGTCGTCTTGCAATATTTTTTCTACTCAAGATCATGCTGCCGCTGCGATTGCTGCCGCTGGAATTCCCGTTTTCGCATGGAAAGGAATGAACGAAGAGGAATTTGATTGGTGTATTGAACAAACATTATTCGCTTTTGAAGGAGGTCAACCATTAAATATGATCCTAGACGACGGTGGAGACTTAACCAACATGGTATTTGACCGTTTTCCGGAATTAACGAAAGACATTAAAGGTCTATCAGAAGAAACTACGACTGGTGTACACCGCTTGTATGAACGAAAGAAAAATGGAACCTTAGTAATGCCAGCAATTAACGTAAATGATTCTGTTACCAAGTCAAAATTCGATAATAAATATGGTTGTAAAGAATCGTTAGTAGACTCTATTAGAAGAGCGACTGATGTTATGATGGCGGGAAAAGTTGCTGTTGTTTGCGGATATGGTGATGTAGGGAAAGGTTCTGCTGCCTCATTAAGAGGTGCTGGTGCTCGTGTGATTGTTACCGAAATCGATCCGATTTGTGCGTTACAAGCTGCTATGGATGGATTTGAAGTAAAAAGACTAGATTCCGTCGTGCACCTTGGTGATATCGTTGTTACAACAACAGGAAATAAGAATATTGTGGTAGGTCGTCATTTTGAAAAAATGAAAGACAAAGCGATTGTTTGTAATATTGGACATTTTGATAATGAAATTGATATGTCATGGTTGAATACAAACTACGGAAATACGAAATATACTGTTAAACCACAGGTCGACATTTATAACGTAAATGGAAACGAAATTATCATTTTGGCTGAAGGAAGACTAGTAAATTTAGGTTGTGCAACCGGACACCCTTCCTTTGTGATGTCAAATTCTTTCACGAATCAAACGTTGGCACAGCTAGAATTATGGCAAAACTCATCAAACTATGATAATGATGTATATATGTTACCTAAGCATTTAGATGAAAAGGTAGCTCGTTTGCACCTTGCTAAAATTGGTGTTGAACTTGAAACGTTAACGAATGATCAAGCTGATTATATTGGAGTAAAAGTTGAAGGTCCATTCAAAGCGGAACATTACAGGTATTAATCTCAGAAATTAAAAGAAATAAAAAAAGCGGGATACCCCGCTTTTTTTATTTTGGTATAACTTAGTTATGCATTTGCATTCATTGTATCCAAAACATCCATTACACTTTTAACAGCCTCTGCAGATTCAGCTAGTAAAGCTTTTTCTTCTTGGTTTAATTGTAGTTCGATTATTTTCTCGATTCCATTCTTACCAAGAACCACAGGAACACCTAAGTAAATATCTTTTAAACCATATTCACCTTGTAACCATGCACATACGGGGAAGATTCTCTTTTGATCACGTACTACTGCTTCTACCATTTGAGCAGCCGCTGCACCTGGTGCGTACCAAGCAGAGGTTCCGAGTAATTTAACAATCTCACCACCTCCAAATTTCGTTCGCTCAATGATCTCATTCAATTTAGTTTCCTCTATTAATTCTGTTATTGGTATACCTGCCACTGTTGTATATCTTGGAAGCGGAACCATTGTGTCACCATGACCTCCCATTAATACTGCTTGAATATCTTTTGGCGAAACATTCAATTCTTCGGCTAAAAACGCACGATATCTCGCTGTATCTAAGACACCGGCCATACCAAATACTTTGGAAGAATCCACTTTTGCAGATAAATAGGCACAATACGTCATAACGTCCAATGGATTCGAAACAATTATTATGATGGCATTCGGTGAATATTTAACTACGTTCTCTGTGACGGTCTTAACGATACCGGCATTGGTTGCGATAAGGTCATCACGAGACATTCCTGGTTTTCTAGGTAATCCAGAAGTAATTACAACAACATCCGAATCTTTGGTTTTCTCGTAATCATTCGTTGAACCAATTGTTCGAGAATCATAAAGGTTAATTGGTGATGTTTGCCAAATATCAAGTGCTTTACCTTCAGCAAAGCCTTCTTTGATATCCAACAAGACAATTTCATTCGCTATTTCGCGAGTTGCTAAAACATCGGCACATGTTGCACCCACATTTCCTGCTCCGACTACGGTTACTTTCATACGCTTCTAAATTTTTAAATTAATAATGGAGTCTTGAGGCGCGAATTTAGTGAATTTCAAACAAATTCACTTTATTTGCCTTAATTAATGTGCATTCTAGAAACGCGAAAGGCAACCCCCTCAATATAGTGTCGTCATTATACTGTTGAAACTTGGAGAGCAAAGATCATTTAAAAGAAGTTGTTGAGGGCTGTCTCAGAAATGACCGAAGGTCACAAGAACAGTTATTCAAGCAGTTTTACGGAAAAATGATGGTGGTGTGTCTTCGTTATATTAGTGATAAGGATACTGCACAAGAGGTTCTTCAAGAGGGATTCATAAAGGTCTTTGATAAATTAGGTGTTTTTGATTTTAAAGGTTCATTCGAAGGTTGGATTCGTCGAATTGTTGCAAATACTGCAATTGATTACATAAGAAAGGCAAAACGTAATCCATTTTTAAGTGATCAAGACAATGACTTTAAACAAGAAGGAGTCGATGAAGTGGTGGAAAACGAAAAAATAGAACTATTAGAACATAAAGGTGAGGTAGCGCTTGAAGCTATAAGTAAATTATCCCCAGCGTATCGAACTGTATTTAATCTTTATGTGATGGAAAATTATTCACACAAGGAAATCGCTGAGTTGCTGGGAATCAATGAAGGAACATCTAAATCAAATTTTGCAAAGGCTAAAATGAATTTACAACGCATATTAAATGAGAAATTTAAACACATCGACTTATGATGGAGGAAAATAAAAATTTTGAAAATCAATTCAGAGAGTCCCTCGAGTCTTATGAGCTACCCTATGATGCATCAGCATGGACTGCATTAGAAAAGAAATTGTCTACTAAGCGCAAATCTAATTTCCTAAAATGGGGATTTGGTGGTGCTGCAGTTTTGCTGTTAATGATCGGAATTGCTTCTTTAATAAGCTACAATAACACGGCAGAAGATTCAAAAACAAACTTGCCACTTACCGAAAATAATGCTTCTGAATCCAAAAATCAAACAAAAACTGATAGCAAGACGAATTTAACTGAGAAGATAATTTCAGAAAAATCAGTCCTAAATTCACCAGAGGAAACCAATCAACCTGAAAAAATAGAAGGGAATAATCATCTGAATGCCTCAAATATTACCATTACTCCAATGGACTATTCTCCTAACCCTGTGAAGAACACTTATGAAAATGAAACTTTTGAAAATAAATCAGTGATTTATAAAGAAGAAGAAACCTACAAAATTCAATTTCCTTCTTTTCCTTCAAGATGTCAAGGTGACAAATTCGAAATCATGAATAAAATTGACCATACATTGGTGCTTGTTTTACCATCCGGAAAAAAAATAACTGCAAACGAAGGTGAAATATTGTCTCAAACACTTCATGAAAATGGTAATTACAAGATTTATTATGTTGACAAATCACAAACAACACATATTTTGGAAGAGAAATCTTTTGTTGTCAACAAATCACCATTACTTGAACTTCAACTAGCCGACGCCCTAGATTACGAAACAGGATTGCCAGTTTTGCATTGCGAATGTTCAACTAACGAGTCTAAGGTAAATTGGTATTTAAACAGTAAAACATGTACCTCAACTTCTGATTTTAAAAATGATTTAGTGATGTTTGATAAAGGCCGAAATACAATTGAGCTTAGCGTCAAAAATGAAATAGGTTGTGAAGCTAAAACATCTCGAATTTTTCAGGTTCAAGAAGACTATAACCTTTTAGCAGTAAACTCCTTTAGCCCGAGTTCTCATGATATGAGAAGAATTAACTTCATGCCTTATGCATTAACCATACGAAATACACCTTTTGTGTTAACAATTCTAGACCCAGACAATGGAGGAACAGTATTTACCTCAACTGATGCTTCTCAACCTTGGGATGGAATTGATCGTCGCACTGGCAATTTAGTTCCACTTGATAAAGCGTATATCTGGAGAGTTGTACTTTCATCTCCAAACAAGGGCGAGAAATCAATATATAAAGGCACTATCGTACGATTCTGAGCATTAAGAATTGTTAATTCACGTGTAATTTAGAGTATTATCGCTATTTTTGTTAGCGATGGCAATGAAGTTATTTAATACTCCTTCACGTTACAAGCGATTTAGCTTCTACACTCGATTTTATGATGAACGCAAGGAGCGCTTGGAATTGAAAAAAAAACAATACGAAGATCTTGAAAATGCCACGGAAGAAGAGAGAAAAGCAATTTTCAGAGAACAAATGAGGGATTCTTGGGCAATGGGAAAAGAAAGGGAAGGCGCAAAACTTCAATCTAACATTCGAATTTTAATTCTCATTGCAGTAATTTTAATTCTCGGTTATTTTGTTTTTAATGGCCTCGAACAAATTGAATCTGTTGTTTTTCGATTAATGGAGTAGCAATGGGAATCATTCAACAACTTCCAGATTATATTGCGAATCAAATTGCTGCTGGGGAAGTCATACAAAGACCTGCTTCCGTGGTTAAGGAATTAGTAGAAAATGCTATTGACGCAGAAGCTAGTGAGGTAAAGATTTTAATTAAAGATGCGGGGCGTACACTAATTCAAGTTATCGATAACGGGAAAGGAATGTCAGAAGATGACGCTGTCAACTGTTTCTTACGTCATGCCACTAGTAAAATTAAAAGTGCTTCTGATCTATATTCGTTACAAACAAAAGGTTTTCGCGGAGAGGCTCTAGCTTCTATTGCTGCAATAGCACATGTGCAACTTACAACAAAGCATACCGAAAATGAAGCAATTGGCATTCAATTAAATCTAGAGGGTGGACAGATTAATGATAAAAAAGAGGTTGTGTGTTCAAACGGTTCATCGTTCGATGTAAAAAACTTATTCTACAATGTTCCTGCTCGAAGAAATTTCTTAAAATCTGATAGCATTGAATTCGGACACATTCGTGATGAATTTGAACGAATTGCACTAGCTCATCCCGAAATTCGCTTTCTTCTCATGCACAATGGAAATGAAATTCATAACCTACCGTCGGCGAATACACGAAAAAGAATCGTTGATTTGTTTGGAAGAAACACTAACGAACAACTGGTTCCAATAGAGGAATTAACCAACATCGTAAAAGTTTCAGGGTTTATTGGTAAACCTGATAAAGCGAAGAAAAGCAGAGGTGAGCAGTTTCTGTTTGTCAATAATCGATTTTTCAAAGACGGTTATTTCCACCACGCTATTTCCAAAGCATACGAGGGATTAATACCAGATAAATATTACCCAAGTTACTTTATCTTTTTTGAAATTGACCCTTCCAAAATTGATGTAAACGTTCATCCAACAAAAACAGAAATCAAATTTGAAGAAGATCGATTTGTATACTCAATTTTAACCAGTAGCGTGCGACAAGCTTTAGGCAAATACAATGTATTTCCAACCCTAGACTTTGAACGCGATACTGCATTTGATTTACCAAGTGACTTTCGAAAAAATGATCCTGTAGAACCTCAAATAAAAGTTAATCCGCTTTATAATCCTTTTGAAAATCAACAAGGTAAATCCAGTGGATCTGGCGGGAATGGCTTCAGTAAAGGATTGAATAAGCAGGGCTTTGGACAAGTTCAACAGACAATTACTAACTGGGAAGAATTTTACAAAATTCAAGAATTAACTGGTGATGAACAACTTACACTGCCAGAGATTGAAGAAAGTAATTTCTCCAAAGACACAACTCAGCTCTTGTTTCATGGAAATTATATTGTAAGTCCTTGTAAATCTGGACTCATGGTAATTCATTTCAGAAGAGCATACGAAAGGATTCTATATACCGATATTGCTTCAAAATTTATACATTCTCCACTTTCGAGTCAATCCTTACTCTTTCCTATTACGATCTCTTTACACCGAAAAGACTTAGACTTTTGGAACGCAAATGTTTCACTTTTCAAGCAATTAGGCTTCTCTGGAACTATAGATAATTTAGAACTTAACATAGAGGGAATTCCTTCGTTTTTGTCAGCTGAAGACACCACTGTGCTTATTGAAGAATTACTGAAGACAGCGGGTCAAAAGGACATTGAAAAAATCGATGTGGCTACAAAGTTTATTGAGAAAATTGCAAAGATTTCGAGTCGATCTAAAAAAATTGACACACAAGAAGCAGCGCAACATCTCATAGAAGAACTATTTCAATGTGAAGAACACCAATATACTACTGATGGAAAACGCATAGTTTCTACCTTAGCATTTTCCGAAATTGACCTTAAATTTTAACTATGTTTCAAAACATTCCCCAAGTAACTAAGAATATTTTAATCCTGAACATTGTTTTCTTTGTGGCTACATTAATCTTGGAAGCGCAGGGGATTAATTTGACCTCCCAGTTTGGTGCGCATTATGTTAATTCCCCTTTATTTCAACCATTCCAAATTGTCACGCACTTTTTTATGCACGGTGGACTCTTGCATATCTTCTTCAATATGTGGCTTTTTATAATGCTCGGAGGATATTTAGAGAGGATTTGGGGTCCAAAACGATTTTTTATTTTTTACATATCATGTGCTCTTGGTGCTTTTGCACTTTACAACGCTATTGGTGTTTATGAGATTGAATTATTAAAAGAAAAACTAATTGCGCTCGGTTATAACATGGAAGACGTTAATGTCACGATTGCAAAAGGGAATTATTTAAGTTTAGATTACTCCACAGTTCCTGAATATCGAAATTATGTGATAAAATCCTTTACGCCAATGGTAGGAGCATCGGGTGCTGTTTTTGGGGTAATGGCTGCCTTCGCTATCTTATTTCCAAACACAGAATTCATGTTGTATTTCGCTATTCCAGTTAAAGCAAAATATTTAGTAGGAATTTATTTTCTGTTAGAAGTGTTTCTGGCATATCAGAATAATGCCGGAGATAATACCGCCCATTTAGCTCATGTTGGAGGTGCGATTGTAGGAGGAATTATTGTTTTGTTTTGGAGAAAATCAGACAGATCTAATTTTTGGTAATGTATACAAATCAAAGAAGTCTTGTTGATGAAATAAAATACCAATTAAAATTTGGATTAATGACGCATCGATTGTTGTTAGTTAATCTTTTTGTTTTTTTTAGTATTCATCTCATTAATGCGCTTATACGATTATCTTTAATTAAGGAGCCTTTTATATTAAATATCAACAAGAACTTTTTTTGTCTAGAAACTCAAATTTCTCAGTTTGTTCTAAAACCTTGGGGACTTATTACGAGTATTTTTTCACATTTTGAACTTCTTCATTTCCTTCAAAATATGCTTGTGCTCTATTTTATGGGTAAGATTTTTGAAGGTCTTTTCGACAAGCAAAAATTATGGCTAACGTATGTTGCAGGTGGAATTTTTGGAGGACTTTTTGAGGTGATTGCCCACCTTCTTTTTCCCGCACTACAAGAAAATTCAACCGTAATAATTGGTGCATCAGGCTCAATTATGGCAATACTGTCGGCTTTGGCTTTCTACAGCCCGAACATGAAATTGATGTTGTTTGGTATTCTTCCAGTACCAATGTTTGTTATTGCTATATTGTTTTGGCTTATTGACATTGTAGGATTGTCTACAGGAGATGACCATATTGCACATTTTTCTCATTTAGGAGGCGCTATATTTGGATTTTGGTCTGTACAAAACATAAATTCGCCAAAGAATATTCTGAACATGATACAACATTGGTGGAATTCTTTTTTAGCGTTTTTTAAGTCAAAATCAAAAAACAATGGTCGGAAAACATCCATGAAAACAGATGAAGATTACGCATTCGAAAAAAGAAAAAAACAAGAAAAGACAGATAAGATTTTAGATAAAATTTCTAAATCAGGATACGACTCACTTACTAAGGAAGAAAAAGATTTCTTATTTAACCAAAGTAAGAATGGCTGATTGGAAAGACAGAATTTGGAAATTTTCTTCGATTTTCAAAGTACTATCGATTATCAGCTTTGTGTCCTTATTACTGTGCTACATAAGTCCTTATTTTCATCCTGAAACGCTTCCATTCCTTCCTTTTGTAGGCCTATCCTACCCGGTGATTATACTTGTAAATTTGGGTTGGTTAGTGTTTTGGGCAATCCTTCGCTCTAAGTGGGCATTTTATACTTTATTCATCATCCTACTTGGTGGAAATCTTCATTTTCGATCATTTTCGATAACCCTTTCTGAAGATGAGCCAGGAAAAAATAAACTTAAAATAACTTCATATAACGTTCGTCTTTTCGATATTTATAATCCTAATTTTGAAGCAGCGTTAAAACGTAGGAATGAAATTTTTCAATTTTTGAAGTCTAATAATCCAGACATTCTTTGCATACAAGAATTTTACAGACAAGAAAAACCTACTAAATTCGAAACTATTGACTCGCTGTTTTCAATAATGGGGAACTCAAAATTCTATCACGAAAGAAGTGCATTTAATAAACATGCCAATCAAAATTTTGGAATTGCACTATTTTCAAAATATGAGATTATCGCAAAAGGCGATGTAAAATTCCAAACTCAGGGAAAAGATGATTTTAATTATTGCATTTATGCGGACATTGTAAAAGAAAAAGATACGTTTCGCGTCTATAATGTTCACTTGCAATCAATTCGATTGACTAATGAATATGACGGTGATAGCAAAATCGCCTCAAATTTAGATGAAAAAAGAACCTTGATCGGAGTTTATAGAAAATTAAAAATCGCCTTTTTAGATCGTGCGGATCAAGCCCGGACAGTAATGGAACACGCCAACACATCTCCCTACTCGACTATAATTTGCGGGGATTTCAACGATACTCCAATGTCTTATACATACAATATCTTCAACAGAAAACTAATCGATGCTTTTCGAAATACTTCGACGGGGATTGGCGCTACTTATATCGGAAAAATACCTGCAGGAAGAATAGATTTTATTTTTCACTCTAAAAATTTAAAATCTAATGACTTTCAAATTCAAAAAGAGGAACTGAGTGATCACAGAGCTATTAGTTGTATTATTTCGAAATAAATGTTAGTTGAAATTAATCCATATCACATTGATTCAAGGTTAATAGATGAGGCGGTCGATCGATTAAAAAAAGGCGAAATCATAATTTTTCCAACGGATTCACTTTATGCGATGGGATGCGATCTAACCAATAAAAAGTCAATTCAAGAATTAGCTAAATTACGTGGAGTGAAATCTAATAAGGTAAATTTCTCTTTACTATGTTCAACCTTAGCGATGGCTGCTAATTATACCAAACAACTCGATCGTCCTGTTTTTAAATTAATGAAGCAACATTTACCCGGTCCTTTCACCTTTATATTATATGCAAATAACGAAATTCCTAGGTTGTTTGACACTAAGAAAAAAGAGGTAGGAATTCGAATTCCCGATAATCCAATAATTTTATCTATGGTTGAAAAATTAGGGAATCCTATAGTAGCTTCTTCTTTACATAACGAAGAGGACGATATTCAACCTTATTTTTTTGAACCTGAAGCTATTTTTGAACATTTTGAACATACCGTTGAATTTATTATTGATGGTGGTATTGGACATTTAGAAGGATCCACTGTGGTGGATTGCAGGAATGGAATCGAAATTATCCGTCAAGGAATAGGAAACATAACTTTTTGAAATGATACTTATACTGAATTGTGGAAGTTCTAAAACGCCATTTATAGAAGAAATTATAAATGAATATAGCGACTTTCGTACGGTCGGTATTTTAGATCTCAACGAATTTGATTTTTCCAACTTCAAAGGTGTGGTAATTTCAGGCGCTCCCCTTTTGATTACTGAAATTAACATGGAGATTTACTTAAAAAGCATGGAGAAAGTTGTACAATCAAAACTTCCTATTCTTGGTATTTGTTTTGGTCATCAGCTGCTAGGTTTACACTTCGGAGCATTTGGTGCAAAAATGAAAGAAGATCGCGATTTCCGAGAAATAGAAGTTATCGAAGCTTCTCCTTTATTTTCTAAATTACCGTATATTTTTTACATGCAGGAAGACCATTGTGAATCTATTTCTGTTGCTCCAAATTTTATACATTTAGCAACATCGGATACATGTGTGAATGAAGCAATGATGCACGAGACGCTACCCTATTACGGTATTCAATTTCACCCGGAAGTATCGGGGAATCAAGGAGCAATTATTCTAGAGAATTTTGTTAGTATTTGCTTATCTCAAGAAAATAGTCCGGAATAAATTTTATGTAAATAAAAAAGGGCCAACTTGCGTTGACCCTTCTTAGAAATACTAAATATTTACATTTTGATAAATTTGGTATTATCTACCTGCTTACCTGAAACGAATTTCACGATGTATGTACCAAGTGGTAAGTCCTCACAATCCAATTGGATTGAGTTGTCTCCAGCCTCAAGACCTTTAATTGTTGTGTTTTTAACCATTCGGCCAGTAATTGAATAAACTTGTACAGTTACGTTTCCTGCTTTTGCCAATTGGAACTGCAATGTAGTATTGTCCGTTGTTGGATTAGGAAAAGCAAGTAGTTTCGTTTTGAATTGAGCAATATTCAAGGATGGTGAACTTAGATAAGAGGAAGAACTCCAAATTCCTCGTCCAAAAGTACCAATATAGATTTCTCCTGGTCTTCCGTTTCCTTCAGCGAAGGTTCTCCATGACTGACGAACCTCATACACAGGGGTTCCATCGAAACCTGCAGATGCGTTAGTCCAAGTAGTTCCTCCGTTTTCTGACACTAATACTCCACTTGAGGTACCTAAAACTAAACGATCAGAATCTGTAACATCGATTATTCCATCGTAACAAGCTACTCCAGAAACGCTTCCTAACGCAACGCTTGTAACGCCGTTTGTACCTGCCGTAGAGGCATTACTGGTTCTTCTATTCGAACCATTGAACCCTGCCAACAACAATAAATCGTCGTCATCATTAGGATTTACAGCAATTCCCTCGTAACTAGTATTTGAAATTTTGGTGGCGGTGGTATAGGTTGGAGTAGTTGCATTTACACCAGTGCCACTGAAGGATACTTTGTCGTTGAAGTCAGGATCAGAGGTATAAACTGAACCCAATCCGTCAATTCTCCAAACACCATTACCTGCGGTTACGTAAAGATGATTTAAATCACGTGTAAATTCCATGTCAAATTGGATTCCTCCACTTGACCCAATGCCTCTTGCTACACAAACCCAATTAACAGCGGCAACTGAGAATCGTAAAGCGTTTCTTGTACCCCACAATTCTCCACCATTCGCGTTAACAAAAACCAAGAACCATGATTGATATGGATCTTGTACACGCAAGGTATCCCACGCCACGTTATATATTACCGTATCTTCTCCCATATTCACTACTTCACCCGTCGCTGGATTTTCACCAAAATTATTCCCGTTACTTGTCAAAGAAGGATTGTAGTAAAGCGTATCATCAAAGTAAAGGGCAGTTGGCGTAACGTATGTCATAGAATCTCCTGAAGATAAACTTGGAATTCTAATAGCCGTACCTGCCGAATAATTTTTAGTCGCTACATAGGTCACAGAATCTTGAGAATTTATATCGTAGTATTCTGCCAAAATAAATTCAGTATGAAAAGGATGATAAGGACTTCCATCAGTACCTGCAGGATCATATGTTCCCGGAAGAATTGGATTGAACGACGTCCATGTCTGACCTTTGTCTCCTGATCTTGATATAGAATTATAATATACAGACGAGAACATAGCACGAGGATTGTAAAAAGAGATTTCACATTCGAAACCATCTCCACCACCTACTTCTCTAAACTCCTGATAAGTTGAAAGCGTATGGTCGTTATAGAGTGTTCCGTTATCCTGAGCTCCACCCATTACAGCACCATCTCTATCGAATGCAATACCATAAAATTGCGTTACATTGTATCCTCTGTTTGCAGGAAAATATGTTTGTCCATAATCAGTTGAAACACCAATACCACCGTCATTACCTGCATAGAACCTGTCATTATCGTCCCATTTCATTTCATGGTTGTCCGCATGAACATATACAGGGGAACTTGGTGATACAAACCATTGAGAAACTTGCTCGAAACCACCTGAAGGAGGATTATTTACTGCTTGTTTCCATTTCCAAATATCAATTCCTCCAATTAATATTTCTTCGGGTTCATTTGGCAAAACAGACACAATTGAGTTATACCCACCTTGGTCTCTGTAGATGTTTAATGGACCATCAACTCCCGAAGCTCCTACGAATTGATACCATGTCTGACCGTTATCATGTGAAACGTTCATTCCTAGTAAGTTACTATTTGTTCTTACTGCATACAATGAATATTTACCGTCATCATTTAATGTCGGAGAAATAGCATATTCAATTCTTGAAGCTCCAGTTGGAACTAAATTACTCGTTGCAGAACCTGATTTATCTGTAAATGTCAAACCTCCGTCGGTAGAAACATATGTCTTGTTAGATCCAAAAGCCGCAACAATCACTTGCTCATTCTTAGAGATTTTTAAAGCAAAACATCCTGATGATAGTGAACCTGTTGATTCCATCGCAGTTAAACCTACCTTCCATTTCTTAAGTCCTTGGGTAGTGGTCAACCAAACGTAATCAGACGCATCACCACTTTCAATTTCCGTAACTGAAGTAGTTCCGGGAATATTGTCCCAAGTCACACCTTTATCAGTTGAATACCATACCCCGTTACCATTCCAAGATTCTTGATTAGACCCTGTTGCTACGTAAAGCGTACCATCTTTTGTCATCGTCATTGATGAAATAAATGGACTAGCACCGGCATCTGCATAACTCTCAACTCTTGTCCATGTATTACCTTTGTTCCAAGAATAAAACAAACCTCCAGATACACCTCCTGCCCAAACAATATTTTGAGTTGGCTCAGTTCTGTCTACACAAATCGCTCGCGTTCTACCTCCTATATTGTCTGGACCTTGATTAAAAAAGGTTATGGATTTATTCTTATCTAATTTTGAAAATTCTTTTTGAATTTCTGCTAATTTTTGCTCATTGATAGGTTCTCCAGTTTGAACGTCAATGTAACGAGCCCTTAGCCAAGCTGCAGCCTCATCGGCTTTTTGCGCTTCAAACGCACCTAGTTCTCTTTGCTCATAAGAAGCTTTCGGTGAATTTAAATTGATTTTTGATAGAGATACCCATGCGATTAAGCCTGTAAAACCAAGACAACCAATTAAATACAATCCTTTTTTCATATATTATTCGTTTAGATTAAACTTTTAGCATGCCAAATTAATGATAATTTGTTTATTTAACACGCAAAAAATTTATATTGTTTTAATAAGAATGATAAATTCAGTTTATAATTTTTAGAAAATATGTTTCTCTGCATGATAGGAAGAACGCACAAGTGGTCCACTTTCCACATACCTAAATCCCATTTCTAATCCTTTTGACTTGTAAAAATCAAACATTTCAGGATGAATAAACTCAACAATTGGTAGGTGTTTTGGTGTTGGCTGTAAATATTGACCCAAGGTTAAAATATCAACACCAACTTGACGAAGGTCCAACATAGTTTCTAGTACTTCTTCCTCTGTTTCTCCTAATCCAAGCATAACGCCAGATTTCGTTCGCATACCTCCTTTTTTAAGTCTAAAAAGCACTTCTAGACTACGGTCGTATTTTGCTTGAATTCTAACTTGCTTGGTTAATCTTCGTACCGTCTCCAAATTGTGAGAAACAATTTCTGGCGCAACATCAATAATTTTTTGCAAATTTTCCCATTTTCCGGCAAAATCGGGAATTAAGGTTTCCAAAGTAGTTCCCGGAGATTTATAACGAATTGACCGAACGGTTTGCGCCCAAATTTCTGCTCCGCCATCTTTAAGATCATCCCGGTCTACCGAAGTAATCACGGCATGTTTTACTCCCATGATTTTGACACTTTCGGCCACTCTTCCCGGCTCAAATTCATCCACTTCCTCTGGCTTCCCTGTCACAACAGCACAAAAACCACATGATCTTGTACAGATGTTTCCTAATATCATAAAAGTTGCTGTACCTTCTCCCCAGCATTCGCCCATATTTGGACAACTCCCGCTTTCACAAATCGTGTGTAATTTGTGTTGATCAACCAAACCACGAACCTTGCGGTAATTTTCGCCAATTGGCAATTTCACACGCAACCAATTGGGTTTTTTAATACGAATTGAATCTGACATTACTCTATATGACTATTGATGGGTAAAATTAGTTTAAAATACATTTTGAAAAAAGTGATGCTAATAACTTTTATCTTTCACATCTTACATTTGAATCATTCCTTCCTATTTTCGAACGAAAAATCAAAATAAATGACTAAAACACTAGGAATATTTTGCGGTGGATTTTCATCTGAGTTTGAAATATCCATGAAGAGCGCTCGCAACATTGCGAAGAATTTTCCATCCGAATACAAGGCATATTTAATTGTTGTTTCAAATTCGGATTGGTATGCCTTATATAACCAAGATAACTTAAAGTTTTTTAGAGAAGACCTATCGATTCAGCAGGGCAGCGAACGTATTAGAATAGATTTAGGCTTGGTATATATTCACGGAGAGCCAGGAGAAAATGGTAAAATCCAGGCTTTGCTCGATTTGCATAAGATTCCGTATTTAAATTCAGGAGTTCTCGCATCATCCTTGTCCTTCGATAAATGGTATTGCAATCAATTTTTGAAGACCTTTGGTTTTAAGGTGGCCTCCTCTGTAAGGTTAATAAGAGAACAGAAATATAATGCTTCAGAAATTTTGGAGAAACTCGGATTGCCTGTCTTCGTGAAGCCCTGTGATTCAGGATCGAGCTATGGCATTTCAAAAGTCAACACAAGTGAAGAATTGGATCCTGCAATTAATGTAGCCTTTTCAGAAGGATATTCTTTGGTCATTGAATCGTTTTTAAAAGGAGTTGAAGTTACGTGCGGAGTCTATCGAAATAACGATGAATTAGTCGCTCTACCCCTAACGGAAATTGTATCAGAAAATGACTTTTTTGATTACGATGCAAAGTACAATGGCAAATCTCAAGAAATTACACCGGCCCGAATTTCAGACGAAAACAAAAATAAAATTCAAACGAGTGCGAAAGAAATTTACGAATTACTAAATCTTAAATGTATAGCGAGAATTGACTTCATGTTAGTAGAAGATATCCCTTACGTTATAGAAGTGAACACAACACCTGGTTTTTCTGATGCCTCAATTGTTCCTAAAATGCTAAAGACAGCTAATATTTCAGTTGGTGAATTTTGGAGTCAGATTTTAAAAACCGAGCTTTAATATTGAGCCATTGCATTTAAAACCTTTTCCATCCTATCTACAATTTGTGTAGAACTACAGGTAAAATTATTCACCGTAATGGCAAAAGCGAGTTTTTTACCGGTTGAACTTTCAACGTATCCGGCATAAGACTTCACACCGTTAATTGTTCCACTTTTGGCAATGATTTTACCTTCTCCAGCCTGCCCTTTACATAAATTTCTCAAGGTTCCGCTCACTCCAGCAATAGGCAACGTTCTTTTAAAGGCTTCCGCATTCGTCGATTTCGACATGTAGGTAAGTAAACTCGTGAAATGTGTCGCACTAATTGCATTGGACCGCGACAAACCACTCCCATCTTGCAAAACAAGTCCTTTTGTGTCTATATTTTTCTGTAAGAATTTTTCTATTTGAGTCAATGAAGAAGTTGTTCGACCATCTCCTGTAAAATGAAATCCTATTTGATTTAATAGTCCTTCAGCAAAAAGATTTACACTTTTTAAATTGGTCCAATAAGCAACTTCTTCCACTGTTTTTCCAAAATGTTCCATGACAAGAGTCATTTTAGTATAATCGCGATTTGAGAATGTAGAATTTGTACGCACCCCTTTATAACCATCTTCAACCTGAATACCTGCTTTAGCTAATGCTTTAAAGAGCTCCAAGGCCAATTGAAATTCAGGATCTGGCATACTTCCTTTCACTTCAAATGAAGATTGGTTAGCCGGTAGTTTCCCCTCAGCCGATCTGTCAAGAGAAAAAGGAGCGCCATATAAATAAGAATTATCGCCGCTCACACTTGCAGCGTACACATTGTTTTTATAATGTAAACCAGGTACCTCAGGGTAAACGGAAACAATTGCGGATTTGCTTCCTGGTGAAAAAGTTTTGAAATTAACCTTGACTAAGTTGTCGTAAAAATTTAACCCTCTCGCTGGAGCGCCGTAATAATTACCAATGTCATTCCAATCCCAACCATCCGGTACACCTGAATATCCAAATTCAGAACCATCAGCAATTAATGATCCTTCGATGAATTTTATACCGAGTTTTTTGAGTGAATCCACCCAAGAAGTCAGAAAATCAAGCTCCGTTCCCTGATCGCTGAAGTATTTACTTCCAAGACTTACATCGCCTCCACCTCGAATAAATAAATTCCCTTTTAAAATACCATCCTCATTGATTTTTCCATCGATGTAAATACGCGTGCTAGGTCTGTGCTGAGCCCCTAATAGCTCAAAAGCTGCTGCAGTTGAGAACAATTTGGTAGTAGATGCGCTGGTGATTGCCAAATTAGGCTGATATGCTGCGATTTCTTTGCCGTTTTCCAAATTGATTACTTGAAACGAAATTGCGGCACTTCTGTTAACAGGGTCTTTCACAAAGTTCGATAGGGCCTGCTGTATTGAATTTTGTGCTTCAATATTGATATTTAGCACTAAAAAGAATAGAAATAAAATGTAATTTTGCATCGTTTTCATACCGTCTAAGTTCACTTAAAATTTGTTCTTAACGAGGATTAAAACAAATGAGTTATGAATAGTGAACTATTAAAAACTCAATAATTATACCGTAGTCGAATGCAGCGTCGAAAAATTAAGGTGTTAAGAATCATTAACCGGTTCAATATCGGTGGACCTACTTATAATGCTACCTTTTTATCAAAGTTTTTATCCGACGACTTTGAAACCTTACTTATTGGAGGGTTACCTGAGGAGGGAGAATCTGATTCGCTTCACATTCCGCGTAGTTATGGTTTAGAACCTTTGCTGATTCCTGAATTAAAAAGGCAGCCGAACTTTTTTAGTGACAGAAAAGCATTGAAAAAAATTAAAGAGATAATACGAGAATTTAATCCAGATATCGTTCATACGCATGCCTCAAAGGCGGGTGCTTTAGGACGAAAAGCAGCCATCGACTGTAAGGTGCCCGTTATTGTCCACACCTTTCACGGACATGTGTTCCACTCCTATTTCGGAAGCTTTAAAACACATATCTTTAAATTAATAGAACGCCGACTTGCGGCAAAAACAAATGGTATAATTGCCATATCAGCACTTCAGAAAAAAGAACTTTGCGAGCAGTACAGAATCGCGCCAGAAAATAAAACAACGGTGATTCCTCTTGGGTTTGATTTGCAAAAATTTCAAGTACACCAACAAATAAAACGAGCAAAAACGAGACAAGAATTTGGAATTCATGATGATGAAGTGGCTATAGCCATTATTGGGCGCTTATCTCCTGTGAAAAATCATTCGTTTTTCATTGATGTAATTGCCAATCTGCATGCAAGAACGACAAAAAAAATAAAAGTATTCATTGTGGGTGACGGCGAAGAACGAGATAGGATTCAACAAAAAATAGAAGTATTGTGCCCCACTGCTCCCATATTATTTACTTCTTGGATAAAAGATATTTCTTCATTCAATCCAGGAATGGACATCATCTGTCTTACCTCCCATAACGAAGGAACACCTGTGAGTTTAATAGAAGCACAAGCTTGCAATGTTGCTGTTTTAAGCACCGACGTAGGAGGCGTTAGGGATATTGTAGAAGACGGATATACCGGGTACATTTGTCCACCCAATAATCTTGAAAATTACACAAATAAACTCCAAGAACTAGTGGAAAATGAAAAAATTCGAAATAAAATGTCACAAAATGGATGGTCCTTCGTAGAACATAAATTTGGTTACCTGAGGTTAGTTGGTGATACTGAAAAATTTTATAAGGCCCAACTGAAAAGGTTAGAGAAACAATACTAAATAGAATGCGAATATTTACAATATTAATTTTAATACTCCCCGTGTTTTTTTCTTGTAGAACACTCAATTCTAACGCTTTATTTCAAATTCCAGCCGGAGAGGAGTTTATCTACGATAGCCTTCCGTTAAAACCAAAAGAGGATTACAAAATTGGTCCAGGAGATCGTTTTAGTTTTGTTTTTGCTTCTAATAATGGTGAAAGGTTTATAAATGGGATATCAGGTTTCAATGATGGTGAAAACAACTCATTTGCGAGACAAAATAATATTAATGATTATCTTGTTCGGCAAGACGGAACCGCTGAAATACCAATTATTGGAACCTATCCAGTGGCAGGACTTACCGTAATACAATTTGAAGATTCACTGGTCAAAATCCTTTCGAAAACCTTTAAAAATCCATTTGTTCAGATTAGAGTTACCAACCAGAGAGTTATAATTTTTCCAGGAAGAGGACAAGCAAAAGTTGTTTACCTTCAAAACGTCAACACAACACTACTTGAAGCTATTGCACTTTCAGGAGGGATCGCAAATGACGGCAAAGCATATTCCATCAAATTAATGAGAAAAAAACCGTCAGGTAAACGAGAAATCTACAAAATAGATTTATCAACAATTCATGGAATGCGAGAGGCGGAAATGATTGTTCAATGCAACGATTATATTTATATTGATTATATTCCAAGGTATGCATCGACAATTCTAGATAGAATAGGGCCGTGGCTTGGGATAATTACTACATCCATGGCAGTTATTGCAATTTTTAGATAAAATTTAAATTATGTCAACAGGCCCAATAAAAAAAAGAGTACTAAACAAAGAGTTTAATCCTCTTATATTAGAGGAAATATTGAAAAGACATTGGAGGGCACCTATTTTTTACTCAACCATATTTTTGATCTTTGCCTACTTATACATAAGATATTCAGTTCCTATTTACCAAACGAAAGCTCTTGTTCAAGTTGTAGAGGAAAATAAAACACGTGACATTCTTGGAAAGGATGCACTAAATGTAGAAAAAGCACTGAACCTTAATCAAGAAGTAGAACTATTACGTTCTGAATTATTGATAAATAAGGTTATCGAAAAATTGGGTATTCACACAAACCTATATTCAAAAGGGACCATCCTTACTCAAAATTTATACAGAGAAACAGGATTCTCTCTTATGGTATATTCATTAAATGATTCTAGTCTTTGCGGAACTGAAATGCATGTATCTGTAGAAAATGACCTTATATTAATTGATTACGAAAAAAGTGGAGCGAAAAATAAGCTAAAATTAAAACCGAACAGTAGATTTAAAAATCCGCAATTCGATATAATGTTTAAAGTTAAGAATATTGATGAATTAAAAGAACATTGCGCTGAAAATGAAGTATATTTTGAATTTATTCAGAGGGAAAAATTAATAGAAGAGATCAAAGAAAAGTTGACAGTTATTGCCGTAAATCCTGAAGCAAAGACTATTGAAATCACTTATGAAAATTCTAATGCCAAATTGTCATACGATATTACAAAAACTTTAATAGAACAATATTTATTTTTTCAAGAAGAAATGAATATTAAAAATGCTAAAAAAACTATCGATTTCATTGATTATCAGTTGGATTCCTTATCCAGAGTTTTAGAAATTTCAAAGGAAGATTTGGCGAATTTTCAAAAAAGAGAAAGGTTGCCGAATATCGAAAAAATTGGAGATAACTTGTCTGAAAACCTAACAAATTATTCGAAGGTTATTTTGGAGCTTGAAGAGGAATTAAGCACTCTATATTTAGTTCAAGGTAAGTTAACAAGTAATCCGAATCGTTTAGATATTTACAAAGTAATACCTGAAATGATTGGTAAGAAGAGTTTTGAAGGCGCCGTGATTCGTCAGATAGAGGAACTTAATGATCTTTTGGAAAAAAAGGAGGAATTATTAAAAGATGTTACACTTGAAAATGAAGCTATTAAAAGAATAGAAATTAAAATTCAAAATAAGATTTCCAATATACGAAGGAGTATGAAAGTCATTGAAGATCGAATTAAATCTGATAAACTCATATACTCAAGAAAATTAGGCGAAACTGAACAAGAATATTTCAATCTTCCAACCAAATCTATGGAATTACAACGTCTTCAATATATTCAAGATTTAAATAACAAATATTTCACCCTATTTACAGAAAAAAAGGTAGCCCTAGAACTGAGTAATGCAGGATATTCTTCTTCAACGCGCGTATTAACCCCACCAAAAGTTCCAACTTCACCGATTAGTCCAAGAACTAATCTTATCTATGGCTTAGCGCTCGTACTTGGTATTTTTTGTGGTCTCAGTATAATGATTTGGCGTTATTTGACATACAATGATATTATAAACTCAAATGATTTACAAAATATATTGCCTCCTCAAGTTTCCTTCCTAGGAATTGTTCCGCTACACAAGAAAAAAATGAAATTTTCTCAAATCGTTGTTAATGAGTCATCAAAATCGAGAATGGCTGAAGCGATCCGTACAATTCGATCTAACATGAGTTTTGTCAAAAAGGACGCAAAAGTGATAGCTATTTCCTCTTCAATTTCCGGTGAAGGTAAAACGTTTGTAATGTTAAATTTAGCAGGCTTAATTGCGGCAAATGGTAAACGTACAATTTTAATAGACCTGGATTTACGAAAACCTAAAGTTCATCATGGTTTTAATGCAGAAAACATTATAGGTATGAGCAACGTCATCTCTGGATTAAATATTCTTGACGAAGTTATTAATAAATCGGAATTTCCCAATTTAGATTTTATCTCTGCAGGACCTAACCCTCCAAACCCGTCTGAGCTTATTCAAAGCGATAAACTTAAAGAAATAATTGAAGAATTGAAAAAAAGGTACGATATTGTCATGATTGATAACCCTCCGGTGGGAATAGTGTCAGATGGAGTTGAAATACTTGCAAATGCAGATATTCCCATATATGTATTTAAAGCTAATTACTCACAAAGGATATTTATACAACGTGTAGAGGAGTTAGTTAAAGTACAGAAAATTGAAAATTTAAATGTAATTCTAAATGGAGTTAAAACCGGTAGGTCGTTTTATGGATACGGTTATGGTTATGGATACGGTTATGGTTATGGATACGGTTATGGTTATGGTTATGGATACGGTTATGGATATGGTTCCTACGGTTATGGAGAGTCGGGTTACTATACCGATGATCTTGAGGACCTACCGTTACATTTGCGTTGGTGGAAACAAATTAAGAAGAAATGGAAATCAAAGAAGAAAAAATAAAAGGAGTCTACTCTATCTTTCCTAGGATATATGGAGATGAGCGTGGCTATTTCTTTGAATCATTTAATAAAGAACGATACGATGCCATACTTTCTGATTTTTCCTTTGTACAAGACAATGAATCTTGTTCAGGAAAAAATGTAGTACGTGGCTTACATTTTCAAGAACCCCCATTTGTTCAAGGAAAATTAGTGCAAGTTTCGAGAGGCAAAGCCCTAGACATTGCGGTAGATATAAGAAAAAGCTCACCTACTTATGGACAGCATGTTAAAGTTATTCTTTGTTCAAAACTAAAAAATCAATTATGGATTCCACCTGGATTTGCCCATGGATTTTGTTCTTTGGAAGATGACACGGTTTTCTCCTATAAATGCACTAATTACTATTCACCACAACATGAACGTAGCATTCTCTGGAACGATGAAACACTAAAAATAGATTGGGAAATTTCAGACCCCATGATCTCTGAAAAAGATAGAAACGGTCTTATTTTTTCGGATTTTAATAGCCCTTTTTCTTAACATCCTCATGATTACAGAACTACCCTACTACTTACTTTTTTTTTCTTTCGGTTTAGCTATTTCACTTGTAGTGAATCACCTTTTGCTTAAATTTTCTCAAACCTTGGGCATTCGAAATAAAAACGATATAATCATTCGCTGGAGCAATCAAAGCAAGCCTTCTCTTGGAGGCATAAGTTTATTTATCGGTTTTATTACCTCCTCTATATTGTATTTAATGGTCGATTTAGAGACCAATATATTTGGAAACTTGAGTTTTGTAGGTTTATTTTTATCCGCTTCGATTGCCTTTTTTATGGGCTTAGCAGATGACGCATACAATACTAAACCCTATTTTAAACTGCTCATACAAATCGTATGCGGTATAATTCTCGTTTTGACGGATACCCATGTAGATCTTTTTCATATCACTTGGTTAGACCAAATTTGTACAGTCCTGTGGGTAATTGTACTCATGAATTCACTAAACATGTTAGATAATATGGATGGCATAACGGCTACGACTGTTTTTTTCACCTTACTTTCATGCTTATTTACGGCATATTTTATAGGAAATTCATTAGAACCGTATTGGATTTTCACGATAGTTACCGTTTTAGGAGCGCTAGTTGGATTTTTGAGATACAATTTAAATCCTTCAAAAATGTTTATGGGTGATGCCGGGAGTCAATTTATTGGGATGTTTGTGGCATTTTTCACCATAAAGTACTTATGGAATCTTGGTGCAGAAACTCAAAATCATTCGTGGGTGAGTTTAGTAATAACGTTAACAGCATTAACTCCTGCGGCGGCAGATACCTTGACAGTTGTGATTAATCGCTTGCGAAGAGGGCAATCACCTATGGTGGGAGGAAAAGATCATACCACACATCACCTGGTTTACGCAGGATTTAACGATAGACAGGTATGGTATATTTTTACATTGATTGGATTGTTTTCATTTGTACTGGCGGTAAGTATTGTTTATCTGGTTCGGCATCAACAAATTTCACCAATTCTATTCTTTTTACTTTTCTTTTCAATTGTTTTCGGCCTTCTTTATAGAAATACTATAGTTTACAAAGCTCCAAAATAAAGAATGGCTATTTTTGCAGTAAAGTAGCCAAAAGTTGAAGGAAGAAAACACCATACATGTATACGGAGCACGTGTACACAACTTAAAAAACGTTGAAATTTCCATTCCAAGAAACAAGCTTGTTGTTTTTACAGGATTGAGTGGAAGCGGAAAATCATCTTTGGCATTCGATACCATATTCGCGGAAGGTCAACGTCGCTATATTGATACATTCTCGTCCTATGTGAAACAGTTCATTGGCGGATTGGAACGTCCCGACGTAGATAAAATCGATGGCCTGAGTCCCGTAATTTCAATCGAACAAAAAACGGTTTCAAAGTCACCGAGATCTACCGTTGGTACCATCACCGAACTGTATGATTTCTTTCGTTTGTTATTTGCTCGCGCATCAACTGCTTTTTCTTTTCAATCTGGAGAAGCCATGGTGAAATATGGCGATACTGAAATATCAAAATTAATACTCGCACATTTCAAGAATGAAAAAATTTATGTGTTAGCACCGAAAGTAAAAGGTAGAAAGGGACATTACAAAGAGCTGTTTGAACAAATTCTTCGCAATGGATACACCAAAGTTCGCATCGATGGTACTATAACAGATATTCGTGCAGGAATGAAGTTGGATCGATACAAAATTCACGATATTGAAGTTGTAATCGACAGATTAGAAGCGAATGAAAACGTAGAAAAGAGACTTTACGATAGTGTTGTAACAGCAATGAAAATTGGAGAGGGGAATATTCTTATCGCGAGTGCTGAAAATGAAAATATACGCTATTACAGCCGTTCGTTAATGTGTCCCAGTTCAGGAATTAGCTATCCTGAACCTGAGCCAAATTTATTTTCCTTCAATTCTCCTTATGGTGCATGCCAAAATTGCAATGGACTAGGTCTTGTAAGCGAACTCGATATTTCTAAAATAATTCCCGATCAAGAAAAAAATATAAAACAAGGAGCAATCATCCCCATCGGAGAGTATAAACAAAATTGGTTTTTTGATAAAATTGATAAACTAGTTCAACATTACGGGTGCAGTTTGACGACTCCTATCAATCAGTTTGACGAAAAAGTTCTCAATATTTTGCTTTATGGAAATGAGGATATGGAATTTTCCAGCATTGAAGAAGAATTTAAATTTGAAGGAATCGCTTCATATCTATTACGCTCCAAAGATGATGGAAATGCGGCCATGCAACGATGGGCTCAGAGTTTTACCAACATGATTACATGTGCTGATTGTGATGGGTCACGTATTAAAAAAGAGGCTAGACACTTTAAAATTGGCAGCAAACACATTGGCGAAATTTCTTCGATGCAACTCGATGACTTAGCCCAATGGGTTGAACAAATTAATGATTTTCTTACCTCCGATCAGCAACACATTGCTAAAGAAATAATTAAAGAAATTCGAGAAAGATTGTCCTTTATTTTAAATGTCGGATTGGACTACCTAACGCTAAACAGACCATCAAAATCCCTGTCTGGTGGGGAAGCGCAACGCATTCGCTTAGCAACTCAAATCGGGACGCAACTTATTAATGTATTGTATATTTTAGACGAGCCTTCGATTGGACTTCACCAAAGAGACAACTCAAAACTTATTAACTCTCTAAAAAAACTAAGAGACGCCGGAAATTCTGTATTAGTGGTTGAACACGATAAGGAAATGATGGAAAATGCAGACTTTATTGTCGAAATAGGTCCGAGAGCGGGGCGCTTTGGAGGAAAAATAGTAGCAGCGGGTACCTATAACGATTACATTGGTTTTGATACGGAAACCACTTTGTTCCTAAATGGAAAAAAAGAAATTCCAATTCCAAAAATTCGCAGACCAGGAAATGGCCTTTTTTTGAATCTCGTAAAAGCCAATGGACATAATTTGAAAAACGTAAATTTGAAAATCCCCATTGGAACGCTAACATGCATAACAGGAGTTTCTGGAAGTGGGAAATCTAGTTTAATTAATCAAACCTTATTCCCTGCGCTTCAAGCACATTTTCATAATGGATTAAAGAAACCCTTGCCATACAAGGAACTAAAAGGCTTGGAAAACTTGGACAAGGTAATAGAAATAGATCAAAGTCCAATTGGAAGAACACCAAGATCAAATCCAGTAACTTACACAAAAGTCTTTGATGACATCCGAAATCTATTTGCTACACTTCCCGAATCTCAAATCCGAGGATATAAACCAGGTAGATTTTCGTTTAATGTTTCTGGAGGAAAATGTGAGGTATGCAATGGAGGTGGCATGCGACTCATCGAAATGAATTTTTTACCCGATGTATACGTGGAATGTGAGAGCTGTAATGGAAAAAGATACAATCGGGAAACCTTGGAGATCAAATATAAAGGAAAATCGATTTCTGATGTTTTGAATTTAACCATTGAAGAATCATTGCCGTTTTTTGAAGCAATTCCGAAAATTCATCGCGTATTAAAAACACTTAACGATGTTGGACTAGGTTACGTAACACTCGGACAAAGTGCTACAACCTTGTCTGGTGGAGAAGCACAACGTATAAAACTGGCAAGTGAACTTTCGCGGAAAGGGACAGGTAAGACAATATACTTGCTTGATGAGCCTTCGACAGGTCTACATTTTGAAGACATCCGGTTGCTATTAGATGTATTGCAAAAATTAGTGAATGAAGGAAATACGGTAGTGCTAATTGAACACAATTTAGATTTAATCAAAGTGGCAGATCACATTATTGATATTGGTCCGGATGCTGGTGAAAAGGGTGGAGAAATTTGTTTTCAAGGAACGCCTGAAGAAATGGTAAAACAAAAAAAATCTACTTCTCATACAGCAAAATATTTATCTAATGAGTTGGGTCGTAAATAAATTAATTTCCTTTTGACCGAAATATAATTTGAGTAAATTTGCATCTCAATTAAAACAAAAGAAATTATGGCACTTGAAATTACAGATAACAATTTTGATGAATTAGTATTAAAATCTGATAAACCAGTAGTTGTTGATTTTTGGGCAGAATGGTGTGGGCCTTGCCGCATGATTGGACCAGTTATTGAAGAAATGGCAACGGAATACGAAGGAAAAGCAGTAATTGGAAAAGTTAATGTTGACCTTAATAGCTCTGTATCCGCTCAGTTCAATGTTCGTAACATCCCAACAGTTTTGTTTATAAAAAATGGTGAGGTTGTCGACAAATCAGTAGGCGCAGTACCAAAGGCTACCTTAGCACAGAAATTAGAAGCATTGTTATAATGTCAGAAGCCGAGAAATCTCGGCTTTTTTGTTATGAGTAATTTATTTAGAAGACTTAAATATTACGGAATAGGCTTTGGCCTCGGATTGATTATCGTGTTTTTCTTTTTCGGTAACCGCGGTTGTAATTGGGGACCAGAGTCACGAGTAAAAACAGCAATTAAAGACAGGGTTCTTATTGTCAATCAAGCAAATGAACTTGAGCTTCAAAAAAAAGGCGTTTCAATTGATGAACTTAGGCAACTGATAGAGGATTCGGATATCGATTTTAGCGCCAGTAAAAAAGAAGAGGCCTTAAAAGTATATTACTTTGAAAACGAGAAATTCGATTTTCTAGTTTCCTTGCCATATGAAAGCTATATCGCAGAAATTTCTCTGTTAGATGCAGATGCTCAGCAATTTAAAACATCTTCAAAAGGAAATGGGAAAATTTTACATTTTCCAAAAGATCAAGACTTGTTTTACGTGCCTGAAAATTCATTGCTTACTTGTCAAATGAACGAAATGGGTTTTAAAGATAATAATGCTCTTTTTGAAGCTATCAAAACCAACGGCGTTATAGATTTTTCAAGTTCAAACTTTACTATTCGCCCAAAAGCAGAACACTTGATTCGCTTTAAAGACAAAAAGAACAGAAACGTTGCGGCAAAGACCATTTGGATAAAAGAGAAAATCGAAGTAGTTTCCTTTACTTTCGACACAATTATTCCGTGTAAATAAAATCATAGAGTGTTGAAAAATAGTGTGCATTGTTCTCTTACACGTTGTATCAATTTGTAATTTTGAGCAATGGAATTTTCGGCGGAACAAATAGCTTCTTTGTTACATGGTGAAATCGAGGGTGCAGCGTCCACTTTAGTGAACACACTAGCTAAAATTGAAGAAGGAAAAACAGGAGCTTTGTCTTTTCTCGCGAATCCAAAATACGAGGAGTACATCTACACGACGGAATCCAGTATTTGTATAGTTAATAAGAATTTTACTGCATCAAAACCCCTTCCTTCTACCTTAACCTTGATAAGGGTTGATGATGCTTACAGTTGTTTTGCGAAATTATTAGAGTTATACAATAATTTACGAAAAAAAACACCAAAAATTGAGACACCATCATTCATTGACTCTTCTGCATCTGTTAGTGATTCACTTTTCTTAGGAGCTTTTTCTTATATCGGTGAACATTCAAAAATTGGTCAGAATGTGGTCATTATGCAGCACGTAGTAATTGGAGAAAACGTTGTGGTTGGAGATAATACAATAATCCATCCGAACGTAACCATTTACCACGATTGCAAAATAGGCAGTAATTGTATAGTTCATGCAGGAACTGTGATTGGTTCGGACGGATTTGGTTTTGCACCAAATGAGGAAGGTGAATACCAGAAAGTCCCTCAAATTGGAAACGTTGTTATTGAAGATAATGTCGAGATTGGTGCAAACTGCGCCATAGATCGAGCCACAATGGGTTCGACCATAATTCGTAAAGGAGTTAAAATTGATAATTTATGCCAAATTGCGCACAATGTTGATGTTGGAATGAACTCTGCAATGGCTGCACAAGTAGGAATTGCTGGTTCTGCGAAAATTGGTCAACGCGTAATGATTGGTGGCCAAGCTGGGATTAGCGGGCATTTACACATTGCCGACCATACTAAAATCGTTGCGCAATCCGGTATTCCTTCAACAGTTAAAAAAGCCGATACCCTGATGGGAAGTCCGGGAATTCCACTAGATGATTTTAAAAAATCATATTTTGGATTTAGAAAGTTGCCGTTTATTTTAAATAAACTAAGTGAACTCGAAAACGAATTAAAAGAACTTAGAAAAAATCAAAAATGACAGAGAAACAATGTACCATCAAGGCACCTGTTCAATTGAAAGGTGTAGGATTACACACGGGAGAATTGGTGAATATTGAGATATGTCCTGCACCTGCAGATCATGGCTATAAGTTTCAACGAGTAGATTTGCCTGAACAGCCAATAATTAAAGCTGATGTTGATCTTGTCGTTTCAACTGAAAGAGGTACAACATTGGAATCAAAAGGAGCACGT
>Ga0214923_10001400_pt1 | contig 34397 bp, 33 predicted proteins | sample LL1510_MetaG_FD_177993 | JGI IMG/M metagenome (GOLD analysis project Ga0214923, IMG submission 177993) | Freshwater microbial communities from Lake Lanier, Atlanta, Georgia, United States - LL-1510 | ecosystem: Environmental > Aquatic > Freshwater > Lake | place: USA: Georgia | collected...
ATTCTCCTATTGCCTGTTTTCGGCATATGTTTGGGACAACAGGCAATAGGAGAATACTTTGGAATGAATTTAATTCATGCCAATGTTCCAATGCATGGCAAAGCATCTGAAATTACGCACAACGGAACCAGTATTTTTAGCGGAATTCAATCGCCAATTGCGGTGGGGAGATATCATTCATTAATTTTAGAAGAAACAGTTGAATCAAAGAAAAAAATTGAAATTTTGGCCAATCTAAATGGTGAAATCATGTCCATTCAGCATAAAGAATTGCCAATAATGGGAGTTCAATTTCACCCAGAGAGTGTTTTAACGCCAATGGGTCAGAAAATTATAAATAACTGGATTATTGGGCTAACTCGATAGCTGAAACTATTGAATCTATTCCATATCCAGCCAAATCATATAAATTTTCATTATTTCCATGAGGGATGAATTGATCGGGTATTCCCAAATGTAGCCAACTTCCCTTAAAATTGGGATGATTCATTTTGATTGATTGCCCAAATCCCCCAATAATGGAACCATCTTCAACAGTAATTATTTTAGAATATTGCGAAAAGTCAAGATTAGGAATAGGTTTAATTTGATTGATATGCAACGAATCAAATGAGATAGAGGTTTTGGTTTTTGCTGTGTCTACGAAATTGCTGGCAATGCCCGTTGATATCACTAATGTTTGATGGGTTTTTTCAAAATGATATTCAATGTTATCTATTTTTTTCGATAACCAAGTATCATTTTTTACAGATCCTTTAGGGTATCGAATGGCAATTGGTTTCCCTGCAGATATGGCATATTTCATATTGTTGAATAACTCTTGCGCATTTTTTGGCGCAAAAATTTCAATATTTGGTACACAATTCAAAAAGGAAATATCAAATGCTCCGTGGTGTGTTGGACCATCTTCACCAACCAATCCAGCGCGGTCAATACAGAATACTACCGGTAAATTTTGTAGGGCAACGTCGTGAATAATTTGATCATAAGCACGCTGTAAAAACGTGCTATAAATATTTACAATTGGAGTTTTACCCTGTGTTGCCAAACCCGCAGCAAATGTAACCGCGTGTTGTTCTGATATTCCAACATCGAAAAATCGATCTGGGAATATGTCCATTGCTTTTTGCATTCCACAAGAACTTGGCATTGCAGGTGTTATGCCTACCACTTTGGGATATTGTGTAGCCAACTCAACGAGAATTTCGCCAAAAACATCTTGCCATTTTTTTGATATTGGATTGTCATCCGGTTGGATTTTTACGTATTTATTGGTGCTGTGGTATTTGGTTTGTTCTTTTTCTGCAGGCTGGTAACCTTTGCCTTTGATTGTTTTGATATGAATAATTTTGGGGCCTTGAAAGGTTTTTGCTTTTTCAAATGCCGTCAATAATTCATGTATGTTATGCCCATTAATAGGTCCATTGTAATTCAATCCAAACCATTCGAACCATTGCTGTATTTGAGGGTAATCTTCGTTGGTTAAATGATGATTTAAAGCCCCGGTGTTTGGGTCAATACCAATTTGGTTGTCGTTTAATACAATTGTAATATTTAAATTGCTATTTACAATGTTATTGAGCGCTTCATAACTCATGCCTCCTGTGAGGGCACCATCACCAACAACGGCAATAAAATTACGATGGGGTTCATTGTTTATTTTTGCAGCTTGAGCCATCCCCATTGCAGCAGAAATAGCCGTACTTGAGTGGCCTGTTCCAAAATGGTCAAAATTGCTTTCTTCTATTTTGGGGAAACCTGAAATTCCATTCGTGTTCCTGATTAATTTAAGTTCTTCTTTGCGTTGGGTAAGTACCTTGTATGGGTAAGATTGATGTCCTACATCCCAAACTATCCGATCTGAATTAAAATTAAATTTGTTTAGTAATACTGTTGTAAGTTCAATTACACCAAGGTTTGCAGCAAAATGTCCTCCATTTTGCAAAATTGTTTCAATGATATATTCTCGTAGTTCTGCAGATAATTCAATCAACTCGTTGGCTGTGAGAGATTGTATTTCGGAGGGATGGTGAATATTATCAAGAAACATGCATGCAAAAATACGTTCGAATATTGAATAGGATGCGCTTTGTAATTAAAAATTAGAAATTCAGAAAAATTCAACATGTTTCAAATGATTTATGTTTTGTGTAAGGTTTTGGTCATATTAAAAAAATATTTGTTAATTTTAAGTGTTATTAAATAGCAGAATTAGCTATGATGATTGCGCTTTTTTGTTATTTTAAGTAATTGTAAAATAGTATTATAAATTTTATAAATTACAAAATTTGGTGATTTAATTTGGAAATAAATTTTCACTATCGATATCGTTTAAAGTGTTGTATTGTTCGATAATGAAAACAATTTAATCAAATAATTTGTTGATTTTTGTAATTCTAAATTCTCTTTTAATCTCTAATCAATATGAATCAAAAAAATGAAATTGTTGAACCTAAAAAACGTGGTAGAAAAAAAGGTTCAAAAAACAAATCAAAGTCAAAAAGAACTACAAGTAACAATGGTTACAGTGTAATATTTAAAACTCTTGAAAATGAAATGGCTGCAGTAATGGGAGCTATTCAAAAGGCGCAAGAATTGGCTGCCAAACAAATTGAAAAGTTAGAAGCCAAACATAAAAAAGATATTTCCAAAGTAAAAGATAAATCTGATTTATCAATTAAACTTTGGAAAGAACGCGCGAAAGATTACCGACAGAAAATGATGACAGCTGGCTCAACTAAAAAGAGATCAGTGGGTAGGCCTGCTTCATTGATTGCCAAACCGGCGGTAAAGCGTGGTCGCCCTGCCAAAGGTGAGCCTAGAAAAGGTGGAGGTCGTAAAAAAGCGGGTGAACTTACTAAAAAAGATATTATTTTAAATTACATGCGTAATTTTAACAATGAAATTTCATCAAAAGAATTGATTAAACAGTTGTTTCTGTTAAGTGGTGAAAGCGATGCCAAAAGATTCTCTCAAGGTATTTATACAACATTAACCCAAATTTATAAATCAGGTGAGCTGTTGAATAATGGCGGAGTGATTACGCTATCAAAAAAGTAATTTTACTTTAATACATATACAAATCGAGGGTTTTTTGAAAGATCCTCGATTTTTTTTGCATTAAATTTTCTATTAAATAACCTAACAACATCATCACAATAGTCTTGGTGGGTTTCCATCCAAAGTTGGGCATTTGGGTTTGTATTGTTTTCGAAAAAATGAAAAAGCGCTGTGTAGAATTCTAAAATATCCTGATTCACAAATAAGGCAATATGTGGCTCGAATTGGGTAACTCTTGATTCCAAATTATCTCTTTCTATTGGATGTATATAAGGAGGGTTCGAAACAATAATGTCGTAATTATTTACTACCTTATCACTTTCTAGAAAGTTTTGATGAATCAAAAACAATCTATTTGAAAGATTATATTTTTTTGAATTGAAATTGGCAATTTCCAAAGCCCCTTCTGAAATATCAACGGCACTAAATTTCCAATTAGAACGTTCAATCAATAAAGTGATTGGTATACAGCCAGTTCCTGTTCCAATGTCAATTCCATTTAGCGGGACATTAACATTTTCCGATAAAATTAACTCGCAAAGTTCTTCCGTTTCTGGTCTTGGAATTAACGTATCTGAAGAAACATGAAAGCAGTATTTATGGAAAAACGAATATCCAAAAATATATTGAATGGGTTTGCCACTGATTAACTCGGTTAACCATTTTTTATATTCGGTTTCAATTTCAATTGAATGGAAAAGATTTTCTAAGTTTTCTTTAAACCATTGCCAAAAACTTTGAATTTCATCATTAGAAAAATGAGGACTGCATTTTTCTTGAAAGTCTGCCTTGAATTCTTGAATGGTCAAAATTTTATTGGTTTAAAATGGTAAATCGATGTATTTCTCTGCAAAGGTCACCATTTGGATAGAAAGCTTCAAGTTTTATTATATAATTTTCATTGGGTAGAATTTGATCATAATTACTTGGCCAAATTGTGAGTGTGCCTTCTTGTGTAAGTCGTTGATTTTTGATGCTTTCGCAGATAAGTTGTCCAAATTTGTTGAAAATAATTGCGTTGCAAATATAACCTGACTGAGGGAATTGAAAATCTATATGTAAGGGTGCAATTGATAATGATTGATTGATAATTCTTTTTTGAGGGATATTGAAGTGTTTTGCATTCATCTTTGTCATTTGATTTGTATAAACAGAATTTGAAAGACCTGGTGTTGCTCCATAAGACGATTCAATAGCACTTTGCCAATTTTTATAATCGCTACTTTCTGCATTGGGCGAATTTTTTTCTAATGAAATGCCAATTGGGTTTGCGATGTTGGGACTATGGTACTTATCGTTAAATGTAAGTTTGTCTGCTGTAATTCCATTTTTAATATTCGTTAATAGAAGTGAGCCTCCCTCTGATGAGAAATTTGGGAAATTATTGATTTCAAAGGTGTTTTCTTTTGTTGAAGAAGGAAATTGATTTCTAAGAACATTTGAACTACTTGTAAATGCCAAAATTTCGTTTGGAATGATAAGTTCACGTAATTTATTTTTCAGCGCCAAATTGGATTTGAAATTTTGAAAATTTTCATCAAAAATTTTCAAGTTAATATTTTCTAAAAAAACCGCAGTTGTATCGGTATTGATAATTTCAATAAAATCGGGTTTAGATGGAAAATTGTGAAATAGAATTTCATTGAATTTGATATTTGAGTTTGAGGCAATTGCATTGTAAGCTAAAAAAGGATTTTGGATTTTATTTCCTAGTGTATTTTCTAGTTGAATGGGAATAATTAACTCAGCGTTTTGCTTTGGGCACTTACAAAAACCTTTGGCTGTATTTTGAAAGTAATTTAGAGTAATTGTGTCTGATAGCGACAAAAATTTTGCTTTTCCTAAGTTATTTGGGTTTGTATTGTGATTGAATTTGATGGTTAATGTATCGTTTTTGTAAAAAGATTCAATTATTTTAAATGTATTGATTTTAAGTGAGGTATCGTTACTGTTTTTAATTCCCGGTGTTCCTCCTTGAGTTGAATTGCTTTGCCAATTGTCAGTTTCTAATGTACCCATATTTATATTTGTTTTTTCGAGGGAATAACCGCCATCACTTTTGTCGGGCTGATGCATGTTTTGGAAATATTCGAATTGAAAGAGAAATTCGTTTTTTGTTGTTTTTAGGGAAATGAAATCTGATTCAATATTGAAGCTTGGCAAACTTTTAACTTTAATTATCGGATTTTGTTGAAAAAAATTTGAATCTGTTTCATTTACACACAAATAAAATTTGAATGGCTCAATGACAAAAGTGGGCAGCTTAGCGGAGCCTTTAGAATCTGAAATATACAGCGTGTTTGCGTCAAGAAACTTGGAACTTCTGTTATATATTTCTATGTATTTTTTTTCGGGAAGAAGACCCAATGAAGGACTTGGCTTAGACATAATCTCAGTGAGTATTATATCTCCAAAACTCGGGGTGTCGAGATAGGTGTATTCCAATTTTATATCAAACGATCTTTTATTGTTTGTAAATAGATCTTTTATGTTGGTGATTTTAATCATTACCGAATCGCGTTTGATTTTTTTAAAATTTGAAATATGAATCAAAACTTGGTTATTGGAAATAAAGGAAATGGAATCAATTGTTAGGTTATTTATTTGACACTGCGATTTTTGAAAGGGTTGAATAGGTTTTTTGAAATCAATAGATATTTTATGATTGTTAATCTGTTTGAAATGATCAATTTCCGGAAATGATTGTTCCATTTTAATTTTACCGAAATAAATGAAATTGTAATTGATTTTACCAATTGCAGTTGTTCCGTATTGCTGAATTTTCAAGTATGCATTTGTTTTTCTAAATTGATTATTTAGCAATAAAGTATCAAATGTAGCTGCCGAATTTATGATATTGATTTTTTGTAAAAACACAGTGTCGTATTTTATTTTAATGTCAAATGAATAATGAAATTGTGGAACGTTGAATTCGTTTTCTTGTCCCCGAAATACAATTGTATCGTTTTTGAATACTTGCAATTGATCTAACGTATTTCCTATGCGAAATTGGATTTTTTGATTTGTTGAATCGGTAAAACCGAATTCCAAAAAATTTGAACTAGATAAATTAATTTCCGAAGAGATTTCTATGTGGAATTGAGCTGATTTAACTTGTGAATTGTAGAAGTTAAGTTGAAATTGATGCTTTAGAGAATTTAAAGAATTTGTAAAAACTGCTGACTTAGATCTTTTGAATTTTGCAGTATCTCCTGTTATTCCAATTGGCCATTTTGTTGAATTGGCACTGTCGGTGAAGTTTATTTGGCTGTATGCCGATGTAAATGTAAAAAGGGCAATAAAGGCATTAAGAATAAATTCTTTGCTTCCAATTTGTTTTGCTAAGCGGATGGGCCAAACCCAAAATTGGAATAAAGAAATTTTGAAAAATGGATGACAAAATAATTTCGAAAATAGAAATCGGTTGTTTGAAACAGTGGAATATTTTTTTAAGGATAATTGTATCTGCAACAATTTTTCCGAACCATAGCAAAAGCAGTATTTCATAGCACGAATAGTACCATGTTAGGGATGTTAATACCCAAAAAAGGATAAAAAACAAAGCCAGATTTTTTTGCGATTTTTCAGTATTTGAGGATGATTGAAACGCGGTTTTTTTAACCCATCTAATCCGTTGATTCCAAAATTCATTTAAGTTGGTGAGCACATTTGTAGAAACAGCTGCATTTGGGTCTTTTATTGATATTACCCTATTGGGATTAAACTTATAAAATGCTTCGAGGGTAAATATGTCATCACCGCCCGCAATTTTTTTATTGTTTTCGAATGGGTTTAATTCAAGGAAAATAGATTTTTTGAAAATCAAATTAGCACCATTTGCCATAGTTGGTTTGTTAATTGAAAATTGATAAAATCCCAATGCAATTAATGCGGTATTTTCACATTTTTGATAAAATTGATGAATGGAAAATTGCGTTGTATTAAAAACAACAGGGCCAATTCCCAAATTTGCATTGGATTTTACAAATGCAAAAGTGAGGGTTTTCAATGTTGATGACATTAACTCGCAGTCGGCATCTGTTGTAACAATAATTTCATTTAATGCTTCCGAAATTCCAATTTTTAATGCATCTTTTTTGCCTTTATATCCCTCGTTTAGATTGATTACTTTAATATTATTTGATTGATAAGTAGCGTGCTGTTTGATTAAATCGATTGAGTTATCGGAACTATGGTCATCAATAAATAGAAACTCAATCTGTCCTTCAAAATCAATTTTTCGAATTGAATTTAACAGCGGAATAATTCTATGTGATTCATTTCTAAATGGAATAAGTACCGAAATATTTGGCATTTTCTCATTGAACGAATGAGTTTTATGGGATTTGAAATTTTTCGAATTAAATTTTGCAATTTTAAACCAAGCAAAAAAGTAATTTCCAATTAATAGTAATGAAATTAGCCATAAAAATAAAAGATAAGAATTTAGTATTGCTTGTAATATTTGCAAAAAACAGATCACAATTTATTCGCTGCAATGATTTTTTTTTCAATGGCTGTTGTGGAATATCCAGATAAAAACTCTATGGTTTTTACTTGTCCACCATGCTTTATAACCCAATCGGCACCTACAATGTTTGAAATTTGATAGTCTGCACCTTTTACGAGTATATCAGGGGTAATAAATTCAATAATATTCTTTGGTGTGTCTTCATTAAAAAGTACTACAGCGCCAACAAACCCAAGAGAGGCTATAACATGACTTCTAGAATACTCGTTTTGTAATGGACGGGCAGGAGACTTATCTAATCTTTGAACAGACTCATCTGTATTTAATGCAACAATTAGGAAATCGCCAAGTTCTGATGCTTCTTCTAAATACTTTACATGACCGGCGTGTAAAATATCAAAGCATCCATTCGTAAAAACAATTTTTTGACCGTTAGATTTCAATTTAGAAATTTCACTTTCAATCTGATTGGGCGTCCAAATTTTATTGGCTGTTTTCATTTTGGGATTCCATTTTACGAATTTCAAAAAACAACAAACCATAGCAAATAGCACCCATGGTAATATGGAAAATATTGGAAAATGCGATATTGAATATCGAGAATGTTTGCGCCTCTTTGGTAGGTAAACCATACATCAAAGTAAGGCCAAGTGCAATTGTTCCATAAACACCTGCACCACCTGGAATTGGTATAATAATTCCCATTGCAGAAAACATTAAAATACCCAAAGCGTTTGCAAGGTTAAAATGTACGGTAATATCAAGTGCCTGTAATTGAAAATACATGCCAACCCAATAACCCATCCAAATAGCCAAGGACAATATTGCAAATAGGAGTGGGTTTTTTAATTTGAGAATGCTTTTCATTCCAAGTAGCAAGCGGCCGATAAGAGAATCTTTGTTGTCTTTTTTGTTTTTGGTTAGTCTTTTTACACCAAACCATATCCCAATTATTGCAATAATAATTAAAACTATAATCATCGGATGTTGTGCCAATGGCAGCAAAATATTCTGATTAATAAACCCGTAAAATTGATCAAATTGGATACAAACGCAAAGAATTCCCAAAACGAGCATAAAAACCAAATCGGCAATTCTTTCAGTAATAACAGTTCCAATTAAAGTTTCAACAGGAGCTTTTTCACTTTTGGCAGTTAAGGCACATCGAACTACCTCACCGCCTCTTGATGTAGCGGTATTAACCAAATAACCTGTCATTACAGAGTAAAACGATCTTCTGTAATTAAGTTTGATGTTGGCTGTTTCTGTAAGCATATTCCAACGGTAACTGCGGAGAAAATGAGCAACAAGCATTGTAACGCTTCCCAAAGCAATCATATAGAAATCGGCTTTTTTAATAGATTGCCAAGTGGATTTTAGGTCCATAGAATATCCAATAAAAGCGAATACCGCAATTGCCAAAGCAATCATGATAATGGTGGAGATATGCTTTTTCAAAATTGGTTATGTTAGTTTGTTGTATTGGTCTGGAAAAATGTTGTTTGGTTGATGTTGTTTGGCTTTTTCTAACTCCATAGAAATAAAGGTCATGATAATGAGTTCATCACCTTTTTGGCCTTTTCTGGCAGCAGCGCCATTTAAGCCAATAATTCCAGAACCACGTTCACCTGCAATAATGTATGTTTCAAATCGTTCACCATTGTTGTTGTTTACAATGAGCACTTTTTGGTTAGGAATCATTCCAGCTGCATCAACAAGATCCATGTCAATGGTAATACTGCCCGTGTAGTTTAATTCTGTTTGAGTTAAACGGACGTTATGAATTTTGGCTTGAAGTACTTCGATGTACATGTTGGTGCAAAGTTAATTTTAAAAAATGTAATCACAATCAAATACATATAATGTTTGATGTATTTTCGCAGTTGTGCAATTTACATCGTCAATTGTTGAAAAAGCAGTAGAGTCATTGTCGGGTTTTCCAGGTATTGGAAAACGTACCGCATTGCGTTTGGTTATGTACTTGCTAAAGCGCCCAGAGGCTGAGGTTTCGGTATTGGCCCAATCATTAATGAAGTTAAAAACAGAGTTGCATTTGTGTGAAAATTGTTGCAATGTAAGCGATACACCAATTTGTGCAATTTGTTCAAATCCAATGCGACAATCAGAGATGATTTGTGTGGTTGAAGATTTTTCTGACCAAATGGCAATTGAATCTACCTCTCAGTTTTTAGGTCAATATCATATTTTGGGGGGATTGATTTCCCCAATGGATGGAATAGGTCCTGATGATTTGAGTATTTCAAAGTTAGTTGACCGGGTTTCACAGAATCACATTGCCGAAATTATACTTGCTTTGAGTGCAACGGTTGAAGGAGATACAACTATGTATTATATTGCGAAAAAATTACAACATCTTCCCGTGAAAATTACATGTATAGCTCGAGGTATTGCCGTTGGTGGTGAAATTGAATACGCTGATGAAATTACCTTGGGTAGAAGTTTAATTCAACGAACCCATTACTCAATTTAACTTCATGCATAAACTCTCAATTGTTATTGTAAATTACAATGTAAAGCACTTTCTAGAACAAGTACTAATATCTGTTGAAACGGCTATTGGCAATATAGATACGGAAGTTTGGGTGGTTGATAATAACAGTGTTGATGGCAGCATGGAAATGGTTGCTGATAAATTTTCTTGGGTAAAAACAATTTGTAATAAAATAAACGTTGGCTTTTCAAAAGCCAATAATCAGGCTATCAGAGAAAGCAACAGTGAGTTTGTTTTGTTGTTAAATCCTGATACTGTTTTGCAGGATGATTCATTGGTTAAATGTTTGAATTATTTAGATAATCATAAAGATGTTGGTGGATTGGGTGTGAGAATGATTGATGGAAAAGGAATTTTTTTGCCAGAAAGTAAAAGAGGATTGCCTACTCCCAAAGTTGCATTTTTTAAAATGACGGGTTTGGCTAATTTGTTTCCTAAATCACGTTATTTTGGAAAGTATCACATGAAATATTTGCCTGAAGACGAAACTCATGAAGTGGATGTTTTGTCGGGAGCTTTCATGATGATGCGTTGCAGTGTGCTTGAAAAGGTTGGGTTGTTAGATGAAGATTTTTTCATGTATGGAGAAGACATTGATTTGAGTTATCGCATTACATTGGGTGGATTTAAAAATGTTTACTTTGCAGATACTACCATTATTCATTACAAAGGTGAATCAACCAAAAAGAAATCGGCGAATTATGTAAAAGTTTTTTATAACGCCATGGTACTTTTTGCACAGAAACATTATTCACAGCGCATGGCAGGTTGGTTTGCATTTTGGATAAAAATCGCCATTTATTTAAGGGCAATTTTGGCGGTTTTGTTTAGAGGCGTTCAATCAATTTTCTTACCGGCATTAGATTTTATTGGGATTTATTTGGGATATTTGGGTATTGCCAAGTATTGGGAATTATACCACAAATTCGTTCGGGGATTTTATCCCGATATTTATTATGCAGTGCATATTCCAATTTATGCAATTGCTGTTTTATTTGCTGTTTTTATTTCGGGGGGATATGATAAGCCATTTCAAGGTAAAAGATTGCTCAGAGGCGCAGTTATTGGAGCCATTGCTTTGTTTGTGGTTTACGGTTTTATGCCTAAAAATCTACAGTTTTCAAGGGCTATTTTAGCACTTGGGTCGGCCTGGGCCTTGGGTATATTGTTTTTTATTCGATTGCTCGCTCAATTTTTCAAACTTGGCGAAATCAACCTAACTGCAAACTCAGAAAAGCGTATCATTATTGTAGGAAGCAAAAAAGAAGCAACACGTATTCAAGAACTTTTAAATAGAAGTCACGTGAATCATCAAATGTTGGGTTGGGTATTGCCAACTACCGACAGGGCTGAAGGTTTTTTAGGTGGTATTCATCAACTTTCTGAAATTATTGAAATTTATAAATCGAACTTGGTTATTTTTAGTGGTAAAGATGTCGCAGCTTCAGAGATCATGAAAACCATGTCGCTTTTTGCAAAGTCTGGAATTCAATTAAAAATTGCACCAGATAAGGGAGAATCAATAATTGGTTCAAGTTCGAAAAACGACCCGGGTGAATTATTTACCATTGAAGTAAAATATGAACTTGCTGAACTGCATCAACAAAGAAGAAAGAGAATATTTGATGTTTTATTTTCTATCTTGGTTTTGGCAACGTTGCCATTCTTTTTAATTTTTGCATTATTTAATAAGTCCATCCAATTGATAATCAAAAACATTTTTAGTGTTTTGTTTGGATTTAAAACTTGGGTAAGTTATTCTGATTCAAAAACTTCAGAATTTTTACCAAAATTAAAAACGGGTGTTTTTTCAATTAGTGGAAATTGGAAAAATACAATCTATGAGGGAGATGTAAATCTTTTGTATGCGAAAGAATATCATGTTTCAAAGGATTTAAATAGGTTGGTGAATTCAATTTTTAATAAACCTATATGAAGTTTGGGTTTCAGAAAATAAACGCGTTTGAATTAAAACGAATTGTAAAAATTATTTTATTGCTGTTGGCTTTATTAATAAGCATTTTTACGTTGTTTTTATCTCAGAGACTTGTGAATAAAATTGCGGCTGAAGAAACTAAAAAAATGCAGATTTGGGCAGATGCCGAGCATATACTTTCTGATCCCAATAGTGAAGGTGATTTGGGCTTTCATTTGACCATTATTCAATCGAATACAACTATTCCCGCTATATTGGTTAGTGAAACGGGGAGGGTAATTCAACACATTAATCTTGAAAAGTCAGATAACCCCCAAGATAAAATTTCAGACGCCAAATTAAATTCCAAGATTGAAGAATTTAAATTGGAAAATGAGCCAATTGATATTCCAATTGATAAAAGAACCGTGTTTAAAGTTTATTATGGTAAGAGTACCGTTTTGAAGCAGCTAGCTTATTATCCTTATGTGGTATTGGGAATTGTAGCTTTGTTTATGTTGGTGAGTTATTTTGCATTTTCATATTCTACCAGAAGTGAGCAAAATCAGGTTTGGGTTGGATTGGCAAAGGAAACAGCACATCAATTGGGAACACCAATTTCGAGTTTAATGGGTTGGGTTGAGTGTTTAGAAATGGATGTAATTCCGGAGAATGCACCCGTTGAAATGAGGAAGGATATTGACCGGTTGAAAATAATTACTGAACGGTTTTCTAAAATTGGTTCTGAACCAATTTTAGAAGAGGTTGAGCTAAATCAAGTTCTCCGTGATTCAATAAACTATATGCAAACTAGATCAGGTTTAAATGTGCATTTTGATATTCAACTCGCAAACCATAAAGTGTATTCCAAAATTAACGTTAATTTATTTAATTGGGTAGTTGAAAATTTAATCAAAAATAGCATAGACGCCATGGAGGGAAGGGGTGAATTATTGTTTAAAGTTTATGTCCGAAATCAAAAGGTAATTATTGATTTTATTGATAATGGAAAGGGAATCCAGCGAAACCAAATGACAGATATTTTTAAACCTGGATTTACAACTAAAAAACGCGGTTGGGGATTAGGATTGTCTTTGGCAAAGCGAATTATTGAAGATTATCACAAAGGTCAAATCTTTGTAAAGGATAGTAATCCATTTGTAAAAACAACTTTTAGAATAATTTTAGAAGGAAATACTTAAACAAAATTTATCTTTGAATTATGATACAGCGCATCCAATCACTTTATTTATTTTTAATTTTTGCAATTGCATTGTTGTTGATGTTTTCAAATCCAATTTATGCAGAATTTAGAATGAAACATGGTTTTAATCCTGAATCTGTTTTAATGCAATATTGGAGTCAATTTTCAATTTCAACAGAAAGCCGAATTCCTGTGTATAGTTACAAACTGTTGAATATGATTTTGCTGGTTTTGGTAGGATTGGGTTCGCTGGTGAATGTGTTTTTATATGGAAACAGAAAGCTTCAGTTGAAATTTGTTGGGATTTTGGTTTTGTGTGCATTTGTGTTTTTTGCAATATTATTGGTTGATTATTTTATGACCAAAAACCAATTTGAAAACAATTCCGTTTCAACCACTTTGGGATATCAAATTGTGTGGCCATTACTCATGTTCGTTTTTTCAATTTTGGCCTATTTTGGAATTAGACACGACGAGCGTTTGGTTCAAAGTATGGACAGAATTCGATGAAAAACTGGGTATTTGTTGCAATTGCCTTTGTGCAATTTGCTTTTGTTATAGGTCAACCTAAGAAAAATAAAAATAATTCCAAGAAAACAACAATTGCACCTGTTTTTGTTGTTCCTGCTGTTGACCCCGGTGAAATTGATGATCAATCTCCAGCGTTTCATAAAACTCCCTATGAATTAAGTAATTTCACCAAAACTGCTACTTATGATGAAGCTGTAAATTGGTATAAGAAATTACATCGTTCATTTCCCAATACCGAATTTCTGAATATTGGAAACAGTGATGCCGGTTTGCCAATTTATTGTTTTCATATTTTGCCTGAGAGTCTTGTAATGAATGCCCCAGAAGGATTTCCTGATGGTTCAATTGATTATGAAAAATACAAAAACCGACAACAGGAAAATCCAATCAAATTATTAATTAATAACAATATTCATCCAGGTGAACCAGAAGGAACTGACGCAAGTATGCTGTTTGCGCGAGATTTTTTAACAAAGCAGTTAAGACTTGGAAAAGAAGTTTATCGAAATGCCGATATTTATATCATTGTTCAATACAACGTTGATGGAACAATCAACAGAAATGGAACTTCAAGAGCCAATCAAGATGGAGCTGATTACCAATATACATTAACTTATTTTCATACTCGGGTTGAGAAATTGCCAAAATATTTGGTGAGTAATACATTGATTGTAGATTCGATGTTGAAATTGTCCCTCAAAAACATGGGTTACCCAACTTCTCCATATGTAAATACAATGCAGGAAGTTCCCGATAGCGGTTTGGTGGGTTTTTATGAATCTCCTCGTTTTGCAACTGGTTGGGCTGCTTTGAACCATACCATAGGATTTACGGTTGAAACGCATATGCTTAAACCATTTAATAAAAGGGTAGATGCAACCAAGGCATTTTTAGACGCATTTGTTGGTTGTGTGAGTAAAGAAAAGGTAATTCATAATTTATCGAAAACAAAAGATGACTTACGATTATATAGCTTGCCCAACAATTTTCAATATACCCATTTCAAACTCGATCAAACGAAGTTTGAAATGATTGATTTTTTGGGATATGAATTCGGATACAAACCCAGTGCCGTTTCTGGTTTTCCAAGGTTGTATTACGACAGATCCAAGCCCAAAACCATTTCTTTAAAATATTACAATCATTATATTCCGACTGATTCAGTTGAATTGCCAGAAGCTTATGTGCTACCATATGCCTACAAGGAAGTCTTGGAAAGGTTAGAACTTAATGATATCAAATATAAAACAATCATAAAGGATACTGTTGTACTTTGCAAAGTAAGTTATATACTTGATTACAATACGGTAAAAGAGCCTTATGAGGGACATTATTTGCATTCACAAGTGAAAACCAAAGACACGTTGATGAAGGTAACGTTGAGAGCCGGAGATAAGTTAATCTTAGTGAATGATAGGAACAGTGCTTACTTATCGGCAACCTTAGAGCCAAAATCGCCGGATAGTTATTTCTGTTGGAACTTTTTTGATGGCATATTGCAGCAAAAAGAAGGATATAGTGCTTATATATTTGAAGATAGGGCTGCTGAAATTTTGAAGGCAAATCCTAAACTAAAAGAAAAGTTGGAGGCAAAAAGAAAATCAGATTCAGCATTTGCCAAAGATGGAGGTGCTCAGTTGGATTTTGTATACAAAAATTCAGAGTATTATGAGCCTTCTCACCGAAGATATCCTGTTTACAGGATAATGCGTTAAGAATTATTCTCCGAAGTATTCTACGAAGTTATTTTGGGTTTCCCAAAGGGTAATTTTATGCAATTGAACGCCAACAGGGAGTTTCGCTGCGATACGATGCCACACAGCAACAGAAATATTTTCAATAGAAGGCATTTGACCAGCTAACCATGGAACATCTAAATTTAGGTTTTGATGGTCTAAATGGTCAATAACTTCTTCTCTAATAATCACTTTTAGCTTTTTTAAATCCATTACACAACCGGTATCTGGGTTTGGTTGGCCTTTCACACAAACGTACAAATCAAAGTTGTGGCCATGAAAATGCGGATTGGCACATTTTCCAAATATGGCTAAATTTTGTTCCTCAGTCCAATTGCTGTTCCAAAGCTGATGGGCTGCGTTGAAATGTTCTTTTCGTGTGATGTAAAGTAGCGGCATTGCGGGTGCAAAAATAAATTAAAAAATTCGGCTTAATACCAAGTTTTTAATTTTTCTATGGTAGTTTGAATATCTTCAAGGGTATTGTATTTTCCAAAGCTAAAACGAACGGTTGTGCGCTCAGTTCCTGGGCAAATACAATTTAAAACGTGACTTCCTGCAGTTGCTCCACTTGAACAAGCACTTCCACCACTTGCAGAAATTCCATTTATATCGAGGTTAAACAATAACATGTTTCCAGCATCTGATTTTGGGAAAGAAACACTCAATACCGTATATAAACTATTTCCTTCTGGATCACCATTGAATTGAATGTCGGCAATGTTATTGCGCAATGCTTTTATCATTTCAGTTTTGAGCAGAGAAATGTGTGATTTTTTCTTTTCTAGATCCCTGTAACTAATTTCTAAAGCTTTTGTTAAGCCTACAATTCCGTATACATTTTCTGTTCCACCACGCACTTCTCTTTCTTGTGCTCCACCCGTGATTTCGGGAGTAACACGATTTTTCTTATTCATGTAAAGGAAACCAATTCCTTTCGGACCATTAAACTTATGACCAGCACCGCAAAGAAAGTCTACATAGCCTTGACTTAAATCAAAGTTATAGTGCCCCATTGTTTGCACAGTATCGCAATGAAATAGGGCACCTGCGTCATGGATGTTTTTGCCAATTTCTTCAATTTGAATCATATTGCCAATTTCATTGTTGGCATGCATAAGGCTTACCAATGAATTAGGATTTTTTGCAAGCAATTCATATAAATGGTTAGTGTCAACATGTCCATTTGGTAAAATATTAACCAATTCAAGATTAACACCAGCAACTTTATGCAAATCCTCAGCAGTGTGCAATACAGCATGGTGCTCAATAGGAGATGTAATTAAAGTTTTAACACCCAAATTTGCTACAGAACCACGCAAAGCCAAGTTGTCTGCCTCTGTGCCGCCTGAAGTAAAAAATATTTCACCTGGAGCGCATTTCAACAAAGAAGCAATTTTGCCACGAGATTCTTCAATAACATTTTTTACTTTCCTTCCATTGGCATGGGTAGAGCTTGGATTTCCAAAGTGCTCACGCATCATTGGAATCATTACATCAACTACTTCAGGGTCCATTGGGGTGGTAGCTGCGTTATCTAAATAAATTCTTTGGGCAGTGGTTGTCATTAAATGTGGTTATTGGTGTTCAAATATCCTAAAAATTTATAGCAGAGTTTTGCCATTGCAAATTCGGAAATGATATCTACTTCGCGCGGTGCAATTTCAACAATATCAAATCCTACTACTCTTTTGCGTTCACAAAGTCTTTTCAAAAGTTTTGTTCCTTGTTGCCAAGATAAACCACCAGGTTCGGCGGTACCCACAGCAGGAACAATAGATGGGTCAAAACCATCGGCATCAATAGAAACATATACAATATCTCCAAGTTTGTCAATGCAATCGTCTATCCATTTGTCGTCTTTATCGAGCATATGGGCATACCAAGTATTGATAATTGGTGAAGATTTGATTAATTGAGATTCTTCAATGCATTGGGCTCTAATTCCAACTTGAACCAAATTCACTCCCATGTCGTTGATTCTTGCCATCACACTTGCATGAGAATACGGGTTGCCGTTATATTCTTGACGCAAGTCTGAATGGGCATCAATTTGTAAAACTGAAATGCTCGGGTATTTTTCTTTGTAAGCACGAATAAAGCCATTGGTAACGGTATGTTCAGCACCCAATGAAACTACAAATTTGTCTTTTTGTAAAAGTTCACGTGTCTGGTTTGCAATTGCTACCATTGCATTTTCGTCTACAAGTCCCTCAAAATTAATGGCTTCAAGGGTGGCAATGCCAATATTTTTATATGTTTCTTGATCGAGTTCTTCGTCGTAAAATTCAACAAAGTGACTCGCATCAATCATTGCTTGTGGACCTTTGTCGGATCCGGCAATATAACTACTTGTAAATTCGTAGGGAACTTGTTGAATGACAACTTTGGCATTCTCAAGTGTGGTTAAATCATTATTTGGGAGGGCTAAAAAGCCATCTTCGGCATTAAGTATTTTCATTTTTGGCAATGGCAATTACTTAACACGCTCCATGTATTCACCAGTACGGGTATCCACTTTGATTTTGGTTCCGATATCAATAAACAAAGGAATAAATACTGTTGCACCTGTTTCAACGGTTGCAGGTTTCAATGTATTTGTTGCGGTGTCGCCTTTAACGCCAGGTTCGGTGTAAGTAATTTCTACGATTGCTGTATGAGGAGGTTCAGCAGAAATAGGGGTGTCATTTCCTTCAAAAGCAATGATTACAGTATCGCCTTCTTTCATGAATTTTGCACCTTCTCCAAATAAGTGTTTCTGCACTGGAATTTGGTCGTAGGTATCGTTATCCATACAAATGTATGCATCGCCTTCTTCATATAGGTATTGGAGTTCTCTGGTTTCAACACGAACAATTTCAACAGTTTCACCACTGCGGAAACGATTTTCAGCCGATTTTCCGTCTTTCACTCTGCGCATTTTTGCTTGATAAAATGCACGTAAATTTCCTGGAGTTCTGTGTTGCCATTCAATAATTTGGCATAATTCGCCATTGAAGCGAATAAAATTACCGTTTGAAACGTCTTGAGTTGTAGCCATACAAATGCAAAGGTAGGATAATTTTTTTAATGTTAGAATTTCAACGAAATTCAAACATAGATTTTATATCAAATTGCTTCGCCTTAATACTTTAATTTCAATCCATAACGCCTCATTGCGTAATTGATTAAATATTGCCGATTTCTGGCAAGGGCACTATTGAATCCGCAAGTTCTTGGGCAGGGCAAGGTAGAAATAATCAAAATACTCTGTTGACGAGAGAGTTTTTCAGCAGGAATGTGGAAATAGTATTGCGCAGCTTCATCAACTCCGAAGGCTCCTCTTCCCATTTCAATTACATTTAAGTATACTTCTAGAATTCTTTTTTTACTCCAAAATAGTTCTATCATGCAAGTGTAATAGGTTTCAACTCCTTTTCTTAACCAACTGCGTCCCTCCCAACAAAATACATTTTTTGCAGTTTGCTGAGAAATGGTGCTTGCTCCGCGGGTTTTGTTACTCGTGGCATTGTGTTCAATGGCTTTTTCAATGGCCCTGAAATCAAATCCCCAATGATCAAAAAATACTTGATCTTCTCCGGCCATTGCCGCCAATTGAAAATGTTTAGGAATTTCTTCTATGTCTACCCATCTTCCTTCTTCTCCACGAATATCACTTTGTGAATTTTGGATCATGGTAAATGGTGGATTTACCCATTTGTAAATGATTACGGGAATGAGTGAAATTCCCCAAATAATTAAACAGTATTTAAAAAACTTACGGAAGAAAATCATTGTAAACATGGGCAATAATAAGGAAATCTAAATTAAAACCCTTGAACTCCGTTCACTGTAGTATACTTTAATACCAAGTTTTTGTTAGGGTAAATCCGTTTGAAAGCACTTTGAACCATCAATGTAGCTTCGTGGAATCCACATAAAATTAATTTTAATTTACCTGGATAAGTATTGATATCGCCAATGGCATAAATGCCTGGAATATTGGTGCTATAATCAAATGTATTTACTTCAATTGCAATTTTATTTATATTCAGACCCCAGTCGGCAATCGGACCAAGCTTTGGAGATAATCCAAATAGAGGTAGAAAATAATCAGTTTCTATCCATTTAGTCTCATTTTCATTCTTGATGGTAGCTCCAATTTTATTGAGGGATTCATTTCCGTCGAGATGCGTAATTTCAGCATTTGTGAGTAATTGAACTTTACCTTCGCTGCTCAAATCCATAATTTTTTGTACGCTGTCTAAATGACCACGGAATTCAGTACTTCTGTGTACCAAAGTTATTTCTGAGGCTACATCTTTTAAAAATAAAGCCCAATCCAAAGCACTGTCGCCACCGCCAGAAATTACAATTTTCTTGTTTCTGTACTTTTCTGGATCCTTTACAATATAGTCAATTCCTTTGTTTTCGAATTGGGTAATATTGGCTATTGGTGGTTTTCTTGGTTCAAATACGCCCAAACCACCAGCAATGGCAATATTGGGAGCAATGTGTTGTGTGCCATTTTCTGTGGTAACAATAAATTTATAGTCTTCAGTTTCTTCGATGGAAATCGCTTTTTCACCTAAAGTAAAACCAGGTTTAAAAGGGGCAATTTGCTCCATTAAATTATCAATTAATTCGCCTGCCAAAATTGATGGGAAACCGGGAATATCGTAAATTGGTTTTTTTGGGTAAATTTCAGTTAATTGCCCTCCGGGTTGAGGCAATACGTCAATTATATGACAGCGAAGTTTTAACAAACCGGCTTCAAAAACGGTAAATAAACCAACAGGGCCTGCGCCAATGATGATAATATCGGTTTCAATCATCTTGGTTGCAAAGATAGTGAATGAAAACAATTGGAACTGTGACAAAAAACACAGAAGTTTATTCTTTGGAGATTTTAAGGCCAAATTCAGACAATCTGTAGGATCTTTCCCCTACTTCGATAATATCGCCTTTTTTGTATTTACGTAAATTCCTAATTTCATCGTCAGTTTGGATAATAGTTCCACCAGTTTCTCTGGCCAATTGGAAATAATCAAATGGAACATTTCCATTTACACTACCGCAAAGCAATATCGATACAGGTTTTTTGAGGTTTTTTACTAATACCAAATCTTTAATGGGTGCTTCAACATCTGCAATCATCAAAATGGTATCAATGTCGGCCCATTTTTTTGAAGCGCTAATAGCAGCTTCTATGTTATTTTCAGGAATGTCGCCGCCATTTCCATTTTCCATTGCCGTTAAAATGGTTTTGAAAATGGTATCGAAATTGTTGCTGTTTACATTGTAAATACCTCCAGAACTACCTGGTCTTTTTATTAGTTCAGGAGCTCCGTTTCCATCGTTAAAAAAGGTAAATCTACTATTTTTAAGCACTTCAGAATTGTATTTCAAAAAGAGGAGTACTTGAGCCGAATAAGGACCCATACTGCCTGTAACATCTGTTACAATGCACCATTTTCCATTGAATGTTTTATTGACAAGCGCGTCATATTCGTTTGTATTTTTGAGAAATTTTGAATCAAATTTTCCTACACGTTTTCTCTTGGCTTTTATTTTTCTCGCAACTACGCTATCTACCACCAATTTGGTTTCTTTTTCTCTAAACCAAATGGAAGGTGTTTTGAATTTTAGACCGTCTTTTCGTTTTTCAGGATCGTTGGCCAAATAATACCCAGTTTCAATATAGCGTTTTCGTTTTTTGTATATTATTTTTTCGGGAATATCAATGAATGTATCTCTGTATGTGCCAATTGTGTAACTAATGAGTCCTTTTTCTTTTTTTACCTTTTCTGTAGGTTTTGATTTGTAGAAAATGATAAATCCATGAAATAGTTTTTTAGCGTCATCCTCAGTTTTCGCTTTGTTTTGTTCGAAAGCTCTGAATTGAATTCCTTTCAAAGCAAACAATTCTGGCCAAAGTGTTTTTAAATTTTCATAACGATTTTTATTTAACAAAGGTTGATTGAATGTATCTACCTCTCTGTATTTGGTGTATACCAAGTGTACTGTTAAAATAGTTCTGTCAGCGGGTAATTTGGGTAGGGTTTTTGATTTGAATTCCGAGGATGAAAACTCCATTGGTAAATAAACAATGTTGGTGTCTGTAACAATGGGATGAATACCTACAATCATTGGTTTCATTTTCATCAATTTTTCAACATTTGTTTGTGCGAATGCTGTGTTCCCACAAAGAGAAATAAATAAAAACGATATGATTGCAAAAAACCTCAAAGTGTTTGCATTAAATTTTCAATACCAACAGGTCTGTCTAATTTAAATCCTTCACCATATTTAACTCCAATTAAACGGCCATATTCTAAAGCGCGTCCTTCAAGAAAATCAAGGAATTCTTTGCTGCTGATTGGCGTATTGGGTTCAGGGTTATTTGGGTCATAAAACTGACTTTTAAATGCCAAAATACCCTCTATTTTTTTTGAGTAATAATCCGAAATATCTACAATAAAATCTGGGCCAATGTTGTAATCTTGAATATAAAAATAAGTGGATTTTGGTCGGTGTGCTTCTTGTGGTACGTTATTAAGCGAAGTTTCAATTTTTGGCAATCCGGCAAGAAAGCAAGCCCTAGAAATTAATGCGGAAGCTCTACCATGGTCAGGGTGTCGATCGCGCATTGCATTGGCAAATACTATTTTTGGCTTTGCAGCACGAATTTCAGTGATAATCGCTTTTATTGTAGCTTCGTTTTCTTCAAAAAATCCATCGCCCAGGTTTAAGTTTTTCCTAAAAGAAACGCCCAAAATTTGTGCACTGTTGTTTGCTTCGATAATTCGAATTTCTGCAGTTCCTCTTGTTCCTAATTCTCCTTGGGTTAAATCAATAATACCGGCAGTATAGCCCATGTTGATGTGCTTTAAAATAGTTCCAGCACAAGCGAGTTCAATGTCGTCTGGATGGGCAGCAATGGCCAAAATATCGACTTTCATCAGTAAGATAAACTTGGAGGAGGGAAAAAGATTACATTTTGCAAAGTATTTCCAACTGCGAACAACGTATTTTTATCAATGCTCTCAATATTGTCGTCATGGGTATGCCAATAAGGTGCAAATCCTGTTTGTGGATTGTATTGAATGATATCGATCATTGGGATTTTCGTTGCTTCATAAACGTATTTATGATCATCGATAATTTGGCCAATAGTATTCCCAACGAAATAATTGGCATGGCCTAATTCTTGGGCAACGGCCCAGATATGAACAAGGGCAAAATTGCCCCAAGTATTTGAGTTTTCTTCCCACATAAATTGGGCATTTTTTCCTCCAACCATATCCAACAAAACGCCAAAGTTTGCGGTATAATTTGGTGAGTGCAAATTTTTACCCCAATATTGACTTCCCAAACAAAAAGAGTTTTCGAATTCACCTTTTCCGTAATCCTCGGCATCAAAGAAAATAATATCAATGCCAACATCTGGTTTTGAAATGCTTAAGTTTCTTGCAATTTCAAGCAAAACTGCAACACCTGAAGCTCCATCATTCGCAGCGTCAATTGGTTTGTCTGCGTCAACATCGTCTTGATCTCCCCAAGGTCTGGAATCCCAGTGAGAAGCAAACAAAATCCGTTTGGTAGCTTTTGGGTTGAATGAGCCAATGATGTTATAAACTGGAATTCGTTTTTTGTTGTAAGTAATAGCTCCGCCTCTTTGAAAAATGGCAGTATCCGAATAACTTTTTAACTTTTGGAATAACCAATTTGCGCATTTTTCGTGTTCTTTTGTTCCCGATACACGATATCCAAAACTCAATTGTTTTTGAATAAAATAGAAAGCACTGTCTTGTGAAAAACCTGAAACTGGTTTGGTTACAATTTTAACGTCCAATTCTTCTGAATTGTTATTTTTTATATTACTTGTGCAACTGTTTAGTATGCAAATTAATGAATAAAAAATAGTGGCAAAAATGACAAATTTAAATTTCATAAAATTTTAACTTTACAAAGGTAGTTTATTCTCTTTAAAAGGTAAAGATACTGAATTTTATATTAGATTAATGGTATTTTAACTTGGTTGAAAATGTCAAGAAATTGAAATTGTTTGAAATCGATCAAAAAGTATGATAAATTTTGTATTAAATATATCTATTTTCGCCTATTAAACATGTCAATGAAAATTCAAAGTATGACAGGCTTCGGTAGGGCTGTCATAGAAAACGATAAACTCAAAGCAACCTGCGAAATAAAAGCACTGAATGGTAGATACTTTGAGGCCGACATTCGCTTACCAAAATTCTTATACGAAATTGACGCTTCAACACGTAGAATGTTATCTGAAAAGCTAGAAAGAGGTACAATAACATGTGTTTTTAATATAAAAATTGTAGATGAACAAAACTCATCTCAAGAAATTCAAATTAATGAAGCTTTGGCAAAAAGGTATCTGGATGCTTTGCAATCGTTAAGCAACAATTTGAATGTTGAATTTAGAGATCCATTTCGTGAAATAATTCGCATACCTGAAGTTATTGGAACTGCTGATCGTGAAATTTCGGAGGATATTAAAGACCAAATAAAAGAATTGACCATGATGGCTGCCGATAATTTGATTAAATTCAGAGAAATTGAAGGAATTGCTACGGGTGAAAAACTTTTGCAATTGGTTCAAAGTATCTCTCAAGATTTAATATTGGTTGAAAACGAAGAAGATGCCCGTAAAGAAGCATTGAAAGAAAGAATTTACGGCAACTTGTTGGAACACGTAAAAGAAGAATTACTTGATCCAAATCGTTTGGAACAGGAGATTTTGATTTATCTCGATAAATGGGATATAGCCGAAGAAAAGCAACGCTTAAATCAGCATGTAAACTATTTCATCAATACATTAAAAACAGAACCCAAAGGGCGTAAATTAAATTTCATTGCTCAGGAAATGGGTAGAGAAATGAATACGATGGGTGTGAAAAGCAATTATTTCCCTATGCAACAAGCTGTAGTTCAAATGAAAGAAAAGCTTGAGCAAATTAAAGAACAAGTTTTGAATTTGGCGTAAAACAAAAATTGAATTTATGAATTTTAAATTTCTAGCTCTTTTATATTTGATAATTCCTCTAGGATTGTCGGCTCAAAAACCGAAACCAACCGAAAGGAAATTGGATGATGCAAAATTCAATTTGTTTCATGTGAAAGATTATACATTCGATGAAGGTGATTTTGCACTTTTTCTAAGTTCAATAAAACCACATTTGTCTGATAAAAAGCAGAATAATATCATTGCTAATTTTGATTGGACTTGTGCCTATTTGATCAAGAAGGGAATTGAATATAAGCATGTTGATTCTTTGAAATACAATAAAATTTTAAAAATGGTTGACAACGCAACCAATAATTTTTATGATGTGAAAAGGATAAATATGGTGTTCAGTTTTATTGATAGTTTATCTCCCGAAGTTTTAGCAAATACCAAATTCATTCAAAATGTATCCCCGTTTTCCGACTTCTTCGATAAATCTATTGTTTATATTTTGGATGATATTTTTGAGGGATTTGATGCTAAAGCCACCGTCGATATTGATATACAGAATCAAATTGATGCAGTAAGGGCTTCTAAGAATTACATTTATAAACTAAATTTAATAGAGGGTGATTACAGTGGTGGAAAAATTTATGGCCAAAATGAAAATAGCGAGTATGTGAATATTTCAAGTTCATTTGAAGTTTATTCAACCATGAAACGCTTTTTGGATTCTTTAAAATCTATTGATAAAGCAATTGCAGGTAAATTAAACAAAGAAAAACAAGCGGATTGGAATGAATTTAAAGCCTACATTGACCTCCTTGTAAAAAATAATATTGTTTATTATTCCAACTATGGAGTTTGGGAAGTTTCTGATGATGTGGTGAATTCATTGATGGATGATTTGAGTTTTATCGACATGCGCATGAATGAAGAGGCAACCAATTATTGGATGTTATACAATTCAGGTAACTTTTTTGATACTGTTTTAAATTCTGAGAGAATTGGAATTTCAACCCGAACAGTATTAAAAGATTATTACTCATCTGCCAAAGTGAATCGAATTTGGATTGAAACCGATACGGTTTTTTCGAAAGATACTACGAACGACTTTGATAGCAAGGATACTAACAATTTGATTGTTTGGCAAGTAAATCCAGATTCGATGGCAATTTTGCAAATTTTAATGAATAACGATGCTGCTGCATCAGACACGACTGCAACTTATGAGGGTTCATTGGATGAAGATTACCGAAATAGGCAATTATTAAATTCGAAAACATTTGGAATAGAACCTTTTGCAATGAAGTTTTATAATAATTTCAATGAGTTAAATGAAGTTTTAAAATCGGAGGGACTAATAGAAATGTCTGACTTAAATTCTGTTGGATTGACGTTGGTTTATCAAGAGAGTGATGATACACGTTATCGTATTTCTTATGGTAGAACCATTGCAACAGATCATAGTTCTCGTATTAACAAAACATATTGGGGTGATAATTTAATGATATCATCTGAATCTACAATTTTTAACAAAAGATTTTTAAGTTTATCATGGACAACCAATTTAAGTTACATGCGAAATAGTGTGACATTTCAAAATGGTTTTCAAATGGGAGATCCTCTCGTTATAAATCCTCAAGAAATTTATCAGGTAACTAAGAATTCATTTTTATACGGTTTGGGATTGAATGGCAAAATTGGATTCAGTAAATTTCATTTAATAGGAGAAGTTGGATACTTGTGGGATTATGGTGATGATCGATGGAAATACAACGACCATTACATCAACGGCAAAGGCCGAATGTCGAACAAAGGATTGTATATCTCAGTAGGATTGGGAGTTAATATTTATCAGAAATACAGATGAGAAAGGGTTTAGTTTACACATTGGTTTTTTGTTTTATTCAATTTTTAGGTGCGCAAAATGTCCCTCATGGAATAAAATTAGATTTGAATCATTTAGATTTCACCAAAGACTCTGGTATGAAAGCAATTTATGCAGAAGCAAGAAAAGCAAGGGTTGTTTTTAATGGTGAAAATCACGTCATAACTGAATTAAATTCAAGATTGGAATTTTCAATGATGAAGGGTTTGTACGAGAATTGTGGTTATCGCAATTTTATTGTCGAAATGAGCACAAATAGGGCATATTATATGGAACAATATATTTGCAAAAATGATACCAATGCCCGTCGTTTGTTAAATTCAATTTCTTCTGAAAAATACATGCGTTTTTTTGATCATTTGAATGATTGGATGCAAAAGTTACCTGAGAAAGATAGGATTCACATTTACGGACTGGATGTTGAGCGATTTTATGATTTGAGTTTACAGCGATTGGTTGATCATTTAAATACAATTAAATCGAAAATTCCGAAAAATCTATTTCCCACTGTGAACGCCGCGAAAATATTGGCCAGAGAATTATTGAAAGCCAACGAAGAATATCATTCTAATTACAGTTCAAGCAGCAAAAAAAGTTTAAATGGTGATTTGGATTTTAGTTCGGGAAATGTAGATCCTAATGAAAAAAATACGCTTTCACTTGCCGATTCTTTGGCTAAACAGTTGGCTTTGTATCAAACTTGGTTAGGGCCAGAATTTGAAACTTTTAAAATCAATTTGGTTTCGCTTCAAGAATATTTTAAATGGATAAAACTTGAAAACGATGCTCAACAATATTTGTGGAGAGAGGAATATATGGGTAGAAAGTTTCAGCAAATATTGGCTGCAGATACAAACCAAAAGTTTTTTGGCCAGTTCGGTCGTTGTCATGTAGCTTATTCAAAACAAGACAATGATTGTGGTTGGTATAATTATCATAGTCTTTGCAACAAAATACGCACTAAGTACTTCCGTGGTGATTCAAGTAAAATTGTAAGTATTGCTTTGTTTTACAGAGATGAGGAAGAACAATTGTCGGCTGTAGATTTGGAAAAAAACTCAAACATGGTTGAAGAAGTAAATTCAATTAAAAATATTTCTTCAAAAATTCATTTGCTCTTTGATTTGTATGATACAACCAATCAATTTGTTGAATTGAAGAAAAAGTTTCGCTTTGTTTTTTATAGTGGTTCTAATATTGTTGAATTGCCTGCAATTAGAAAAGGCGATACAAATAAAATTATTTATGAAGTCTTCCGTGAAAGTAGTCATACCAGGAAGCGTAGATTCACTTTTAATATTTTGGGTCTTTCCTTTTTAATGAATAATTTGGCGAACATGCACAATCACATCGAAAGTGTAAATTTTGGCAATACAATTAAAAATCCTTCTCATTGGTATTTAAATCACAGTATTGGTTATCAAAATGGTATTGTTAAAACTGAATTGATGGGATTTTATAAAATTGGCAATGGTGAAACTTTATTAGATTTGCCGACAGGTTCGTTGTATTATTCCGCGGGTGGTGCAATTGGTTCTGTGGGGGTTTGTTTAAATGTGAAGCGTTTTTCATTTGATATAATGGCTGATGCTGGTGTTTACTCTCAGAAAATAACCCATGATCCAAAATCGGCCGATATTTCAACAGTGAATAGCAATTTAGTGAATGTGGTTTCCAATTCATTTGTATATGGTGGACATATTGGATTTGATTATCATTTTTCGGATGCAAGTGTAGGATTGTCTTATCAAATGATGTTTCAACCTCAAGACGAAATTTGGAAGTATCAACATAGCCAATATGTGTATCAGAATTTTGGAAAGCTAAATGGTTCGCTGCTTTGGAATGTCGCTTTGTTGATGAAATTAAAATTATAACAGCGTGTTTTCAATGTCGGAGATCTGGTAAGGCAATATTATATTTTAAATTAAAAAGAAAAAAAATGATTCAATCTATTCCAAATTTGATCACTTTAGGCAATTTGTCTTGTGGTTTGTTGGGTATTACAATGGTAATGCAAGGAAATCCTTTCGCTGGGTTTCTTTTTATGATATTAGGCGCAATTCTCGATTTTTTTGATGGATTTGTTGCGCGGTTGTTAAAGGCAGATGGTGAACTTGGAAAGCAATTAGATAGTATGGCAGACGTAATTACTTTCGGTGTATTGCCAGGATTGATTTGGCGTTATTATATTCAAAATCAAGGATATTGCTCTACTTCAGGTTTTTGCGTAAATAATTATGTTTGGATGGTTATTCCGTTGGGTGCTGCTTATCGATTGGCGAAATTCAATATTGATACCCGTCAAACCACGGGTTTTTTGGGAGTTCCAACACCAATAACGGGGTTGGCTTTGGCATCTTGGAGTTGGATTATGTATACAATTGATAAACCAACGTTTTCGGCATTTGATGTGCGTGAAATTTTCACACATTTTTATTTTTGGCTTTATGTGCCTTTGTTGGCGTCGTATATGATGATTTCGGATTTTCCTATGTTGGCATTAAAATTTAAAAGTGGAGATACTTTAAACAAATGGAAATATGCACTTTTGGTATTGGGAATAACAAGTATTGTATTGTTTGGCGCCGCAGGAGTTTCAGTATTTTATTTTATTTATATACTTATATCATTTATTGCGAACTTTGCAATACAAAAACAATCTACTAAATTATGAAAGTTGGAATCATTATGGGCAGCGATAGCGACTTGCCAGTTATGCAAGATGCAGCATCTATTTTAAGTCAATTGGGTGTTGAATATGAACTCACAATAGTTTCCGCACATAGAACACCTGATCGCTTGGTAGATTATGGAAAAAATGCACATCTCAATGGAATTGCCGTAGTAATAGCCGGTGCAGGTGGTGCTGCGCATTTACCTGGAATGATTGCGGCTTTTACGCATCTGCCTGTAATTGGTGTTCCAGTAAAGTCAAGCAACATGAGTGGTTTAGATAGTTTGTATTCAATTGTTCAGATGCCTCCTGGAGTTCCAGTAGCTACCGTGGCAATAAATGGTGCAAGAAATGCGGGTATTTTGGCAGCCCAAATCATTGGAATTACAAATGATCATGTTGCAAAATCTGTAATCGCATTTAAAGATTCTATGAATACTGAGGTATTAGAAAAAGCGGCCAAGGTTGAAGAAATGGGGTATCAAAATTATTTGAACCTAAAAAAATGATTATTGTTGGCAACGCCCTCGTTTCTGAGGATGTTTTAGAGAAAAAATTTGCTTGTCAAATTACTAAATGCAAGGGAGAATGCTGTGTGCAGGGTGATGCAGGTGCCCCGTTGCTAAAAGATGAAGCGGATATCATTCTCGATATTTATGATAAAATTGAACCTTATTTAAGTGAAGAAGGCATTAATGAAATTAAAGAATATGGCTTTGTGGCGAGAGATACCGATGGCGATTTAGTCACTGTTTGCAGACCAACTGGAGAATGCGTTTTTGTTGTTTATGAAGACAATGGTATTGCTTCATGTGGAATTGAAAAAGCATACACCGATGGCAAGATTGATTTTAAAAAGCCAATTAGCTGCCATTTATATCCAATAAGAGCAAAGAAATACGGTTCTTACATTGCAATGAATTATCATCATTGGGATATATGCAGTGATGCATGCAGTGCAGGTTCGGAATTTAATATACCCGTTTATGAATTTTTGAAGGAGCCTCTCATTCGCAAAATGGGTGAGAATTGGTATCAAGAATTATGTGACATTGCCAGAGATTGGCGAGATAGGGTAGTCTAACTAAATAAGCTAGAAAACAATCCAATGAACATAGTTAATTTTAACCAATTGGATATTTTTCTGAATTGGCCCTTTTCATTTGCGTTATAAAGCAAATAATTATAATAGGAAATAGGCACAATGATCAATCCCGCAATAATAATTTTGAAGGAAATTGCGTTTGATTGAAAAAATAGTAGAACTGAGATTAAAAGTGTAAAAAACATGAAAATGGCAGCCAGTATTTTGGTTGCTCTTATGCCTTTCACTATTGGATAAGTTTCATGTTCCTGAGCTTTGTCTCCCTCAAGGTCTTCAATGTCTTTAATTAATTCTCTCGCCATGGTAATTAAAAAAGCCACACTTGCGTATTCGGCAAAGTAAGTGTTTTGCACATTGAAAACACCTCTAGATGCAACATAAACCACCATCCCTGCCATCAATGCAATTAAAAGGTTGCCTTGTAGCATTTCGCCTTTTAAGTCGCTTGAATAGAAATAAAGTAGAATTGCCAATACAATACAAAGGATTCCCATTCCTATCCCAGTAATAAATCCCGAAATAATTCCCAAAGATGTTAAAATTAAATAAAATATTTTGGCCGATTTTGTAGAAATATGTTTGTTGAGAATTAACTTTTCGGGTCTGTTGATTTCATCAGTTTCGATATCAAAAATGTCGTTGATTACATAGCCGCCAGCCGCCAAAAAAATACAGGCGAGCATCGTTGTTATAGATTCTTGGACTCTGATATTGCTCCAATCATAATGTAAAAAACTATGATTAATTCTTGAAGCTGATAAAATAAAAAGTAGCTGTGTGAGCGCAGTTAAAATTAAATTTATGGGTCTAACGAGCTTCAAATAGTATTTCACAATTATTATCTCTTTGGAAATTTCATTTTGTAATTAACATCTACATAGCCTTTTGAAATATTATCCAAACGTTTTTTGATCATTCCTCTTTTTAAGGGACTTACCCTGTCGGTAAATAAAATTCCCTCAATATGATCATATTCATGTTGAATAATTCTTGCGGCCATTCCATTAAAAGTTTGTGTATGTTCTTGCCAATTTTCATCAAAAAAGTGAATGGTTAATTCTCCTTTTCTTTTTACGTTAGCCCTAACATTTGGTATGCTTAAACAACCTTCTTCAAAGTCCCATTCATTTCCAAACTCATCTATGATGGTGGCATTAAGAAAAACTTGTTTAAATCCTTTAGGATTGATATCTTCAACATCAGTACCATCTATTACAAACAATCGGATGGGTAAACCAATTTGAGGCGCAGCCAAACCAATACCATTGCTTTCGTACATGGTTTCAAACATATTGCTAATTAATTCAGGCAATTGCGGGTAATCTTTGTTAATTTTTTCAGCTTTTTTTCGAAGTACTGGCTGACCATATGCATAAATAGGGAAAATCATGAAATTCTTTGTAAGTGTGTTTGAAGTATCAGTGTAGCAGAAATAGTATCTACTAATTTTTTATCTTTTCTATTTTCTCTTTTAACAACAGATTTGTTAATGAAATGTTTTGCTTCATGGCTACTCAATCTTTCATCAATTGTTGCCAATGGAATTTTAGGATAATTGACATTTAACCAAATAATAAAATCTCTAACGGGCTGAGTTGCATCAGTATCTTCACCGGATAGCTTAGAAGGCATACCCACAACAAATTCGTCAATTGATTCTAGTTTAGAATAATCAGATAACCATTTTGGAAAATCGGTAGCAAAAACGGTTGTAAGCGGTTGTGCAAATATTTTCAATGGGTCAGTAATTGCAATGCCAATGCGCTTTAGGCCATAGTCAATTCCAATAATTCTTCCCATAATGCAAAGGTAAACAAAAAAGGTGCGAAATACTTCGCACCTTTTTTGTTGTAATTATTGGATATGATTACATCATTCCGCCCATGCCACCCATTCCGCCCATGTCACCATGAGAGTGGCCTTTTTCTACTTCTTTGATTTCAGAAAGTACACATTCTGTTGTTAAAATCATACCACCAATAGAAGCGGCATTTTCTAATGCAACCCGAGAAACTTTCTTCGGATCAACAACACCCGCAGCAATGAGGTTTTCATAAACATCCGTGCGTGCATTGTAACCGAAATCGTCTTTGCCTTCCATTACACGTTGAACCACAATACTGCCTTCTCCACCTGCATTCGCAACAATTTGACGCAAAGGTTCTTCTAAAGATCTACGTACAATTTGAATTCCTGTGTTTTCGTCTTCATTCAAGCCTTTCAAGTCGGCCAAAGCCGCAATTGCACGGATAAAGCTAACTCCACCACCTGGTACAATACCTTCTTCAACAGCAGCACGTGTAGCATGTAATGCATCGTCAACTCTGTCTTTCTTTTCCTTCATTTCAACTTCTGTAGCGGCGCCAATATACAATACTGCAACACCACCACTCAATTTAGCCAAACGCTCTTGAAGTTTTTCACGATCGTAATCGCTGGTTGTATTTTCAATTTGTACTTTAATTTGGTGAATTCGTGCTTGAATATTGTCTTTAGCACCCGCACCATTTACAATAACTGTATTGTCTTTGTTTATCGAGATTTTTTCAGCCCTACCCAAATCTTCAATAGTTGCATCGTCTAATTTGCGTCCTTGCTCTTCAGAAATTACAGTACCACCGGTTAAGATAGCAATGTCTTGCAACATTTCTTTTCTGCGATCACCAAAACCTGGAGCTTTTACAGCAGCAATTTTGAGGGATCCTCTAATTCTATTTACCACAAGGGTAGCCAAGGCTTCACCTTCAATATCTTCAGCGATGATAACAAGAGGTTTGCCAGTTTGAACAACTTTTTCAAGAATTGGCAACAAGTCTTTCATGCTGCTAATTTTTTTATCATAAATCAAAATGTAGGCACCTTCTAATTCTGCTTCCATTTTCTCTGTGTTAGTAACAAAGTAAGCACTCAAGTAACCACGGTCGAATTGCATTCCCTCAACTACGTCAACCGTAGTTTCAGTTCCTTTTGCTTCTTCAACAGTAATAACACCATCTTTACCAACGCGTTTCATCGCTTCTGCAATTAATGATCCAATTGCACTGTCGTTGTTTGCAGAAATAGTAGCCACTTGTTCAATTTTGCTGTTGTCATCACCAACTGGAATCGCCAACTCATTTAATTTCAAAACAGCTGTTTTCACCGCTTTGTCAATACCGCGTTTCAAATCCATTGGATTTGCACCAGCAGCAACGTTTTTCAAACCAGCAGTAACGATCGCTTGAGCCAAAACGGTAGCCGTAGTTGTGCCATCACCTGCAATATCAGCAGTTTTACTCGCAACTTCCTTTACCATTTGTGCACCCATGTTTTCAATTGGATCAACCAATTCAATTTCTTTTGCAACAGTAACACCATCTTTGGTAACTTGTGGAGCACCAAATTTCTTGTCTATAACAACGTTTCTACCTTTAGGTCCTAAGGTTACTTTTACTGCATTAGCTAAAGCATCTACACCGCGTTTTAATCCATCGCGTGCGCTTACGTTAAAATCTATTTTCTTTGCCATTTCTTTATACTTATAAAATTGCTAAAATGTCGCTTTCGCGCATGATTAAATAATCTTTGCCTTCAACATTAATTTCAGTACCTGCATATTTGCCGTACAAAACAGTGTCGCCAATTTTTACAGTCATGGGCTCATCTACTTTCCCTGTGCCTACAGCAACAACTTGTCCTTTTTGTGGTTTTTCTTTTGCGGTATCAGGAATAATAATGCCTGAAGCTGTTTTAAGATCTGCGGCAACCGGCTCTACCAGAACTCGGTCGGCCAATGGTTTAATGTTCACTGACATATTTTTTATTGGATTTTTATTATTGTTAATTTCTCTCTTCATCTATCGAATATTATGCCAAGGCATTTTGAACGATTTTTGACTGCAATTTTCTCAAAAATTTATGACAAATCAGATTTCTTTGTGTCAATTTGTCATATTTCTATCTGTTGCTAAACTGAAATGATATACAGGAAAATTTTAATCAGATTTTATGTCAAATTAAGGATTTCCTTAACCGGAAATTCAATGTTCGGGATGCAGGTCTCAAAATGAGATTTTGTTCTCACTTTGAGTGAGCCTAATTCCGGAGAATTGAATTCTTTTTCAATTCTTTGAGAAAGTTCCTCCACCGTGTTTACTTGAAATCCAATGTTTGCTTGAAGGAAGTCTTTTGCTTCAGGAAACTTTGCCGTATTGGGGCCAAATATCACGGGAACTCCAGCTGCAGATGCTTCAATAATGTTATGTAAACCCTTTCCAAATGCACCGCCAATTACAGCCAAATCTGAAAATGCATATAACCTCGATAATAAGCCGATACTATCAATGATTAGAATTTT
>Ga0214923_10001401_pt1 | contig 34352 bp, 27 predicted proteins | sample LL1510_MetaG_FD_177993 | JGI IMG/M metagenome (GOLD analysis project Ga0214923, IMG submission 177993) | Freshwater microbial communities from Lake Lanier, Atlanta, Georgia, United States - LL-1510 | ecosystem: Environmental > Aquatic > Freshwater > Lake | place: USA: Georgia | collected...
ATTATAACAACGTCGTTTATTCAATATTCAAAAAAAATTACTCGATTGTCTCGCATTTCTGCTTGATATGTCAAAGAAACTTGCAACTACGTTTCCGCGGTCACAAGTGGGGAGTATGATATCAACTCAGTGAGAAATTGCAAGAAATTTTTTACGCGCTGCCCGCCGCCCGCCCTCTCTCAGCAGTTCCGGTGGCACTCGAGACGGCCATAAATGCACGATACTGGGCCAACGTCGCATCAAATTGGGCTCTTGAAACGCCTGCAAAACGCAATATGCGCTCAATCTTATCAGCGCCTGACACATCAAACGAAGCCGCCGAATCCCGATAGGCGGCAGCCAAAGAGTTTGAATAAGGAAAACAACACATGAAAGGGAGTATTTCCCAAATCCGTCTATGCTTTATAAGACTAAATGTTTCAAAAAAAACGTTGCCCGCCTGCCCATGCCAATCAAACAGCGGATCCCGGTTTAAAATATTAAAAGTTTCTATTCCCCTCCTCAAATTGCCCTCTTTCCCTTCCAGAAAACAACTAGAACATACCGTGAAAAAGAACATCAAAACGTCACGGCGAGGAATTTTCGGGTTTTCGCTAAAGAGCATATACCAAAACCAATGAGCACACAGCTCTGCATCTTTAATAAAGCAAGGTAGTTCGCCAGCAGCCATAGCACCAGTCCACAACATACACCCGACAAAACCAATTAAATCTAAATCTGAGCCGTCCAAAACAGAAGCTGCAAAGGCTACAGCAACAGATGACTTCCCTTTTTTAATATTAATACTTTTGTCCCGTTGACGCTGAAAGCCCTCGGCAAAGGCGGCTGCAAGCCTCCAGCGCGATATAAGCCTACAGTGATCGAGGAAGACACACTCATCTTTGCCCTGATTAATAACCGTCACCCCTCGCACTTGTTTAGAATTCATATCAAATTCAAAATCCACAGATGCACCATGCTCTCGCATTGCAATCACATAGCGCACGGCCAGCAAATTTCCACGCACATGCAGAGACGTTAAGCAAAAATGGTTAAGCTTAACCCCTGATTGATGACTATTGGTCCTACCCAAACTCCCCTCAATATTTTCCGTGTAAAACTGCTGCAACTTTTGAATGTACGAGCCCACCGAAGCTTGTGCGACCTCACCACAAAACTGTTGGGCATAACAACCAATAACATTCAGAGTACTTTGATGCAAATAAGTAAAAACCTCTGCAAAAGAAGCCGATACCGCCTTCTTAGAAAAATAGCCGCGCGAGCCATAGGCAACCAATGCCACATTAAATTGTTCTCTTAATTTCAGGATTTCTTCTGGCTGATTAGCCGCTGTAAACAAACAATCAGAGAGTACACCTGGGAGAAAGCGCTTAGAAAGTTCTTCGACCTGATTTTCTTTATGATTTTCCACCTCAGGATACTTACTCCCTCCCGCAGGCGGGACTTGATACGCCAATAATGCCTTTTGCTGGGCACTTAAGGCCTCCCCCCATGTACCAAATACACTACACAATTCAGAAAGCAAGACATACAAACACAGCGGTTTGTTTTTCCCCAAAACAGCTTCTTCCAGTTGATGGATAGAATCTAACTTCAGCCAATCATCCACATCACCTGGCAGGTATTTACGCGCCTCGAATTGGTCTCCATCGCATACCGCTTTAATGATCGCATCAAATGTATCAAGACACCGCTCCATCATCTGAAGCTGCACGATAGCAGCAACTCCCCCATTCTTAAGCAGCTGCATATTCTTGCCACTCACCAATGGCACAATACATTCTGCTTTAAATTCATTCCATGCACCCAAAAAGGTAGTGCATGACCTAAAGCTCTCAATCGACACTCTACTAAGCGCTTGCCGCACGTCGCGCAGCTCATCAATAGCACCACGAACTGCCAACAATGACCGGTTGATCTCATGCACCATTCCCGAGGCTATCTTTTCAGAAGTTGCCATTTGCGAAAATAGTGTATTTGCCCACAATGCTAAGACGTCGCATTCATGGAGCATGCGCAGGTTATTACCAAACGCAACAAGCTCAGCATCCTTATCAAGCTGTTTGGCGCTTTTTTTAAACAGCTGTGCAATCTCATGCCACTTGCCGGCAGCTTCCGGCATCACGATAACCGAGCCCAACATATCCATTAGGCGCACGACCTCGTGTGGCTCAATGGAAGACTCACCCTTTTGCGTGGCAGGAAACTCAGCCCGCATGTCTTTGAGCAACTTGGTCAGCGAATCAGCAAAGAGACAATCTTTGTCAGTACTCTGCTGGTAAATAAGGGTGTCAAGCAGATGAATAGGATACAGCCGGCTGGTCAAAAACAGAGGATCTTCTTTTACAATATTCCTGCTGGCAAGAATTTTGCGGGCAACCAAACCAATATGCCAAACTAAGCTTCGCGCGCGTGCTTGATACGGCGTATGCGCAGCACGCTTGAGCACTTGTTTGAGCGTAGCAAACAGCGCACTACATTGCTCATGGACCAGCTCAGGACCACCGGTTTTTAAGATGGAAAAAAAAGCCTTATAATCAGCCAGCAGCTTCCCGCCGTCGTAGCCTTTAAAAAGACGATCAATACGCGTTTGATCAATACTGCCTACCAACTCAGTAACCGAGCATTCTTTTGGCAGTGGATATGACACCCAACCAGTCATGAGCATCACACCAGAAATAGGCACTACCAATCCCTGTTGCACGTCAACGTAGCATTTATCCTGCGCAATCATATGCTCAATCTGGTCAAGTGTCGCCCTATCTGCACATAACGCCGGCTTGCCAATACTGCGTATAATATTAATTTCATGAGAGTTTGCCGCCGCCTCCTGCTCAGCCATAAAAATAAGCACTTTGTTCTGCTCATCTGCCGGTAGATCCTGATACGCCGTAAGCGCCGCAAGCATCGTTTCACGACGCACCACCGCTGCGCGACGTATCACCGCATCCTCATTAACTATCAAAACAACAGCCCCGTCGGCAGCCGTGACAACGCGGACCACTGCAGCTTTTTTGCGATACTCATTGCTCAGTACCAAATATGTTGGCAACTTTTTTTTGCTCCCATACACAATGGGCCGCGTCTGCACAAGATACAACGTCTCCTGTCCACCATCACCAGCCGCAATTACAAATTCAATATCCTGGGGCCTACCGCCATAATACTTTTCAAGCGCATATGCCACCTGCTGCAACACCTGGATATGGCGCACAAGCAGCGCAGGCGCCTGTGCGGTGCCTGAGTCATTCTTGAGGCGATGTAATCCCTCTGCGCCTGCCACCGGCCCCACGCGAATATCCTTGCGCCGTATAATCGGCGTTAGTAGTCCATCACGGGTTATGCGATACGTATCAACCGTCCCCATACTGTTTACCACTAATTCATTGTGCCCCCATGCGGCCTGTATAGACACGATACCGGAAGCTTTCCCCTTGCCCTCCATCCAAAAACTTCCTTCCGGCTCTTCCGTCATCATTACCCCACACCGCGGCAACGGCTTGCCGGCGCGTTCCCCGACCATGCGCTGCACCAGCACCGGGCAAAAAAGCTCTCCGACCCCTACAGCAGCATCTCTCTGCAATAGGCGCTGCCCCAGCGATTTTTGACTCATGTATGAAGCAATGACCTTACCCATGGCCTTAATAAGATCTGCCTCATTCGGCTTCACATTTGCTTCTGTATGATTACCACCAGCATTAGAAACCGTTTCACTATCTTCAGCCCCACTGCTGCGCACCATTAAGCACACCCCATCACGCGCTGCATCAGCAATAAACGTTGCAAGCTCTCCGGTAAAAACAGGCACCCCATCAGCAGGCGCTCCTAAAAACTGGTCTATAGCGGCAAGCAGTTCCTGATCAGGGGGACTCGTCTCACGGTTATGCCACCTAGCTGCTACATCAATACCAAGCCTTTCATAACAGATCTTTTTTACCTCATCAGAGCTCAGTGCCACAAACGATGGCACTGCAACAGCAAAACCAGTTTCTTGCGAAAGGCGCTCACACAGAGTATTAAGCTCCATTAAATGCGCTGCTTTGTTGCCATATGCAGATGCATCGAGAAAAGGGCCACCGGCGCCACCCCCCATCAGCGCCTCTGTCTGCCCAAATCGGCGCCTCTTGGGTGTAGAAAAATCAATTTCTTTTGGCTTTTGTTGCTGATTGTGAACATCAAAGCTCCCCTTCCCTTTGGTATGGCGATACACCCCGTACGCCGCTCCTGCACCAACACCAAGAACACCGAGTCCAACAAGCGCTTTCTTTGTCCATCGCTTATGGCGCCCACGCTTTTGGTAGCGCTGCACAAAAGACACAATAGGAGCTGCAACATCCTTGGACAACTGCAAGCATAGATATGCCACCAGACGCTCCGCCTTAGCCTCAAATCCTTTGGGGACTTTTTGATCCTTTTCAACCCATTGCATTGCGTTTGTAAATAAGGATTTTTCAATAGGATGCCCCTGCAATGCAACTATACAATCCTGATACGTGTAACCACTATGAGAAGCCATGGCAGGGGCAGCACCCAAGACACTCCCCATAATGCTCATAAAAAAAAGAATACCAAGGGTTGTAATCTGAGTAGCCGTGCGCTGCATACCAAAAATTCCTCTCTATCGATGCCTTACTATCGCTGTACGCGTCACCCATTACATGTCGCACTGGCATAGCAAAAGTCAAGAGACCTAACCACTGCCATGCCCTATTGCATTTTTCCTCGACGCGCGCATACTAAACGGCCTGACTAACCGCAAGGGCACTTTTATGCACACACATACCTCAGAGATCCACAATGCACTCTCTGCTACAGAGCTATTTGATTACGCCACCTTTGATAAACCCCAATACTCACCAGACCACCGCTATCTCTCCTACCTCGCGCCCTCGCCCATAAACGGCCTTCCCACCGTGTGGCTCAAGACTCTTGGATCCACCGAGCAGCCGCAGCCATTGCTACCAAACCATCCACGCCCCCTTTTGAACTATAAATGGCTCTACACGAGCACTCACATCACATTTGTCGCCGATGAAAATGGCGATGAGCGTGGCCACCTCTACCTGTGCGATATCGCAACCGGCACCGTTACCAACCTTACACCACATAAAGGCGCTCGCGTCCTGCCCACCTATTATATAAGTGCGGCAGACCCCCAGGCGATCGTGTTTCATTGGAACGTACGCCATGAAGAAGCGTACGATCTTTATCGCTATAATCTGAAGAAGGCAGAAACAACGCTCATCGAGCACAATGACGGCTCTATTGCCTCCTGGTACGTTGACCATGCACTGCAAGTACGCTGCGCCTATGCCTATGACGTGCCAACAGAACGCACTGCACTTCTGATTCGCAATACCCCTGATGAGCCTTGGACCACCTACCGCTCCTGGTCAGTGCTTGATTCATTTGCAAGCAAGCCACTCTTTTTTTCGCCCTGCAATACCTATCTGTACTTTGTCGACTCAACGGATAGCGATACCACACAACTCAAGCGCCTGCACATGGCCAATCACAGTGAGGAATTTCTCTTTCAGGATCCCCATTTTGATGTATACGGTGACGGCTTTTTGACCGACTTCATCCAAAAAATGGTACCGGCTCCTACCACCCTCTGGGGCAACGATGGCTCACTCGTGGGGTTTTCCTTTATGGCAGAAAAATTACGCTGGCATTTTTTCTCCGACAGCCCCGTGCTCATCAACCCAGTGCTGGTACATTTTCTCACCCATCCAGCACATGAAACGTGGATTGAAGCCAAAACAGCGGCGTATTACATAATCGGCCGCAACTCAAGCATCAAGCCAACAGAATATTGGTCCTACCATCGCCAAAGCCAAACCTTTTTATTTCTCGGCAGCACCTACCCTCACCTAGCGCCTACCGATTTTTGCCCCACCATACCGGTAACGGCCACCGCACGCGATGGTGCCAGCATTCCCGCTTATCTCACCCTACCCCATTATACGAGGAGCACCCCACTACCGGTAATACTCAAAGTGCATGGCGGCCCCTGGGCACGTGACACGTATGGCTTTGCTCCGGATGTGCAATACCTGACGCTCAACGGCTACGCCTGCCTGCAAGTAAATTACCGTGGCTCAACCGGCTACGGCAAAACGTTTGGTGCTGCGGGCAACAAAAAACTGAGTTGCCAAATGCTTGATGACGTTATGGATACCCTTACCGATCTTGCAAAACGCTATCCCCTGGATCTTAACCGTGTTGCCTTTATGGGGCGTTCGTACGGCGGATTTGCGGCGCTGCTGGCCCATCACCGCTACGGCCCCATTATCAAAGCCGCGGTTGCCCAAGTACCTCCCACTGACCTTTTTGTGCTTCAAGCAACCTTTGCAAGGCACTGGCCAGTCTTTCATCTCCATATGCAAACACGTGGCGGCCATCCCGTGCACGAAAAAGAACTCCTCAGCTACGGGTCACCACTCGCCCATGCATCGCGTCATGCAGTGCCAACCTTTATTTCGTACGGCACTACTGATAGCCGTGTCATTGCGCAGCACAGCATCAATTTTCTCAAGGCAGTGCCCGCCACAACACCAGTCGTTGTGGTACCCATTGAAGGCGAAGGTCACTATAACGTGTTTAAGGAAAATGTGATTCGCTACTGGGATGGTGTGCTTACGTTTTTAAAAGAATACTTGCCCTGACCTACGCCTTTTTCGGCCGCTTTGTTTCCTTTTTCGTCACCACCGGTGATACCGGCACCACTGCCGTATGCTCTTGGTCGGGAGACGGCTCTCCTTCAACCGGTACTGCTGGCGCTGTTGGTCCTTCTGTTGCCTGCTCTGGCGCAAGGGCCTGTGCTGCCGCTGCAGCCGCCTCTGGCGTTACTTCCGCGCGAGCAGCCGCTTCAATTTGCGTATGCATATCTTGGGCGCGCAATGCATTTTCTTGTGGATCACCTGCCTCCGGATTAGCCTGCTTGGCGGAGCTATTGTCTGCAGGACCTTCAGCCGAAGCAGATTCTGCTGTAGGCGCCTCACCATCTGCTACAGGTGCTACTGGCGCTGGCTCAAGCGCTGCACGTCGTGCTGATTCTTCGGTCACCTGGGCAGCCAGCGTGGTCAGTGCAGCATCAACAATACGCTGCACCTTTTTTTTGAGCATCATGCGCCAAAAAAAACCTAATACCCCGCTGATGCTTACCCCATGCGCCAGTTTCAAATCACCATTTTCCTCTTCGGTCATAGTGTAGGAATAAGACAGCGCTCCCCCAACCAACGCAATGGCAATCACGAGTTTTTCATCAGGAATAAGCTCAGTAACCACAAACGGCACTACCGCATCATCTGCTACCTTCATACGTCCTTGGGCGCCAACAGCCAGCTCACCAAGCAGCGCTGCTTCACTCAGATCAGTGTCCCAGGTAGGCCATTTTTCCACATTAGTCCACCACTGCCACACGACGGCGCGAGAAGCGCGCACTACTGCATTTTTTTCATATGACCACATAGGTATTCCACCCTTTAACACAATAGCTTTGCGGCGATAATGCCGTCATTGCGAGGAGACGCGTAGAGTCGACGTGGCAATCCATGGATCGCCACACCACTCGCTAAAGCTCGGGTTCGCGATGACGGGTGCCATGCACCCGCATAATAATCACAAACCGTAATGGAAAACCACCGCCTCATGCAAGACATCAAAAGACATTAAAAGAAATTGGAAATAAAAATGGCACCTAGTATTTGAAAACAGAGCATGTTATAAAAGAAACCTATGAAGAAAAAACACGTAATCATCGGCGCTTCTGCAGCAGCGCTTGGCGTACTGACCAAACTGCGTGCCCTTGCACCACACGACGACATTTTCTGCATCGCCGCACAACCGGAAATGCCCTTTAACACGTGCCTGCTTGCCAACTATTTAAGCACCGGCTCTCAGGTCAAAGGCCTCCACACAAAGCCACAACGTTTTTTTGATGAGCACGCCATCTCGCTCCAGCTAAACACTCGAGTTATCGAAATTGACAATCGCCGCGGGCGCATTCAAGACGAACACGAACGGTATTATGATTTTGACACCCTGTTTTTAGGTATTGGCACCGAGCCAGGTTTTATTCTTTCAGATTTTACCCCGCAAAAGGGCATGTACCGTTTTCATACCCTTGCTGACACGATCGCTATTGATGCTTTTATCAAAACTGATCGACCCAAAACAGCCCTCGTTATTGGTGCTGGTCTTTCTGGCCTTGAATGCGCTGATGCATTAACGCAACGTGGCCTCTGTGTAACCATCATTGATACTGAGCCACACCCACTTCCCAAAATGGTTATCCCAGAAGCAGGGAAAATGCTTACCAATCGCCTCTACCGTGCCGGAACTTTTTATTACCAAACACCACGGGTGGATACTATACTCGTCGAACCAATTAGCGGCCGTGCCGTCGGCGTACATCTCAAAAATAATACTGAACTCTTTGCCGATATGATTGTTACGGCTATTGGCTCACATCGCCAACTATGCCTTATCAATCCATTTGAATTTAGCTTTCACGCAAACGGTGGTATTGTCGTCGATAGACACATGCACACCACAGTAAAAAATGTCTATTGTGGTGGCGATGCAGCTTCCGTCCCTACACCAGCTGCCGAGGGTTTTATCGAAAGCAATATCACGCATATGCGCAACACCACCTGGCCTGACGCCATGCAGCAAGGCATGGTTGCAGCCCATGCTATGGCTGGCAAACCTATTGATTATCCGGGTCTGGTCACCGTGACCAGCTCCTCTTTTTATGGTATCGACTTTGTGGCTACACCACTCCTGCGCGATGCTGACGATAATGACGATGTCGTTACCTATGCCAGTGACGATTGGATCCATACGTTTATCCTAAGAGATGGCCAGCTTCACGCTTTCTCCCTCCTGGGCAACCTACGCAATATAGGTATTCTGCGCAAATTGCTTACCACCAGAGAGCGCTTTGATCTACGCATTCTTGATCCCCTTGGCGGTGTCCAAGACCCCACAGAACGATCTATTGTCGAGCAATAATTGCAAGATATTGTCAGGGGAAGGCGCCCTTCGGTAATACTATAGACACTCGTTTATTACCATAGGGCATCCTTATGAAGCTTTATATGCTAACCACCACACTCGCCTGCCTTCTTTTTAGCATCGCACACCCCCGCACCTGCGTTGTGCTTGATATTCACGGGGTACTCCTACGTGACGATATTGCTAGCATTGTCCAACAAAAAATTGCACGCCTTCGTACTAACACCCGCAATAATTTCACGGGCAATCCACTACTTAAAAAGCTCGATTCCCTCATGACGGCGCTCAGACCGCTGGGCAAACCAACACCGGACTACAATGAAAGCTATGGCATTCCGTATGAGGTGTACGCCGTATTTGCAGGCCACGTCACTCCAGAGTATGCCTGTGAAAAAATAACTGCCATGCTCACCAGCGCAATAATAAATCCGGCACTAAAGCTCGATTTGCTTGGCCTAGTAGAAGGCATCTTTGATAATGCTGCACGACTTGAAACAATCACTATTATTCCGACCGGCGTTGCGTTGCTCAATGCACTTCTTGCAGCTCCTGAAACTACGGTATACCTCTATACCAATGCCCCCACAGAATGGATTTCCCAATACGCAACACTATTTCCAGGAGTCTTTGCTGCGGTGCCAGAAGGTCATCTCCTCTGCTCAGGCACTACGGGCTACATGAAGCCACAACCAGAAGCATATCAAGCAATGTGCGCCGCACTTAATTGCCATATCAATGAGCTCATGCTCATCGATGATTCAGAAGCAAACTGCGCGATGGCAGTACAGCTTGGCGCAACCGCGCTCCTCTTTAAAGCACCTACACCACCTGCAAACGGCGCTTCAACAAGCAGTACGACAGTACTGTAAAAACCACCGTAGCAACAGTAAGGACCGCACATGAAGTCACCAATGTTGCAAAGTGCACGGTATAAAAAAACGTATACCGCAGTGCATCAGTTGCATATGAAAAAGGATTGCACGCAAGAATGGTACTAATGCCAGGAATGCCAGATTGCAACATTACATAGGCTGGCACCCACAAACCGCATACCCACAACGCAGGCTCTACAGCAAATGACCACATAAACTCGACATCACGCACTGTTTTGACCAGCGCTACAATACACAGCATGTACGAAACGACCAGCGCGGTTACTAAAAACAATACGCTGAGATAGAGCAACCACGACACCTGCTCGGTATACAAATAAGTACCCAAAAAAAGTTTGGATGCCAGCATAAACGGCACTGCATTCAAGTACACATACACCACGTAAAAAAGCATACGCGCAACCAATGCCGCCGCAAATGATGTTGCCATAATGTGGTACTGAAAAATACCGCTCTTATCACGTTCATCAAGCAGATCAACGGCCATAGAAAAAGAAGTTACAAAGATTTGCATGAACATCATGCTAATCATAGTCTCCGTGCCACGCACTACGGCATTTTCGGGAAAATAATACAGCGCGACACCAAAATAACCTATAGCAATCGAATAAATAAGCGGCCAGACAAACACAGCATTAATCACCGTATCCACCAGAGTGCCGCGTACCAAGTACCACTGCCGCACGAGAAGCGGCCATAATTGATTAATCATATGTTTCCTCTATACCACAACCGCGTGCAAGCGCTGCAACACCACGCGGCGCCACAGCACAAACAGGGCCGCATTAACCGCTATCAGCACCCCAATACACATCCACGCATCAATGTACGTGCCGCCAAGCAGTGCACTGCGCACCCCTTCGGTACAATACACTACCGGATTGAGCAACATAATATACGCGTAGACACCAAGTTTTTGATGCACAATTTGCCAAGGGAAAAAAATACATCCGGCGTTAAAGAGTGGTGACAAAAAACGTGGCCAAATATTGCCCAAAAGCGTCTTGAGCTCACACCAAAAAGCAAGCACCAAAAACATAAGCGAATAAAACGTAGCAGCAAGTATGAGCACCAACACCGCGCTGACCGGACTGACATGAAACAGCTCCCAACGCCCAATAATCGTGCTGCCAAGCAGTAACGCTGGTACCGCAATCAAAAGCAACCGAAACACCCAGAACGCAAGCATGCCCAGCATCACAACACCCGTACTCACGGGCAATGAAAAATAATACTGCATTAGTCCACTCGAGCGTACATCATGCGCAATTTCAAGCGTCATGCTGTAGCCAACCGTGTTACACACAAGCACAAAGGAACCCAAAAAGAGCGGAATTGCAAGCGCAGGGTTCATGCCGCCAGGCACCATGCAGTATCCTGCCGTCAGCGACAACAGGACAGTGTACATAAGCGCACTGCCCACAATCGATTTCCACGCAGCGCGCAAGAGCACACATTCGCGCTTTAACAACAAGGTAATCACCGTAAAAGCTTGTTTCATCATCTCACACACAATCCATACGTCTGCGCAATTGCCCATAGGCCGCGCCGAGCACCAGTACCGTAACACATACCATGACGATACAACTCATTGAAACTGAAGCAAATTTTATTTCACCACCAAGCACGACACGCAGCGCATCAGAACTGTAGGCAAGTGGATTTACATGGGTTACCCACCACGCAGCCGGCAGCGCACTCTGTGCAATAACATATACAGGCGCCCACTGCCCGCCTAAAAAAAGAAGCGGAAATAAGCACGCACTCATATACCCTTCCATATCATGCATCGTGCGTGCACACGTTACCAAAAAGAATCCACACGAAACAATCATCACATTTGCCAAAAATAACACTCCCGCAAACGCCAGCCATCGCGCGCCATGCGTGCACATCGCTTCACCAAGAAGCAGTTTTGCCATAGGCATAAACGGCAGAGTTGTTATAAACGTCAATGCCCAGTAAAACAAAACGCGTGACGTAAACGCTGCAGCCAATGAGGTAGCAGTACCGTGATAGGCAAACAACCCATGCGGACCATGCTCCTGAAAAAAAGAACTGGCAACTACATACGTACCAAGTACCATATGAAGCGATAATGCCCCCAGAAGCAATTCGGTACTGCGTAGTGGCGCTGCCGCGGCAAACAACGATTGGGGAATCAAATACCCATTCACAACGATAAACGTGATATTGCGCAAAATACCATAGTCCGTCACCAGTGACAGCACACGCTTTTTTATCACACACCACTGACGCGCAAGGAGCATGCACGTCATATACCAATAACTACTCACCACCCCTCCAACGAAAAGACGGCAGGTCTAATTTGCGTAGCATCACGCGATGCAGCGGCACGCCACAGATAATGCACAAGACGCCAAGTACTGCCATACAGATAAACGGATGCACATACTGCGCCATATCACCACCAAGCAGGGCTGCGCGTATGCCTTCAGCACCATACGTAATAGGACTTAACAAAAAGAGCAAAGAGAGATACGGAAGCTTACTTGCAATGACTTTCCACGGATACATGTTGCACCCAAAAGCAAGAGAGGGACTAAATAAACGCGGCCATAATCGATAGATAACGGTATAAGAAGAAAAAAGAGCAATACAGAGACAAAACAGCAGCGCAGAGAAGGTAATGCTTACCAGCATCATACTCAAAAGGATTGGCCATGAAAGGAGATGGAACGTAGGGGTATGCACGCACCACAAACCAAAGAAAAATGTCGGCAGCACCAAAACACAACAGCGCACTACCAACGTTGCAACCACTGCAGCCGTTACCACCCCGCTACGCACGGGCAATAAATAGTAATACACCAGACGCTTACTTTGTTCGATATCACCACTCAGCGCGACTGCATACGCATGACCAATGAACAAAATATTCATAAAAAAGCTGCCGACATAAAACACCAGCCCCTGATCGCGTGGCAACCCCATAAGCGGAAAAAAATAACGAATGACTGCAACCATCATCATGGTGTACATCAGACGCGAAAAAAGCATGCGAGGCCATCCACGCGCAAGCACAAGCAGTTCACGCTGTATGAGCAACCAAAATACCGTCGCCATTACACATTCCGTAATTCAGCTTCTCGCTCTTGGCGTGACAAACGAATAAAAATTGTTTCCAGCGACTCTTGATCGTGACTGTTTTTAAGATCAGTCACTGAGCAGAGCACTTGCACCGCACCGGCACGCAGCAGACAAATGCGATCAGCAAGCACCTCGGCCTCATCTAAGTAGTGCGTCGTTAGAATCACGGTGACCCCACTATCGCGCAGCGCTTTAATGTGATCCCATAACTGACGACGGATATCCGGATCAAGCCCAACCGTCGGCTCATCTAAAATGACAATTTCCGGAGAGTGCATAAGCGCACGCGCAATGAGTACTCGCTGGCGCGTCCCGCCAGATAACTCATCAACCATGCGCGTCTGAAACCGTACTAAATCGTAGATTTTCAACAGTTCATCACACCGCACCTCTGCAGCAACAGCCGTCATGCCATAAAAACGACCAGAAAAAACGAGATTTTGGCGCACCGTTAAATACGGATCAAGGTTTGCCTGTTGAGGACAAAAACCAAGTGCCCGACGATACGAACGGATGTCATTATAAATTGAAGTACCTTTAAACAGTACGTCACCTGACGTCGGTGGATGCTGCGTAGCAATGATTGAAGAGAGCGTCGTTTTCCCGGCGCCATTCACCCCAAGCAGCGCAAAAACCTCGCCCTTATGTATAACCAGATTAACTCCCGCAAGCGCTTGCACGGCGTTATATGTTTTGACGACATTTTTTATTTCAAGAAAGGGAGTGCTCATAGACGTTTCTTTCGATTACGAGCCGGCACTCTAGCAAAAAAGACTCTTAAGCGCTATTACCGCTGATACAGGGTATCATCCAACGTTCTCTCATTGTATCCCGCGTTACTAGTCGTCTCAGCTATTTTATTGGCACGGTATTGATACGCGCTATACGCTCCAAGAGCGCCCACAAGCCCTGCACCAACACCGGTAGTAATGAGTGCATTAGTATTGGAACCAGCCAAGTCATTACCCAGAGCTTTGCCCGCCGCACCAACAGCGTTGGCCGCCACTACAGTCCCCTGCCCAACAGCATTTGCCGCCGTTTTGCTCGCACTACCAATAGCGTCAACCGCGATTTTGCCGGCACTACCAACAGCGTTAGCTGCCGTTACAGTTCCATGCCCAATAGCATTTGCCGCATCCTTTGCCCACTGCGCAATAGTACTCAGAACAGGAATACCTTTGGATGATTTCTTGGTAGAAGTCGCTGTCGCAGCGGAGAGTACTGTAGCAGCCTGTGCCCCAAGAGATAGTCCTCCAGACGATGTCGCCCCAGACGATGTCGCCCCAGATGCTGGCGCTGCAGAAGCTAACGTTGCATAAGATGGCACCCCAGTCACACGCCAGAACTTATTTATCTCTTCCTGGGCAAGCACCATCGCTTGATATGCACTAGATGAAAGACCACTACCAACAAGAGAATCTCCGGTAGCCAAGCCAGTAATCTTGGTTCCACTCAAAGTATTAGCCACTGGGACTACATTTTGCGCTGAGTCAATGTACAATAGATGCATATACTCAGCAAATGAAGGGTGAAAATACGGAACGAAGGGGTCAATCCACGGGCCAAGCGCCAACAGTCCGGTAAGCAACGATGCACCCGACTCAAAACCAACACACACTAATCCCCCAACAAGCCATGACACCCGCTGCCAAATGCTGAGCCATGGCTGCATAGCATTCGATGGCAGCTGAGGAGAAGTGTACATAGAACTCACCAGGCCAGTCTGAGCCCCAATAACGGTGCCTGGGTTTGCAAAAAGCAGCGATGGAGCAGGCTTACCGTTATTTCCAAAAGCAGCATAATTAGCCAAAAGCATCAAATTATTTGGATTCTGCTGTACTTGTTCTGGCGTAAGGATTGGCTGCGTTCCTGACGTAAACGGCACAAGGACCGATTGCATTTGCCCCTGAAAAAAAACTCCCGAACATGCAATCACGCCAGAAAAATGAGTCATCATCCCTTGCACTATCGGCGACACCAGAGATGGATCATGCTTGCCGGCAACAATATTTTGGATGTTTTGTGCCTGCTGCGCTGCAACACTACTTCTTCCACTGCTTGACGAGGTAGCCCATATCATTGGCCCACCCTTAGAAGAATAATTGCGCGGAAGCGTGCTACAAACAATTTGCTTTCGCCCCGCATCATAGGAAAAGTCTGCAGCTGCAGCAAATGAGGTAATGGCGCCACTTGTTGCATCATGCGTAGGAGTCACGGCAAGCCATAGTTCATTCAGCCCCCCACCAGCGTTCACATCGACATACCATGTTTGCGGCGTGATGGTAATAGTGTCAACCACAAACGGCAAAAATGATGGTGCGCCCGAAGCACCAGGATCAATTGCAGATATCGCAACGTACGTCTGGGGAATCTGCCCACCTGGTAATGGCAATGCTGAATAAAAGCAACCTTGGGGAACATTCAACTGGCCTCCCCCCGAAAAAGTAAGGGGCAGCGTATCTGAGGAGGCTGGTGCTGTTTGCCAGCTGACAGGAACTGGCCAGGTAAATGATCCACTCACACTAGTAGTAGAAACTGCGACAGCAGGATCGGCATAGATCCCCTCTTGCACCTGTGCAACTACATTAGAAAGAGACGTTGTAGAAGAAAAATAAGAATCCGACATGAGCAACAATTGAAGATCAAGCGCCTGCAGGGGCCAACAGGAGAGCGTTGCGCCACCAAGTTCCGCAATAGGCTGGGCATCCGTCACTACAGAAAGCGCAAAAGAACGCAATAGCGTATCAACAACCACAGAGGTTTTTGTAGGATCACAGGTCCACAGCAGCATGCTCCCATCAGCAGACCATTGCACGCCACTCAGGTCTTTCCATCCCTGCGTGTAGTCATAGGCAAGCGCCAAAAATACAAAGACTTTTACTGGCGCGCCATTAGCCATAAGAACCACCCCTGTCGTATCACAGCAGGTCACTTGCGCAAGGTAATAATAGGGTGCTGCAAAAACAGTTGCCGTAGTTATTACCGCATCAGAATGCGCTGTTGCTGGTACCGTAGATTGCAGTAACCATCTCAATTCTCGCACTGAAAAAATACTATACAGCGGCGCGTAATACAGCTTTGATGCTCCACCACCAAGCTTTGAGATGCTATTCACCGGCACAGTTATGCCTTGATAATACCCTCCCTTGACGGTCCAGGCTGCGCCAGAATACGTTTGCGCATACCCCACTGGTGCAGACGCTGAAGCTGCTACCTGCGCATCAAAAGAAAAAATTATAGCGAAAAAAAGGCATACTAGCTCAGGCATCATACATCGTTTCCTTTAAAACAATCCGGTTAAAAAATTACTAATCGAAGAGAAAAAACCATGAACCTTATGTGCCCCTTTTTTAAGCGCCTGGGCAGCATTCCAAATACCATCTACGCTATTTTTTACCACTAGTATCAACTGCTCATCATTAAATAATCCGGCCGTACCTGGCGTATACGTAAACGGCATAATGGCACCGTATTGGCCGCCGCTCAAATTAAGCGGAACATTTACTACGCTCCCATCATTATTCACTAGAAGCAGCTTCATGTGTGTTGACTGTGTTACATCATAATACGGCATAAACGGCTGGACGCTGCTGCTTAACACGAGCACACCCTCCCCGGCAACACCGCCCTTGGTATCAAAAAAGGCAATACGAATAAGCGCACCAGAGGTAGTTGCTTTATTCCACGTATTGAGAAGATTTTGCAAGTCGTTTCCCGGCTTCTGGACGGAACAATACCCCTTTTTCATAGCGCCATTAGAATAAAGAAGCGAACCCAAACGCCCACTGTAAATACTAAAAAACGCGTTATTTACCACGCTCATAATATTCATAGGATTTTGCGTAAGCTGCGCAGCAGTCACTTGTGGTAATGGACTAACAAGATACGTACCGAGTTGGCCATGAAAGAACTGGCCAGTGCCCGCAACAACACCCTCGACAACGCCGATCAACTGCCGCTGTGCTCCAGCAAGATCACCAGAAGATGGTATACCTTTAGTAGCCAAGTCAGATAACCACCCAGTACTAAGTTTGCCTGCACTTATCCCTAAAGGAGTGATAGTCCCACACGAACACCATTGAGCCGAAGCACCATTAGCGGATTGATCAAAGCTGCACATTGCAGTAACAACAATGTTTTTACCCGTTCCGTCCAAGGCGATACTCATTGGGGTATTGCCGTCTGCTCCATTTCCTTGCCATGCCGTATACGAAGTAAGCGCCCCAGGAGTGCTTGACCGCACCGGCGTTACAGCCACCCAAACCTGCTCAGATAAAACCGCTGTTGGATTAAGCACCAGGTAATAAGCCCCGCCGTAATTTCCCGCAACATTTGAACTGTAGACCTTACAGATGTCAGTCACAAAACTGAGATAGCCGGATGCTGACTGGCTTGAGGAGGTGGTCACAAAAAATTGCGGCAGATTAATTGCTCCCAGATCCCCGCTTGAATATGGAATTGATGCCAAAGAGTAGATGGAGGATTGCGGCACATTGTACGTCACTGTCGCCGATGATCCTGCTATTGGAAACGTCACGGCAACAGTCGAGCTACTTGCAGGCACTGTCGCATCCAAAGGATTGGGCACTGTCCATGTTACTGGCGGCATTTTGAGTGTTCCCATTTGCGCATAGTTACGAGCAGACATCTGTACTACACTACTATTAAAAGTTGTTGCTGATGCAAAATATGCTTTTGGATTTTGCAAAAGCAGCGCATCAAAAGAAGAGAGCGGCCAACAGACAACTGTTGCACCACCAAGGGCGGGAATAGCTGTGCCAGCACTTATTGCGCTCACAGCAACCGCACGAAGCATAGTGTCAGCAACTGCTACATTTTTGGTCACATCGTTTTGCCATAAGCGCGTTACCCTATTACTAGCAATCGTTACCCCACTGATATCAACCCACCCCTTGGTCTCATCATAGGCAAGAGCCAAAAATACCGGAATATTAGTAAAAGCTGCTGCATTACTGCTTACCGAAGGAGCTGTTGTTGTAGCACTGCCAGAAAGGGTATTTGCTGGAGTAAGTGGCTCACCGGAAGCATTGCAACAGGTCACGTGGGCCAAATAATAATAGGGTGCAGCAGTAACGGTTGTGCTTGCCCCACCAGAAGGAGCGCCTTGCCACGAAAGCGTACGGAAGGAAACAATAGAGGAAATAGGCACCACTGTTGTTTGGGGCGATGAAGCAGCTGAAGAAGAAGTAGTAGACGCAGAAGACTGGCTTGCAAGCGTTACCGTAACAAACCTATCGGATGAAACACCGGCAGTCAAACAGGTAACTGGTGAAACATCAGTCATGGCGACTGCGTACCCACCAGTCAGCACAACATAAGAAAAAATCAAATAAAGACGCCAAGCACGCATCACCCAACTCCCAAGATAAAATGACGATGAAGGCTAGAAAAAAAGAGTTACCCAGAGCAAGTGATCAACAAAAACTCAGAGAAGGTTGCTAAACCACTTTCCTAATCCACGAAAAATCGACCCTATGCCAGAAGTTGTTACCTGCGCTGCAGCCCCTAACCCTTCTCCTGCTATACTACTAGCATCCTTGGCGACAGTACCAGCCAGAGATCCTGCGCCCTTTATACCCGCACCAATCAAATGAGACCCTGGTATATCAGTATCCTGGATCACCGAACCAACAGCATCTCCTACCAAGTTAATGCCACCACCAACCACATATCCAACTCCTTTTCCAGCAGCCTTCAACCCGACATCAGCACCAGCGCCTACAGCATGCATCCCATAATCAATCCCCTTACCAGCTAAGCGGATTCCATCACCAACCACAGCACCGGTTTCCTTGGCAACAAACGTTACTCCTGTTACCAATCCGGTACCAACAACTGCCAATCCAGTACCAACAGCTGCAAATCCTGCCAGAAAAGTATCCCCGGCCTCTTCCCACCATGATGTATGTGGCTTTGACCACAACTCAGTTACCTTAGAATGTACCAACAGAAGCAATTGCTCATCCGAGAGCGCTCCTGCACCTACTGGTATTGGTACTGCAGTAGTATATGCCGTACCTGAAAGATCCAGCGGCACCTTGCTTACCGCATTGTTTGCATCTATCACAAGCAGGCAACACTGTGATAAAAATGTGCCATAATAAGGAGTGAAAGGATTCGCATCAGGACTGAGTACCAGCACACCACCCGATGTAGCGCTTTTTGAGCTATTTGTCAGCGCCATGCGAATCAATGCGCCTGATTTTGCGCCATTCCACGACTGCACGATCTTCTGCAAATCCGCGCTCGGCGCTTGCACCGAACAATACCCAGGCAAGATTCCCGTGAGATTGGCATACAACAATGCAGGGTGCATTGAGGCACCAAAGAAAGCCTGCAAGAAACAGGCTTGGTAATACACGCTTTGATTAGCAAATGCTGGCAATCCAACCGTACGCTGTTGCAAATATGGTAGCACTTGTCCTTGAAAAAATGCTCCTGAAGCTGCCACCACACCAGACACCGTGCACAGGCGATCCTTGCCCGCCTGCGTCCAATCAGCTTGGGAAGGTGAGCCCGCAATTTTTGATGCAATGCAGGCCTTTTGTGCAGTAGTCCCATAACTGGAAAATCCCTGGCATGAAAGTGCACACAGCTGGGCCGAAGCACCATTACTCTGCTGGTCAAAACAGCAACAACCAGACACCACAACATTTTTCCCCGTTGCATCAAGCGTAATACCTGACGCAGTAACCAGCGCCCCACCAGCTGATCCCGATAGCAACGCAATCCATACCTGCTGCGCAGGAGGAGCCGATGGATTAAGATTGAGATAGAGAGGGCTGAGCGTCATCGCCATTTGATCTGTCACAAAACTCAAATATGACCCAGCAGGTGTGCTCGGCAAGGTCGTAATATACGTCTGCACAACAGGCAGCGCTGCCCCACTCTGCGCAGCATTAGGAATAGCAACAGCATCATACACCGAGCTTGTCGGCACATTGTAGGTAATCGGAGTCCCACCAGCTACTGGAAACGTAACCGCCGTGGTAGTACTACTTGCCTTTATGCTGGCATCTAAAGGATTGGGAATTGTCCACGAGGAGGAGGGCACGGCCTGCCCTCCCGGAACTGCATACGTATTTGCCGTCATTTGCACGAATGCCCCATTCAAAGTTGTCTGTGAAGTAAAATACGTTTTCGGATTTTTTAAGATGCACACATCTACCGCAAGTACTGGCCAGCAGGTAAGCACACTACCCCCAAGCGCCGCAACAGGTGTAGCATTAGTTACTACATCGCAGGTAAAAACACGCAGCATAGTGTCGACAGTTACCGGCGACACCGCAGGATCATTTGTCCACGACTTTTCTAACTTATTGCCTTGTTTTGCTGCAACATTACTTACATCAACCCAACCGTGTTTTGCATCATAGGCAAGCGCAAGAAAGACCGGCACGGTTACCGGCTTGTTATTCTTCATTAGAGGCGCCCCGGTTGCATCACAACACGTAACGGTAGAAAGGTAATAATACGGAGCCGCCGTGATAGTACCTGCTTTCCATCCGAGCGTTTTAAGAGAAAAAATATCGGTAAAAGGAATAGTAATGCCGGACGCTGTTATATGCCCCGCACTATTCAGCACCGAAACCGTAACATTATAGGTTGAGGAGAATACAAGTGCTGAGGGTGCTGAAAGAAATGATGTTTGCAAGCTACTATCAACCGCGTACATACCAACCATGCAACCTAGTGAAAAAAAGGTTGTAAGAAAAAACACCGTATGAGTCCTCATTGCCCCTTGCATATCACTCCCTCGCCGCACATATTGATCATCACAAACTCCACGCATGAAAAAACAATGGAGAAAGCTAGAATAAAAAAGAAACACGAAGCAAGAGAATGGCATACGGGTTAATCACATTTGACAGCAAGGCAAGGCTTCCCTACACTCTGCCGCCCCCGCTTAAGAAGCGAGTTTTTACCATGTTTTTAGTCTTTTGCTTAGTTCTTTTCTCAAGTCACTCCATTGTGTCTTCACTCGATGCTGCTGAGGGAAAACCTTATATCATTGAGGCAGGCAAACTCAGAGAGGAAATACACCTATTAACAGAAGGCCCAGCGCAAAGAATCATAGATCTTTTGTGCGATGACCCTTCACATAAAACACGCCGCAGCCACCGGGTGATACGCGCTATACAAACCATTCTCTGCACTGTACCAGACCTAATAGCAGGCATTAGCGGTGCGATGGCCATACGCCCAGGTGATGCAGATAGTTTTGCAACGCAGGCCGCAAAGCTTGCACTATGTTTTATGGCAGACAAGGAATCAATCACCCTTTTTTTCAAATTAATGTGGACGCTACGCTTGCCCATGATGCAACTGCCAGCTATCACGGACAGCGACAGACAAAAACGACTGCTGCCTATCCAGTGCTGCCTCGCTCAGCTGTTTTTACTGCACGCGCCGACCTTTTGGGTACCCCTCGACGGTAAGTTAAAGAAAGCAGTTGCTGAACTTGCAGCAGAAACGCCCTCGCTCGTAGCCCTACTCAGCGCTGCGAAAACTTGACAGCAAAGCGCTCACTTAGCCATTTTAAGCATCCCACACTACCAAGGCTTACTAGTATGGTGTTCATTGCTTTTTTACTTCTTTTTTCTGCCGGCTCTTTTGTATCTGCCTGAGAAACTGCTCCCCCGCAGATTACCTGGGCCCAGCACAGCATCAGCGTCGCAGATGTCTACGACACAATCGTATTTCTAAAAGCACACCGCTCTCATGAAATACTCAATCATCTCCGCTACATAACCTCTGAGGAATCTTACCAAGACAAACACAGCGCCACGTGCGCCATGAAAACAACGCTCATGGCAATCCAGTATATCTTTGTCACTTCGCCAACATTGGCAGCACAGCTGGAATGCCTATACAGAAGCCTTCAAGTACCAACTGCAAGCCTTCCTTTTGAAACGGCAACCCTCGCCGTGACAGGCATAAGATCAGAACCTGGACGCAAATCCCTTGCCCAATTGCTGCTCACGCTACAAGCACGCACCGAAGATGTGGGTGAAGCATCAGCGATTGGCTCAATCGTCTTATTAAGACTGCCGCCACCAGAATCGCAAGAAGCTCAAGAGGGAGCGGTTGCAGCACAAGCCGCAAAAGCTACTGAAGATCTTGCCAACTTTACCGCAGCTATATATGAAGCCGTTACCTCGTATGCCGCTCAATAAGCAGGAGAATGCTTGCAAGACAAGCGCAAAAAAAAAGATATATCAAAAAAATGGGGGACAAAGGCTATTGCACTTACGCAATTACATTCCCGCTTTGTATCTTCCACAAGCGGTTGTACAACCCACCATGCTCAAGCAGCTCCGCATGGGTTCCCTGCTCGATAATAGCACCTTGATCGAGCACATAAATCATGTCCGCATGCCGCACTGCCGAAAGACGGTGCGCAATCAGCACAATCGTGCGCTCATGCCGCATATTGAGGAGCGACTTGTTAATCGCCTCTTCGGTTTCATTATCCACTGCTGAAGTTGCCTCATCCAAAATTAATAACTGCGGTTGACGCACCAGCGCCCGTGCAATAGCAATACGCTGACACTGGCCACCGGAAAAGGCATAGCCCTCCTCGTCCATATGCGTATCGTAGCCCTCGGGCAATTGCATAATAAAATCATGAATTTCTGCCGCTTCTGCTGCCGCCACCACCATCTCTTCCGTCACGTCATAGGCGCCGTAACAAATGTTTTGCCGAATGGTGCCATCAATCATAAAGACTTCTTGGCTCACCAGACCAATACTACGCCGTAAAGCATACGCATCAACATCAAAAATATTGCGATCGCCAATCACAATTGCTCCCGCGTCCGGTGCGTACAAACGTAACAAGAGTTTTACCACAGTACTTTTGCCGCACCCCGTGGTGCCCACAAAGGCAACGGTTTTATTTTCCGGAATCGCAAAAGAAACATCATGCAGTACGCGTCTACCACTTTTATAACTAAAAGAAACATGCTTAAAGGTAATATCGCCAATCTCGAGTGGTGCGGGCAACTCTGACGGCACCGGGCCGGTGCGATACATACCATCAAGCGTGGTATCAAGAAGCCGCTGAATACGTGTGGCAGCCGCCATGACGCGTTCATACGCATCGATGATATCGCGCAAACTAATAAACGGCCAAATAAGACGCTGCGCCTGCAGAATGAGGGTGCCATACATCCCCATACTAATAACATTGTTTTTTAAGAGGAAGGCCCCCATCACCACGGCAGCCACATAGCCGGTCACTACAGAGAAACGAATAAGTGCTACAAAAAGGCCCGAGGTGTGCACGGCAGCGTACCCAGCATCACGATACACAGCACTTGCTGCCTCAACCCGCTGCTGCTCATACCGCTGCGTCACAAAGCTTTTAATGGTTGCAATACCCCGCAAATTGTGCGCCACAATACCGCCAATAGTACCGGCAGCGCTACGCGCAAGCTCATACAAATTGCCTAAGCGATCTTTAAAATAAAAGCTGAAAATAATAACAAAAGGCACCGGGATAAATGCAATCGCCGTAATCAACGGCGACACACACCACAACACGGTAGCAACTGCAGTCACCCCTGAAACCAACTGAATAATAGCACTCAAGCTTTGATAGTTACTGCCATCAAGAAACTGCTCAAGACGACTGACGTCATCATTGACCACGGTCGTCAACTCACCAACCGAGGTAGATTCAAAAAAGGCCAAGGGCAGTTTTTGTAAATGTTTATAGAGCTGCAGCCGCACATCATGCTGCAAACCCTGTGCCACCCGTCCCCAGGCGTTGGTGTACAGATACTCAAAAAACGACTCAATACCACCATTTAAGATAGTAAGGACTGCGAAAAATATGAGCTGCGCTTCAACATGCGCAAACCCGAGGTGCGTCACCCACGATTGAGGTGATTGCATTGCCACATCAAGCATAATGCCCACCAGAACGTCCTGCACGTTATCCAGAACCTGATTCACAATGGAACAAAAGCTTGCCCACAGCACCCGTCCCCGATATGCCCACAAAAACGGTGCCAACGGCCCAAACAACCAAGCGCCCATGGCGCGCACTATCTTCACAACCTATTTTTCGCCCATGAATGCTTCAATCTCTTCCGCCCCGAGAAGCCGCCACGCCCCGCGCGTCAGCCCCTTAAGGGTAAACGGGCCATAGGCGGTACGATCGAGCTTTTCAACTTCATAACCCAGCTTGTAAAAAGCCCGGCGAATAACGCGATACTTACCACTATGGACGCTGAGGCCAACGACAAATTTGTTGCCTTGTCTGGGATAGTACACGCGATCAGGAATAAACTTACCATCATGCAGATACAGGCCTTTAACCAAAAGTTCGTATGACTCGTGGGTAAACTCACGGTCAAGATGCGCTACATACGTTTTTCGTACTTCATACCGGGGATGGGCCATGCGCTGAGCCGCCTCACCATCATTGGTGAGCAGCAGCACACCGGTTGTTTCTTTATCAAGACGTCCAACCGGATACAAACGCACCGGGCGACGATTTATTTTTATTGTTAAGAGGTCAACAACGGTTTTGCGATTTTTTTCATCGGCACAGGATGATACGACACCACGCGGCTTGTTCAGAAGCACATACACCGGCCGCTCCAACTTAAGGCGACGATCCTGATACATCACCTTGTCATGAGAGGCCACGACATATGCTGGATCAGTAACCACCGCGCCATTGACCAGAATATCACCGGCCTTAATAAGATCGACTGCTTTGCGCCGCGCACAGACACCACATCGAGCAAGATATACTGAAAGATACATAAAGATTCTACTTGTCCCATCACTAAAATTACAAATGCCCCCCGCGCATGTCATGTACACGCTGGCATCAGGAAAGTCAGTGTATCATAAGTAAAAAAAAACAAAGCAGATTTCTGTAAAAATCTCATAACAGGGCCCGCAGCACAACATTATCGCCAACAACTTTTCTGCACGCCAACCACTACTTTCTTTCCTTTTTAAAAAAAAGAGATACAATCCCGCACCTCCCCAGCACTGCTCTATTAACACCAAGAGGGGCTACCATGAAGCTCGCGTACTATCTGTTTTTATACACGGCATGTTTCTTTTCAGCCGCCGATGCTGCTGCAGTCCCACAAAACCTTGCAGGCACTACGGCAGCAGTGTTGATTGATGCATGCGCAGCCATCTACAACGATGATATAGCAAGTCCTGGAGAGCTTAATCGCCATATCAGAGGCTTGCTGCGCGAGAGAATAGAAACCCCCAGCCACTGTGATGAGGCACGCATTCTCTGGACCATCCTTAATACTGATAGCGATGCACGCGAAGCGCTTAGCCGCGCGGTTACAGAGGTCACTGATCCGAAGGAAGCAAGTTATAGAGGTGCTGCGCCGATCATAATTCAGCTTATTATGTGGATTGGAGCCGAAAAAAACCATTCAGCAGAAACCTTATTTGAAGCTATCACCCAGCTGAGGCCCCCGCACATCAGAGGCAGAATCAGGAGATAGACTACCACCATCACATTGCAATTTATTGCCATAATGATAAAGTTAGCTTTTATCTACAGATGGGAGATCTATCTAAATGAAAACGTTATTGAAGCTATTAGTATGTCTGGTATGCGTAACATCACTACAAGGAAGTGATCCAGCGCCAAGAGACGGTGACCGCTATACTGGCGCCTTAGATAGTAAGCACATACACAACTGGAACGCACGCAGCATATGGAAAAGCTTAGACAAGAAAAAAATATATAAGATACTCATGCAATGCCCTGCCGCAGGCAGACTGCAAAAATGCTTGGTAGAAAAATTAAATGAATCAGCGAGCGATCTTCAAGCAATGAGCCTATGGATAGAAAGAGGCAGTGAAATACGCACATGGGCGCCAGCACAAAGAATGGTTATTGGAGGCCTAGCAGGACTTATTCTCATTTCACGCGGTGAAGAGATCGATGAAACACCATACAAAGATGCCTTTCATCAGCTTGATGAAGTACTGAAAAATCTTGGCTTAATGGCATGCCCCGTGTGCAAAAAACCAGCAGATACGTTTATTGCAGAACGCGGTAAGCCCGTGACGATTCTTACGCTCACCGCCTGTGGGCACGCCATGTGCGACTGGTGCCAAGAACAACGTGTTGATAATGATGGAAATATTAGGTGTGGCGTATGCCCAAAGCAAAACAGGAGTCTTCTGCCCGCTATTGAAAAGGCAAAGGCTGCTGCCGGCATCACCAGCGGAGGCGCCTGTGCTGCAGCATCTGCTTGGGGAGATGCACTTTTAGAAGAGGCGTTTAACGAAATGTGCCTATCAGAAGCTTCTGCCCCTAGCTTTGAGGACCGCATAAAAGCACAACTCGTACAAGAAGGTGCATTATTTTTAGAAACAAGCACTTCCGCTGCAGCGGAAAGAAGCCGCGCGGGTATGCAGCTGTATCTCGAAAAAGCTCGCTCAGAATACCAATGGTCCACAGAGTGCCGCAACGGCATTACATTAGCAGATGTTTTAGCAAAAACAAAAAACGATGGCCACTTAGGTATTGGACTACAACAAGCGCTAGAGCGTCAAAGAATGAAATTTAGTACGTGTTTTCAGTCAGCAGGAAGATGGTTTGCCTGCCAATTACCATCATCAGCTACCGGCACGGTTACCGCACAAATAATGGTGGAATTACCTAACACCATACATATTCGCCCAAGTGATAAAACATGCTATACCTGTGGTAACGCAGATAAACAACGCGGCTTTGCGCACTGCTCTACCTGTCTTACTGTACTGGGTGTTGATTAAAGCCACTAATTAACGCTCCTATTGAGCAAACGTCGCCTCAAGTTCATTGTTAACCCCGAGCACCCCACACAACGTGGAAAATGCCTCTTGGACCAAACGCTTAGCATCTGCAACCACGCTCTCTGTGGATGGAAAATCTATATCCAGTATGCGTGACTCTACGATGGCAGCAGGAGAGCATCTCCCCACAACACCGGCAGCTGCAGCAATACATTTAAGGCTGCACAGCAGATTATGAAAGCTAATGATACACTCGTTGCTGTCATCAGCACCCACGTCCTGGCCATCAATAGCGGCCCACATATTCGCTAGCAAAAGCAGCAACTCTTCTCTTTCCGCGAGTACGCCAAGTGGCTGCCAAACTCTACCAAAATGGTAGCGCTCAAAGCAGCGCTGCAGCAGCTTAATACCACGCAGCACCTCTTCACTATCACTGCATGCCTGCTGCATGCGCAAAATGTCATCTACCAGACATTTTGCCTCTCTAAAGGCCGCAGCACCGACCGGCAGAAGCATGCGCTCTTCAGCATTAGGAAGCAACATACGCAAAGCGCGGATCTCATACAAAAAGTCACCCTTAGTTCTGAGTACGTAAGCAATATGGCCCATCAGTTCCTTATAAGAAAGAGAAAGAGCCTGATCTGACAAGTGCACAACCCGACCACATGCCATTTGTCCATCTTCTTGCGCCGTAAAACCTATGGGAGCACGTTCAATCATTCTAAATGCGGGAGCAGAAAGACATGTCAGCAAAGATGGGACCTCCCTCGGCAGACGCGGTAACACATCAGCTGCAATTGATACCTTAACAACATGCAGCGTTGCTAAAGACAAAACGAGTACTATTTTTTTCATATATATTGCTCAGCCCCTGTTAATCCCGGCCGCTTATAAGAAGCGCTACCCCAAAAAGTATGCTACTCTTCACCACCATCCAGCCCACTACGAGCACAAAAAACCGCCGCGGGGCCGGCATTGTACCGCACTTCGCAACAAACCACAAAGGAACATCATGCATAAAGCACTGATTACTTCGAAAAAAAAGATTCTTGTCGGTATTACCGTGCGCACCAACAACGCCAATGAAATCAATTGGCAAAATGGGAATGCAAAAATATTTCCTTGTGTACAGCGCTATTTTGGCGAGCAACTTGCAAACTCCATTCCCCACCGTGCGCGTCCCGGCGTAACGTACTGCGCGTACACGCAATACGAGAGTGATCACACCGGCGAGTACACGTATTTTATTGGTGAAGAAGTCACGGCAGCCGAACCAAAAAACCTCCCCGCAGGTTTTACCGTGCTTGAAGTCCCTGCACAAACCTATGCACGATTTACCACAGAGCCCGGCAACATGCCTGAAGTCCTGCGCACTGCGTGGTTTGCCATCTGGAATATGAGTGACCAAGAGCTTGGAGGAAAACGAAGCTATGCCGTTGATTATGAGCTATATGATGAACGCGCACAAACGCCTGATCATACCGGCATTGTGCTTGATATTTTTATTGGTATACAAAAAGCGTTATGAGCAAGCCATCTTGGGTTAGCAGCATACTTCACCGTCTTCCACCACCAAGCTACACACATCATCAACACACATGAGTGTTATAGGAAACGAGCAGCCCAAGTCAAAAGAAACAATGCCTGACACTTTCCGCTGGCTAGGAGCCATGCGGCGCAAAAGCTCTCTGCCCGAAAGCCTACCCGCATCACGCAGACCCCCACTTTCGTCCTGCACCTGCCAATGCGCCGGATACACCAACACTTTTTGCTCAAAATACTTTGCAGCAAACCACACCATATCTTCAGCCTCAGAGCCGACCACATACAACTCCAGCATGGCCTTCTCCTCGGTAGCAAGCATAAAGCGACGCACTTGACCACACGGCACAGACGCTTTTAGTATTTTTACGCCAACAGCTTCATCTTCGAGCGATCGAGAAAAAAACAATCCAGTAACGCTACTTTTCTTCCCAGGATAACGCTCCTCAAACGCGTCGCCCCTCTCTTTGCCCAGGAGTCGCAAAGCACTACGCAACTCGACAGTGGTGGCAGCATCACTCGCCCTAACAGGTATGCTGCCAACGGTAGAGAGCACACCACACAACAAAAAAAATCGTAATTTCATAAAAGCATCTTTTAGAAAAGGCTGTGAGCAGGCGAGATTCTATAAAGGGCCTTGGGCAAAGTCATGCTCAATTCTGTATATCAATAACTTTCCCGCCAGCCATCTCAAGCAACGCTGTGGTACCAATATTAAACACCGCATTGGGCGTGCCGGCTGCAGCCCACACACTTTCAAAGCGCAAGAGATCTTTATCGACAAACACATGCTCAATGGGCTGAACATGCCCTATCGGTGGAATACCACCAATAGCAAATCCTGTTATAGTGCGCACAAAATCGGCATCAGCTTTTCCAATACTTTCACCAACCTGCTGCGCTATTATTTTTTCATTTACTCGATTTGGCCCCGATGCAAGCACCAACACAGGACGGTTCGTTGCAGTCTTAAACACAAGTGACTTAACAATTTGTGCCACCTCACACCCAATGGCACTTGCTGCATCTTGTGCGGTACGGGTGGTTGCAGCCATTTCGATCACTGTGCACGTCAACCCTTTATTATTCAATGCGTCCTGCACGCTGCGTGCACTTTTTGCCATAGTTTGAGTCATACGTTATCCCTTTTTAGTTTTTGAGAAAAGATAGGCTTCATTCATTTACCCCTACGACACCGCCAACAACTCTACATCAAACACCAGCGTTGCATGAGAAGGAATCACTTTTCCCGCACCACGCGCGCCATATGCCAAAGCGGCTGGAATCACCAAGCGCCGTTTTTCACCAACCTTCATGCCAAGTACTGCTTCATCCCACCCGGCAATGACCATGCCCACGCCAACACGAAATACAAATGGTTGTTTGCGATCAACGGAGCTATCAAATTTTTTATTCATAATCGGTTGGCCATTCGCGTCAGCAAGCCAACCGGTATAATGCACCTGCGCAATATGACCACGCTGTGGTGATGCGGCATTAGCACTCGGTTTTTTGAGCACCTGGTATGACAACCCACTCGGTGTTTTTACTACAACCGGTGTTATGTGTGACTCAATAAAATCAGCACGTGACTGAATAGTACCAGCCGGTACGACAACAATCTCAAAGCCAAGCGACGCATAATCTTTTACAAACTGGGCAGCGAGTCGTTTGGCAGTATCAGCATCTTCACGACGCACTTCATTTTGCTCACAAAAACCGAGGTCTTCAAAAATAAACACTTTTGTATGATAACAACCATTAAGCAACCCGGTGTTCACCAAATCAACTACCGTGGCATCTGGCGTTCGCTCCAAAAACAACTCATATGACAATGAATCGACGGGACCACGATCAAAAAAGACGATATCATTTTTTTGGGCAGCTGCCTCTTTTTCATACTGAGCATGAAATAATGAAATGTTTCTTTGAAACTCCGGCTGCAACCACGGCTGCTCAATGCCCTTGGCAAGTTCTTGTCGAATAAAGGCCGTTGCCGCTTCTTGTTTGGTTGCATACCCGCGCTGTGCAAGCTCCTCAAGCACTGAGGTTTTGCCGGTGCCAGGGCCGCCGGATAAAATGTACCAGAAAGCACCAGCTGGCTGCGGCTGTGTTGCCCGAGCGTGCAGAACGTCAGCTGCAGTTACTTTGTGTTGGCCGGCAACCGCTTCTGTTTTTGTCGTGCACTGAAGATACAACGTAATAGGGACCACTAAAAGCACACAACCAAGCACCGACAATTTCATAAAAGGCCTCACCATACAGTGAATAAAAAAGACGGCGAAGCATAGATGGAGAAACGACGAGTGGCAAGCTACGAACTCCATGCTGCACAAACTCAGTAAGGTACTTTAGCAGCCAATCCACCGTTGCTGCACCCACAATGCGCATACCACTTCCACATAGTGGCGATAAGCAGGTGCAAGCGGTGATTCAGAAACAAACACGCAACATGCCACACGATCGGTATTGTCATCAACTAACGGAATAATAGCTATACTAACAATTACCCCGGCATCATACACCACAAACTTTGCCTGAGGCGGTACCGTTTCATCGCCCCACCCAGCTGCCGCTTCAAGGGCATAAAAGGAATCCCACCCCTCCGGCGTATACGGAAACAGCAGACGTGGCTTTTTAAACCCGGCTTTGGTATCAATGTCGCGCACAAAGACGTCTTTGCCGACGAGAGTCAGGGCCCAAGTTTTTTGCAGTTTCGCGTTAGTCTTAGCGCAGCACGAACGTCATCGCGAGCGTAGGCCCTCCTAGGAGAGGAATGAGGCTTGCGCTTCACTAGTCACTTGGCTACACTCGGTGCCCATGCATAAAAAAAGGATCCGAATGCGTATTCTATGTCTAGCACTACTTTGCTTTAGTCTCTACACCACAAACGTATCTCCCGCTGATTGGGCTACGCCCCTCCCAATCGATGCTATTGCCAAGCCAATTGACAGTGAAAGCACTCTCGGTCGCCACCTGAGAGCGCACCAGGGAATGCGATTAAAAAAAGCCGGTTTTCGATCAATTGCAGGCGTCAACCAGGCCCTTGCATTGGCTCAACAGCGCATCGCACAAAATCACAATTATGTACTGCGTGGTTATTACTGCCCCAAAGGCGGAGCTCCGGTTTTTGAGTTTTTGGTACCATTGTGCGCAAGCGCAGATGCCCAGCCAACCGGATTTCTGGTTATTCAAAATGGTCACATAAGAACCGTCTTGAATATTAAAGACGCTACTGACATAGTGGCATCGGGAAATATAATAAGCGTAATGAGCGGCGCAACGCACCGCGAACAAATAAAGTTCAAAAGAATACTGACGGAAAGCTGGGAAGCGTTTAATACACCCACCCCAACAGTCATTGCAGCCGCGGGGGCCGGTGCCGCTGAAAAGGGAGCGTGGGTTGCACGCGATAATGAGTTCTAGGCCGTCGTCTCATGTACCACCACATCCTTCATCTCTTCCGTCGTGATCTGCGCCTGGTTGACAATACCGCTCTTGAAGAGGCACGTACACAGGCAATCAAAATTAGTCTTGGTTTTATTTTTGATCCTGCCCAAATTAAGCCACATCAGTACCAATCAAAGCCGGCACTTCATGTTCTTTGCAAGTCACTTGCAGAGCTTGCAGAACAAACATCCCTGGCCGGCGGCGTATTAAACATCTGGCATGGCGATCCGATAAAAATCCTGGAAGCGGTCTTAGAACATGAGCCCATTGATGCCGTATCGATTAATGCGGACTACACCCCATTTAGCACAGCACGCGATCAAAAAATCGCCACACTTTGTGAAAAGCGAGGCATCCCGCTGCTCATAAGCCATGACGCTCTGCTCAACCCGCCGGGAAGTGTACGAACACAGCAAGACAAGATGTATGCGATGTTCACACCCTTTTACCGCGCCGCAGACAAAATACCGGTCAGCAAACCAACGCCAGAAAAAGCACTGCCCCTTGCAAAGCAACTTCTGTACCATGCACACAAGAACATTCCTGAAGAAATACGCGCTGCAAGCACACCAACGGTAGCACACCCTGTTGTAGGCGGGCGTCGGGCAGGCCTCAAGGTCCTTGCAACCTTTCAGCATCAAACGGGCTACGCCACGCGTCGCGACCTGCCGGCAGATACCACCGGCACCTCCCACCTCAGCCCGTATCTCAAGTGTGGAGCGCTCTCGGTACGCGAAGTCTATTGGCATATAAAAAATACCCACAAAGGAGCTGGCGAGCCCTTTCTGCGCTCATTGTATTGGCGCGATTTTTTTACTCATGTGGCGGCGGATACGCCACACGTTTTTGGCCATCCCTATAACCCAGCCTATCAGCACCTTACCTGGCATAATAATCCCTCGTGGTTTGCACGGTGGTGCGAAGGCACGACAGGATTTCCTTTAGTTGATGCGGGTATACGCGAATTGCTGGCTACGGGCACGATGCATAATCGCGTGCGCATGGTTGCCGCTTCGCTGCTTATAAAAACACTGCATATCGATTGGCGCCTTGGCGAGCGCTTTTTTGCGCAGCACCTAGCCGACTACGACCCGGCAGTAAACAACGGCAACTGGCAATGGGTGGCATCCACCGGCTGCGATGCACAGCCATATTTTCGCATCTTTAACCCCTGGCTTCAGCAAAAAAAGTTTGATCCTGAAGCTGTGTACATAAAGCAGTGGCTACCTGAACTGGCCCACCTCACACCAAAGGCGATCCATGCCCTTGCGCGGAGCACTGTACGTGGCTATCCCGCCCCGCTCGTCGACCACGCCGTAGAGAGTAAAAAGACATTGGCGCGGTACCGGGCGTTACGTAAAAAATAACGGAGCATCAAGGCGCCGTAATTCTATACAACACGTGCTTTGAAAGCGTATGATCCGGCGCGAGACGTGGATGCGCAAAGTCGCCGTTCATATCGCGCTGCATACCAATTTTTTCCATTACCCGCATAGAGCGCACATTCAGAGTCGAGGTGAACGACACTACTTCGGTGAGTTTGAGCACCGTAAACGCATAGCTAAGGACTGCGCGTGCGGCCTCTGTTGCATACCCTTTCCCCCAATACTGCGAACCAAGCCGCCAGCCAATTTCTATCGCAGGAGTGAATGGCGTTTCATAGGGCACTTTACACAAACCTACGTATCCGATGAGATTGCCCGAGGCTTTTTCTTCGACGGCAAACAAACAATACTTTTCTTCTGCATAGGCTTTATTTGAGCGCTCAATAAATACGCTGATCTGCTCACGGGTAAGCGGACCAAGAAGGAGCTCTGTTACTTTGGGATCTTGCATTATTGCGTAATACGGCTCGATGTCACTTGCTTGCCACGTACGAAGGATAAGGCGTTCTGTTTCAATCACGTTAGTTATCATCTGATACCTGCTTTTTTAGAGGACAAGAAGGCCCCCGATAAGATTATTCTCATATACGCATCCCTGTGCTAAAGTTGCTTCATGATTAACATTGTATCGAAATGTTAGTAATGCTTAAACCCTTCATACCAGCGACATTCTTTATGTTCACCAACGCTACGGCCGCCACGCTGCCAGAATTCAATACCTCCTTCGGCATACGAGCCGACCATGCGTCCTTGGAGGCGCTCGCTAAAGAGGTACAAATGCCAGAAGCACTCCCTTCTGGCCAAGTGCCAGTACTCAATAAAGGTGGCGGATATGCCATTTTGAGTTTGGATACCGTAAGTCAGGCCTGCGTCGACTATTGCGCTAGCGGCAACAAAACGTTGCTCGATATTGGCGCTGGTTATGGCACTATCTCGCTGCCTGCGCTGCACAACGCGGACTGCACAGTCATTTCCGCAGATATCGGGACGGAGAATTTGCTAGTCATACGAAACCGCGCATCCGCAAAAGACCGTTCCCGCCTTTTTTTGAATAATCAACGCTTCCCCAACCTGCTTACCCTGCCCGACAACAGCCTTGATGCCGTCGCCCTATCACAAGTGCTACACTTCCTGACCGGAGCAGAAATTGAGG
>Ga0214923_10001403_pt1 | contig 34334 bp, 29 predicted proteins | sample LL1510_MetaG_FD_177993 | JGI IMG/M metagenome (GOLD analysis project Ga0214923, IMG submission 177993) | Freshwater microbial communities from Lake Lanier, Atlanta, Georgia, United States - LL-1510 | ecosystem: Environmental > Aquatic > Freshwater > Lake | place: USA: Georgia | collected...
CCGGCCCCGGAGTCGCGCCGCCCCTTTCCGCTTGGTTCGGCTACGCCTCACCAAGCGGAAAGGGGCGATCCCTTGGCAGGTCTACCCTGGTGATAGACACTGGTTCCATTCTTGGGGGCAGGTCAGTCGCGGGGCGGCAGGGAGCACTCACCGGTCGGTTCAGAAACCCCTCGCCAACCGCGAGAGGCACGACGGTTATCCAAGGTGAGTCGGGGCGACTGGATTCGAACCAGCGACCTCTACGTCCCGAACGTAGCGCTCTAGCCAGGCTGAGCTACGCCCCGAGGTGTGCCGCCGAAAGCACCGGCCGCACGCGGGAAGTTCTCCAAGATTACCGGGATCCGCGTCGCGGAACAACGCCTGTCGACGTCGTCCGCGAACCTGGGAAAAACGTCACTTTGCCAGCGACACGCAGACCAGCTCCTCGTCGTTGCGGGCGAACACGCACCGCAGCGCGAACGCCGGATGGCTCCAGACGACCTCGCGGCCGAAGCACTCGTTCGTGGGATCGAGGAGGTGTGCCCGGCCGAGTTCCACGTAGCCCGCCGGCGACAGGCTCGCGAGGACCAGGTCGCCCGTTTCGCTGAAGATCCACGTGCGTCGGGGGGAGGTCGGCGTCTCGGGCTCCGGCTCGTGCCGGACGAGAAACGCGGTGCCGTGCTTGCCGCGGCGGGTGCCTCCCATCGTGGCGTCGGGCGATTCCCACAGGCGCGTCCCCGTTTCCAGATCGACCGCCGTCAGCATGCCGGTGTCGCAGTCGCAGCCGTAGAGCGTTTCCCCTGCGATGAACGGCGTGCTGTTGGCGCAGTAGACGGCGGTCTTCGGCTCGCCCCGCCACACGACCCGCGCATCGGGTTTGTCCGACGCGAGCGCAAAGAGCGCCCCCACGCGGCCGATGCCTCCTGCATAGAGCACACGGCCCTGCTTCGTGTCGGCCACGCGGGGAGCCATGATCGACATGCCGTACATCGGTTTGAGCGGCTGCGACCAGAGCACCCGGCCGGTCGTCGGGTCGAGGGCGTTCAAATTGTCCGCATCCCAGATCAGGAGTTGCCGAACGCCGGCGCTCTCGATCATCGTGGGCGGACAGTAGCCGCTCTCGCTCGCCGAGAGCGCCCGCCAGAGTTCGCGGCCGGTGTCCTTGTCGAAGGCCACCGCCACGCTTCCCGGTCCGCCCACCAGGCAGATCAACTGCCCGCCCTCGACGAGAGGGTGGCCACAGAAGCCCCAGATCGGGGTCGGCGCGCCGTAGTCCTTCTTGAAGTCCTTCGTCCACACGACGGCGCCGGTGACCGCGTCGAGGCACGTCAGGTTGCCTTCGGCGCCGAGCACGTACACCTTTCCGTCGGCCACGGTCGGCGTGCAGCGCGGGCCGGAGGCATACGAGATCGCGTACGGGCAGTCGTATTCGTGCTTCCAGAGCATCTTCCCGGTGGCGGCGTCGAGGCACAGGATCCGCTCGCGGCCCGCGAATGCGGTGCGGTCGTTGGGCGCGTTGGTCAGCGGCCCCTCCGGACGGTCGTAGTCCGTGAGATACACCCGGCCGGCGGCGACGGCGGGCCCGGAGTAGCCCCCCTTCACCGCCACCCGCCACTCGACCGGAAGGCCGGCGGCGGGGATCGCGTCGACGACGCCGGCCTCGCGCCACACGCCGTCGCGGCCGGGACCCATCCACTGCGGCCAATCGTCGGCGCGGGCGGAGGCGACCATGAGCGTCACGATGGCCAGGCAGAGCAGGGGGCGGGGGTGCATGGATGTTCTCGCGATGTCGTGGTGACAGGCTGAAGCCTGTGTGAACGGGTGACAGGCTGAAGCCTGTGTGAACGGGTGACAGGCTGAAGCCTGTGTGAACGGGTGACAGGCTGAAGCCTGTCCTACGGGGCGGTGAGCGGGTCGCCGGAGACTTCGATGCCTGTCGGCCGCCAGTCGACGATCTCCATCTCGGCGGTGCGCCGGCCGCGGAACTCGTTGATCTTCGGCTTGAAGGCGACGTGGAATGGCTGCCCGGGCGGCGGCAGGTGATCGAGCCACTCGGCGCCGCCGAACGCCACGCCGCGGAGTTTCGCGCCGTGCTGCACGAGGTTCATCGCCAGGTGGCGGGCCCCGCCGCCGATCGGCCGCGGCGGTTCGGCCAGCCGGACGTCGGTGGCGCAGAGGAGCGGCCGCCGGTTGGCCTGGCCGAACGGCGCGAGCCGTTCGATCTCGTCGACCGTGTCGAGCGTGAGCCCGGCGAGCGTCGCCTCGCCGTCGATCGCGAGCTGGGCCCGGCGGAGCGACTCGGGCAGCCGGGCGGCGACCTCGGACACGAACCGCTCGCGGAAGGCGTCGATGTTCCGGTCGTCGATCCGCAGGCCGGCCGCGGCGGCGTGGCCGCCGCAGGTCACCAGATGCCCGCGGCAGGCGTCGAGCGCCTCGTGGACGTCGAACCCCGGCACGCTCCGGGCGCTGCCCGTGGCCGGCCGGCCCTGCAACGGATCCTGGGCGATCATCACCACGGGCCGGTGAAACCTCTCGGCCAGCCTGCCGGCCACGATCCCGATCACGCCCGGATGCCAGTCGCGGTCGGCGAGCACGAGCGCCGCGTCGGCCTCCGGATCGAACCGCTCGCGGGCCTGCTTCGTGGCCGCCAGCAGGATGCTCCGTTCCTCCGTCTCGCGGCGCGCGTTGAGTTCGTGGAGATAGGTGGCCAGGCTCGCGGCCCGGCCGTCGTCGGCCGTCGTCAGGAGTTCGATGCCGCAGGCGGCCTGGCCGAGCCGCCCGGCGGCGTTGAGCCGCGGCGCGAGGCGGAAGGCCACGTCCTCGCTGTCGAGCTGCGACTTCTCGCCGAGCTTGGCGAGTTCGAGGAGGCGGGCGATGCCGGGCCCGCCCCGCGTGCGCAGGCACTCGAGCCCGTGCTTGACGTAGATCCGGTTTTCGTCGAGCAGCGGCACCACGTCGGCCACCGTGCCCAGGGCTGCGAAGCCCATCCCCCTGAGGAGCATCTCGCGGAGCCGCGGCGTGACCTGCCGCGCGCCGCTGGCCCGGGTGGCGATCGCCCAGGCGAGCTTGAACGCCACGCCGGCGCCGCACAGGTCGCCGAAGGGGTACGCCGCGCCCGGCAGCCGCGGATGCACGAGCACCGCCGCCTCGGGAAGGGCGGCGGCGAAGGCATGGTGGTCGGTGACGATCAGCTCGAGGCCGAGGTCCCGGGCGTGGCGGGCCTCCGCGACGCTGGCGATGCCGCAGTCGACGGTGACGACGAGGTGTGCGCCCTGGCCCGCGAGCGCGTCGAGCGCGCGGGCGTTGAGGCCGTAGCCCTCCTCGAGGCGGTCGGGCACGTACCAGACGGCGGTGGCGTCGAGCGCCTCCAGGCAGCCCAGAAGGATCGCCGTGGCGCACATGCCGTCGGCGTCGTAGTCGCCGTAGACGACGATCCGCCGGCCGGCCCGCACCGCCGCCAGGATCCGGTCGGCCGCCTCGGGCACGCCGGGCAGGAGGTCGGGGTCGCGGAGGTCGGCCATCGTGCCCGCGAGGAACGGCTTCACGGCGGCCGCGTCGGTCAGGCCGCGGGCGGCCAGCAGCCGGGCGACGATGGGCGAGACCCCCGCCGCCCGCTCGAGGCCGGCGACGACGGCCTGATCGTGGGGCTGAATGTGCCAGCGCTTCGGCATCGACCGACTCCCTCCGGGCGGACGCGAGTATAGGGGATCGGCGGCGCCTCACGGATGGTATAGTGCCCAACCCCGCGGCCGCCGCGGGCACCGCGCCGCACGGAGGTTTCGATGTCGCCCGCCGATCTGCCGCTGCCCACGCTGCCGAAAAAGCCCAAGCGGGGCGACGTGCCCAAGGACAAGGTGCTCTGCGAATACTGCACCGCGAAGTGCTGCCGCTATTTCGCCCTGCCGCTCGAGACGCCCACCACCCGCGAGGAGTTCGAGTACATCCGCTGGTTCCTCCTCCACGACCACGCCACCGTGTTCACCGAGGATGGCGACTGGTACGTGTGCGTGCACACCGAATGCAAGCACCTCGGGGCCGACCACCGCTGCGGCATCTACGAGACCCGGCCCCGGATCTGCCGCGAGTACACGACGAAGGACTGCGAGTACGAGGACGACTGGGTCTACGACCAGTACTTCGAGACGGCCGAGCAGGTGGAGGAATACATGGACGCGGTGCTCGGCCCCGGCGGCGAGGCGCTCGGCGACGGCCGGCGGCGGAAGCACCGCGACCGGAGCATCCGCGGCCCGAAGCCCGCGCTCCTGCCGATCGTGTCATGACCGATCCGCGTTCGCGCATCGAGCCGCGCACCCTCAAGGGGTTTCGCGACCACCTGCCCGCGCAGGCGCTCGAGCGCGAGCGGATCCTCGACGTCGCCCGACGGGTCTACCGGTCGTACGGGTTCGCCCCGATCGACACGCCGGCGCTGGAATACCTCGAGATCCTCACCGGCAAGGGAGGCACGGAGACCGACAAGCAGCTCTACCGCTTCACCGACCACGGCGGCCGCGAGGTGGGCATGCGGTTCGACCTCACGGTGCCGTTCGCGCGGTTCTGCGCCCAGCACATCGCGGACCTCGGCACGCCCTTCAAGCGCTACCACATGGCCACGGTGTGGCGCGGCGAAAACACGCAGCGCGGCCGCTACCGCGAGTTCATGCAGTGCGACTTCGACACGATCGGCACCACCAGCCCCGTGGCCGACCTCGAGATGGTGCTCGTGGTGCACGATCTTCTGACGGCGATCGGCATCGAGCGGTTCACGATCCGCGTGAACGATCGGCGGGTCCTCGGGGATGTGCTGGCCGGCCTCGGGCTCGCCGAGCGGTCGGCGGACGTGCTGCGGGCGCTCGACAAACTCGGCAAGGCCACGCCGGAGGCGGTGGCCACCGAACTGTCGGGCCACGGTGTGTCGGCCGCCGCGATCGACACGCTCCTCGGCATGGCCGGGCTCGCCGGCCCGGCCACCGGCGTGCTGTCAGCGCTCGAAGGCCTCGTCGCGGGTTCGAAGGGCGGGCAGGCCGGCGTGGTCGCGCTTCGCACCCTGCTCGCGGGCGCGCAGGCGGCCGGCGTGCCCGAGGGCCGCCTCGTCGTCGATCCCTCGATCGCCCGCGGGCTCGACTACTACACCGGCATCGTGCTCGAGAGTTTTCTCGACGACCTGCCCGCGCTCGGCAGCATCTGCTCCGGCGGCCGCTACGACGATCTGGCGGGCCTCTACACCAGGCAGTCACTGCCCGGCGTCGGGGCGTCGCTCGGCATCGACCGCCTGCTCGCCGGCCTCGAGGAGCTCGGCGGGGCGTCCGCCGTGGAGACGCCGGCCGAGGTGTTCCTCGTGTTCTTCGACGAGGCCCACCTGGCCGACTACCTGCGGATCGCCGCGGCCCTGCGCGCGGCCGGGATGGCGGTGGAGTTCTTCCCCGAGCCGCGGCGCGTGGGCCAGCAATTGAAGATCGCGGCCAGGAAGGGCTTTCCGGCGGCGCTCCTCGTCGGCAGCGACGAGTTCGCGGGGGGCACGGCCCAGTTCAAGAACCTCGCCACCCAGGCGAGCACCACGATCGACTGGCACGGCGACCTGCACGTGCTCGTCGACGCGGTGCACTCGCTGCTGGTGTCGCGCTGACCGCCCGACGGCCGCCGCGCCCCCGCTCCGCGGGCAGACCCGCCGCTCGTAGAGCAGGAGGCCGTGCACGGCGTGGTAGAGGGCTCCGCACTCGACGTCGACGTCGGCCGTCTGCTCGAGCAGGGTCACGAGCCGCTCGGCGGCGCGGGTGACCCACGGGGCGGCGAGTTCGTCGTCATCGAGCGCCAGAGCCAGCACCTCGAACACGTGGCCGGTGGCGCCGAGCCGCGCGAAGACGTCGGGCGACATGCCGGGGCGTGCGAAGAACTGCGTGGAAAAGCTGCCGTCCGCCTGTTGGAAGCGGCGGGCCCTGTCGATCGCGTCGGCAAGCCGATCGGCGGCGGCCGCCCAGCCACCGGAGAGGGGCGCATCGGCGTCGCCCCGCGCAGCGCGATGGGCGGCGAGCGCCAGGGCCAGTCCCGCGAGGCGGTGGGCCCCGCCGCAGGCGCTCGTCGAGAGGTCGGCATCGGCCTCCATCCGCACGACATCTTCGACGGTCCATGACGAGCCGTCGGCCGCGGTCCAGGACGTGTCGGGCGGCACGTAGGCGGCGAGCGCCATGAGCGTCCACGTCGCTTCCTGTCCCGGCCGGATGTCGAACTTCGCCTGCTCGAGCAGGTCGGCGAGGGTGTAGTCGTGGCCGGCCACCACAAGTTTCGCGTCGAGCGAGAGCCCGCCGCGACCGCACTGCGACAGATAGCCGAGCCACTGATCGGGGTGACCCTGGCCGGTCGTGCTCCCCTCGTCGACGATGGCGACCACGCCATGGCCGCCCGGCCGCAGCCGCCAGCCGGTGAGAGGACCGCCGCCGAGGAGGTGGTCGAGGGCGCGGACGACGCGGCCGTCGTGCGCGAGCGGAAACTCGGGGCCGAAGGCGAGAATCCCGTGAACCACCTGCCAGGCGCCATGGACGCCGGCGTCGAGCCGCCGGCCGTCGCGGGCGCGGATGATCGCGGTCCGGATCCGGTCGCACAACGGCGCGGCGGCCGCCGGCCCGCCCGCCTCGGCGGCGGGCGGCGGCGGAGCGCAGCCCGCCGTGCCGGTCCAGGGAATCACGATCCAGATGATCGCGGCCCGGGCGATTCCGGCCCGACCGCTGCCTGCACGACGCTCGAGCATGTGGCCCCTCCTGGATGCGACACACTAGAATACAGCGAACCCGTCGCTCCCGGAGATGTCCCGCCGATGCCGCTGTTTTTCGACCCTGCCTACATGCTGGCCGTCGCGCCCGCCATCCTCCTGGCCCTGTGGGCGCAGTGGCGGGTGAAGTCGGCGTTCGCCGCGGCGTCGCGCGAGCCGGCCCCGTTGACGGGGGCCGCCGCCGCGCGGCATATCCTCGATTCCGCCGGCGCGACGGACGTCGAGATCGAGCCGATCCCGGGCACGCTCAACGACCACTACGATCCGCAGAAGAAGGTGCTGCGGCTGTCGGAGGGGGTGTATGGCAGCCGCTCGCTGGCGGCCGTCGGCATCGCGGCCCACGAGGCGGGGCACGCCCTCCAGGACGCCCAGAGTTTCTCGCTGATGACGATCCGCAACGCGGCGGTGAACTTCGCCAACGTCGGCAGCGGGCTCGGCTTGTACATGTTCATGTTCGGCCTGATGCTCGCGAGCAGGCCGCTGGCCTGGTTGGGCATCGCGTTGTTCGCCGGCACGGTGCTGTTCCAGGTGGTGAACCTGCCGGTGGAGATCGACGCGAGCAACCGTGCCAAGGCCCAGCTCGTGAGCCTCGGCATCGTGCCCGCGGCCGAGATGCCGGCCGTCAACACGGTGCTCAACGCGGCCGCATGGACCTACGTCGCCGCCACGCTCCAGAGCATCCTCGCGCTCCTCTACTACGCCAGCTACCTGACCGGCGGCGACGGCGACTCCGACCGGTCGTAGGCCGCCGCCCGGCCCGTCAGTGGTGCAGGGAGTAGAGGAGGATGTTGAGGGCGATCTTCTCGGCGTCGTCGCGGTCGTAGCCGGTGCACTCGAGGGAGTTTTGCTTCTCGAGCGCGCAGGAGAGGTCGTAGGGGGAGAAGATCACGGCCCAGCGGTCGCCGATCCGCACGCCCTCGAGCCGCGGGGTGATCCTCCGGCGGCGGGCGGCGAGCGGTCCCTCGCCTCCGGCCGGCTCGCGGAGCGTCACCTCGCGGACGTCGTAGCCGCCGTACTCGGCCGCGGAGAAGAGTGGGTCGGAGGCGGGGATCTCCTCCAGCTTCCGGTCGGGAAACACCGCCGCCGCCTCCGCCCGGAACGCGGCGCTGAAGCTCCCGGCGGCACACACGCTGTCGGCGAGTAGCGTGCCGCCGCGGTCGCAGAATTCCCGGAGCCGCGCGCGGGCCGCCTCGGAAAAGGCGAATCCCTGCCGCCCGTGCATGAACACGAGGTGGTGGTCGAACAGCCGCGGGTCGGTCGGGTCGATGCGATCGGGCGTGTCATCGACCCGCACGCCGAGTTCCCGGGCCGCGGCCCGGAGGATGTTGGCCAGGGCCCCCGGGGCGGCGTCGCACATGCCGCCGTGCCGCAGCTTGCCGATCGTGATCCGCCCCCGCTCGAACCGCTCGGTTGGGGCGGCCGGCATCTCCGCGGCCGCGAAGAGCTGGTCCTTGCTCTTGAGCTCGCGGTTGGTCGCGTAGGCCAGCACGTTCGTGCCGATGGCCAGCGCCGCGTCGACCTCCCGCTGGACCGCCGGCGCGAGCCCGCGGCGCGAGGGGCCGCCGATCTCCCACAGGCAGGAGAGGCTCGGCATCGACGGCGCAGGACTTTTTCCATCCGTCGGTGGAGCATAGATCGGTGGAGCATAGATCAGGCAGGTGCGGCAGCCGTAGTCGACGCCCAGGAGCGGCCGGTGCAGTTCCGGCGGCACGATCTCCTCCGCGTGCCACGCCGGGTGCTCCGGGGGCAGCAGGTGCAGGCCGTATTCCGGCTCCGGGAAGATCTCCCCCACGAGCTGGCGAAACCGCCGGTCGAACTCGCCGCTCGCGGGGCAGCAGGCCTCCGCGAAGATGAAGCCCCCCTCGTCGACGTACCGCCGCAGCCGCTGCCCGGCGTCGGGGCCGAGGTCGAACGCCCCCTTGCCCGAGAGCCAGAGCACCGGCGCCTGGCGGAAGTCGTCGAGCGCGGCCGCCGGCGTATCGACGACGTGCCAGGAGAGCCCGGCCGGATAGTCCTTGCGCCACTGCGTCTCGACGTGCTCGACGAGGTGGGCGACGTCGTGGCCGTGGCGATTCCAGTCGGTGCCGGGATCGTGGCGGCTCTTGGCCACGAGCACCGGGCGGCGGCCCTTGGCGAGGAACAGGAGCGCGAAGCTCGTCGCCACCACCGGATCCTCGATCCGGCCGCCGCGGAAGGCGCCGGAGAGCTGGTCCTGCGCGGCCACGAGCACGCGGGCCCCCTCGAGATACCAGTCGGCCTGCCCGATGAACCGCCGGGCGGTGAACCGGCCCACCCGCTCGAGCCCGTAGAGGTAGTAGTAGTGCCAGGTCTGGCCGCCGCCCGGATTCTCGCGGGCGGTGAACCGTTTGCCGAGCCATTCGAGGCCGCGCTCGAGCACCTTCGGCGACGAACCGCCCCCGCAGCAGGAGACGGTGTCGCGGCCGGCCTGGGCGTCGGGGGTGCCGAGGTGCTCGGCCGTGATCCACACGCTCGCGATGCCCGCACAGGTCATGCTGCCCGTACCGGCCACGTTGCCGATCGTGTAGCCCCACGAGCCGTCGGCGTTGGCGCACGACACCCAGTATTGCTGGGCCTTCATCCACACCTCGGGTTTGACCCGCGCCCCCGCGCGGGCGGCCTCGTGGAGGGCCAAGAGGGCGAACTGGGAGTTCGAGTTGTCGCCGGTGCCCTTCCCCTTGCCGTAGGTCCACGAGCCGGCCGCCGGCCCCTGCGACACCTGCGTCTGCTCCAGCCAACCGACGTTGCGCTGGATGATCGCCCGGTCGGCGGCGGGGGCGAGCATCGCCAGCACGAGCGTCTGCAGCGACACCGAGTAGGTCTCCTCCGGCTCCTGGCGGCGCAGCCAGTCGAGCCCCCTCCGCAGGGCAGGCTCGTCGGAAGTGACGCCGGCGTTGGCCAACGCCAGCATCACGAGCGCCGTGGCGCCCACGCGGGTGTCCTGCGTGCGCATCGCGCACTCCCACGAGCCGTCGGCCTCCTGCTCGCGCGAGAGCCAGTCGCGGGCCTTCTCGACCGCCCTCTGGATCTGCTCCGGCGCGAGCGGCGCCGGCTCCTCGGCCCGGCCGGGGCGTGCGGCACACGAGGCCGCGACGACGAGGGCCGCGATGGCGAGCGAAACGACCCGCACGGCGGACCTCGGAGGACTCGGTCGGGGTGGAGGACGCTGGACGACGCACCGGCACGCCGAACGACGGCGACTGCAAGTCTACCGCTTTTTCCGGTCGGGCCGTCCCGCGGTCGGCGAAACCGCGGCAGTGGCCGCGTGGACGTTTGCCGCATTCCCCGCGGCCGCGGATACTGGACGGAAGGGACTCATCCGGTTCCCGCCCCAGGAAGGATCGCGCTCTCCGTGTCGACCGCCCAGAAGCCGAAGACCCTCGACGACGTCCTGCACGAGTTCGCCCAGCATCGCAGGCTGATGCAGGAGGAGCTGCAGAAGGTGATCGTCGGCCAGAACGAGGTGATCGAGCAGCTGTTCGCGGCGGTCTTCACCCGCGGCCACTGCCTGCTCGAGGGGGTGCCCGGGCTGGCGAAGACGCTGATGGTCTCGACGCTCGCGCGGATCCTCGACGTGGGATTCAAGCGGGTGCAGTTCACGCCCGACCTCATGCCGTCGGACATCACCGGCACGAACGTCCTCGAGGAGGACGAGGCGGGCCGGCGGAGCTTCCGGTTCGTGGAGGGGCCGATCTTCACCAACATCCTCCTCGCCGACGAGATCAACCGCACTCCCCCCAAGACGCAGGCGGCCCTGCTCCAGGCGATGCAGGAGCAGGAGGTGTCGGCCGGGCAGGAGACCCACCGGCTCCCCGACCCCTTCTTCACGATCGCCACGCAGAACCCGATCGAGCAGGAGGGCACGTACCCGCTTCCGGAGGCCCAGCTCGACCGGTTCATGTTCAACATCAAGGTCGGCTACCCGACCGCCGCCGAGGAGGAGCAGATCCTGATGGCGACGACGCGGGCCGAGAAGCCGGAGGTGCGGAAGGTGCTCTCGGGTCGGGCGATCGTCAACATCCAGAAACTCGTCGGGAGCGTGCCTGTGAGCGAATACATCGTGAAGTACGTGGCCCGGCTGGTGCGGGCCACGCGTCCGAGGGATCCGCTGGCGCCGGCCTACGTGCGCGACCTGGTCGACTGGGGCGCGGGCCCGCGGGCCGGCCAGTTCCTCATCCAGGGCGGCAAGGCGATGGCGGCGATGGACGGCCGCTTCAGCGTGTCGATCGACGACGTGCGGCGGATCGCCGTGCCGGTGCTCCGCCACCGCGTCGCCACCAACTTCCAGGCCCAGGCCGACGGCCTGACCAGCGAATCGATCGTGGAGCGGCTCGTCCGCGAGCTGCCCGAGCCCGAGATCCCCAAGCTCGTGAAATGATCGAGCCCGTCCAGTGAGCCGGCCATGGTGCGGGCCGTCGAGGAATACCTGAAGCCCGAGGTCGTGCGGCGGATCGCCAGGCTCGACCTGCGCGCGCAGTTCATCGTGCGCGGATTCCTCCAGGGGCTGCACGCCAGCCCCTACCAGGGGTTTTCCGTCGAGTTCAGCGAGCATCGTAAGTACGCCCCGGGCGACGACCCGAAGGACATCGACTGGCTGGTCTACGCCAAGACCGACAAGCCCTACGTCAAGAAGTTCGAGGCCGAGACCAACATCACCGGTTACCTCGCGATCGACACCAGCGCCTCCATGGCCTACACGCACCGTCAGGAGTTCACGAAGCTCGACTACTCGATCTCCCTGGCGGCCGCCCTCTGCTGGCTGATGATCCACCAGCAGGATCCGTGCGGCCTGATGACGTTCGACGACCGCCTCCATGCGCGGCTCCCCGCCCGTTCGAAGCGGTCGCAGATCGCGCAGGTGCTCTCCGCGCTCGCCACGGTGGCCCCCGCGGGAGCCACCGACATCCCCCGGAGCATCTCGCAGATGGCGGCCATGCTCCGCCACCGCTCGCTGGTGATGATCTTCAGCGACCTGCTCACCGACGTGGAGCCGGTCCGCGAGTCCCTGCTGCGACTGCGGCACCGCGGCCACGACGTGATCCTGTTCCACGTGCTCGACGAGGCGGAGGTGCGGTTTCCGTTCGAGGGCCTCGTCGACTTCACCGAGCCCGAGTCGCACGACCGCCTCGTGATCGACGCCGACGCGGCCCGCCGCGACTACCTGGCCGCGGTGGCCGCGTTTCGCGACGAGTACCGCCGCACCTGCCTCCGGGCCGGGATCGACTACGTGCCGCTCGACACCGGCATGCAGTTCGACAAGGCGCTGATGGAATACCTGCTCAGCCGCCGGAACCGGTTCTAGCCGCCATGGGAGTCTCGTTCCTCACGCCGCTCTTGCTCGCCGGGACGGCGCTCGTCGCCGTGCCGGTGATCCTCCACCTGGTGATGCGGCGCCGGCCCGTCAGGCACGAGTTTCCGGCGCTGCGGTTCCTGCGCGAGCGGGCGGTGGCGAACCGGCGGCGGCTGCGGCTCAACCACCTGCTGCTCCTCGCGGCCCGCGTGGCGGCGCTCGCGCTCCTGGCGGTCGCGCTGGCGCGGCCGACGGTCCGCGGGGCCGGCTGGCTGGCCGACGCGGAGGGCCCGGTGGCGGCGGCGTTCGTGTTCGACACGGCGCCCCGGATGGCACTCCGCGAGGGCAACCGCACCCGCCTCGAGCAGGCCGCCGACATGGCGCGGGTCCTGTTCGCGAAGCTGCCCCCCACCAGCAAGGTCGCCGTGCTCGACACGGCGGGCAACGCGGCCGCGTTCCTGCCCACCGTGGCCGCGGCCACGGCCCGCGTCGAGCGGCTGGCCGCCGGCACGCCCGGCACGACGCTCGCCGGGGCGATGGCCGAGGCGGTGCGGCTGCTCGAGTCGTCGGCGTTGGTCCGCCGGGAGATGTACGTGTTCACCGACTGTTCCCGCGGGGCCTGGGGGGGCGCGGCTCCGCTGGAAATGACGGCGGCCCACCCGGATGTGAGCGTGCTCTACGTCGACGTCGGTGCGCGGACCCGCCGCAACTTCGCCCTGGAGGCGGTGGAACTCGCCGGAGACGTGATCCCGGCCGGGTCGGCGGCGGCGCTCACCGTCGCCACCGCCCGCAGCGGGCCGGATGCCACCCGCGCGATCGCCGTGGAGATGCTGGCGGCCGACGGCGGCTACGTGCGCCGGGCGCTCAAGCCGCTGGCCTGGAAGGAGGGGGCGGCGACGCAGGTGACGTTCGACGTCTCGGGCCTCGAGCCGGGGATCCGGCAGGGCCGGGTGGTGATCGACGGCTCGGACGACCTCGAGGCCGACGACGTCCGCTTCTTCACCGTCGAGGTGGGCCGGCCGGCCCGCGTGCTGGTGGCGGCGCCGACGCCGCGCGACCGCACCGGGCGGTTCGTGTCGCAGGCGATCGCACCGGCGGCGCTCGCGAAGGCGGGGAAGGCGCGATTCGACGTGGCGGTGGTCGACGTGGCCGCGCTCGAGAAGGAGTCGTGGGACGGCGTGGCCGGGATCGTGCTCGTCGATCCACCGCCGCTGCCGCCGCGGGTCTGGGACCTGCTCGGAGACTGGGTGGCCGGGGGGCGGGGGCTCGTCGTCTGGCTCGGGCCGCAGGCCGGGGACGCGGCCCGGTTCAACTCCGACGCGTCGCGACGCGTGCTCGGCGGCGGCATCGTGCGCGTGTGGCGCAGCCCCGACGGCGGCAATTTCCTCGCCCCGGCGGCACTCGAGCATCCGGCGCTCGCCGCGTTTCGCCGGGTCGGCGACGCCGTGCCGTGGCAGGACTTTCCGGTGGAGCGGCACTGGGAGTTCGCCGCCGCACCGCTGGCCGACGACGCCGGGGCCACGCCGATCGCGCCCTACCGCAACGGCCTGCCGGCGATCCTCGAGCACCGCGTCGGGGCCGGCACGGTGATCACGGTGACGACGCCCGCGTCGCAGCCGGCCGACGATCCCGACGCCTGGAACAGCCTCGCCACGGGCTTCGAGCCCTGGCCGTTCGTGATGCTCGCCAACGAGACGCTGCGGCACGCGATCGACACCGCCGACGACCGCAACATCGTCGCGGGCCGCCCGGCCGTGCTCCACGTCGCCCGCCGGGACGTGCCCGCGGCGTTCGTGCGCACGCCCGCGGGGGAGGATTTTCCGGCGGTGATCGACGCGGCGCGGGGCACCGTGACCGTGACCGCCACCCGGGTTCCGGGCAACTATGCGGTCCGGGCCGGCGGCGCGGAGGGTGGGCTGGCGACCGGTTTCAGCGCCAACCTCGACCCGGCCGCCACCGACGTCGCGCGGCTCGACGACGATCTTCTCCGGGCGGTGCTCGGGCCGGCGGCGCGGCTGGCCAACACGAAGGACGAACTGGTGCGCGACGTGAATCTCGAGCGGGTGGGCGCCGAGCTCTCGGGCTGGCTCCTGCTCCTCGTGGCTGCCGCGGTCGCCGGCGACTGGATCCTCGCCAACCGCTTCCATGCGCCGCGCGCGGAGAACGCCACCCCCCGGCCCGAGGTCGCCGGAGCACCGGCCGTGCCCGCCGCCGCGGAGGCGCCGGGATGATCGCCGCCGCGGGTCTCATGAAGGACGTGGCGGTGGCGTTCGACCCCGTCGGCTCGTGGGGGGCGGTCGCGGCCGTGGCGGCGGTGCTCGGGGCCGTGCTCCTCGCCGTCGGCCCCGACCGCACGCGGGTGCCGGCCGGCAGACGGCTGACGCTCGTGCTCGTGCGGCTGGCGGCGTTTCTCGTGCTCGTCGCCTGCATGCTCAGGCCCACGATCGTGGCGACGACGAAGGCGCGCCAGACGGGCGCGGTGCTGGTCCTCGCCGACGCCTCCGAGAGCATGACGGTGGCCGACGGCCTCAACGGGCAGACGCGGTGGCAGGGGCTCGTGGCGGCGCTCGCCGCGGCCCGGCCGGCGGCGCGGAGACTCGGCGCCGAGACGGGCCTCGACGTCGCGCTGTGGCGGTTCGACCGCGGGGCGGAGGCGGTGCCTCCGGCGGGCGACGATCCGTTTCCGCTGGGCGAGTGGCGCCCCGGGCCGGGCACGGGCGAGACGGCGCTCGGGGCGGCGCTCGAGGACTGCGCCCGGTCGGCGGCGGGCCGCACCATCGCCGGCGTGATCGTGCTCAGCGACGGCGCCCAGCACGCCTCTCCGCCCCGCGACGAGCCGCCGCAGAGCGTCGCCCGGCGGCTCGGCGACTCGGGCGTGCCGCTGTGGAGCGTGACGTTCGGCCAGCAGCGCGGGGAGGGTGAGGGACGCGATGCCGCGGTCTCGAACCTCGCCGTGAGCGAGACGGTGTATCTCAACAACACGGTCGAGGTGGCCGGCCGAGTGCGGTTCGAGGGGCTGGCCGATCGCGACGTCGCCGTGAAGCTCATGGTGGAGGGGGCCGACGGCACGCTGGCGGAGGAAGCGCGGGCCACGGTGCGCGGCGGCCGCGGCGCCGTCGAGGAGCCCGTGCGGCTCGCCTGGACCCCCACGGCGCTCGGCGAGCGCAAGGTGTCGCTCGTGGTGGAGCCGCAGGAGGGGGAGACCGTGACGACCAACAACGAGCTCTCGACCTTCGTCGAGGTGGCGGCCGGCGGCCTGCGGGTGCTGTACCTCGAGGGCGCACTCCGCGTGGAGCAGCGGTTCCTGCGGCGCGTGCTCTCGGCGAGCCCCGACATCCAGGTCGATTTCCAGTGGATCGACTCGACCCGCCGCCAGCGGTGGCCGGCCGATCTCGGCCGCACGCTCGCCACCGAGTACGACGTGTTCCTCGTGGGGGATCTCGACGCGGCGGCGCTGCGGCCGCAGGACCTCGAGGTGATGCTCGCCCGGGTGCGGGCCGGGGCGGGCATCGGCCTGCTCGGCGGCTTCCACGCCTTCGAGGCGGGCGGCTGGGCGTCGTCGGCGCTCGCGCCGCTCATGCCCTTCGAGCCCGACCGGCTGGCCCGGCAGCCCTTCGACGAGCCGATCCGCGCGTCGCTGCACTTCGAGGGGCCGCTGCACCTCGTGCCCGACAAGCGGTTCGGCGGGGTTTCGATCCTGCGGCTCGGAGAAACCGATCAGGAGACGCGCGCCGCCTGGCAGCGGATGCCGGCGCTCGACGGGGCCACCGACATGGGCCGGCTGGTGCCCGAGGCGAAGCGACTGGCCGGCACCGAGGACGGCCGGCCGCTGCTGGTCGCCCGGGAATACGGCGCCGGCCGGGTGGCGGCCTTCGCCGCCGACTCCACCTGGCGGTGGGCGATGCAGGGGGCCGCCGAGCAGCATCGGCGGTTCTGGCGGCAGCTCGTCCTCTGGCTCGCTCGGCAGGACGACGCGGAGCAGGACGCGCTCTGGGTGCGGCTGGGGCAGCGGCGCGTCGCCCCGGGCGTGACGATCGGTTGCGACGCCGGGATCACGCAGCCCGACGGCGCGGCCGTCGAGGGGGCCGAGATCGAGGCGGTCGCGGTCTCCCCGTCGGGCAGGCCGCGGCCGGTGCGGCTGCCCCGGCGCGGCGACGGCTTCTCGGGAACGCTCTCCGACCTGGCCGAGCCGGGCGACTGGAAGCTCGTCGTGAAGGCGACGCGGCCCGGCCGCGCGCCGCTCGAGCGGTCGGCGCGGTTCACGGTGGTGCGGCAGGATCTCGAGCTCGCGAACCCGCGGGCCAACCCGCTGCTCATGCGGCAGCTCGCCGAGGCGACACCGGGCGGCGTGCGGGTGCCGGAGGAACTGGCCGACATCCTCGACGAGATCCGCAGCCGCCCGGCGGCGTTCGAGACGCTCGAGCAGCGATCCTACACGCCGTGGGACACGTGGCCGGCCTTCCTGCTCCTGGCCGGGCTGCTGGCGTTCGAATGGATCCTGCGGAAGCGGTTCGGCCTCGTGTGAGGCGGCGTTTCCGCCTTCCGGCGTCGGCCCAGCTTTGCTAGCTTCCCGCCCCCGCCGCGTGCCGGCGCGGGAGACCTCGGAGGTCGGGCGTGCACAAGCGGCGGCCGATTCGCGACAAACTGCTCCTCGGCGGCCTGCTCGTCGGGATCATGGTGGCCACGCTCTCGGCGAGCAGTTTCCTCGGCATCTATTCCTACCGGCGGCTGGTGCGGGCGCTGAGCTGCCGCGCGGCGGAGCTCCCGCTGGCCAGCGCCCTCGGCGACTGCGTGGGCGACCTGCGGCTGGCGCACGCCCGCGCCCTCTCCGGCGAGCCCGGCTCCTTCGACGGGGCGCAGGCCGATCCGGCGCCGCTGGCCTTCCTGCCGGGCGTGCTCGTGCCGCGGGCCGGCCCGGCCGCCGGCGACTGGTTCACCGCCCAGATCGAGCGCACCTGCTGGGCCCTCGAGCGCTACTGCCGGGAACTGGCCGACGGCGAGATCGACGATACGCCGTTCGGCGACCGCAGCCGCGAGCGGGAGACGGCCCGGGCGATCACCGAATGCCTGGAGACGATCCGGTCGATCGCGGGCGTCGATCGCGAACGGCTTCCACCCTGGGCCGAGGAGCCGGTGCCCGAACAGCGGCGCAGGCTGCTGGCAGTCGAGCCGCACCTCGAGCGGCTGGCCGGGCTCGCGGCGGAACTCCCCACGTATCTCCAGGAACGGCTCCACGACCTCTCCCACGAGGTGCGGGCGGGCTACCGGATGCTGATCGTCACCACCTGGGCGGCGGCGCTCGCGGCGGCGGCGCTGCTCGCGGCCCTCGGCGTGCTCACCTACCGCTGGGTGTTCCGGCCGCTGCGGCTGCTCGGGCACGGCTCGCGCCGCGTCGCCGCCGGCGACTTCGGCTTCCGCATCCACCTCGACACCCGCGACGAGATGGCCGAACTGGCCGGCGCCCTCAACGACATGACCGGGCGGTTTCAGGAGATCCGCGACGACCTCGACCGTCAGGTGCAACTCCGCACCCGCGAGGTGGTGCGGAACGAGCAGTTGGCGAGCGTCGGGTTTCTCGCGGCCGGGGTGGCCCACGAGATCAACAACCCCCTGGCCTCGATCGCAATGTGCGCCGAATCGCTCGAGAGCCGGCTGGAGACGCTCCCGGCCGGCGAGGCCGACCGGGAGGTGCTCCGCCGCTACCTCGAACTCATCCAGCAGGAGGCGTTTCGCTGCAAGGGTATCACGGAGAAGCTGCTCGATTTCTCGCGGCTGGGCGAGGTGAGGCGGCAGCCGACGGCGATCCTCGGGCTGGTCGAGGACGTGGCCGACATGCTGCGGCACGTGGGCCGCTTCCGGGATCGGGCCGTCGAGATCGAGCCCGGGGCCGACGTGCTCGTGCTGGTGAACCCGCAGGAGATCAAGCAGGTGGTGCTCAATCTCCTCGTCAACGCCCTCGACTCGCTCGAGCAGGAGGGGCGGGTGCGTGTGGCCGTGCGCCGCGACGGCGGCCAGGCGGTGCTCACGTTCGTCGACGACGGCTGCGGCATGACCGACGAGGTGCTCGAGCACCTGTTCGAACCGTTCTTCACGCGGCGCAAGGCCGGGCAGGGCACCGGGCTCGGGCTCTCGATCGTGCACCGCATCGTGGCCGACCACGGGGGCCGGATCGAGGCGGAGAGCGCCGGGCCGGGCCGCGGGTCGACGTTCCGCGTCACGCTGCCGGTGGCCCCGGTCGGCGACGCCGCGACCCAGCCGGCCGGCAGGGAGGTGGACCATCGCAGCCAGCAGGCAGCCTAGACCGATGCGGATCCTGTACGCCGACGACGAGGCGTCGCTCCAGGAGTTGATGCGGATCGAACTGCCCCGGCTCGGCCACGAGGCGACCGTCTGCCCGGACGGCCGCACCGCGCTCGCCGCGCTCGACCGCACGGCCTTCGACTGCGTGATCGTCGACCTCGACATGCCCGGCGTGGGCGGGCTCGACGTGATCGCCCGCGTGCGCGAGACGTCGCCCGACACCGAGGCGGTGATCATCACCGGCAAGTCGTCGCTGGAAAGCGCGATCGCCGCCGTGCGCCGGGGGGTGTTCGACTACCTCACGAAGCCCTGCAAGCTCGCCGACATCCAGGCCGTGCTCGAACGGGTGCGGAAGAAGCGCGAGCTCACCGCCCGGCTGAGGGCGCTCGAGGGGCGGGTGCGGCGGGCGGAAGGGGCGACGCAGCTGGTGGGCGGCTCGGCGGGGCTCGACGCCGTGAAGCGGCTCGTGGCCCGCGTGGCGGCGAGCGACGCCACCGTGCTCGTCCGCGGAGAGACGGGCACCGGCAAGGAGCTCGTCGCCCGGGCGATCCACGAGGGGAGCCCGCGGGCGGCCGGGCCGCTGGTGGCGGTCAACTGCGGCGCGTTGCCCGAGCAGCTCGTCGAAAGCGAACTCTTCGGGCACCGGAAGGGCGCATTCACGGGCGCGGATGAGCACCGGGCAGGGCTCTTCGAGGTGGCCGACGGGGGCACGCTGTTTCTCGACGAGATCGGGGAATTGCCGAAGGCCCTCCAGCCGCGGCTCCTGCGGGTGCTCGAGAGCGGCGAGATCCGCCGCGTCGGCGACAGTCATCCGATCACGGTCGACGTGCGGGTGGTCTGCGCCACCCACCGGTCGCTCGAGGAGATGGTGGCCGCCGGTGCCTTCCGGGAAGACCTGCTGTTTCGGATCAACACGTTCGAGGTGTCGATCCCGCCTGTGCGCGAACGGCTCGACGACATCCCCGCGCTGGTCGCCCACTTCGTGCGCCAGGCCCGGCCGCAGACGCCGCCGGAGGCCGAGGTGGCCGAGCCGGCCGTGCTCGCGGCGCTCGCCGCGCACCGCTGGCCGGGCAACGTCCGCGAGCTGGCCAACGTGGTGGAGCACGCCCTCGTGCTCTGCGACGGGCTGCCGCTCATGGTCGACCATCTGCCTGCCCGCCTCGGCGGCGCCCGGCCGAGGCCCGTGGAGCCCCCAGGCGGCCCGGCCCCCGCGCCGGTGCACCGGCCGACCAAGCCGGCGAGCCTGCGGGAGTTGGAGATGCAGGCGATCCTCCAGGGGCTCGAGCGGAACCAGGGCAACAAGGCCCGCACCGCCGAGGAGCTCGGCATCAGCCTGAAGACGCTCTACAACAAGCTGCACCAGTTGCAGGACGCCGGCGGCGAACGCTCCGCCTGACGCCGCGGGCGGCCGCCCGCGGCCCGGCCGTCACGTTTTCCGGACGACGCCTGCCAGAACGCCGAGCACCCGGGCGGACTTCACATAGATCGGCTTCATGGACGCGTTCGCAGGCTGCAGCCGGATGCGGTCGCGCTCCGGAAACCACTGCTTGAGCGTCGCCTCGCCGTCCTCCGTCTGGGCCACCACGATGTCGCCGGAATGGGCCGTCTGCTTCTTCTGGATCACCACCCAGTCGCCATCGGCGATCTGGGCGTCGATCATCGAGTCGCCCATCACCTTGAGCACGAAGTGGGAATCGCGGTTGAAGAGGTCCTCGAAGTCGATCCGCTCCTTCTGCTCCTCGGCGGCCCGCAGCGTGCCCGCGGCGACCCAGCCCGCCATCGGTAGACCGCGGAGGTGGGCCGGTTCCATCACCAGTTCGATCGCCCGAGACATGTTCTTGCCGCGGGTGATCAGACCTTTGCGCTCCAGTGCCTTGAGGTGGCAGACGACGCCGTTGGGAGAGCGGATCTTGAAGGCCTGCCCGATCTCGCGCACCGTCGGCCCGAACCCGCGCGACTGGATCTTGTCGCGGATGAAGCCGTAGATCTCCATCTGCCGCTCGGTCGGCGTCTCGCCGGCTGCGGCCTCGACGTCGGCGGCCAGCGGCAGGAGGCTGCCGAGAGGCGACGGGCGCAGGCCCGCCTTCGCCCGGCGGCCGCCCGACCGGCCGGAGCTGCGGCCGGCAGCCTGCCTCCGGGCGCTGCGGGCTGACGACTTGGCGGCGGACTTCGTGGTCGATACTTTGGGCATGGGTGCCGGACGGCGGGGCCGTCTCCTGTGGAGGGTGGGTTCTGATCTGGACGCCGGTATCTTACTATACGGCCGTTCAATTTCAAGTCCACCAGTTTTTTTGCAGCGGGCGGCCGGGAGCGTCGCGTCGTACACTGGTCGAATCAGCCTCCGGGAGCATCGTGAATCATGCGGTCCATCGTCCCCGCCGGCCGCGTCGCCGGCCTGCTCGTGATGTTCGTCGTGGCCGCCGCCGGTCTCGCCCCGCCCGTGGTTCGCGGAGAGCCGGCGGCAGTCGCCGAGAAACAGGCCGACAAGCCCGCCCCGAAGGCGGCCGGCAGGGCGGCCGACACCGACAAGAAGGCTCCCGTCATCGCCCAGGTGACGCTCTCCGGCCCGCTGCCCGACGGCGTGGGGCAGGGGGGGCTCCTCGCCGACGTGGCGCCGCATCTCCACCGGATCGTCGAGCGGCTCGACAAGGCCGCCGCCGACGCCCGGGTGAAGGGGGTCGTCCTGACGATCGAATCCCCCGACCTCGGCCGCGCCCGGGCCGACGAACTGCGGGCCGCCATCGCGCGGCTCCGCCGGGCGGGCAAGCCGGTGGCCGCACACCTCGTGGGCGGCGAGCCGGTGCACTACCTCGTGGCCCTGGCCTGCGACACCATCACGATGGCACCGGCGGCGACGCTCGAGATCACGGGCGTGCGGGCCGAGGTGATGTTCTTCAAGGACCTGCTCGACACGCTCGGCGTGCAGGCGGAGATCCTCCAGGTGGGCGAGTTCAAGGGGGCCGGCGAGCCGCTCACGCGCTCGAGCATGAGCCCCCAGCTACGGGAGCAGTACGAGAGCTTCGTGGGCGACCTCTTCGAGCAGCTCGTGGAGCGGATCGCAGCCGACAGGAAACTCGCCCCGGACCGGGTGCGCGAGCTCGTCGACATCGGCGTGTTCACGCCCGAGGCGGCGCGTGAGGCCGGGCTCGTCGACGCGGTGGGCTACGAGGACGAGGTCGCCGCGGCGCTGGCGAAGCGGGTCGATCTGGAGGTCCCGAAGATCGCCCGTGACTACGCGGAGCGGAAGGTCGACAACGACTTCTCCGGCATCGGTGGCCTCGTGAAGCTCGTGGAGATGCTCTCCGGGCAGAAGCCGCAGGGGGGCTCCGGGAAACACCGACAGGTGGCGATCGTGCACGTGACCGGCGAGATCGCCTCCGGCAAGGGCCGCGACGATCTCCTCGCCGGTGGGTCGGCCGGCAGCGACAGCCTGATCGCGGCGATCCGCGACGCCGCGAAGGACGACAAGGTGGCGGCGATCGTGCTGCGGATCGATTCGCCGGGCGGCTCGGCGCTGGCGAGCGACCTGATCTGGCGGGAGGCCCGCCGCACGAAGAAGCCCGTCGTGGCGAGCCTGTCGGACACCGCGGCCAGCGGCGGCTACTACGTGGCCGTCGCCGCCGACCGGATCGTGGCCGCACCGGGGACGCTCACCGGCTCGATCGGGGTGGTGGGGGGCAAGATCGCCGTGGGCGGCGCGCTCGAGCGCAACGGCGTGCACACCGACGTCGTCAGCAAGGGGCGCAACGCCGGCTGGCTCTCGCTGCAGGCGCCGTTCACGGCCGCCGAGCGGGAGGCCTTCCTGGCGACGATGCAGGACGTCTACCGGCTGTTCACGTCGAAGGTGGCCGAGGGGCGGAAGATGGAGGTCGGAGCGATCGAAAAGCTCGCCGAGGGGCGGGTGTTCACCGGCCGCATGGCACACGAGGCGGGGCTCGTCGACCGCCTGGGCACGCTCGACGACGCCGTCGACGAGGCGAAGAACCTCGCGGGGCTCGGGCCCGACGAGGAGGTGGACCGGATCCTGCTGCCGGAGCCGCGCGGCCTGTTCGACGACCTGTTCGGGATGGCGGGCCCGGGCGCGGCGCCGGTGGCGGGGGTCGATCTGGCGGCGCGGCTGCTCGGCCTGCCGGGCGTCGCGGAGCTCAAGGTCCACGTGGGCACGCTCGCGGCGCTCTCGAGCGGCCGGCCGCAGATGCGCCTGCCGGCGCGGGTGCGCGTGCGGTGAGAGGGCGGGATGGCGGGGTGACAGGCTGAAGCCTGTCCTACGTGGAGGCAGACAGGCTGAAGCCTGTCCTACGTGGAGGCAGACAGGCTGAAGCCTGTCCTACGGCCTGTCCTACCAGGCGAAGTGGGCGAAGGCCTTGTTGGCGTCGGCCATGCGGTGCACGTTGTCGCGCTTCGTGACCGCGGCGCCTTCCCGCTTGTAGGCGGCCATGATCTCCTCGGCGAGCTTCTCGTGCGTGGCCCGCCCCTTCTTCTCCCGGACCGCCTGCAGCATCCAGCGGATGCCGAGCGACTGCTGGCGATTGCGGTTGACCTGCATCGGCACCTGGTAGGCCGCACCGCCCACCCGCTTCGACCGCACCTCGACCGACGGCTTGCAGTTTTCGAGCGCCCGGTTGAAGACCTCGATCGGCTCGGCGTCGGTCACCTTCTGGGCGACGATGTCCATCGCCTTGTAAAACACGCTCTGGGCGACGCTCTTCTTGCCGTCGACCATCAGGCAGTTGATGAACTTGCTGGCGAGGAGCGACCCGTAGCGGGGGTCGGGAATGAGTTGTTCTCGGCTGGCGGTGATCTTTCCCATGGCTCGTGCGTGATCCTCGTGGGCCTCAGCCCTTCTTGGCGCCGTACAGGCTGCGCGACTGCTTGCGGCCCTGCACGCCGAGCGTGTCGAGGGCGCCGCGGATGATGTGGTAGCGGACGCCCGGCAGGTCGCGGACGCGGCCGCCGCGGATGAGCACGATCGAGTGCTCCTGGAGGTTGTGCCCCTCGCCCGGGATGTAGACCGTCACTTCCTTCTGATTGGAGAGCCGCACGCGGGCGATCTTCCGCAGGGCCGAGTTCGGCTTCTTGGGCGTCATCGTGCGGACCTGCAGGCAGACACCCCGCTTCTGCGGGCAGCGGTCGAGCACCGGCGACTTGGAAAACTTCCGCTTCGGCCGGCGACGGCTGCGGACGAGTTGGCTGATCGTGGGCATGCGGGGGATGGCAGGCTGCGGGCGTGGTCGGGACACCGCCACATGGCGGAATCCTGCGAGACTAGCCGAAACGGGCGGGGCGTGAAAGCGGGTGGAAAAATCAGGCCGCGGCCCGCAGGAAAAGTTCCCCGCGGCCGCCGGCGAGCAGGTCGCCGTGCCACTGCCGCCACGGGCCGGCCAGGGCCGCGACGGTCGGACCGCCGCCGGGGCGGAATCCGGCCGCGTCGAGCCGGGCCGCGAGGAGCCCCAGGAAGGCGGGCGACCAGACCGCGCCGCGGCGAAACAGGACCGACGGTTCCGGGGCCGGCCCCGCGACGACGAGCGACCCCCGCCGCATGCCCAGGCCCGGCTGGGGGCCGACGGACCCGCCGACGACGATCGTGCCGGCCCACAGTTCGAAGCCGGCCGCAGGGCCGCAGTCGCCGCCGATCGCGAGGATGCCGCGGCGCATCCGCGCTCCGGCGAGGCCGCCCGAGTCGCCGCCGATCGTGACCAGGCCCCCGCGCATCCCGTGCCGGCTGCCGGGCAGCGCGGCGGCGGCGTTGTCGCCGGCGCTGCCGGCCACGTGCACCTCACCGCCCGCCATTTCGCAGGCGAGCCAGTCGCCGGCGTCGCCGCGCACCCTGAGCGTGCCGCCGGTCATGCCCTCGCCCGCGTGCCGGCCCGCGGAACCGTCCACCACGACCTCGCCCCGGGCGAGCCCGGCGCCGATCCAGTGCACGCGGGAAAAGTCGCCGCGGCACTCGATCCGGCCCGAGGCGGGATCGCCCGCGACGCGGAACAGCGCGCCGAGTTCCACCGGCCGCTCGTCGGCCCGGATCACGAGCCGGAGGACGTCCGCAGGAGAGAGGGTCGCGACCCGATCGGGCACGATGCCGGAGAGGTCGACCGAGAGCGGCCCGGCGTCAGCGAGCGATTCGAGCACGAGCGGCATCGGGCGGGCTCTCGCCGGGCGTTTTCGGCGCACGCATCGGGGGCGCGGCGAGGCTCGCTCGCCGCGCCCCCGGAAGCATAGCAGGCCGTCCGGGCGGGGCCGAACGCGTCCCTCAGGGGCTGACCTGCTCCTGCCCGGCCCGCGTGCACAGGGCCTTGTACGTCTCCTCGTCGATCGTGTCCGTGAACCGACGCACGGAACCGTCGGCGAGCAGGAAGTGCACACCCAAGGGATGGTCGCTCGAGAAGTCGTCGAAGTGGCCCTCGCGATGATTGGGCGTGTGGTCGGAAATGCCGACCGTCCGCACACGCTGCGCCTTGGCACCCGGCACGACGCCGGCCCAACTGCTGTTGCCGAGCCGCGAACCGCGCTCGCCGCACATCAGCGTGAAGGACGTGCCGTCGAGAATGCCGGCGAAGCCGACGTCACTGTTGCGAAAGAAGATGCCGTCGCCGGCGCTCGGGGCGTCGTCCACCTCCGTGGTTCCGTAGACGCCCACGTAGTTGCTCTTCGTGAGCTGGACCGCGGCCCCCACCGGGTCGAGCAGATTCCCGAAGGGCAGGCCGTCCACCGTGTGGTAGAGCACGCCTCCGACCTTCGTCTCCTCCTGGCCGTCGTCCTTGCCGATCGAGAACAAACCGGTGGCCGTCTGCATCGGCCCTTTGCGGATCGACGACGGGCACTGGAACAGCGGAATCACGGTGGTGCGCACGTCCGCGTGCCGGGCGGCCGTCGTGGCGTCGGTGTCGTCGTAGAGGGGATACCGGGTGTTGGCCGCGAGAAACGTCGCCTCGCGCTCGAGTTGCGGCAGGAGCCAGAAGGCCCAGCCCCAGCCCGGCTGGTCGTCGTCTTCGTCGGGGGCCGACGGCGCGTGGCCGAGGTCCTCGTCGGCCACTCCCTGCCAGCCCGCGGGAAAATGCCGTGCATGCTGGTGGTAATGATGCAGGGCGATGCCGATCTCCTTGAAGTTGTTCTTGCACGACGTCGCGCGGGCGGCCTCGCGGGCCGACTGCACGGCGGGCAGCAGGAGGCCGACCAGGATGCCGATGACGGCGATGACGACGAGCAGTTCGATGATCGTAAATGCCGGTTTGACGGAACGCTGTGTGGTCAGGTGTGTGAACATGGGAATCCTCGAGTGGTTGGGGGTTGGGATCGTGGTCGGATCTGCCGGGCCGCCTTCCGAACGGGAATCCAGTCCGGAATCCCCGCATGGAGAACGGCGAAACGACGGCGCGGCCGGAAAAGCACGCGTTGGCCGCGCAGGCCCGTGGCCGCGCATTGCCGCGAGCCTGGGCGTGGCTAGACGCCGGCCGGAGGCCCGCGGGGCAGAAAGACCGCAACGCACCCGCGGAATGGATCGGATCCTGACGGGACGACCTCGCCAATCCGGATGACCGCCGCGGTGGGTGCCTCAGGATGCGCAGAGACGGCGACCCATTGGGCGAGGAAGTTGCATGCCGCACAGGGACCGGAAACTCGACCGGCCCGCTCAGCCCGGACGACCGCTCCGTCCGCCGCTTCCTCTCCGCTCGGAGGTGCAGCCTGGCTCGCGGCCCGGCGGCACGAACTGAACGGGCAGCGATGCCCGCAGCGGCGCGTGGAGGTCGTACTCTCGACGCCGGTGCGTGCGCCGCACCCGGCGGAACCACACTCGTGCGACAGCGTCGCGACGGGGCCGGCGCTCAGTTGCAGGACAACGGCTAAGCAGGCGAGCCACCGCAAGGCAACGGCTTGCAAACTCGAGAGGCGTCGTGCCATGGCACCGCACCTGCCTTACCGTCGGGTTGACCGTCGCACTCCTCGTCGGAGGTTATCAAGCCGGACCGGGCGGGTCGAGCGCCTCGCAAGTGAGATTTTCGTGAAATCCCGGGACGAGACCCCCGGGCCCGTCGGGCCCGCAAGCCCCGCCCGCCAACGCCGCGGCGGAGCGGGCGGGGGTGCGGACGACGGCACCGCGTGCCGCCTGCGGTCACTTGCAGAGCACCGGCACCTTGCGCGACGTGCTCGACGGCGACTTCGTGAGCTCCACCATCAGCACGCCCTTGTCGGAGCGGGCGGTGACCTTCGCGGGGTCGACCGACTCCGGCAGCGGGATCGCCCGGCTGAAGGCGCCGTAGTGACTCTCGCAGTGCGACCAGCCCTCGCCCGATTCCTCGGTGCACGACTTCTTCTCCCCCGCGATCACGAGCCGGTCGCCCGACACGCTCACGTCGACGTCCTTGGGATCGATCCCGGGGAGTTCGGCCCGCACGCGGATCTGCGTGTCGGTCTCCGAGAGATCGATCGCCGGCATCCATTGCCCGGGCTCGCCGGCTTCGAGCCAGCTCGGCGTGAACGCCGTCGGCCGGCTGAAGAAGCCCTCGAAGAGCCGGTTCATCTCGTTGCGGAAATCGGCCAGGGTGGCGAGGGCGCCCCCCTCCATGCCGGTCGAACGCTTCGTGCGAAAAGGAATCAGACTCATGGAATTCTCTCCTTTTCTTTCTCGGGAAGTGGAAACGGGACAGGACACTCGTGGGGCCGGCCCGTCAGCCGGCGCGGACCTCGACCTTGCGCGGCCGCACGGCGGCCCGCCGCGGCACGTGGATCGTGAGCACGCCGAGCCGGTAGTCGGCCGTGATCTGCGAGGCGTCGAAGTCGTCGCCGAGCCGGAACGAGCGGCGGTAGTCGCCGACGCCGTACTCCTGGCGGACGCAGCGGCCGGGCAGGTCGCGGGCCGGCACCTGCGCGTGCAGCGAAAGCACGCCGTCCTCGAACGACACGTCGATCCCGTCGGTGCGGGCTCCGGGGATGTCGGCGATGATCAGCACCTCGGCGCCGCCGTCGCAGATGTCGACGTTCGGCTGGTAGGTGAGCGCGGTCTCGGGCCGGGCCGGCGCGGCGGCCCTGTCCTCGGTCTTCGTGATGGTGGCCATGGGCACGTTCTCCTCTGGAATGGTGTGGGGAAAAAACAGCGGGGAAGCGAGTCAGACGGAACGCACCTGAACCTTGTGAGGTTGGGCCTCGGGAGCCTTCGGGCAGGTGACGGTGAGCACGCCGTCGACGAGCTGCGCCTGCACCTTCGCGGCATCGACCGCCACGGGCAGTTTGAGCCGTCGTTCGAACCGGCCACTGCCGCGTTCCCGGCGGTGCCAGGTGACGCCCTGCTTCCGTTCTCCGTTCCCCGGCGGCGCTTGGGCGCATGTCTCCGTCGCCTCCGGCCGGGAACCGGACAGGACCAATTCGTCGCCCGTGGCCGCGACGTCGACGGCCCCGCTGTCGAGCCCGGGCACCTCGGCTTCCACGATCACGGCGTCGTCGGTCTCGCGGACGTTGACGGCCGGAAACGCCGAGCGGGCGGGGGGGCTCGCCCAGCCGTGCAGGGGCGGGGCCGCCACGAGGCCGCCCCAGAGACGATCAAACTCGTCGCGCAGTTCGTCGAGCGGGTGCGCGAAGCCCGTGCGGAAGGTCTGCATCGCTGACTCCATGAACCGGGTGGAGGAATGACCGCCGTCCATGGAACGCGGATGAATCATTCGCGTGGACGGCGCCGAAAAACAAATCGCCGCCGCCGGCGGAGCCGCTCCCGGCCGCCGCCCACGGCGACAGTGCGAAAACGCAAAGGCCGTGCCAATCCGCCGCCGGCGGTGGCCGGCCGTGCACGACGTGAAAAAAACCGGCGGGAAACCGCCCGGCCGCGGCGGCGGCGCGAAACCCTGAGGATCGTGACGGCTGTCAGGTTGGCAGCGCCACGAATCCGCAGCGGCAGCCGTCCTGGGCGGTTGTGGGGCCGGGTCGCACCTCCTACACTGCCGGCCCTGTGCATGGACTCGCCCGACGCGAGCCCGACCGGACCCCGCGGGGCCGGTCGCCCGGCACGTCACTCTCGGTCACAACGGACTTCGCATGCGGTTCACCCTCCTCGATCGCGTGATCGCCGTCGAACCCGGCAAGAGCATCACCGCGATCAAGACGCTCACGCTTTCCGAGGAATACCTCGCCGACCACTTCCCGCACTTCCCGGTGATGCCGGGCGTGCTGATGCTCGAGGCGATGACGCAGGCGGCGGCGTGGACGATCCGGCTGGGGGAGGACTTCGCCCACAGCGTCGTCGTCCTGCGGTCGGCGAAAAACGTGAAGTACGGCGACTTCGTCGAACCGGGCCGGGTGCTCACGGTCACGGCCGAGGTGCTCTCGCAGGACGAGTCGACGACCAAGGTCAAGGCCAGCGGCACCGTGTCGAGCGCCGGGGGTGAGCGGACGAGCCTCACGGCCCGCCTCGTGCTCGAGCGCTACAACCTGGCCGACCGCCAGCCGCACGGCGACGCGGTCGACGCCCGCGTGCGGGCGGAGATGCGGAAGATGTGGGCCGTCCTCCATCCCGCCGGCCGGTCCGGCGGCGCCCCGCGGCGGATGGTCTACGGCTCGGCGGCGGGGCCGCTGACGCCCGCGAACCTCCCCGTGGCCGCCGCGGCGACGGCCGCCCGGTGAGGGCGGCGGGGCCGCGTCGGTGGGCGTCCGCCGCACCGATTTTTGCCAGTTTTTCGCCGCATCCGGCCCGCGGTGGCGGTTTTCGGGTTTTCTCTTCGCCGCGGCGACATTACTCTGTGCTCAGCCGAGTCAGTTCGAGTCGGTGTCCGTTTCCGCTATCGAGGTGCCATGTCGATGCCGTCGCGCGATGAAATTTTCGAGAAGGTCAAGGCCGCCCTGGTGGACGCCCTCGGGGTCGAGGACGACGAAGTTTCTCCGACCGCGACGATGGTGGGGGATCTCGGCGCCGAGTCGATCGACTTCCTCGACATCGTGTTCCGGCTGGAAAAGGCCTTCGGCATCAAGATTCCGCGGGCCGAGCTGTTTCCCGAGGACGTTCTCTCGAGTTCCGAGTACGTGACCAACGGCAAGGTCAACGCGGCGGGCATCGCGGCGATCAAGTCGCGGATGCCGTTCATCGATCTCGCGAAGTTCGAGGCCAACCCCAGCGTGCAGAACTTCGCCAACACGCTCACCGTGGAAGACATGGTGCGCTACGTGCAGGGCAAGCTGGCGTCTTGAGACCGCCCGTGGCTGCCCGCGTTTTCACCCCGGCATCGCCCCCGCCGTCCCCGGACCGCGGCTCCTGACACAACCCCATGCGCTGGTTCTGGATCGATCGCTTCGACGAGTTCATCCGCGGCAGGCGGGCGACGGCCGTGAAAAACGTGTCGCTCGCGGAGGAGCACATGCACGACCACTTCCCGGGGGCGGCGCTGATGCCCAACTCGCTGGTGGTGGAGGGGATGGCGCAGACGGCGGGCCTGCTCGTGGCCGACGCGATCGAATTCAACCGCCGGGTGGTGCTCGCCAAGGTGGCGGGGGCGGACTTTCACTTCGACGCCGTGCCGGGCGACACGCTCCGCTTCGAGGCCACGATCCTCGACCTCAAGCCGACCGGATCCTTGTGCAAGGTGACGAGCACGGTGGGCGACAGGCTGCAGGGGGAGGCGGAACTGTTCTTCGCGCACCTCGAGCCGGGCGAGGGGGTGCCGAAGCTCTTCGAGCCCGACGAGCTCCTGCAGTGGCTCGATCACATGCACATCTACGACATCGGCCGCGACGAGGCGGGCAACCCGCTCGTGCGGCCCGACTGGTGAAGGCCGCGGGCCGACGGAGGGAACGGGAGACGTGGCGGACAGGCGCAGGGTGGTGATCACCGGGATGGGGCTCGTCACGCCGCTCGGCGTGCGCGTGGAGGAGCTCTGGAAAAACCTCCTCGCGGGCGCCTCGGGCGTCGGCTACACCACCGTGTTCGACGCCTCGCGGTTTCCCACGAAGATCTCGGCCGAGGTCCGCAACTGGGACATCACGCACGAGGGGCAGGACGCCACGCTCTGGCACTTCTGCGGCCGCCACACGAAGTTCGCCGCCGGCGCCGCCCTCCAGGCGATGCGCGACGCCGGCCTCGAGAAGGGCCTGCCGGCCGACCCGACGCGGCTCGGCGTGTATCTCGGCAGCGGCGAGGGGCAACAGGATTTCGACTCGTTCACGAGCATGATGATGGCCGCGATCTCGGGCGACACGCTCGACGTGGCCAAGTTCACGAAGCTCGGCCTCGAGACGCTCCATCCGCTCTCGGAGGTGGAGCAGGAGCCGAACATGCCCGCCGGCCACCTGGCCGGAATGTTCGACGCCCAGGGCCCGAACCTCAATTGCCTCACCGCCTGCGCCGCCTCGAGCCAGGCGATCGGCGAGGCCGCCGAGCTCGTGCGCCGCGGCGAGGCCGACGTGATGCTCTCCGGCGGCACGCACTCGATGATCCACCCCTTCGGCGTGACGGGCTTCAACCTGCTCACGGCGCTCTCGACGCGCAACGACGAGCCGACCCGCGCCAGCCGCCCGTTCGACAACGACCGCGACGGCTTCGTGCTCGGCGAGGGGGCGGCGATGGTGGTGCTCGAGGAGCTCGAGCACGCGAAGAAGCGGGGCGCGAAGATCCACGGCGAGCTGCTCGGCTACGGCTCCACGGCCGACGCCTACCGGATCACCGACACGCATCCCGAGGGGCGCGGGGCCGCCGCCTGCATCACGATGGCGCTCCAGGACGCGGGCCTGGGCCTGCACGACATCCACTACATCAACGCCCACGGCACGAGCACCGACGTCAACGACAAGGTCGAGACGCTCGCGATCAAGAAGGTGTTCGGCGACCACGCCTACAAGATCCCCGTCTCGAGCACGAAGAGCATGATGGGCCACCTGATCGCCGCCGCCGGCGCCACGGAGCTGATCGTGTGCCTGCTCGCGATCCGCGACGGCATGCTGCCGCCCACGATCAACTACGAGAATCCCGACCCGAACTGCGACCTCGACTACGTGCCCAACGAGGCCCGGGAGGCGCCGTGCGACCGGGCCCTCTCCAACAGTTTCGGCTTCGGCGGCCAAAACATCTCGCTGATCGTCGGCCGGTATTCGTAGCGGCTGCGGGGCGGGCCTCCGGCCGGCCGATTCGCGAGGGTCTCCATCCTGCCCAGTCTCGCCCCCGCAGGGTTTCCTCAACCGGTGCGACCCGTGCGGCCGATACCCCCGGTGAACCCCACGGAAGCCAGACCCATGAAACGCGCTACCCCGCTCCTGTTGGCCGTCGCCCTCGTCGGGATGTCGAGCGGCTGCTCGATCATCGACCGGCTGTTTCTGCTCAATACCGACGGGCCCCATGGCCACCATGCCCGGCAAGGCGGCGGCGCCTGCCGCGACGGGGCCTGTGAGAACGGCCAGTGCGCCGTGGGCGGGCCGTGCGAAGCCTGCGGCCCGGCGGGCTGCCAGCCCGGCTGCCGCGACTGCGCCGCCGGCACCTGCAAGGCGCACGTCGGCCGCTACGGTGGCCTCGCCAAGCATCACCTCACACCCGCCGAGCGGGCGGCGCTCGCGGCGAGCGACTACGGCGCCACGCAGCCGGCCGGCCCGCCCACCGGGGCCGTCGCCTATCCGTATTACACGACCCGCGGCCCGCGCGACTTCCTGGCCAAGAAGCCGCCGTCGATCGGCCCGTGAGCCGGCCGCGAAAAAGGTGACAGTCACCATTTGTCTGTAGACCCCGGCCTGCGGCCGGGGCCGTGTCGCCTTCGGCGACCGGCAAATGGTGACTGTCACCTTTTTCGCGGCGGCGTCGTTTGTGCAACGGGAGGCATCCATGCAGGCGAAGCGCGGTGGTGGAGTGGCGGCGGATGGTCGGCTTTCGCTCACCGGCTGGCTCGTGTGTGCGATCGCGGCCATCGGGTTTGCGTTCGACATCTACGAACTGTTGATGCTGCCGCTGATCATCAAGCCGGCGCTTGCGCAACTCGGCGGCGCCGGGCCCGACGGCGTGCCGCTGCTCGTGCCCGGCTCGCCGGCCTACTCGCAGTGGGCCCGGGCCCTGTTCTTCGTGCCGGCGATCGCCGGCGGCGTGTTCGGCCTGCTCGGCGGCTACCTCACCGATCTGCTCGGCCGGCGGCGCGTGCTTACGTTCAGCATCCTGCTCTACGCCTTCGCGGCGCTCGCGGCCGGCTTCGCCACGTCGCTGCCGCAGCTGCTCTTCTTCCGCTGCCTCGTGTTCATCGGCGTGTGCGTGGAGTTCGTGGCGGCGGTGGCCTGGCTGGCCGAGCTCTTTCCCGATCGCGAGCAGCGCGAGCGGGCCCTCGGCTGGACGCAGGCCTTCTCGTCGCTCGGCGGCCTGCTCGTGGGCACGGCAAACGTGTTCGCCGCGCGGTTCGCAGCCGACCTGCCGGCGATCAACGGCGGCCACGACGCCTGGCGCTACACGCTCATCTCCGGCGTGATCCCCGCGCTGCCGTTGATCCTGATCCGGCCCTTCCTGCCCGAGAGCCCGGTGTGGGCCGAGAAGAAGGCGGCCGGCACGCTCAAGCGGCCGAGCCTCCGCGAGCTCTTCAGCCCCGCGCTCATCCGCACGACGGTGCTCACCACGCTCGTGTTCGCCGCGAGCTACGGCCTCGCCTTTGGCGCGATCCAGCAGCTGCCGCAGATCCTGGGCGGGCCCAAGGGGCATGCGGCGATCCTCGGTGCGGCGAAGGCGGCCACGGACGGGGCCGTGGCTGCGGCGGCGAAGGCGGGCAAGCCGGCGCCGCCTCCCGGCAAGCTCAAGAGCATCGCCGGCAACGCCACCGACGAGGCCGTGGCCACGGTCACGATCTTCCAGGAGGTGGGCGGCCTCGTGGGCCGCGTGCTGCTCGCGGTCGCGGCGGTGCGGATCCTCTCGCGGCGGCTCCTGCTCCGCATCTTTCAGATTCCGGCGCTCGTCGTGGTGCCGGCGCTCTTCTGGTGGATCTCCACGCAGTTGGGCGATGCCGGGTCGCTCCCCTGGATCAAGGCGGGCATCTTCGTGGCGGGCCTGCTCACCGTCGCGCAGTTCAGCTTCTGGGGCAACTACATCCCGCTCGTGTTCCCCACGCACCTCCGCGGCACGGGAGAGAGCTTCGCCGCCAACATCGGCGGCCGCGTGCTCGGCACGGCCGCGGCCTGGCTCACGCTCACCTTCTCCGCGGCCACGCCGCCGGACCCGGTGCGGATCGCCGTCGTCGGCGCCATCGTCGCGGGCCTCTACGCCCTCGTCGGCACGCTCCTCACGCACTGGCTGCCCGAGCCCGACACCGATCTCGCCTAGGACATGCTTCAGCCTGTCGCCGTGCCCGAGCCCTCGTCGCTCGTGCTCCTCGGCATCGGCGGGGTGCTGGCGGGACTCGCCGCGCGGCGGCGGCGATCGTGCGGGCCATCCCTCATCGGGTAGATGAACGCCAGTGAATGGATGAAGCGTGCCTTGTCAGTCCTGGGCCGGAGGTAACTGAAATCGGCCCGACACCACGCCCTCGACCGAGATGTCTTCATCAAGAGATTCCCAACGCAGGGCCGTGCCGCCGACCTCCAGCCGCACTCCGGCCAACTCCGCCTCGCTGGCATCCCTGAGCCGGCGGAATCGATTCGCCGGGAATCCCACGATTCGCTGGTCTGTCAACTCCACGAAAACCATCCGCCCCTCAGTCCAGACCCGTGTCGCCATCGCTTCGGTTTCCTGGTGAATGGTGCTCATGGTCTTTCTCCCGTAATAGGTCGATATGTTCGTACACCAGACGTTCCATCGTCATCACGGTATGCGCCGGAACGCCACGGTTCCGTGCCAAAATGACAGGGTCCAGCCAGAATTTGCATTCCCCGTCCGCACAACGGACATGAATGTGAGGAGGCTCGGTGCCCTCGTCGGAGTAAAAGTGGAATCGAAATCCACCAACTCGTAGCACGGTAGGCATTCGTCCAGCCTATTGCAGGGGAAAAGGTGACTGCCACCAAAATTGCAGAAGTTGGCATCTTGCCCAGATTTGGTGGCAGTCACCTTTTCCC
>Ga0214923_10001404_pt1 | contig 34308 bp, 30 predicted proteins | sample LL1510_MetaG_FD_177993 | JGI IMG/M metagenome (GOLD analysis project Ga0214923, IMG submission 177993) | Freshwater microbial communities from Lake Lanier, Atlanta, Georgia, United States - LL-1510 | ecosystem: Environmental > Aquatic > Freshwater > Lake | place: USA: Georgia | collected...
AGATTTTGGTTCAAGATCTCATTAAATTACACAAAGGGTCGGTGATTGAGCTTCAAAAAATGGCAGGCGAGGCTCTAGAAGTTCTTGTGAACGACAAAGTGGTAGCCAAAGGTGAGGTGATTGTCGTTAACGACAAATTTGGAGTCCGACTGACGGATGTTGTGAGCAGCACACAGCGAATTCGACAATTGGGAGAAGTGGCATGAGGCAGGTCGTTCTACTCACTCTGATTTTCATGGGCTATTTAGCCCTTGGATACGAAGTCGAAAGAGTCGCGGTGACTGGTCAGGATCGCGCTCAAATCGAAATAGTCGGGCAACTTCCGCCCACTGCGCCTTCTTGGAAAGTGCAGGACAATGTCCTCGAAATATCTTGGCCCAGTACCAAATTATCTGCCAAAAATGGAGATAAGTTGGAATTAAGTGCTCCTCACACTTTAATAAAAAGACTGACACTGCTTCAAGGGGCTAACGACACGGTCAAAGCAAAAATTATTATCAATGGAAGCATGGAAGGTATCCGTGAGCGATTGAAAGTAGCAAACACTCCCGCCATGAGTACTTTCACCATCGATTATCCTACTCAAAACGGAAACACCATGAAGCTCCTTCAGGAGGAACAAACTCCTATTGCAGCTTCAGCTTTTACCCAAAAAAATGAAAGTGCAGGAAATTATCGAGCCGTAGTTGGTGTCATCGCGCTCTTCTTTTTATTTTGTATGGTAGGGGCGGTTATTTTCTTTCGGTATTTCAAAGGAAAAGGGGCTTTGCGAGGGGCAAGACGATATTTAATTGAGCAGTTGAGTTACTGTCCACTGGGAGCCAAGTCCGGTGTCAGCCTTTTGAAAATCGGAAAAGAATTTGTTTTGGTTGGAGTTACTCCCAATCAAATCAGTATGCTTTCACAACTTCCAAAACTTCAGGAACAATATGAAGAGGAAACTGGTTTTGAGCGAGGTGTGTTTCAGGAAGCAATAGCAGAAGAAGTGCAAAGAATCCGGTAAGGACTCATCATGATAATACCGTTTGTAAAAATGCTGGTGTCCGTTTTTCAGAGCGGTCTAGTTTTCGCTGCGGAAAAGGGCGCTCTCCCACCAGTTCAACTGAGTTTTGGTGCGGCTAATACACCTGAGCAAACAGCAGTTGCTCTGAAGATCATCGCTCTTCTTACCATCCTGGGACTTGCACCGTCCTTACTCATTATGCTCACATCCTTTATTCGGATTGTGATCGTGATGTCGTTTCTTAGACAAGCTATTGGGACGCAAGTGCTTCCCCCCAATCAATTGATCGTTGCGCTCTCCCTATTTCTAACTGTGTTCATCATGGCGCCAGTCTGGAAAGGGATTAATCAAGATGCACTCCAGCCCTATCTAAAAAACAAAATATCTCAAACCGAAGCTCTGAGTTTTAGTGAGAGTTACATTCGCAAATTCATGTTTAAGCAGACTCGAGATAAAGACCTAGGGCTCTTTGTGAAACTGGCTGGACTGCAGACGCCAGAAAAAAGGGCAGAGGTTCCCACTTATATATTGATTCCGGCCTTCATGATCTCAGAGCTGAAAACAGCGTTCTACATCGGCTTCATGATCTATATCCCCTTTTTAGTCCTAGATATGGTCGTCGCCTCTATTCTGATGGCGATGGGGATGATGATGCTGCCACCGGTGGTGATCTCGTTACCCTTTAAGCTCATTCTGTTTGTTTTAGTCGATGGGTGGCAACTGATCGTTGGTTCATTGGTAAAGAGTTTTGGTTAAGGGGGATTCATGACACAAGAAGTTGTGTTAGATATCTTAAGACAAGCTCTCAAGACTGCCGTTTTGCTTTCAGCTCCGCTTTTGCTTTTTGGTTTGGTGGTCGGAGTTATTACAAATATTTTTCAGGCGGTCACACAGCTGAGCGAGACCACATTAGCCGTAGTTCCTAAATTTGCAGCTATGTTCTTGGCGCTCCTTCTTTTCTCGCCATGGATGTTAGATGTCATTACGGATTTTACGATTCAGCTTTTTGAAAACATACCAGCTGCTGTGAGATAAAATGCTATCGGAACTATATCCCTATGCTTGGACCAATTATCTCGATATTAGCTGTGTTCTATTAAGATTATTGGGGCTGTTTCTGCTGGCTCCGGCTTTCAACCATCGTTCCATTCCTGCCGTCATCAAAATTGTTCTCGCTTTCTCACTTTCACTTGCCCTCTATCCCGTAGTTCGTCCGTATTTGACTCCATTTCCAAACGACTTTTATGAAATTATTGCGCTTGCAGTACGGGAGTCACTTATCGGTTTCTTCCTCGGCTTTTCTATTCACATCGCGGTGGAGAGTATCCATACAGCGGCTCAATTTATTGGTTTTCAAATGGGGTTTGGTGTCGGGGGCCTTATGGATCCCCAAATGCAGAGTTCTGTGACGGTTCTTGTTCCCTTGTATGGATGGGTGGTGCTGATGTTGTTTTTTGTGCTCAATTTGCATCACGAGCTGATTTATCTTTTCGTTCAGAGTTTTCGAATTACCAAGGGGATTGAAGGCAGCTTTTTGAGTCACGGCGAGCTCATGAGATTAATTGTGGCAATGTTCGGAGAGTTATTTGTAACAGCAGTAAGAATGGCCGCTCCCTTCACGCTTTTGGCATTAACCAGCAATCTGGCCGTAGGTGTTTTGAATCGATTAATTCCCCAAATGAATGTGATGTTGTTCAGTTTTCCCATCACCATCTTATTGGGACTCATTGTTTTCTACTTAGTTGCTCCAGAGCTCATCGATTTTATTGAAAACATAATGACCGGATCGGGAGAAAAAACACTCGCGATTTTGCGAGCACTATAAGGATTTATGGCACTCTTTGAGGGATCAGACGAAGAAAGAACTGAGAGCGCAACGGCGTACCGGAGAGAGGAGTTTCGCAAACAGGGAACGGTAGCACTCTCCAGAGAAGTAATCTCAGTGATCATTCTGTCCACCGTTATGGGAGTTCTGTATTTTTCACTCAAGGGTTCTTTTGTTGAATTTACAAAGCTCATTGAAATGTTTTTCAGGTTTGGAAAAGGCTCTGAGTTGTCTAAACAAGACATCCTTGTGATGAAAAACCAAATTGGAACCAGCTACTTTCTCATGGTTGGACCCGTGTTTGTTGGTGTGGTTATCACAGCCTTCTTGGCCTGTGCTGCGCAAGTGGGCTTTTATGTAACCTGGGAGCCCTTAACACCCAAATGGGAACGGCTGAATCCAATCAATGGACTTCAGCGGTTGCTCTCCTCGAAGGGGGCAATCGAGGCCTTGAAGTCGCTACTTAAGATGGGGTTAATTGGTTGGCTGGTCTGGAAATTCGGCGTTTCCCAAGTTAATACTCTAGGAATTTTGTTTGGAAAACTACCGGGGGAAGAATTAATTCTGATTCTTCAGCTCTTAGGAAAACTACTTCTGTCGATCGTCGTCGGTTATTGCGTGATTGCGGCTGCGGATTACGGGTTTCAAAAATACAGTCTTGAAAAACAGATGCGAATGACTCGGAGAGAAATCAAAGAGGAATTTAAGTTGAGAGAAGGGGATCCTCTGATCAAATCCAGGATTCGAGGGATCCAAAAGCGAATAGCCAGTCGACGAATGATGGACGAAGTTCCCAAGGCAACTGTCGTTGTTACCAACCCAACTCACTTAGCAGTTGCACTTCTTTATGAAGAAGGAATGGATGCGCCGAAAGTGGTAGCTAAGGGGGCTGGGTTTATAGCCGACAAAATTCGTGAACTTGCAAAAGAAAACAGTGTACCCATCGTTGAGAATAAGCCCCTCGCTAGAACGATGTTTAAGAATATTAAGCTGGGTCATCCCATTCCTAAGGAATTGTATAAAGCGGTAGCGGAAGTGTTGGCCTATGTCTTTAAACTGAAGGGGCTAAGAAGGGCAATATGAACGAACAAAAACCCTCATTTCTATCATTGTTTAAACAGACCGATTTACTCATAGCAGTCGGAGTTCTCGGTACGCTACTTGTGATGATCGTGCCGATGCCGGCGCCAATCATGGATTTGCTCCTCGTAGGAAGCATTACCCTGAGTGTGATTATTCTCCTGGTTGCCGTCTACTCTGGCAGACCGTTAGAGTTTTCCGTGTTTCCTACCATCCTTCTTTTTGCCACTTTATTCCGTTTATCACTTAATGTCGCGAGTACCCGTTTGATTCTTCTTAATGGACATTCTGGAACCGGTGCGGCCGGACATGTGATCGAGACCTTCGGGAGTTTTGTAGTTGGGGGTAATTATATTGTTGGTTTGGTCGTGTTCACTCTTTTGATTGTGATTAACTTCGTGGTGATCACAAAGGGTTCTGGGCGCGTCGCTGAAGTTGCAGCTCGTTTCATTTTAGATGCAATGCCGGGTAAACAGATGAGTATCGATGCCGATCTAAATGCGGGGTTGATCAATGAGACCCAGGCGCGAGAAAGACGTTCCAAAATTGAACAGGAAGCTGATTTCTACGGAGCAATGGACGGTGCCAGCAAGTTTGTCCGTGGGGACGCCATTGCGGGAATTATCATTACCGTTATCAACATCATCGGTGGTTTTCTTATTGGTGTGTTTCAGAAGGGTTTAGATCTTGGAAAAGCAGCTGAGATCTATACTTTGATGACTATCGGCGATGGACTAGTAACCCAAATTCCTTCTCTGATCGTATCCACCGCTGCGGGTATTGTAGTAACTCGTGCTGCTTCCGGAAACAACCTCTCAAAGGAAGTAGCCAAACAGTTGTTTTTCCAATCCAGAGCTCTCGCTGCGACTGCAGGAATTTTACTTCTTATGGCTTTGATGCCAGGACTCCCCACAGGGCCTTTTCTTTTCCTTGGAATTATCTGCGGAAGTATTTCCTACTTTGTAAACAAAAAAGAAAAAGCAGATACTTTGCAAAAGAAAGAAGAAGAAAAAAGGCAAGTAGAGGTCCAGGCCAGCGAAACCAATGTGCCTCCTGAAGTTGATACGCTCGAGTTGCAAGTCGGCTATGGCATTGTGAATCTGGTCGAGTCTGAGAATAAAGGTGAGCTGATCGATCGGATTTATCAAATTCGCAAGGAATTTGCCAAAGAGCTAGGAGTGATAGTCCCCAAAGTAAGAATCAAAGACAATCTGGAATTACAGCCCGCCCAGTATTCGATTCTGATTAAGGGCGTTCCTGTCGGAGGGGGAGAGATACTTTCCGGTTATGTATTAGCGATGGATCCCGGAGGGGTAGAGGAACCAGTGCCGGGCATCGAAACAAAAGAGCCCGTGTTTGGTTTGCCCGCACTCTGGATATCCGAAAAGGAAAAAGAGAGAGCGCAAATGGCAGGTTATACCGTTGTGGACGCGGCAACTATCATTGCGACTCACATGACAGAAATTATCCGACGATATGCTCAAGAATTAATCGGAAGACAAGAGCTGCAAACCCTGATTGATAATCTGGCAAAAAGTCATCCGAAAGTGGTCGAGGAGGCTATTGGCACAAATGCATTTAATCTTGGGGCGGTATTGAAAGTGTGCAAGGGACTTTTGAAAGAACAGGTTCCGATTCGGGATCTCCGCACGATTCTCGAAACATTGGCTAATTATGCCAGCGTAACAAAAGATACGGATCAGCTGGTTGAGTATGTGAGAGCTGCTCTAGCTAGAACAATTACCAGCCGATTGAGCAATGGCACTGGGGCCCTGGAAGTTATGACCATGTCGCCATCGACTGAAGAGCAGATTATTCGCGCCTATCAACGACAGGAAAATGGCGGTGCGACGTTAAATTTAGAGCCGGGTTATTTTGAGAGATTAGTTAAGGCTCTAAACAACGCGCTTGAGACCACTGTGTTTAACTCGGGGACGCCGGTCCTCTTATGTCGGCCGATGATTCGAGGGTTATTAAAAAAGGCGATTGAGCGATTTGTCCCGAATCTTCAAATTGTATCGGCAAACGATATTTCACCGGATGCAAGCGTAAAAATCATAGCTTCAGTGGAGGCATAATATGTTCGTAAAAAAGTTCGAAGCTGAAACCCTCGAGCAAGGGCTCAAAAAAATTCGGCAAGAGCTGGGACCTAATGCGCTCATTTTAGGAACTCAGAAAAGGAAAAATGGAATTCTCGGAAAAGGGTATGTCGAGATTACGGTTGCGGCTGAAAAAAAGCCTGAGCCAGTAAAGGCAACGATTGATGAAAAAGCCTTAGCGCGCGTTTTTCCTCATCGAAAAGACACAGAAACTGAGGTCGCAAAGAGTCCTGTAGCGAAGAGGGGAGGCGCCCCCTCCGCTCGGTATATTGATATTGAGGATGAACCCCATCGTAGCGCTTCTAAGCCCTCAAACAAAAATCGGTATGAGCTGGAATTTATTCGCCTAGGAATTTCTCAACAAGCCTCTAAAGAGTTGGGGATGCGATTGATCTGTGATTTTCCGGAAGGGCTTTCGGACCCACAAAGCGTCGAAAATAAGAAGAGTAAGATTTTGATGGCCCAAATGAGAACCCTTAACCCAACGACACTGCTCGATCGAAAATCGTGGGCAGTGATTGGGACAGCGGGATCCGGAAAGACAACCTGTTTAGTGAAGCTAGCGCTCTATCTCCGTCAACAAAACAAACCTGCGTTTTTATCCTCATTGGATTCTCGCAAAGTAGTCAGCGCAGTTGAAATGAGTCAGTACAGTCGAATGTTGAAAATTCCTTATAAAAAAATGGAGGAAACGGCCACCCCTGGAATTCAGTTGATTGATACGCCGAGCATTCGTTTAGATTCTGAGCAAAGTAATTGGGGACTTGTAAAAAAATTAGAAGCAAATCGCCCATCAGTATTTCTGTGTTTGGAAGCGACTCATCGTTTACCTGAAATGATGAGAATAGTAGAAGTCGCTCAATCGCTTTTTCCCATCGAAGCTATTTTACTGACAAAAATGGACCTCGTCACTCAGACCGGATTTATTTACGATCTGTTAAACCAGACTAAACTCCCCATTTGCGCGGTCAGTCAGTCGCAGTCATTTAAGGATTCTATCCAAATTCCAGATCAAACCAGATTAAGTCAGTTGATTTTAAGAAGAGGAGCAATCGCATGAGTTACGGATGTATCGGTACCAAAGTAGTGAGTTTTTCCAGCGGCAAGGGGGGAGTAGGAAAGACGAGTTTAGTGGCAAATCTGGGCTCACTCTGGGCATCGAGAGGAAAAAAAACTTTGATCATTGATGCTGATTGGACCCTCGGCAAATTGGGAATTGCAATGGGCGTTCGTCCTCAGTGGACAGTGGAAAAAGTTCTCTCAGGACAGATTGCGTTAACCGATGCAATAGAAAAGGTTAGCGAAAACTTATATCTTCTAGCTTCTCCATCAGGTCTTTTAGGCTTTGAAGAGCTCGATGAAACATGTCGCAATCAGTTATATTTTGAAATAGAAAATCTGCACGATCAATTTGATCTGATCCTGCTTGATCATTCCTCTGGACTGCACAGCAGCGTAACTGCATTTGCAGCTGCGGCGCACCAACATGTGGTTGTCACGACGTCTGAACCCACCAGTTATACGGATGCCTATGCTATAATGAAAATACTTTCACAGAAGTATTCCGTGAGAGAGTTCTGGTTAATCGTTACGATGAGCCACAACTCTGGAGAGAGCGATAAAATCATGTCTCGATTCATGGATCTTGCGAGGGGCCAGTTGGACGTGAAAGTAAAATTACTAGATATTTTTCCCTGGGAGCCACGATTGAGTGAAGCCATCAGAAAGCAAAAGGCTTTTACGAGTCTATTTCCCCAGGATGCTTTTACGGGCAAATTAACGGAAATTTGCAAAAAAATGGATGACTCGCCGATTTCCAAGAGTCATGGATTGCGATTTTTCTATGGTTCAATGACGGAGAAGACGGCCTAATCAATTTAATTGAAACGAGAGAACTATGGCGACTACACCGAGTGCAAAAAAGTTTAAGACCAGCGGGAAGAGAGTTGATCGCAGGACTAAAGAAAAACTCATCATTGAGTATTCTCCGTTAATTAAATTTATCGCTCAAAAAATAGCCGTTAGATTGCCATCAAATATCGAATTTGACGATTTGGTGTCCAGTGGCGTGATTGGGCTGATGGATGCCATTGATAAGTATGACCCAACTCGCGATAACAAGTTTAAAACCTATGCTGAGTTTCGTATTCGTGGTGCTATTTTGGACGAATTAAGAGCGCAGGATTGGGTGCCACGATCGGTCCGAGAAAAAGCAAAACAATTAGAACGAGCCCATAGCAAATTAGAGCAACAACTGGGAAGGCTTCCCAATGAAGACGAGCTTATCGATGAATTAAAAATTTCAAAAGAAGAGTATTTTGAACTTTTAAATCAAGTTAAGTCCGTTTCTATTTTGAGTTTGGATGAAGCGGGTAGTTTTAATAGCAGCGACCGAAAAAATCTTTTGAATTTACTGGATAGCTGCAAGGTGCCTAATCCAATTACAGAGTTAAATCTCAAGGGTGTGAAAGAGATCGTTACGAAAGCAATCGAGAGTTTACCGGAAAAGCAACGGCTTGTTCTCAGTTTATACTATTACGAAGACTTAAATTTAAAAGAAATTGGAGAAGTCTTGGATGTAACTGAGAGCCGCGTATCACAGCTTCATACGCAGGCTATTATGTGGCTAAGAAGAAAATTGAAGGTCCACTTTGAACATGATAGAGAGATTGAGTGATTGAAAAAGAATTAACTGAATTTCTTGCCTTTATTTCGACCGAAAAAGGTCTTTCTCCGCACACCATCGAAGCCTATCAGCGCGACTTAGAGCAGTTTGTTGAGACCTGCCAAATTAATAAATGGTCGTTAGATGAAATTAAATTACCGCAGGTTAGACAGCATCTCGCCAGTCTGAGAAAAAAAGAACTGAGTGCCCGATCACTCGCGAGAAAAAGTTCCGCTTTGAAACAGTTTTTTAAGTTTCTTCTGAGAGAAAAGAAAATCAAAAGCGATCCCACCGAACTACTTTTGGTTCAAGTAAAGCAAAAACGTCTTCCGAAACATCTTACAGTAGAAGAAATGTTTCGCGTGATCTCAATGGCTGCTGGAGAAACAGATTTAGAAATTCGGGATCGCGCACTCTTAGAGCTTTGGTACGCTACCGGCACTCGGATATCTGAAATGAGTCAGCTTCAAATTTCAGATATAGATTTTGAGGAGAAGACGGTAAGGGTTTTGGGGAAGGGAAATCGTCAGAGATTGCTACCCGTGGGGGACGTCGCCATGTCCTGGTGTCGGAAATACCGTGATATCAGACACGAATGGGTTCGGCAGGCAAACCTTAAACAGATGGAACCATTTTTTCTCTCCCCTTATGGAAGTCAACTGTCGAGACAGAGTATTTGGAAAATTTTAAAAAAATACACGAAAAAAGCTGGAATTAAGCGAAGTGTTTGGCCGCATATGATTCGACATTCATTCGCAACCCATATTTTGAGAAATGGGGCTGATTTAAGAGCGGTCCAAGAACTTCTTGGGCACCGATCAATCAGCACGACGGAAGTTTACACTCATTTAGATATCGAGAATTTGAAGCTAATGCAGTCTAAATATCATCCTCGAAGCTGAGGATAAATTACCAAGGAATAAACCATGAGACATCTTTTAGTACTTGGAGTTATTGGCCTTGCAGTGAGCGGTTGTTTATTGAAACCCTATGAAAAGCCACCAGCTAAACAAGAAACCCCCTTCACTGGTGCAGTCTCTTTGGTTGATTTGTCGACACTATCAAACAAGGGAGAGCTAATCGGAGAAGCTCAGATCTCTGCCCAATTTAATAAACAGGGCCAGACTCCATCCCCCAGCTTATCAGTTAGACGTTTTCCGATTGAAATTGATAAGAATAATCGCGCCATTCAATGCCAATTAGTTAACCGTAGTGTGGAAGCAGAACCAGCTCAACCTATCTCCGTCGGACGATTGGTAATGGGGACACCTACCTCCAACCAAAAGATAGAAATTCCAGAGGTGAACACTGGCGTTTACAAAAAGGATCTGCTGCCCCATTTTGCGCCCGGAATTTATTTCTTGAGTGCCTTGGGTAAGGAGAGTTCGCAATCTTTCAGTGTGGATTTCTCAATGCCGGAGGAAGTGAGGGCAGTGAGAGTTAATAACCATGGGCTGGAAGAAGGTCCAGCGGTCATCCAAAAGAGTACAGATTGTCTTTTGGAAATTGATCCGGTTACTGCACCAAACGACATGAACATTATTGAAATGGTTCTCATTACTCAAAACGGTAATGAACAGAGAGCCCTGGTCTGTGGAGCGCTAGAATCCAGTCTTGAAATCATCAATAGTAAAACCCAAATGGTGATTCCTTCAGCTCAAATGAGTGGATTATTTGCAAGCGCGGAAGCTGTATTACAGGTTTTTCGTGTTAATTCCATTGGGGGAGTGATTTCTGGTGGGCCGAGCCTGCGTATCGAAGGATTAAGAGCTTGGTCCTGGCCAAGTTTAGTTGCGGAGTAATTCGACAGTTCCTGGAATCCCAACGACGGTCGCGTTCGGAGGAACATCCTTAAGCACAACCGAGTTTGCTCCTACTCGGGATCCTTTTCCAATGACGATGTTTCCTAAAATTTTAGCACCCGCACCTACGATGACCTCATCTTCCAGAGTTGGATGTCGTTTCTCTTTTTTAGTGCTTACTCCTCCGAGTGTAACTCCTTGATATAGAATCACTGAATTACCCACCACAGCTGTTTCGCCTATTACTATTCCCATCCCATGATCGATGATTACATTCCGACCGATTTGGGCTCCCGGGTGAATCTCGATGCCAGTTAAAAAACGCCCGACCTCACTGATCATTCTCGGAACCAAGGGAAAACCCACATGGTAGAGCACGTGTGCTATCCGATGAAAAAAAAGAGCCTTGATGCCCGGGTAGAGCAGAAGAATTTCCAGCCTGTTTTTAGCTGCAGGATCGTATTTTAAATAAGCCGCAAGAAGATCAAACAAACGCTAACCCTTATTTTTCTTTTCAAAGGAATTGGTCACTTTTATCGATGCTTTTTTCTCAATGGTCGCTAGCCAATTTTGAAATAAATCTCGCTGAAAAGTAACTGCCTCGGTCTTTCCTGAGTCGTTGTTTTGAGGTTTTTCCTTTGAAGGTGGTACCGCTGTAACTGAAACAAGTTTTAAATAATAATATTTGTCCTGATAAAAATAGAGCCGTTTTGCGACAGGAGCCGATGGAGTGAGGTCGTAGACCGCATCAATCATTGATTCAACATTTCCAATCTCGGGAAGCGTTTCTTTATCGAGACTAAACTTTCCAGTCTTTTTTAGTTGAATGCCGTACTTCTGCAAATCAGCATCCAGAGGTTTACCCTGAGCTAACATGTCTTCCCATTTTTTTCTTGTCGTATCAATAAACTCATTCTTGAGCTTCTCCCGAGCTATTTGCTCGGCTAGTTGATTTTTTACGGTTTCCAACGGTCGTACTTTCGCCGGTGCCTGACTTTTTAACTGCACTAGATAGAAACCCCCTGGAGCTTCAATTACTCCCGAGATTTCATTGGGTTGAAGTTTGCTCAGATTGGCCAGCACAGATTTATCAATTGAAAGTTCTGGTACCCAACCTCGATCTCCGCCTTTCTTTGCAAATTCATCATCGGACTGAGTTTTTGCAACGGTTTCGAAGTTCTCAGGGGTAAGAGATTTTTTAATAGTCTGGATTTTGTCCTCTGCTTTTTTGCGCGCCTCAGGAGTAGCTTCAAAAGGCAATCCGACACGAATTTGTTTGAATTGGTATTTGCCGGGGTCGGTGAATTCCACTTTTCTCGTTTCGTACTGGGTTTTTAAGAGGTTCTCATTTTGGAGAATGGCCTTAACGGCTTCAGAGGTTGGCGTCTGTTTGGGAGCTAACTGATCAAAATTAATGGCCGCGAATTGTAATTCTATTTGTGTCTTCTTAAGGAGCTGCGCAGATTCGGTATCCGCAGGAAGAGACTTGATGCGCGAGGTCATGTAAGTTTGTAATCGCCCGGCGGCCATCTGGTCTCGCTGTCTTCGTTCCATCACCCCTCTATTGGGGAGCCTCGAGTAAGTCGCCGCGTCAAATTTTCCATCCTTTTGAAAGTAAGGATTGCTGCGAATCTGGTCGGCTAGTTCCCGATCAGAAATAAAAAAACCCATCTTTTCAGCTTGTTGGCATAAAAGCTTAAACTGGATCATTCGCTCAAGTGTTTGTTGAGGAAGCTGAGCGCCAAATAATCTTTCATCGAACTTATCGCCTAAGATCATTCGGTATTGGTTTAATGTGAATTCTAACTCCCCATAAAAGTCCCTTTGAGAAATTACATCCCCATTTACCCAGGCGACGGGTTGATTCGGATTAGCATCTTCTTTTGAAAATTTGGAGACCCCAAAGAAGGCCATCACAATAGCCACAGCCAAAACAATGAGAGCAGAAACCCAGTGTTCTTTCTTTTTTCGGAGGATGTCTAGCATAGGAACCTTTCGAATAAATGCGAACTTCCACTGACAGAACGCAATGAATGTGTTTAAAATAAGGCGATTTATTATAAAATTCAAGGCATTGGTAACATCAAATAAAAAACTAGTGGTTTTTGGTTTAAGCACAGTCACTGTGTGCTTTCTCGCGCTTTACATTCACCAGCATCGCAGTGGAAGAACTGGTCGCGTGGATAATGCATTAACGTGGGTCACTGGAAATCTTCAGGAAAATACCGGATTCTTCACGCAGGGGATTCGCAAGATTACTAACACTTATGTATTTCTGGTGAATGCTGCGAAGAGGAATGAAATTCTTGAAACTGAAATCGCAGAGGCAAAACAGAAGTTGGTTCAACTGCAGGAAGTAGAAGCTGCGAATCGGCGATTGAGTTCCCTTTTAGACTTCAAAGCCGGGCTTCCAACCAAGACTCTTCCTGCGCGAGTAGTGGCCTATGATGTTTCTCCTGATTTTCTTGGAATCAGAATCAACCGAGGAAGTAGCGATGGAATTAGACTCGGCATGGGAGTCATTCACCCAGGAGGGGTAGTTGGCACCATTCACCGAGTGAGTGATCATTTCTCAGATGTTTTAACCTTGGCGGATCCCGCTAGCAGCATTGATGCTGTCATTCAACGAAGTCGCGCCCGCGGTATTATCTCCGGCGAAACAAATTCTCTGAATTGCAAACTTAAATACATGGATAAACTAGAGGATGTAACCCAGGACGATCCCGTTGTGTCCACGAACTTTGGAGATGTTTTTCCGAGCGGGCTTTTAATTGGTCATGTGTCGGAAGTGTCTTCAACATCGAATGGGATATTACAAGACATTACCGTTAAAACAGCGGTTGATCTGTACCGTTTAGAAGAGGTGTTAGTTGTTGTATCTTCAAACCAGTCAGCAAAAAACAATCCGTAGTGTAAATCCCCTCATTATGGTGGGGTTATTTGTTGGGTTGTTACTGATTCGCACTACTGCTTTTTGGATTTCTCCCAGTCTCTTTTCGAATTGGGACTTGCTGTTGCCGTTTATGCTGTACTTTGGTCAAAGGCGGCCCCTTTTTGAGGGGTTACTTCTTTGGTTCATCTTATCGCATTTGTATTCTCTTAACAGTGTTGCTCCCATGGGGGTATTCGTTGTTTACTATTTGATTCTCTTTGTGATCGCTCGTTTGATCAGTGAAGCTTTCTTTGCTACTGAAGGAATCCAAATTTTAGGTCTCATCTCTGTTCTGGCTGTTTCGTCACGGTTTATTCTGCCGCTAGTTGCAAAGGGTTTTAATTCAGGCTGGCCCATCTGGTCTTGGCGTAACCTCCATCTAGGAATGATTTTCACAAACATTGTTTTGGGATGGATTTGTTATCGTGGGCTGAGCTTTGTCGACAAGATTACCTTCAAGGATGCGCGACAAATTCTTGATTTAGGTGAGGGACTGGCGTGATAGGGCGAGAGGATGAAGTAAAAGAGTACCGAACGCGGATCTGGATCTTTCAGGTTCCAATTGTTTTGGGATTTTTGATTTTGGCCGGCCGGTTATTTTACCTACAAATTTTAAAAGGGGATGAGCTTCGGAGCTTCTCAGAAGCCAATCGTCTTAAGAAAGAAAAAGTATTAGCGGCTCGAGGTAGAATTTATGATCGGAATGGGAAGGTCATTATCGACAATCGAGCAGCTTTTGATGCGGTGTTAGTCTCTCAGTATTATTCGTTTGAGGAGCGAGATAACCGGCGCCTAGCTTCGGCTCTGAAAATGAATGCCGATGAATTTGACAAAAAATTATCTAAAATCAACCGAGGGCCATCTTATGCCCCCGGTCTTCTCAAAGCCGATATTAGCAAAGAATTAATTGCAGCCATCGAAACGGCACCCCTTGGATTTCCTGGGGTAGACATCGAAAGCAACGTCCAGCGGAAGTACCATTACGGAGACGTGAGCGCGCAATTATTCGGATACGTGAGTGAAGTCGGTAAAAAAGACATCAAGAGCGACACAAGACTTCAGCAGGGCGATTATATCGGGAACAGGGCTTGAGCGGTTTTTTGACTCCGAACTAAGAGGGGTCGATGGCGTGGGGTATGTAGAAGTAGATGCCAGGGGACGTCGAAGAAGAAGCGAGAATAGCGACAAAATATTAGGATATTTCTCTCGAACTGAACCGAGTCCGGGGGACAGTCTTTATCTAACCATCGATATTGATCTCTCTCAAACGGCTAACCAATCGATGAAAAGCCATGAGTTTAATGGGACCGTGATCGCTCTCGATCCGCGAACCGGAGAAATCTTGGCTATGGTTAACCAGCCATCTTATGATCCAGGCAAAATCTCAGGACGAGAAGTAGATCCTGTCATTTGGTCTCGACTTCAGAATAATCATGACCGGCCTATGCGTAATCGGGCCATTCAGGACATCTACATGCCAGGTTCCACTTTTAAAACGATTGTCGGAATTGCAGCGCTCGGAGAGGGCATAGCCAAGAAAAATAAAGGAATGGAATGTCACGGGTTCATAAAAAATGGGACCCATAAGTTGAATTGTTGGAAAACACATGGTTGGACGGACTTCATAAAAGCAATCCGAGAATCATGTAATGTGTATTTTTCTCAGTTGGGGGCAGAGCTCGGAATAGATACGATCGCTCGTTATGCCCGATTATTTGGATTTGGAAGTCCTACGGGAGTGCTTCCCAGTGGCGAACAAAAGGGAGTTATTCCCGACTCTGAATGGAAACAGAAAACATTAAAACAAGAATGGATGCCTGGAGAAACACTGAGTGCAGCGATTGGACAAGGTTATGTAACCATTACTCCCATTCAACTCGTCAATGCTTATGCCACCATTGCAACCGAGGGAGTTCGATACAAACCATTTCTTATTCGTCGGATTGAGAAGCCAAATGGGGAAGTAGTAAAAGAGTTTAAGCCTGAAAAACAATCGGAGATAAAATTAGATCCCGATGTGTGGAAAACGGTTAAAGAAGGTCTTTTCCAAGTGGTTAATCAGCCCGGAGGAACTGCCTCGGTGAGTGGCAGAAGCAAAAAAACGATTATTTCAGGGAAAACGGGGACGGCTCAAGTCAGAGGTTTTAGCGATATTTCAAAAATAAAAAATTGCATGGCTTTACCGGTGCAACAGCGGCATCACGGTTGGTTTGTTGGGTATGCCCCCAGAGAAAACCCTGAAATTGCCGTTGTGGCTCTTGCGGAGAACTCCTGTCATGGCTCGTCAGCCGCTCCGATCGTAAGAGATGTGATAGAAGCTTACTTCGATAAAGTTAATTTAGAGAAGGGAATACCGGTTCAAGAGGAAAGCTCTAAGACAACTACTGGGACAAACAAAAAGGGCTATCAGATGCCTTTTCAGGAAATGGACGAATAATGCTTAAGACCGATTCTCCAGAAGTGATACGAAGCTTTAACTTGGGGCTTGCTGTCAGCACGTTTTTCATTGTGTTAACAGGGCTCCTGACTCTTTTTAGTGCGAGTCGCGGTCCTGGACTACAGTCCCTCACTAAACTGCAAGCCATTTATTTTATAGCCGGCTGTGTCCTTGCGGCGGCTATCATTTTTATTGATTCTGATTTTTTAAAGAAACTGGCGTATCCGATTTATGGGATCTGCTTGGGACTTTTGGGTTTAGTTCTGGTTGTGGGACATGTTGGAAATGGCAGTCAGCGTTGGATAAATTTGGGCTTCTTTCGATTGCAACCTTCGGAATTTGCAAAAATTGCGATTATTTTAGCTTTGGCCCGGTACTTTTCTGATGAAAAAAAAGGCGGTCCGTATTCACTGAAACGACTAGTCCTTCCGGCTCTTTTGATTATTCCGTATTTTATCCTGATTAAAAAACAACCAGACATGGGAACAGCTGGGATTGTGTTTCTCACTGCGGCTTCGATGATTCTTTTTGTAGGCGTCGAATGGAAGTCTATTTTTTTAGTGGTCATGGTCGCCATGATCAGTATCCCGCTGGCTTATAAGTATGTGCTTCATGATTATCAACGGAATCGGGTTAAGACTTTCTTGAATCCCATGTCGGACCCTAAAGCCACTGGCTATAATGCCCTCCAGTGTCGAATTGCCGTTGGATCAGGCAAGGTTTTTGGTAAAGGGTACATGGAGGGGACCCAAGCACAACTTAACTTCATTCCCGAACAACACACCGATTTCATTTTTTCGGTTTTTGCTGAAGAAAGAGGGTTCGTCGGAGCATTACTTCTTTTGGGAATGTATGCGAGCTATTTATTATTTTCTGTCCGGTCGATACTTCGTGCGAGAGATAAGTTTGAGGTGTTGGTAGCAGTGGGATTAACAGCCGTTATGTTTTGGCACGTCTTCATTAACATTGGGATGGTGATTGGGGTGCTTCCAATTGTGGGAGTGACCTTACCCTTTTTTAGTTATGGGGGTTCCTCCATGATGATGTTTATGATTTGTACGGCGCTGCTACTTAATATTAGTCGAAAGCGCTACATCTTTTAACATTACATGTTCCGACGGTAACGACCACCGATTTCATAAAGGGCCTGAGAGATCTGGCCAAGAGAACAGACGCGTGAAGCTTCCATTAGTGCTTCAAAAATATTCCGGCCTTCCGAAGCAGCCAATTTCACCTTTCTGAGTGCCTCGGCGGATTTGTCTTTGTATCGCTCCTGAAATGCTCTCACCCGTTTTATCTGATCCTGCTTTTCTTCATAAGAGGCTCGAGTCAGTTCCGAAGGAAAACTTTCTTCGAAGGGAGTAGAGTCAGCATTCAAGTAGGTGTTGACCCCCACAATGGGTAAAGTTCCATCGTGTTTTTGGGTTTCATAAACTAAAGATTCCTCTTGGATTTTTGAGCGTTGATAATGAGATTCCATCGCTCCTAATACTCCCCCGCGAGCGGAGATTCGATCAAACTCTGCAAGAACTGCTTCTTCAACTAAATCAGTCAGTTCTTCAATAAAGAAGCTTCCTTGAAGGGGATTCTCATTCTTAGCCCATCCCAATTCTTTTGAAATAATTAACTGGATTGCCATTGCTCTCCGAACACTTTCAGGGGTGGGCGTTGTTAAAGCTTCATCGTAGGCATTGGTGTGTAGCGAATTACAATTATCAAAGAAAGCAATTAAGGCTTGGAGTGTCGTTCTAATATCATTGAAACTAATTTCCTGAGCATGGAGCGAACGACCCGATGTTTGAATATGATATTTTAGTTTCTGGCTTCTTTCATTGGCTCCATAGCGATCTCTCATAGCGATGGCCCAAATTCTTCGAGCGACGCGACCAATCACTGTGTACTCTGGATCTAGCCCGTTACTAAAGAAGAAACTGAAGTTTGGGGCGAAGTCATCAATGTTCATTCCCCTGGCTAAATAATACTCAACGTAAGTGAAGCCATTTGCCAGAGTGAAGGCTAATTGTGTGATGGGATTAGCGCCAGCCTCAGCAATGTGATATCCGCTAATGCTTACCGAATAATAATTCTTAATATGATGTTCAATAAAATAACTTTGGATATCGCCCATCATTCGGAGTGCAAATTCAGTCGAAAAAATGCAAGTATTCTGAGCTTGATCTTCTTTTAAAATATCAGCTTGAACTGTCCCTCGGACTTGTCTCAGAGTGTTGCTGCGAATTTCCGCAAGCTCCTCAGCGGTCGGCGTTCGGCTCTTCTCAGATTGGAATTTCTCAATTTGTTGATCAATCGCCGTATTGAAATAAAAAGCAAGAAGCATGGGGGCCGGCCCATTAATTGTCATTGAAACGCTAGTGGAGGGGTCGCATAAATCAAAACCAGCATACAATTCTTTTGCATCCTCGAGTGTACAGACACTTACGCCACTTTCACCAATTTTACCGAAGATGTCTGGACGCTCATTGGGATCTTCTCCGTAGAGCGTTACGCTATCAAAGGCGGTTGATAGCCTCTTTGCTTTTTCACCATCACAAAGCAAGTGAAAGCGCTTATTGGTTCGGGAAGGGGGGCCTTCGCCCGCGAACTGACGCTTGGGATCTTCCTCGCTTCTTTTAAAAGGGAACACACCGGCAGTGAACGGAAAGTATCCAGGAAGATTCTCCATTAATAAAAAACGAGTTAAATCAGCTTCTGAAGTGAAGTTCGGTAGAGCAAGTTTTCTGATGGCTTGTTGGCTTAAGCTTGTGTGGGTTAGCGGGACCGAAACCGTTTTGTGCCTGACCTGAAATTGAAAGGAATCAGAGCGGTACTGCTCTGATAAAGATTTAAAAGTTGTCAAAGCGTCCATCGCCGCTGGAGGAATCTCCTTCTGAATGGATTCTAAGGTTGTTTCCAAGTCCTTACGTGTGCCTGGGCTAAAAGAGGTTTCTGCTGAAAGAAGGGATTTTATGGATTCTGCTTGTTTAATTGTTTCGACGGTTGATTTCACCTGGTCTTTATAAGTTCGGACCGTCTTAGTGATATCAGACAAGTAATTACTTCGCTCCTTGGGCACGATGGAAAATTGGTGCGGGGGAGGAACAATAAAATCAGATTCGAGGGGGACTCGTTTGGTCTCCAGCTTTCGGATCCGATTTAGATGTTGAAAAACCTGATTGACGCCTGAGTCATTAAACCGAGAAGCTATGGTGCCAAACACTGGATAACGTGGAAACGGGACAGCTTCAAATTCGCGGTGGTTGCGGCGGAATTGCTTTCGCACTTCCGTGATAGCATCCAGAGCCCCCCCTTTTTCAAACTTGTTTAGGATGACGAGATCTGCAAAATCCAGCATTCCAATTTTTTCAAGTTGGGTGGGGGCCCCAAACTCACTCGTCATCATATAAATGTTGATATCGACCAAATCGGAAATCGAAGTATCCGCTTGTCCAATGCCACCTGTTTCGACAAAGATCCAATCAAAACCCGCTGCTTTAAGAATTTGGACGGACTGTCGAGTCGCGCGACTAATGGAGACATGGGCTTCCCGAGTGGCTAAAGAACGCATGAAGCATCGGGGATTCTGAAGACTATTCATTCTCAATCGGTCCCCTAAGAGCGCTCCGCCTGTTTTTCTTCGAGTTGGATCAATCGCCAAAATCGCAACTCGAGCTTTGGCATCGTTCTCTAAAATCCGTAAAACAAGCTCATCTGTGAGACTAGATTTTCCAGCTCCACCTGTTCCAGTCATTCCGATAACTTGAGTAGAGGAGGGGGATTTTTGAATTTCCGATAAAAGCCGAAGAAAAACTTTCTTTTCCGCTTCCAAACCCTGTTCTTGAAAAGATTCCTCGCCCAACTCAGCGCATGTCAAAAGCTCGGAAAGAGCCTGGGTATCAGAAGCAAAATCAGGTAATCGACTCCAGTGCTTGTTTTTCAAGGGATGGTCTTTTACCTGAGCCAGCATGTGCTCAATGATTCCATTGAGTCCCAATTGTCGACCATCCTCGGGAGAATAGATCTTGGTAATTCCATAGTTTTCCAATTCACGTGCTTCTTGTGGAGTGATGGTTCCGCCACCACCGCCAAAAATATGAATATGTTCTGCTTTATTTTGCTTCAACAAATCTTTGATATATTTAAAAAACTCAACGTGGCCACCCTGGTAACTACTAATGGCGACTGCTTGGGCATCTTCTTGAATCGCTGCTTTGACAATATCGTCAGCCGAGCGGTTATGTCCCAAATGGATGACTTCTGCTCCGTGCGAAAGCAACACTCGGCGCATGATATTGATAGCAGCATCATGGCCATCGAATAGGGAAGCAGCTGTAATAAAACGAGGCTGAAGGGCACTTTTAGGAAAAGTATCCTGATTTGGGTTTCTTGGTTTCATCATTTAAGAAACACTTTATAATCCGGTATTTGAAGAACATCAATCATCGCGAGGGGTCACGGAATATAAATTATGCGACACTCAGAGGGAAAGCCTGAACCGCAGTTAATCACCACCGGGGAGGCGCTGGAAACCGCCGTAGCGGTTCTAGCAAAAGAGCCGGTAATTGGGGTAGATACCGAGTTTATTCGAGAGACTAGTTTTTATCCGAGGATTGCACTCATTCAGTTAGCGAGCCGGGATCAGACTTTTTTGGTAGATCCAACCGTTCTACAAAAAAAGGACTTAGGCCCTTTATTAGATCTTTTGATTGAGCCAACAGTCCTAAAAGTTTTTCATGCAAGTCACGCGGATCAAGAATGTTTGTTTTGGAGCTACGGGATTGTAGCCAAACCGGTTTTAGATACTTCAATCGCAGCTGCTCTTTGCGGCATGGGTGATAGCATCGGATTACAAAAACTTCTCCGAGAGGTCTTAGGAGTTTATGTTTCCAAAGGACGGGCTCGAGCGAAATGGCTGGCTCGGCCGCTGTCTCCGGAATTGCTTCATTATGCCGAACAAGATGTAGCGCATTTGGTTTCTCTCTGTTCAAGAATGAAGGAGATTTTGGAGAGACATCAACGCTGGGATTGGGCCCTTGAAGAGAGTGAAGCTGAACCCACCCATTTTGATGTTTCACCCCAGGAAATGGCATCAAAAATGGCCAGGGGGGCCCATTTGGAAAAAGAACAGGCCGTTCTTACTGAATTAGTGAGTTGGCGTGAAAACCGCGCCAAAGAGGCAAACTTGCCCAGAGGATGGATAGCAGATAACGAGGTTCTGATAGCCCTGGCTCGAAGCCAACCGAAAAGCCTAGAGGAGCTAAAAACTTTTCGGGGTATTCACTCGAAGGAAGTTGAACGAAGTGGCTCCGTAATTCTGGAGGCCATCACGAAAGGGAAGAAGGCCGAAGTTGAAAAAACTCCCGAACCTAAGAAAGAAATACCGCGAATTGATTCGCACGCTGTGAACCTGATTGAAACTTACTTAGCCTTTCTAGCAACTCGTGATGAAATCATGCCCCGGTATCTCATGAACAATCACCAAACGACTCAGATTTTGTATCACCTTGATAAACCAAAAGAGCAGTGGGTCGAAATGGGAATCCTATCTGCGCAGGCAGCTAAGCTGATTGGCGATGACCTAAAAGCACTTTTCTCGGGAAAAAGAGCGCTTCGCATTGAAAACAAGCGACTTTCAGTCGTTGACTTAGATTAGGCGCGTCACAAAGTCGCTGCCACCCGGCGATAAGTTTTTCCTCTGTTTCTGTCGAATATAAGTAAGTGAATAAACTATTTCTCTTATTTTTTGTTGTCGGCTCGTTAGTGGGACATGGAATGGATTGGGAATTACCTGATGCAGAGGCGGTGGGGGAACCCCAGGAGTTTTCTGTCAACGAACCCCAAGAAGTGGTTGTTCCAGAGAATTCCAAGGCAGAGGAGGCCAACCCAAGCGACGCTGAACAGGAAACAACTCAACCGGACGCCCAGGAACTGAGTCGTAAACTCATTGAAAGTGTAGGCAATCCCGCCCGAATCAATAATTACGAAAAGGGACTATACGTCGAGGAAAACTTGCTTGAAGTCGATGGTGAAAAGAAGCCGCTTAATGAGAAAGAAAAGAAAATAAATGAAATCGATCTTTGGTTGAGTAATGACTCTAATTTTGATGGCTTGGGGATTTCCGATCCGCTCGCTGACAATGAAACTGTTTTAAACGAATCTCCTCTCGATGAAGAAATCGTCCCTATCGAAGGCGATGCCCCTTCGTTTGACGAAATCCCTCTTTGAAAAGGCATACCACGGGAGCATGGTCGGACGGTTGAGCCCCTTTTCTTTCATTCCTATCGACATAAATATCTTCAACGAATGAAGCGGCTTTCGAGGTCCCTAAAATAAAGTCGATTCGCAAACCATGGTTTTTAGGAAAAGAAACGTTTCGATAATCCCACCAAGTGAAAGCTTCCCCTTCGGGATGGATCACACGATAAAGGTCCTTCAAACCCAAATCGGTAATTGACGCTAGAGCCTTCTTCTCGGGCTCAGAAAAAAGAATTTGATCTCGCCAGGATTTAGGATCATAGACATCCTCATCTGCAGGGGCGACATTAAAATCGCCACAAACTAGAACTTGTGAATCTAAATCCACTTCCTTTTTTAAAAAAGTACGTAGATGTTCGAACCACTTAAGTTTGTAATGATACTTCTCTGAACCGACTTCCTGACCATTGGGAACATAAATGCAGATAACGGTTACCCCCTCAATGGTAGCTCCAATCAATCTGGCATCGGTAGAGAACGAATGATCGTGAAAACCTTTCCAAATTTTACTCGGTTTAGCTTTTGAAAGGATGGCCACCCCATTGTAGGTTTTTTGACCGAAAACAACAGATTCAAATCCCTTTTGCCGAAGTTCCTCAAAGGGAAATTTATCTTCAGTGCACTTGAGCTCTTGCAAACAGACCACATCAGGATCTTCTCGTTTTAAGAGCTTATTCAATCGCTCGAGGCGTACCTTGATCGAATTTACATTCCAGGTAACAACTTTCATTCTGAATTCCCGGTTGTGATAAAATGAGTAACCATGGAGATGGTTTTAGCCTACGTGACAGCCAAAGACAAAGCAGAAGCCAAGAAATTGGCATTGGGTTTATTGGAGAATCGGTTGGTGAGCTGTGTCAATTTAATAGAAGGAATGACTTCTTTCTATTGGTGGGAAGGCAAGATTCAACAAAGTGAAGAGGCCATTTTGGTGCTCAAAACTCGAGCTGATAAGACCCAACAAATTAACGAGTGGATTAAAAAAACTCATAGTTATGAAACTCCATGCGTACTTTTTGTTCCGGTTGTGGGCGGCAACCCTAACTACGTAGACTGGTTAAATTCAGAACTAGATTTTCAAAAATAAGTGAGGACTTATGAGTAAATCAAATGGAAGCTTTACGCGGGCTCTTTGCATGGGGAAAATTGCGGAAGACGTTATTTTCCCATACCCGAAAATGAAAAATGAAGAAAAGGAAACACTGAAAACTGTTTTTTCTTCATTTGCCTCGTGGCTTAAGGATAAAGATTTAGATTTCCGCAAGTGGGACAAACAAGGGGAAATGCCCAAAGAGTTTCTCCAAGAAATGAAAGAGTTTGGTCTTTTTAGTTTTATTGTTCCTGAGGAATTCGGAGGAATGGGACTATCAGTAACCGGTTATTCGAGAGTTTTGCAGGAGTTAAGTTGTTACGAGGCCTCGGTGGCGATCACTGCAGGAGCCCATAGCTCGATTGGGATGAAAGGTCTGATTTTATTTGGGACGGAAGACCAGAAAAAGAAATACCTCCCGAAATTAGCAACGGGTGAAATGGTTGCTTGTTTTTGTCTGACCGAACCCAGCGCAGGGTCGGATGCAGCGGGGATTAAATGCAAAGCAGTTAAGGACGGAGATGCCTGGGTACTCAACGGAGAAAAGATTTGGATCACCAATGGTGGTCTAGCTGATTTTTTCACGGTTTTTGCCAGAACAGATACAGCAGAAGGGCAAATTACCGCTTTTATAGTTACTCGTGACATGGCCGGAGTTTCCACGGGGCCTCACGAAGACAAAATGGGTTTGAGAGCAAGCTCAACGGTGACTGTCAGCTTCGAAAATGTTCGCGTACCGAATGACCATATCTTAGGAGAAGTAGGAAAAGGCTTTAAAGTGGCAATGAAAATCCTGAATAGTGGTCGTAGCGGATTAGGGGGAGGTTGTATCGGAGGAATGAAGCGCGCGATCGCGCTGAGTGCCCATCAAGCAAAAAGCCGACAGCAATTTGGAAAGTCAATTTCTGAATTTGGGCTGGTTAAACAAAAAATCGGACACATGGTGGTGGATTGTTATGCGACTGAATCCGTGGTCAATTTGGTGGCCGGTTTAGTTGATCAAGGATATGAAGATTACGCGGTTGAGGCGGCGATAAGCAAAGTGTTCGGAACTGAATGCCTTTGGAGAACTCTCGATGAAGCTCTTCAAATAGCGGGCGGAGGGGGCTATATGTGCGAACTCCCCTATGAACGAATGCTTAGAGATGCAAGAATCAATCGCATTTACGAGGGAACTAACGATATCTTAAGGCTCTTTATCGCTTTGACAGCGATGCACGATGTAGGACAACAGTTAAAGGAGCTTGCTGGAAGCCTAGGAAAGGTATTTCAAGACCCGATTAAAGGGTTTGGGATCTTCTCAGATTATGCCAAGAAACAAGTGTCGCTAACCACCGGGCTTGGGAAAGCTACTTTCACAAAAGCTCACCCTAGTCTCAAAGAAGAAACAGAGATCTTTGAAGAGTGTGCCCAGGGACTAGCTAGTTTTGCAGATCGATTACTTCGAAAACACGGCAAAAAAATTGTGGATCTCCAGTTTCCTACGCGGCGATTGGCAGATGCTATGATCGATCTTTTTGCGCTGGCCTGCGTGATTTCGAGAGTAACATCGAGCATAGAAGAAAAAGGCGCCGATAAAGCAGCTAAAGAAAAAGAGATCCTACATGTGTTTGCGGGACAGGTACGGAGACGGGTCAAAAGTAATTTTGAAAAAATCGACGAGAACGATGATGAGCAAATTATTTCCCTGGCCGATCACGCCTTAGATAACGAACGGTTTATTTGGGACAATCTCTAAAGAGCAGACCGAATGGTGAGTATTTCCTGAGTGTACATTTTTCGGTACCAAAAATAATTACTCAACACAAAACCAGTGTAGTCTCGAGTTTCTCGATAGGGAATTAAATCTAAGAACAGCAACGGATCAGAAACGGGATATCGCTTAAGCCAACGAGCTACGACTTCATCGCCTGCATTGTAAGCTGCAATTGCTAGAGGAAGCCGACCACTAAACCGGGACAGGTCGGCTTGGATATGTCTCGCTCCCAATTCAATGCTCGTTTGTGGGTTGAACAGATCTGTCTGGTCTCTTCCGGTCATTCGCTTTGCTGTGGTCGGGTTGATTTGCATGAGTCCCTGGGCATCCGCCCAGGATACTGCTTTTGGATTGAAACGACTCTCCTTGCGAGCAATAGCCATCAAAAGATAAGCATCCACTCCTTCGTTATTGCGAACAAATAATTCAAAGAATGGTTTGGGATACAATTGTTCCATTGTTACTTTGTTGGCTAAGTGAGGTTGCGCTAATAAAACTGCTGGAATTTGAATAATTGCGGTAGGGGGATCCGCTAAGGAGGCCAAATGAAGTCTCACTTCGCCTTCTAGATGCTGATACTTTTTAAAACTCCATTCGGAGATAATAGCAGCCGAAAAGTCGAAGCCAAATTGTTTCAGGATCTCAGCCTCTTTGATAAAGGCATTCACTTTGCGGTTTCGCGTGCTTCGCACCTTTCTAATAGGGTTTGTATTTTGCCATCCATTTAATGGCTCCGTTCCCACATCTTGAGATGCAATTAATGAGTGAAAGGAAAGAGGCTGTTTGGCCAAGAGACGAGTCAGTGTTAACTCTGCCGAACCTTTATCTCCTGATAACTTTTGAGCCTGTGCGAGCCAGTACAGAGATCTTCCAGAGAATGCATCCATCGGTTTTACTTTTCGCAAAACAGAAATCGCCCCTCCATATTCTTTAGCCCAAACCAAGAAAAGTCCGGCTCGGGTGTAATAATGTTCCTGATCGACAGGCTCGCGACGAGCACACCTAGCTCCTGCTTGATACAATTCGGAAATTAAGATCTGATGATTTTGTGAAGGCAAGAAGTCTTCAAGCCTGGCTGCAAGAGCCACTGCAAATCGGTTGGGGCATTTAGTTTCTTTGAGCGCCAACCCAGCAAATGACAGAAGTTCTTGTTCCGAGCTTCCTGAAAGCCCCTTGAGAAGGGGGTCAATATCAGCGTTTCGAAGTTCTTTAATATTGGTAATCTTCCCATTCACTAATTGGGGGCGCAGGGGAACGACCTCTCTTTTTGGGGGGGCAGAGGGGATGGCGGTTTTTTCACTGACCAAACTCAGAAGCTTCCGTCTTTGAAAAAAACCAGCACAGAAAGGGTTGGCCTTATCGCCACTCAAACAGTTTTTAACGTGAGTTTTCAGCTCTGGCTCGGTTAGTTTTCCCCGCAGCATTCGATCGAAAGTCTGTGCCTGATGGAAAAGGGGGCTTCCGTCCCCCGCAATTGAGTCAGGCGGCCGATCGCTGAAAAACTCTGCTTCATTAGGAACGGGAGAGGTGGGCGTGGGCAAAGATGAGCAATGAGCCAAAAACAAAAAAAGAAAGATCCCTAAAGAAAATTGATGGAAAAGATTCATTGTTGCTTGAACCTCAATTATAGGGTTTAGGAGTGGGCTGTAAACCCCTAAAATTACATAAAAATAACGCTTAATGTTCCCGTTGCCATGACGAGCCCGGTTCGGTAGGTTTAGAGACCTAATTTCATGCACGATTTTGATTACGACATTCTGTTAGTGGGCGGGGGCTTGGTTAATGGATTGCTAGCCTGGCAGTTAAAGCGAGTTAAACCATGGCTTAGGTTTTTGATTCTTGAGCGAGGCACGACCTTGGGGGGAAGGCATACGTGGTCTTTTCATGAGAAAGATCTCTCTTCAGACGCTCTGAATTGGGTCAGGCCACTGGTATCGGCCTCCTGGCCTTTTTATCAAGTAGTTTTTCCTGAATACGAGCGGAAATTAGAAAATCGTTACTATAGTATTCGCTCAAGAAAATTTCATGAGGTGCTTCTGGGGGAGCTCGCTGACCAGGTGAGATTTAATTCAGAGGTGGTTACGGTTTCCGAGAACCAGGTTGTTTTAAAAGACGGACAAATTCTATCTGCTAAGTGGGTTGTGGACGGTCGTGGCATTCCAGATCTAGATGGATCAGCCTGCGGATTTCAGAAGTTTTGTGGTTTGGAAGTGGAAGTTAACCATCCCCACGGTTTGATTGCTCCTGTTTTGATGGACGCTACCGTTCCACAAAAAGAAGGCTATCGGTTCATGTATTGTCTTCCTTGGAGTGAAAACCGACTTCTGATTGAGGACACTCGGTATAGTGAAAGTCCAGAGATCAATCCGGAAGAATTCCGAAAAGAGATTTTACAGTATTGTGCGAAAAAAAACTGGCAGGTTAGAGAAGTCTTTTATGAGGAGACAGGATGTCTTCCTTTACCGCTAAATAAACATTTTTGTTCTAGGGGGCGCTCTCCCGAGGAACTAAGAGAAACCTCTTTGACTGTGGGAATGAGAGCTGGATTATTTCATCCCACCACGGGATACAGTTTTCCCATGGCGATTCGGACGGTAGAACTCCTGCTGAAAGTACATGATGAAGCGTTTTGGAATCAAGAGTTAGAAGGGTTTTGTCAAAACGTGCATAAAGAACAACGATTTTTTATTCTTCTTAATCGGGTGATGTTTTTTGGTAATCGCCCAGAAGAAAGATTCCGTTTTCTCCAGCACTTTTATCGACTGCCAAACAACTTGATTGATAATTTTTATGCCCATCGCGTGAGTCTTTTAGATAAGGCTCGATTTTTTCTTAGAACTCCGCCCGTTCCTATTAGAGCTGCGCTCTCTGCCTTGAGAAAAGAGGTGGCTTATGAAGCCTGAAGAAAAAAGCTGGTTACCCTCTGCTCAAGTTTTGGAGCAATGGCTCGAGTTATCGGAAAAAAGGGGGATCGAGGACCTGATAGGAAAGAGTCTCTTGGCCCCTTTGGTTGAATTCCTCAGCCGGCCCAGTAAACACTTTCGAGGACAATTAGTTAGATGTGGATTTGAGCTTGTTAATCCGAATGGCCGACACGAACAATATGTGGAAGGCGCCATGCAAGTTTTGGAAGCGATTCATGCGGCATCTTTAGTGGTGGACGACATTCAGGACAATAGTGAATTGAGAAGAGGACAGCCCGCTTTGCATAGAACGCACGGTCTGGCAGTTGCATTAAACAGCGCCAATTGGCTTTACTTTTGGCCGTTCGAAACGATTGAACAATGGGATTTGTCGCCGCAGATCAAGCTAGAGTTGACCCGGGCTTGTCACCGAGCACTTATCAGGGCTCATGCGGGTCAGGCCCTTGATTTGGGAACGCCGATTTCTGATTTGCCTCAAGAAAGAATCAAGTCCGTGTGCCTTGCCTCACTCGAGTTGAAAACGGGGGCTTTAACTGCTCTTGCATTAGAGTTAGGAGCGATATTAGCCGAGGGCACTCCAGGGCAAATAACCGAGCTCTCCCGCATGGGTTGTGATTTTGGAACGGCTCTTCAGATGTTTGATGATCTCGGCAATATCAACCACAAAGCCTATCCTGATCCAAAACGTTTTGAAGACTTAAAAGGCAAACGCCCCTCTTGGGTTTGGGCATCCGCTGCAGAACTTCTTAGTGTTGATGAATATGAGCGGTTTAAGAAAGTAGTGAACACCCTACCCGAAGAAGAAGAAATCAACTGCTATTTTGAGAGTGCGGAATGGGTTAGAGAAGCAAAAGATAATGCAAAAAGTTTTTTAGATAACGCGCTAGACAGGCTCACGCTACCCAGTTGGAATGAAGCTGCAGTAAACAAATTATTGTCGATCGGGGAAACCCTAAAGAGGTCCTATGAATAAAAAAACACACGCCATTGTGATCGTAAGCGGTTTTGGGGGACTTGCCTGTGCGATTCGCCTCCAATCAGCCGGAGTCCAAGTAACTCTTTTAGAAAAACGTGATAAACCGGGCGGTCGAGCCTACGTTTACCAGGACCAAGGTTTCACATTTGATGCGGGCCCAACGGTGATAACCGCCCCTCCGTGTTTAGAAGAACTGTTTGAAATCTCCTCTCGAAACATCAGGGACTATATTGAACTGTTACCAGTTTCACCGCTCTACAAGCTTTTTTGGGAAGATGGGGTTGTTTTTGATTACACCAATGATCATGAGAAAACGCTTGAACAGATCCAGAAGCTCAATCCGGAAGACACAAAAAATTACGTGGAGTTTCTAAAATATACGGAAGAAGTATTTGAAGAGGGGTACACAAAATTAGCTCATGTTCCCTTTTTGGATTGGTGGAGTATGATTCGAGTGTCGCCACAACTGATGCGCCTCGAGGCTTATCGAAGTGTTTATGGAGTGGTTTCCAAATACATTAAAGATCCGCATCTTCGTCAGGCTTTTAGTTTTCATTCACTTCTTGTGGGTGGCAATCCCTTTAGCACTTCTAGTATCTACACCCTAATTCACTTTCTCGAGCGAAAATGGGGCGTTTATTTCCCAAAAGGCGGGACCGGTGCTTTGGTTCAGGCTTTGGTTAAGCTTTTTACCGATTTAGGCGGTACTATCCAGTGTGATGCCGAGGTTCACGAAATAATCACTGAGAACAATCGAGTTAAGGGAGTGATTACCAAAAAAGGGGAAACTCTTTTGAGTGATTTGGTGGTTAGTAATGCAGATGTGTTCCACACCTACCATCATCTACTCAAGCGAGAATCGAAACTGGATTCTTCCCGAAGGAAGCTCGAGCGAAGCCGCTTTAGCATGTCACTTTTTGTGATTTATTTTGGAACCAATAAGCAGTTTCCCCAGTTTGATCATCACAACATCGTTTTTGGTCCCCGCTACAAAGAGCATTTAGCAGATATTTTTAAGCGAGGGCATTTGGCAGAGGATTTCTCACTTTACGTTCACCGACCCACTTTGACTGATCCGAGCCTTGCACCGGAGGGCTGTGATGCCTTTTATGCGCTCTCTCCCGTGCCTCACTTAGAGAAGTCTGACGTGGATTGGAACACGGAAGGCCCTCGGTATGCAAAATCCATTATCGACTATCTGGAAAAAAGGTATTTGCCAGGGTTGTCTGAATCCATAGTTACCCAAAGGATCTTCACGCCTCTCGATTTTGAAAGTGAACTCAATGCTCGATGGGGGTCGGCATTTTCACTCGAACCAGTCCTTCATCAGAGTGCTTTTTTTAGGACTCATAATCGAGATGATCACTTTTCTAATCTCTATTTTGTAGGGGCTGGAACCCATCCGGGGGCTGGCATTCCCGGTGTGGTGGGTTCTGCAAAAGCCACTGCAGGATTGATTTTGGAAGATCTTCAAAAAAAAAATGAAATAACGGTGGAAGATCGCAATCTCCCCCTGGCAAAGCAATGTCACAGCATCATCAAGAAAGGTTCCAAGAGCTTCTCTTTGGCGAGTCGGCTTTTTGATGACAAAACCCGAGATGCGGCTTGTTTTCTCTACGGGTGGTGTCGGTACGTGGATGACGCCATCGATGAAGTGGAAGATCCGAAAAAACAAAAAGAAATTTTGGAAGAATTAAAAAAAGAAACGGAAAATGCCTTTCAGGGGCAACCTTCAGATAATCTGGTTTTCCAAGCACTGGCCAAAGTTGCAAACGAGTACAAAATTCCTAGCTACTATGCCGTCGAACTTCTTGAAGGCATGCGCATGGATGTTGAAAATGAACGGTACGAGAATTTGAAAGCTCTGGGCGTTTATTGTTACCGAGTGGCAGGGTGCGTGGGGCTGATGATGAGCCATATTATGGGCGTATCTGAGGAAACAGCCTTGAGGCACGCTTCCGATTTAGGCATCGCCATGCAGCTGACCAATATTTCAAGAGATGTGATGACGGATGCTCGGATGGGACGTGTTTATTTGCCTCTAGACTGGTTGAAGGAACTGGGGATGGAAGAGAGGGATGTCCTCAACCCCGCTTTCCGGACCAGTATTGCATATCTAGTACGAAGACTCTTGAGAGAAGCAGAAGTTCGTTACGAATCTGGCATCCAGGGGCTTAAGTATCTTCCCTGGAGATCGGCCTTGGCAGTGGCTATGGCCATCTGTGTCTACCGCAAGATTGGTCACAAGGTAGAGGCGCGGCGAGAAAAAGCGTGGGATTCCCGCACTGTAGTCACCAAGGGTGAGAAGTTACTTAGCGTCTTTAAGGCCTTTGGGTATGTCGTGCGAACTGTGGGATATCGACTTTTAAAGCCATGGAAAAAAGTAGATAATTTACAACTCTGGAGACATCAGTGGAACACAGCCGAACTTTCCTAGAAGATACAGTTCATTACGCGAGCCGGATGAAGCTTTTCAATCGTGAGGATTGGAGAGTTTATTTCGCCTGGGTGGGACTCATGCTGGGGCTTTTGGGGTCAGTGACAGGCTTTCTTGTGTTTGGGTTCATTAATGGCGTCCAATATCCCGCTTACGTATGGAATGTACCGATTGGAATCTTCATTTTTGTGGGGGCCATTGCTTTCGATACGATTGGCCACCGAACTGCTTACAAGCAAGCCTTGAAAAATGGCGAAGATCTGGTTCATCATATTACGATTTTCGCAGGGATCACGAGCGTCTTTACTTTGTGTTTAGCTTATTCCCACCGGGAGTTTCTGAGAATTCCAGCTCTGGTGCTGACGGTGCTTTCTGTTTTCTACAGTGTCATCGATGAGGCAATGCATTGGTTTCGATACACGACTGGGAATTCGGATCGAATAGAAATGTGGAGCCATTTTTTCATTTTTGTGGGGCATCTCATTATGGTCATGAGTTGGTGGCATTGGTTCGAGCAAGGCTACCCGGGCGTTCTAGAAACCCTTCAATTACTCAAATGAAAAAACTGACTTTTGGCCTCCTCGCGTTGGTTGTAACAATCATTGTCGCAATTGTTTCTATTCCCTTTTTCATCGATGTAGATAGGTTTCGGCCTGAGTTAGTTGATTTGGTTAATTCCAAAATCAACGGTCATTTTGAATTGGGGAAGCTCAAGCTTTCACTCTGGGGGGAACTGGCTGTCGAAGCAGATGAAGCTTCTCTCTCCGACTTAAATAAAAATAAAATTCTATCGGTTGGGAAATGTAAGCTGAGAGTGCCGTTTCGAAGTCTGGCTGTTTTAAAACCTGAAATTCGAGTCGTGATGAATCGACCGGCCGTTCACATTAAGAAGGATGCCCAGGAACTCTGGAATGTGATGGGCCTCATCAAAAATGAAAAACCGGGCTCCGGGGAGACTTCGAAATCATCCACAGAAAAATCTTCAGCTGGCGGTTCTTTGCCCGCTTGGGTTAACGGTGCAGCTATCTCTGTTCTAATAGACGAAGCTTCTCTTGAATTAGAAGATGTGAAGGCTCAAGCCCATTATGAATTAGACCATCTTAATTTAGAGACTGGCCCCCTTACGATGGATTCCCTTCCTGTGTTCAAGTTGACTGGAAGCTTAGATACTACAGCGGGCGGGCATGAGGGGCCCAGTGGCGTCTTTGAACTGACAGGGAAAGAAAAGGCTTCAGCGCTCGTCTTGTTAGCCAATTTTGATAAGGTTTATTTACCTCTCGGAGCTTTTCAGAAAAAGGCCGGAACTCCAGCGAGGTTTCACGCGATAATAAAAAAAGTTGATAGTAAATACTGGACGGAGGGTTCAGTAGAACCGATCCGATTGAGTAGCGATTATTTAAAGCAAGATCTCGAAGTGTCGGGCGAATGGAATGCCTCCAGCGATGCGATTGAAAAGGCGGTTCTAAAACTCAAAGCAAAAGCTTTCGATTGTGAGATTGCGACAAAATTAAAATCGTTTGAGAGCCCAAAGATCTCGGTGGGTATTTCGTCGAATGAAATGGATCTCGACGAACTCTTCGACTGGGACAAGATGAAAAAAGCTTCTTTGGAAGCGCTAAAAAAGTCGGAAGAGACTCCCGTGGCATCATCAAAACAAATAAAGAGCCCGAGTTCCAGTCTGGCTCCAAGAAATGCCGTTGGAGAAATTGCTTTAACAGCCAAGTTTATAAAACTCTACAAAGTACGGCTCGAGCCTGTTCGAGGATCGTTCATCCTAAAGGATCAAAAGTTGTCGGGCGGTTTTGATGAAGCTAGGGTTTTGTCGGGTCAAATGAAAGCAAAGGCGCAGGTTGATCTCTCAAGTGCTGTTCCCAAATACGCTTTTCAAACGCAGGTTGAAGGCCTCAGTCTCAGTGAGGCCGTTGCTTCACAGATGGAGCTTTTGAAGCACTCAATGACGGGATCGCTCAGTGGAGAAATGACGGGAAAAGGGGAGGGAGCGAACGCTCGGCTTGCTAAAAAGAATTTAAATGCCAGCGGAAAAATTCAAGTCATAGGAGCTACGCTCACCACGATCGATATTAATAAGATGGTCTCGGACGGCATTAACGGGGTTATTTCAAAAGTGGCTGAGAGAGTGCCTACGTTACGGGGAAAAGAACTCAAAACGGGAAATGTTGCTTCTGAGTTTAAAAGAGTCACTTCTAACTTCACCATTCAAAATGGGGAATTCGTCGCCCCCGATTTTTTTGCGGAAGCCATTCCACAACGAGGCGTGGATATTAAGGGAAATACAAAAGTAGGACTTTTGGATTATGCACTCAAAGCAGACTGGGAAGTTTTTGATACGTACAATCTCTTTCATGTTGATCCGATCCTCATTGAACGGGGAAAAGCATTCAGAGTTCCTATCTCCGTGGGAGGAACCTTGTTGAGTCCTAAGTATGACTACGGGCAGATCCCAGAAACTCTCGTTCAAATCGCTCTGAAAAACGTGGGGTTAACCGCGCAAGATAAAGTTAAGGATGAGATAAAGAAACAGGCCGAAGGACAAATCAAAAATATTCTTAAAGGGATTTTTAAGTAGATTTTGGTTGGGGCGCCAGGATTCGAACCTGGGAATGCTGGAATCAAAATCCGGTGACTTACCGCTTTCGTGGGGCTGACTGGAAGAGAAGCCCGGGGAGAAAACATCCCGGCGGTCACACCCCCCAAAATAACAATCACTACCCAGCCGCAAAAGATTACCCCTGAGGCTATTCAGGGCGACCCAGTCATTCTTTCTGGCGAGAATTTTGATAATGGCATGCAGGTAGTTGCTGGTCTCAGGGGACAAAACTCAGGTATCACCGTTTGTGAACTAGGAAAAGATCCCCTCTGTGAATTAGCTGCGGACAAGAAACAGATAACGTTGAAGGCGTTACCACCCCTGCCGCCACCTATGAGCTTACCTGCGGATCTAGAGGTGAGAATCGTGGCTAATAGTAAAGTGTCGAACACTTTTGCCTCGTTTAGATATCGCCGTATCAT
>Ga0214923_10001405_pt1 | contig 34289 bp, 35 predicted proteins | sample LL1510_MetaG_FD_177993 | JGI IMG/M metagenome (GOLD analysis project Ga0214923, IMG submission 177993) | Freshwater microbial communities from Lake Lanier, Atlanta, Georgia, United States - LL-1510 | ecosystem: Environmental > Aquatic > Freshwater > Lake | place: USA: Georgia | collected...
CCAGCATAAAAAGATCTTTTAATCTCTTCGAGTTCTTGAATAATTTCCATAGCTCGAATTTTAGGAGCCCCACTTACCGTGCCAGCAGGAAAGCCAGCCATCAGAGCATCAACAGCATCGCAACCCTGTTTTAACTTACCCTCTACAGTTGAAGAAATATGCATCACATGAGAATAGTATTCGATCTGCATTTTTTTCACCACTTCAACCGAGCCATTTTCGGCAACCGAGCCAACATCGTGCCTGCCTAAATCGATAAGCATTAGGTGCTCTGCTACTTCTTTAGCATCAGCAAGCAACTCTTGACTTATTTTGAGATCTTCTTCTTCGTTAACACCTCTTTTTCTGGTGCCTGCAAGGGGCCTAATGGTAATTTTGCCATCATTAACCGCCACCATAATTTCGGGGCTAGAGCCAGTAAGTACAAAATCTGGAAAATGTAAATAAAATAAAAAAGGAGAAGGATTGGTTTCTTTTAAAGACTGATAAAACTCAATTTCTTTAAGGTGCTTAGGAAAATCAGCGGTAATGCGTTGCGAAGGCAAAACCTGAAAGGCATCACCTGCCACAATATATTGTTTAGCAATATCAACTAGTTTACAATATTTTTGTTTGGTTAAATAGTGCTCAAATTCTGGTTTTTTATGATAATCAAGAGCAACTTGTTGCAAAAACAATGTATCTAGTAGGATATTTTCAACCAATTTAATTTTTTCTGATAGATCTTGATATGATTGATTGCTATCTTGGTATCTTGGTGCACAAATTATGGTCTTTTTAAGCTGATTATCAAAAACAATAACAATTTGCGGCCTAATAAAAATACCATCTGGTATGTTGATAAGATCTTGCTGTTGATGAAAAAATTTAATATCATGAATAGTGTTAGCAAAATCGTAGCTAAAATAACCATAAACCCCAGCCGAGATTGAAGGCAAGCTTTGTTTATCGTATTTAACAGAAACAGAAGACCAATTTATTTTTGCTTTTTCTACAAAATTACGAAAATTTTCGACAGCATTTTGATTTTTTTCTGGTAAAAAAGTTTTCAGATCGGTGCTTAAAAAAGATTGATTATCTTGCACTTTCCAGATTCTATCTGGCATCAAGCCAATTACCGAAAATCTACCTTTTTCAGTGTTAGTATCGTTTGATTCGAGTAAAAAATCGTAGCCACTACTTACTTGCAAAACTTTTTGATAAACTACCAAAGGAGCAATAGAATTAACTAAAGAACGATACAAAACGGTTGCTTTTTTTGTTTCGATTTGCAAATTAAATTGATCTTCGTCGATATTAAAATCTGAGTTATTAACATCTTCAGACTTAGTAGTTATATTTAGAAACATAAAAAATTAAGACGAAATGGTATTATTCTATTGCTAAAATATTTTTGTTGGTTGTAATTGGATATTTGTTTTTAAGCAAATAGTTTTGGTAAACAGAGAATAAATCATATCTAAGCAAGTTAAAAGTATCTTTTTTAGCCTCACTAATAGTTTCTATATTTTGTGAATTTTGCTTTCTTTCTTTTGGCATTGCTAAAAAATAAACATTATTATCAAACATTACTGGCTTACTTATGGTATTTAAAGGCAAAGTAAACAATTGGGTAAGAATTTTAACCACCGAAGCCACCCCTTGTTGCTCGTTTTGCAATAAACTATTGAGATCGGCTCTAGTAATGCTATTATTTTTTTGTATTTTGATTTTATATTTGGCAACCAAATTAGCAAATAAACTAGGATTTTCAGAAATTTGTTTAGCTAAATTATCAACAAAATTAGGCAATTCTTTAGCTTGTTTTGCCAAGATTAGATCTTGCTTTACCAAATTTTTTGCATCAGCTAAAGATAATTGCTCTGGTTTATTTACCTCAGTTACAAAAACAAAATAAAATTTTTCTTGGTTATCATCAAAAGGAATTGGCTTGCTAATTTGTTGGGTATTATTGGCAAAAACTTTCTCAATAAAGTTTGGTAAAAACTCGGTTTCTTTGTGAGATTTTTGATTGCTAGCAATTTTTTGCTCAACGTCAATAATTTTTAATGAAAACTGTTTGGCAAAGTCGGTAAAAGATTTGCTTACCAAGGTAAAATCATTAATTTCTTTTAATAATTTAGCGAAAGATTTATTTTGCTTTTCAATTAATAATTTTTCTTTAATTTGCTTGGCAACCTCAGTAAATTCAAGGGTTTTTGGAGCATTTATTTTATTTAGCAACACAATATGAAAGCCTGCCTTGCTTTCAATAACAGAGCTTAGTTGATTTGGCTGTAAAGTAAAAATAACCTTTTCAAGCTCTGGTAAAATTTGACCCTTCGCCACACCAGAAATAATAACTTCTTCTGGCTTTTTAGCAGAAACAGTTTTGGCTAAGTCTAAAAAATTTTTAGCAACATCTTGTGAGGCTTTTTTATTGAACTCTGCAATAAAACTATTTGCCTTTTCTTGAGTATCAAACATCAAGTGATAAACATCACGATTTTCAGGAACTTGATAACTTTCTTGATTTTGCTGATAATAATCAACAACTTCTTGCTCTGAAACTTCAATAGCACCCAATGCTGATTTTTTATCGAGCACAGCATATTGCACTTTGCGTAGCTCTGGAGTTTGGTAAGACTTAGGATTTTTTTGATATAGCTCGTTAATTTCGGCATCAGAAACATCGGTGCCAATAGGTACATTTTCGCTTTTTACTTCAAGCAAATCGTAAACCACAGTATTTTGATTAAACAAATATAAATCAAGAGCCAAGCTTTGATTGACAGGATTTGCCATAATAATGCTATTTTGAATCATTTGCCCACCAACTTGGCTAGCAATATTTTTTACATAACCTTGCTCGCTTAACTGTTGATTTTTTAAGAAATTTTGAAACAACTGTTTATCAAATTTACCCTCTTTATCGTGAAACATTTTTTGCTTGACAATTTCTTGATAAATAAGGTTTTCATCGGCTGTAATGTTAAGATCTTTGGCAAATTGCTCAATCACACCACTAGTAATAATTGAATTAACTACTTGTTGTTGCAAATAGCTAGGCTCCAACATTTGCTCAATTTGAGCTTGCTGTTGCGGGTTTTCTTGCAATAAAGCCAATAAATTATTGCGATAATTGTTAATATCTTGCTGAACTTTTTTGTAAGGAATTTTTTTATTACCAATTTTAATTGCCCAAACATCAGAAGATTGAGACAAAAAACTAGCAACACCAAAAACCACAAAGCTTAAAATCACAAGCCCAACAATTATTTTTAAAGCTATACCCGAAGCAATTTGACGAATTTTTTTCATTTTAATAAAACGATAATTAAAAATTTTACCCAAATTTTAAAGATAAATAATTGTTATTGCAAGCAACTTTTTAAAAAAGCTACTTGTATTTTGTTTTTCTTATTGTAAAATTTCTATCAAATTAAAAAATATCTTGCACCCGTAGCTCAACTGGATAGAGTATCTGACTACGGATCAGAAGGTTAGGGGTTCAAATCCTCTCGGGTGCGCCACCGTGATATCATCAATGGTTTATCTTCCACATTGGCCAATTCCAGCCACTTTAGGCAATAAAAAAATCAATTACGAAACAGTTTTTGCCAGAATGCTTCCTGTATTACAAAAGCTTGGCAACCCTCACCAAAAACTACCGCCAGTTATTCATATTGCAGGCACCAACGGCAAAGGCTCAATTTCGGCTTTATTAGCTAAAATTTTTGCAGTTGCAGGCTACAAAGCCAGTATTTATACATCTCCTCATCTACTGCACTGCAATGAGCGAATTGTGCTAAACGGCCAAATAATTAGCAACTCTCGTTTATATGAAGTTTTAGAAGAAACCAGATTAGCCAGCCAAGATCATCAATTTACTTTTATGGAAAGCTTTACAATTGCCAGTTTTTTGGCTTTTTCGCAAAGCAATTCTGATATTTTAATTGTAGAATGCGGAATGGGCGGCAGAATAGATGCCACCAATATTATTGAAAATAAGCTCGCTACCATTATTTCGGCCATTTCACTTGATCATCAAGAATATTTAGGCAACACCTTAACCGAAATCGCTCTACAAAAAGCCTGCATTGCTAGAAAAAACACTCCGCTAATTGTTGCCAAGCAAGATGATTTTGCCATCAATTTTGCCATAAACCAAGTTGCCACAAAATTGCAAAGTATCACTTATTTTTACCAGCAAGATTTTGGCCTAGATATTAACACCGATGGCAGTTTTGATTTTTATTGGCAAGATGAAAATTTATTGCCAAATTTACCGCAACCAAATCTACTTGGCAAGCACCAATATTTTAATTTTACTGCCGCCTTGGCTTGTATTATGGCAATTAGCCGAGATTTTTATTTTACTTATCAGCATTTAGCCCAAGCGATAGCCACGGTTTTTTGGCCAGCAAGGCTACAAAAAATAAATAATCATTGGCTAAAATTACTGCCCCAAAATAGCCAACTATTTTTTGACGGAGCACATAATGTAGCAGGAGCCTTAGCCCTTGCCGATTGGCTTGCTTGCCAAAATAGTTTTAACAACACTCAAAAATTTGTGATTTGTGGTTTTAGCAAAAATAAATGTCGACCCGATTTTTTACTAGCTCTACAAAAATTTAATTTACTTGCAGTAACCGTTGGTAAAGAACCCTACCCCGAATCAAGTAAAACAATTGCCGAAATTGGCAAAAAACACAATCTTGCCATAACAGATGCCAACAATTTATTTGATGCCCTAAACCTAATTAGCCAACAAAATCAACCTTGCCTAGTGGTAATTTGCGGATCTCTGCACTTTGCCTTAGAGCTTTTATAAACCACCTAAAAACTCTTGCAATTTAGCCAAATCTGGCGGTAGCTGGCAAGTAAAATGCATTTTTTGCCCTAAAATAGGGTGCATAAATTCTAAAACACTAGAATGCAGGGCTTGTCTTTTAAGGTTTTGTAGATAATTTCTAAATTCTGGCAAGCAATTACTTGGCAACATTTTTTGACAAGAATTATAAAGTTGATCGCCAATTAGCGAATGTTTTTCTGATTCAAAATGCACTCTAATTTGATGTGTTCGACCTGTTTCAAGCCTGCATTGCAATAAACTAGCAAAATTATTACCAAAAACCTGCAAAGTTTGATAGTGGCTAATTGCTGTTCTACCTGTTTGTTTGCAAGTAATCATTTTTAATCGGTTATTCGCATTGCGACAAATATTTTTATTGATAATTCCTTGCTCTGGCACCATTTTGCCATAAATAAATGCTAAGTAGGTGCGATTTATCTGCCTTTCTTGCAACATTTTGCTTAATTTTAGATGAGTAAGATCATTCTTTGCTACCAACATCAAACCGCTAGTATCTTTATCGAGCCGATGCACAATTCCGGGCCTTGTTGAGTCGTGGCTAGTAGAAAGTTTTTGCTCTAAAAACAACAAACCATTAACCAAAGTATTTTGCTGATTGCCGTTGCCCGGATGCACTGTTAAATTTGCTGGCTTGTTGATAACCAATAAATGATCGTCTTGATAAATAATTTCAAAAGCAATATCGGCAGGCATTAAATGGCTTGGTTTTTTTTGAGGCAAATTAACTACAATATTTTGAGGTTTATTTTTTAGCAAATAAGATGCATTACTAATAATTACCTCATCGACTTGCACTAAACCGTCTTTTAAAAATTGTTGAATTTTACTTCTGGTAATACTAGAATCTAGGCTTAAAAACTGTAAGGTTAAAAATTTATCTAGCCTTAAACCATAATGGTTTTCTTGGGTTAAAAAATGTTGAGTAGTCATAAAATTGTAATGTTGCGGTAGTTGTTGTTGCTTGCTTTGGTAAAATAAATTTTAGTAATATCGCAAGGTAAAAAAGGTAAGGCAATTTCTGGCCACTCAATTAACATAATATTGTTGTTAATTGGCAAGAAAAAACCAATGTTTTCGAGTTCAAAATGGCTTTTTAAACGGTATAAATCAAAATGAAAAACCTCACCCTTGCTGGTTAAATAAGTATTTAGCAAAGTAAAAGTTGGGCTTAAAACTTCGGTTTTATTAATTTGCAAAGAGTTAATAAAATGTTTCACAAAAAAACTTTTTCCTACTCCCAAATTGCCAAATAAGGCAAAAATTTGGTTATTTTGAGCATTTTTTGCCGTTTCATAGGCAAATTTTTGCATTTGTTGTTTATTTTTGATTGTTATTTCCATAAAAAAGAGTTTAAAACCACTAAAACAGAAGAGCTAGACATCGCCAAAGCAGCCCAAAGTGGCGAAACATAGCCTAAAATCGCAAAAGGCAAAGCAATTAAATTATAACACAACGAAATTGTTAAGTTTTGGAGCATAGTTTTTTTAGTTTTGGCAACCAAGCTAAATAAATCGAGCAACGGCTGTAATTTTACACCTTCAATCACCACATCGGCAGTTTTTTGTGAAACATCAACTGCCGAAGAAAAAGAAACCGAAATATCAGCTAAAGCTAGTGATGGTAAATCGTTTAAGCCGTCGCCCACCATCATTATTTTTTCATTTTTTTGCTGTAAATCTTGTAAAATCTGCACTTTTTGCAACGGATCGCAAGCAAAATAATAATTTTTAATACCGAGAGTTTTTGCCATATTTTCAACATTTTCTTGCCTATCGCCCGAAAGTAGCACAATATTTTTGCCAGAAAGTTTTGCCAACACCTCTTTGGCATCGGTTTTTAAAGTGTCTTGCAACACAAATAATAACTGCTCTTGCTTGTAAGTAAAAAAACAACACAGCTGATTAGCTAAATTTGGCAGTTGAACAGAAAAATTTTCAAAATTTATTTGGCAAAATTTAGCACTACCAAGTTTTATTGGCGAACCTTCATAAAAACCAGCAACTCCTAGGCCTTTTTCTTCAAAAACATCGCTAACCATAAAAGAAGTATTGATGTAAGAAAGATCTTTTGTTAATGCCTTAGTGATAGTGTGTTTGCTGTGTTTTGCTAAATGCGCCGCCAATTGTAAAGAAAGATGCTGAAAAAAATTATGAGCAGAGATCTCAATCAACTGACCATTTTTAAGAGCAAAAACACCTTGTAAAATAGGATTGCCATGGGTAAGAGTGCCAGTTTTATCAAATACAATGGTAGTAATTTTATGGAGTTTTTCAAAAACTTCGGCGGTTTTTACCAAAATAGATTTTTTTAACAAACCAGCAATACCAATAGTTTGAGCAACTGGCACCGCCAAAGCCAAAGCACAAGGGCAAGTAATAATTAGCACTGCGGTGGCATTCATTAAGGCTTGTTGCCAAGTGTGATTTAAAAAAAACTTCCAATATAAAAAAGTAAGCAAAGCAAGCAAATGCACAATGGGAGTGTAAAACTTTGAGAGTTTATCGGCAATGCCCACAAAATAATTTTTACCGCATTGTAAATTAGCCACAAAACTAAGAATTTGCCCCAAAACACTATCTTGAGCGGTTTTTAATACTTTTACTTGAAGCGGAGCCTCTAAATTTACCGCCCCAGCATAAACCAGAGAGCTTGGAGAAACCGCCACATTAACAGTTTCGCCACTTAACAAAAAATTATTCACACTAGAATCGCCAGAAATCACCACTGCATCGGCAGAAATTTTTTCACCACAAGCAACCAGCAAAATATCATCGGGCTTTAATTTATGGCTAGGAAATATTTTTACCTCACCACTTGGCAACAAAACTCTACCAAAACTGGCGGTAAGATGAGCAAAATCAGAAGCAATATTCTGAGCTTTTTTTTTGGCTAAAAAATCGAGATATCTACCAATTAACAAAAAGAAAATCAGCATCACCGCCGAATCAAAATACACATAAGACAAACCTTGCCAAGTGTTTAAATAACTCACAACACAAGCTAAAACAATGGCTAAACTAATTGGTAAATCCATATTTGCTTGCCCTCTTTTTAGCGAATTTATAGCCGAAATTACAAAAATTCTGGCCGAATAAATTGCCACTGGCACGGCAATTAAAGCCGAAAACAAATGAAATAAAAAACGTGTGTAAAACCCCATCTGGCTTACATCAGAAAGCCATAAACCAACAGAAAACAGCATCAAATTACCTGCTCCAAAACCAGCAACCGCAAGTGCTTTAAGCAATTTTTCTTGCTCTAATTTTTGTTGCTGATTAATACTTGCCACATTAAACGGAGCCAAAATATAGCCCAAGTTTTGCACTAGCAAAATTAATTTTTTACCATCTTCTATGCTACCAAGCCAATGAAGAGTAAGAGATTTAGCGGTGACATTTATTTTAGCAAGCAAAATATTTGGTTGTTTTGCTAAAATATTTTCAATTAACCACACACAAGCTAAGCATTTTAAATTACTAATCAGCAGAGTTGCTTGATAATTATTTGCCTTATTTTGGGTAAAAAAATCAGAAAAATCACAAAAACTATCATTTTCTGGTTTTAAATTATAAAAATTATCGGTGTTTTGTTGATTGCGAATTTGGTAATAATCAGCCAAATCGCTGTTGTTAATCAGCTTAAATGCTAGCAAACAACCATTACAACAAAAAAATAAATCTTGCTCTTGGTAAGTATTGTTTAACACCTCTTGCTGGCAATGGCTACAATATTTAGCTGGGTTTTTTGGGTTAAAATTAATCATCAAGCAAGCAGCTTTCTAGCCATTTTGCATATTGCACAGATATATGGCTAATTGGAGTGGCAATAATTTGGGGAGTTTGGTAAGGATGGTGTTTAATGAGATAATTTTCAACACTAGAAAAAAGGCTTGTTTTGGTTTTGATAGTGAGCAAAAACTCATCTTCGATGCAGATTTGCTGGTTATAAACATAGCTACTGCCGATATTTTGTATTTGAGTGCAACCAGCTAATTTACTAGAAAGTAAAGCAAGCGAAATTTCTTGGGCTTTTTGTAAACTATTAAAAGTAGTGCTGATGATAATAAAATTAGTGGTCATGGTGTTTTTTACAAAAAATTGCTGTTTGCTTGATTTTTAACTGCCCCACAGCCAAATCGGTAAAGTTTTGACAAAAAAAGCCTTGATTTTCTAAGGTTTTAGCAATTTGCTGATAATTGTTTCGTTCGAAATCGTCAACAATAAGCAAGCCATTTGGTTTTAAAAAACTTAAACTATGCAAAACACATTGTTTGCGATGTAGCGAATCAACTAAAATAATATCAAATTGCTGTTGGTTGCCAAAATTATTTGCTAAAAATTGATAGTAATTTGGGTTTTGATAAGCATTTTCTAACAAAAAAACTTTTGCTCCATAAACTTTGTTTTGATTAGAAAAATAATTTTCGCTCCACTGCCCAGCATTGATATTAGCAAGTTGTTTGGTGATAATTTTAAACCAAATTTCATTTGTTTCAAGGCTAAAAGTGAGGTAAGAATATTTTTGAAAAAATAAAGTAGAAGAGCCGCAACCAAATTCAAAAACTGTTAAATTTTGCCGTTGCTGGCAATATTTTTGCAAAAAATCAATTGCCAAATAATTAAACCAAGGAATATTGTTGCCGTTTTCATCAACCGCCATGCCAAGTTTATTTGATAAAACCCAACTTTTTTTATTAGCAATAAATCGTTGGTGTAAATGATTCATAGCTAAAAAGTAAGCACAACTGAGCCAGTATTGGTGCGATTTTCAAATAATTGATGAGCTTTTACAATATCTTTAAAATTAAATTCGGTGATTTTTGGCTTAATGACACCCTTTTTTACCATAGCAAAAATTTGTTCGGCAGTAATAGCCAGCTCGGCTCGGTTATTTTTAAAAATTGGCAGACTTGGCCGACATAAATATAGCGAATTATCAATAAGAGAATTTAAATTTATCGGATCAACCACCCCAGAAGATTCGCCATAACTAATGCAAATACCCATTGGCCACAAGCATTCGAGAGATTTTAAGATGGTATCTTTACCTACAGAATCATAAACTATGCCAACTCCATTATAATTGGTAATTTCGCCCAACTTTTCAACAAAATTATTGGTTTTATAATTTATAACATGATTACAACCAATTAAATTAGCAAAATCTATTTTTTGATCGGAGCCAACCGTGCCAACAACTTCAATGCCTAAATGCCTTGCCCATTGACATAAAATATGACCAACTCCACCTGCTACCGCATGAATTAGAATTCTTTTTACCAAAGTAGCATGATAAACCCTGTAAAGCAAAGTATGAGCCATCAAGCCTTTTAACAACACTGCCACCACTTGAGAATCGGTAAGTTCTTTTGGAGGTAAAACTAAGCAATCAGCCACCACTGCGGTTTTTTCGGCATAAGCCCCAATGCCCGAAGTGGCATAAGCGACTCTATCGCCCACTTTAAAATCAACCACCTCGCTACCAACTGCCGAAATAATACCACAGGCTTCGTTACCTAAAACTAAAGGGAGTTTCGGCATTTGATATTGACCTTTTCTTATAGCTGTATCGATGTGATTAACACCGATAGCCATATTTCGCACCACTACCTCATTTTTTTGAGGCTTTGGTTCTTCTTGTTTTTCTATTTTTAAAACATCTGGATTACCAGTTTTAGAAAGCGATATTACTTGCATAAAAAAAATAGATAAAACTTGATTTTTAAGAAAGTTTTGCCACTTCTGCCAAAACTTCATCAACATGGCCACTTACTTTAACTGATCGCCAAATTTTAGCGATTTTCCCCATTTTATCAATTAAAAAAGTAGAACGATCGATGCCAATATATTTTTTACCAAACATTGATTTTTCGGCCAAAACTTGATATTTTTGACAAACTTCGCCAGTTTCATCGGAGAGTAACAAAAATTTGAGCGAATATTTATTAATAAACTTACAGTGGCTATTAAAATTATCTTTAGAAATTCCCAAAATGATACAATCGAGGTTGCTAAATTTATTTAGCTGATTATTAAAATCTTGAGCTTCGATAGTGCAACCAGGAGTATCATCTTTAGGATAAAAATATAAAACCACATTTTTACCTTTTAAATTAGCTAAATTTATAGAACTGCCTTCGCTACTTAATAGCGAAAATTGAGGAGCAGAATCGGATATTTTAAGCATTGTCGGAGGTTTTTTTAGTTAAATTTTCAGAAGGTTTAATTTGCGAAATAACTTCATTAAACATTGCCTGACTACACAAACCCAATAAAACAATATCTCTTGGCTTGATGTTTTTCATATTCCAGTGATTTTTTGCACGTATAGAATCAATCATTTTATCGGTAGTGCCTACTAATTTTTTTATTTGATTATTGCTAATTTCGGGGTAATATTTTAATAAAAAAGCGATACCATCTGGTTTATCTTGCCTTCTGGCAATTGGAGTATATTTACTTTGCTTACCATCTTGAATTTTGCTGGCCGCATTTTGATTTAAAGTAAGAATTGCCGAAGGATTATTTTCGCAACGATGTATTTCGGCCAAAGTAAGTTGCCCCGACATAATTGGGCTTTGCCCCAAGATGCCACTAGCAATATCGCCATCGGCGATGCCCTGCACCTCTAACTCATGCAAATGGCAAAATCTGGCAATTTGTGAAAAGGTAAGAGAAGTGTTATCGATTAACCAAACAGCAGTTGCTTTTCGCATTAACGGCACTTCATTGACTGAATTTAACTTACTCATAATTGATATAAAATTAAAGCTTTAAAAAAACAAATAGATAATTTAAAATTCTACAAATTAAAAAAATAAAAGCAACACATAATGATTATCATTTTATCACCAGCCAAAACTTTAGATTTTTCTAGCTCTAAAACATTAAATATTTCGGCTAGCACTCCTGTTTTTTTAAAAAAGGCTCAAATACTTGCTGATGAGCTCAAAAAATTTACTTGCCAAGACATAGCCGAAATATGCAATATCAGCCCTAAACTTGCAGAGCTAAACCACCAAAGATGGCAAAATTTTAACAAGCAAAATTACCAACAAGCAAAACAAGCCATTTTAGCTTTTCGTGGCGATGTTTATAAACAATTAAATTTATTTAACTACACTAATTCAGAAATAACTTATTTACAAAATAATGTGCTGATTTTATCGGGGCTTTACGGTATTTTAAAGCCTTTTGATGCCATTTTGCCTTATCGCCTTGAAATGTCGAGTAGTTTTGTAAAATATAATTTTTTTACTCAAAACTTATATAAATTTTGGCAAGATGATCTCACCAAATATTGCCAAAATCATCAATTAATTATCAATTTAGCATCACAAGAATATGCCAAAGCACTGCACAAATCAAGCCTTAACATTATAGAGATGGTTTTTTTAGATTATCAGCAAAATAAATTAAAAAATATCGGCATTAATGCCAAAAAAGCTCGAGGCAATATGGTTGATTTAATGATTAGAAACAATATCAAAACTATTGCCGATTTAAAAACCCTAAAACCACTTAACTATCAATTAAGCACAGAACATTCTAGCAATCAACAATTAGTTTTTATTCGATGAAACCAGAAAATATCTATAACATTGCCAACTTTACCGTTTATCAATATTTAGAGCTAAAAAGCACCAACCAAACCGCCAAAAACCTGCTTACCGCTGGTCAGATAAACTCAAAACATATTATTTTAGCAACTTCGCAAACTCAAGGAGTAGGCAAAAACGGTAGAGTTTGGCAATCTTTACCAAACAATTTATGTTGCTCTATTATTATGCAAATTGCCACAGATTTTTGCCAAAATTACACTCAACTTTCGTTGCTTACCGCAGTTGCTTTGGGTAAAACTTTGCAACAAATAAAAAATGATTTAACCATCAATTATAAATGGCCAAACGATATTTTGCTTGATTGCCAAAAAGTGGCAGGAATTTTAATTGATAGCACTCAAACTCGGCAAGGCTACCAAGATTTTATTATTGGCATTGGGCTTAATTTACAAAATCATCCAAATATTATCAATTTAGCCACTACCAGCCTTGCTAAATATGGCATAAATTGCTCTAATAAGCAATTTTTAGAGTGTTTTTTACCAAATTTTGATTGTTTATTGCAAAATTGGCAAGATTATGGCTTTTTAGCTATAAAAAAATCTTGGCTTAACCTTGCTTATAAATTTAATCAAAACATTACCATTAACACTGGGCAAAAAACAACAAGCGGAGTTTTTGTTGATATCAACAACGAGGGTAACCTTGTGCTACAAAATGATAGCGAAAAGCTAGTAATTGCTAGTTGCGATTGGTAAACTTAGGATGCAAAATCCCCAAATTACAAAATAAACTTAGTAAGATCGTTTTTAGTGTTGATTAAATCGCCCAAATGTTGCTCAACATAGTTTTTATCGATAGTAGCAATTGAATTTTCTGGCATATCGCAAGCCTCAAAACTAACATCTTCTAAAATTTTTTCAAGCAAAGTATGAAGCCTTCTTGCCCCGATATTTTCTACCTCGTTATTAAGCTTAAAAGCAATTTTAGCAATTTCGTTTAAACCGCATTGAGCAAAATTAATAGCGAGATTTTCTACCAAAAGCAGGGCTTGATATTGTTTAATTAAGCTTGATTCTGGCTCGGTTAAAATACTCAGTAAATCGCTTTCGGTTAAAGGCTGCATCTGCACTCGAATAGGAAATCTACCTTGCAACTCAGGGAGTAAATCGGAAGGTTTAGCCAAATGAAAAGCTCCAGAAGCAATAAATAAAATATGATCGGTGCTAACCGAGCCATATTTAGTATTCACAGTAGTGCCTTCGACAATTGGCAATAAATCTCTTTGCACCCCTTCTCTAGAAACATCGGCAGATCTGCTAGATTTACCGCAGATTTTATCTAACTCATCTAAAAACACAATACCATCGTTTTCAACCGATTTTATAGCTTTAGCAATTACTGTTTCGTTATCGATAAGCTTGATTGCTTCGTCTTCGATTAGAGCTTTTAAAGCATCTGGCACTAACATTTTAACTTTTTTAGTTTTTTCACCGCCCATTGCTTTACCAAGCATTTCGCCAAGATTTATCATGCCAATTTGCCCACCTGGAATATCGAAACTATTAGCAAAAGTATTGGTCGAAGAATTGTCGGCAATTTCTATTTCAATTTCTTTACTATCGAGAGAGCCATTTTCAATTAGGTGTAAAAATTTTTCTTGGGTTTCTAAAGATGCAGTTTCGCCAACCAAAATTTTGAGTATTTTTTGTTTGGCATTTTTAGTAGCAAGCTCTTGTTGCTCTTTTTTGGCTAAAGCTTTGCCATCTTTAATAGCAACTTCTACTAAATCACGAATTATCGAATCAACATCTCGACCAACATAACCAACCTCGGTAAATTTGGTGGCTTCTACTTTTAAAAAAGGGGCATTGGCAATTCTGGCTAATCTGCGAGCTATTTCGGTTTTACCAACACCTGTGGGGCCAATCATTAAAATATTTTTAGGAGAAATGTCGTTGCATAAAGGCTGAGGAACCTTTTTTCTTCTTAGGCGGTTTCGCAAAGCAATGGCAACAGATTTTTTTGCTTGCTCTTGCCCAACAATAAAACGATTAAGCTCGGCAACTATTTGCTTTGGAGTAAGATTGATATTAGTCATGAAATGTTTTGGTTGATTTTTCTTGATTATAACTAGCGAAATTTAGCCATAAGCCTGCAATAAAAATTGCTAGTGAAGTGAAAATTATAATTAACAAAGTTTTAAGCATATACTTTTAATTAAAAAAATCACCCATTTTTTTAAAAATACTCTCGGCTTTTTGATGATTATTTTTGCTTAACAAACTATCAAATTGCTGTAAGGCCGATTTTTCTTCGGCAGTGAGTTTGGTTGGTGCAACTAAATTGATTTGCACAAACATATCGCCTCTTCTACCGCCACTGTTTAAAACACTCATTCCTTTGGCTTTCAAGCGAAATTGAGTGTTGTTTTGGGTATATTCTGGAATATTTAAGGTGGTTTTGGTGCCATCTATTGTTGGAACTTCAACATTTCCGCCCAAAGTAGCTGTAGTAAAAAGCAACGGCAACTCCAAGTAAAGATCGTTGTCTTTTCTCACAAAGTGCTTGTGTTTTCGCACCGAAATATAAACATATAAATCGCCAGGCTTGCCACCTCTAGTGCCAGCCTCACCTTCGTTGTTTAAGCGAATACGATTGCCATCTTCAACTCCTGCAGGAATTTTTACTGCTAGAGTTTTTTCTTTATTGACTCGACCGCTACCATGACATTTTTTACAAGGATTTTTAATAATAGTGCCAGCTCCTTTGCAAGTATGACAAGTTTTTTCAACAATGAAAAAGCCTTGCTGAGCCCTTATTTTACCAGCTCCGTTACAAGTGCCACAGGTTTGTGGTTTAGAATTTTCTGCCGAACCACTGCCCCCGCAAGCATCGCAACTACTGGCAATGGCAAAAGTAATTTTTTGCTCAACTCCTAAAAAGGCTTCTTCTAATGAAATAGTAAGATTATATCGAACATCAGAACCTCTATTTGATTGTTTAGCAGAAGAGCCATCAGAAAACATATCGCCAAAATTGCTAAAAATATCGTTAAAATCGAAGCCTTCAAAACCTCCTCTACCGCCACTAAAACCGCCAGAAAAGTTGTTATCTTGATGACCGTATTTATCGTATTGGGCTTTTTTATCTGGATCTTTTAAAATTTCGTAAGCTTCGGTAGCTTCTTTAAATTTTTTTTCGGCCTCTTTGTTGCCTGGGTTACGATCGGGATGATATTGCATTGCTAATTTACGATAAGCTTTTTTGATATCATCAAGAGAAGCTGTTTTGCTGATGCCAAGAACTTGATAGCAATCTGGTTTACTCATAGTTTAATATTTTATTGTAATTTATAAAGTTTAGCAAAAATATAAGATTTTATCTTTTAAAATACAATCATTTTTTTGATGAAAATAGTATTAGTTTAACCCTAAAAAATATCCTGCCAAATATAACGATCCGCAAATTAATACAGTGTTGTAATCATCGGCTAAAAAATTATTAATTTCACTAAAATTACCAATAATTTCTGCCGAGATATTTAATTGTTTAGCCTGTATAAAAATTTCTGTTGCCAAGCATTGTTCTTGATGGAAAGGGGCATCGATAATCAACAAAATATCTAAATTATGTTGAATTTGCTTTAAAAAACCCAATAAATCTTTATTTTTTAACATATTGAAAACAACAATTTTTTTACCTTCTTGCTGAGATAAAAAGTCGGCAATAATTTTTGCCCCACCCAAATTATGAGCTCCATCTAGGTAAAGTTGGCAATTTTTTAATTTATTTTTAATATTGCCAGATATAATTTTTTGTAATCTTGCTGGCCATGTGGCATTTTTAACTCCTGCAAAAATTGCAGGCAAATCAATAGAAAACTTATCTTGATTCAAAATAGCCAAATATGCTAATTTCAAATTTTCAAGTTGATGCAAACCAGCTAAGCTCAAATCTTGCTTACAAAGCTCGCTTGGCAAATCATAAGCCGAAGCATCTATAATTTTTGCCTGTTTTGCACTAGCTACTTGCCACAAAACTTCTTTTGCTTGCTGCGATTGATTAGCAATTATCACTGGACAGTTATTTTTAATAATTCCCGCCTTGGCCTTAGCTATTTCTGCCAAAGAATTTCCTAAAAATTCTTGATGATCAAAAGAAATAGTGGTAATAATTGATAACAAAACTTGTTTTAAAACATTAGTAGCATCAAATTCTCCGCCCAGGCCAGTTTCAAGCAACACAACATCGGCCTTGTGCTTGCTAAAAGCCAAAAAAGCTATGGCGGTAGTAAATTCAAAAAAGGTAGGAGTTATTTTTGGCGAAATTTGACAAGCCAAGTGGCATTGGGCAGAAAGCTCGTTAAGTTCTGCATCAGAAATAATATTATTGGCAACTTCAATTCGCTCATTAAACCTAACCAAATGAGGAGAAGTATAGCGATGAACAGTATAATTAGCTTGATTAAAAATTGCTTTTAAAAATGCTAAAACAGAGCCTTTACCGTTGGTGCCAGCAATGTGAATAACATAAGGTAAATCAAGGTGAGGATTATTTAGCCTAGCAAGCAACAGTAAAATTCGCTCTAAACCCAATTCAATTTTATTAGTATCGGTAGAGGCAGAGTAATTGTGAAAAAGCATTTAATTTTGTAAAGGTTTATCGCTTGGTAAATGCAAAGAAAAACTCGGTAAGGTAAAATGCATAAATTCATTAGTTTGTAAATTATGCATTTTATAATAACCAGACATAATACCGCTAGCAGTTTTTAAATGCACTCCGCTACTATATTGAAAAACCTGTTGTGATTTAATTACTGGCTGCTCGCCTACCACTCCTTCGCCATCAACTTCCATTACCCTTCCCTTTTCATCGATAATACGAAAATGCCTGCTAATTAATTGCCAATCATCTTGTGATAAATTTTTGATACTAATATGATAAGCCCAGATATAAATAAAATCTAGGTCATGATTTTTAATATCTAAAAATTCTGGCCAAACATTGATTTCGGCATAATTGTCGGTGTGTGTATAAGGTTTTTCATTATTTTTATAAGAGTCTAAAATAAAACCCTGGGAAATATCGTTAATCATTTTAAAAGATGTTTAATGAGAATATAATACCATTTCTACTCTATAGTGCATTATTTAGGCAAAAATATTTTGCCTAAATAATGCATTTGGTATTGCATCTCAAATTATAGAATTTCTATAACAGAATGATTTTTCAAATCTTGCAAATATGATTTAGAAAAATTGTTTAGTTTTTGCTGAAAAATAAGGTTTTCAAGTTTATTTTTAGTATTTTCATCGAGATTATTTTGATATTTTTTATTGATTACTTTAAAAATATACCAATTATTCTCTATTTGCACTGGTAAAGAATAACTATTAATAGATAAATTTGCAATAACTTTATAAACTTTTTTATTTAAATCTTGCTTAGCAAACCAACCGATCTGACCATTATTCTTAGCAGATTCTGATATTGAAAACTGATTTACTAAAATGTTAAAATCTGCACCCATTAACAATTGTTGATACATATTATGCACAAATTTTTCAGTATTTTTATTATTATTGTTGATAACAATTTCGGCTATTAAAAATTGAGGCTCTAATAAACTAGAATTATTTTGCTCAGCTACTTCGTTAATTTCTAAGTTGCTAATTTGAATTTTGGGCTTAATTTTTTGTTCAATAATTTTGAACCACAATATTTCGGCCTTAATTTGTTTAACATAATCAGAGAAATCTAGATTATTTTTCTGTAAGAAATCTTGCCATTGCATCAAGGTTTTGTGATGCTTAGTGGCAATCTCAACTAAGTGGTTATTTAGCTCATCGGGAGATATTTCTATTTTTAATTTTTGAGCATTTTGTAGAATTATCACCTCTTCTATAAGTTTTTCTAATAATTTTTCTTGCCAAATAGCAATGCTTTGTGTGTTTTTTTGATTAGAAATTTTACTGGTGTTAAGAAAAAACTGCCATCTTTGAGTTATTTCGGGCTGTGTAATATGATTTTGATTAACAATAATTACATTTGGCAAATTAGATTTTGCATAAGACATGTTGCCATTGCAGATGATAAAAAACAATATGGCAAAAATTTTAAACAATATTATCACCTGCTTTTTAAGAACCATTGAAAATAGCCTTACTTAAACTCACTCCTCTAATTAAATCGATAGCTCTACCAAGCTGGTAATCTTTTTGATAAATTTCTAGGTTATTATCTGTTATTTTTTTATCTTGATTTTTAGCGGTTTTGTTAAGATTTTGATTGATTTCAACCTCTAAATGACCTTTCAAGTCGGCCTCGGAATCTTTTGGTAAAACTTGCTTTGATTTTTCAATGGTAGCAGTTTCAAGCTCAATATCTGGCTCAATACCAGAAGCCTGAATAGACCTACCAGAAGGTGTATAGTATAAAGCGGTAGTAAGCTTTATAGCAGAAGAATGATCTGATAAAGTGATAAGACTCTGCACAGAACCTTTGCCAAAAGATTTATTACCCATAATCACCGCTCTTTTATTATCTTGTAAGGCTCCAGCCACAATTTCAGAGGCAGAAGCAGAGCCTTCATTTATCAAAACAGCAATTGGTAAATTTGGAAATAAAGTTTCAGGTTTATCATCGATAAATTCGGTTATTTTGGATTTATCTCGACCCTTAATAGAAACTATTTTAGCACCTTTTGGCAAAAATAAATCAGCAACCTCTGCAGATTGATCAAGCAAGCCACCTGGATTATTTCTAAGATCTAAAACCAAGCCTTTTAAAGCAATATTTTTATCAAGTTTTTTTTGAATATTAGCAAACTCTCTAACAACTCCTTCTGTAGTTTTTTCGGAAAAAGAGTTAATTTTAATATAAGCAACATCTTTGAATAAATTGCTTTTTACAGGGTTAATTTTAATGATTTTTCGCACAATAGTTTTTTCGAGAGGAGAAGTTTCACCTTTACGATAAATAGTTAGCTTAACAGATGTATTTGGCTTGCCTCGAATTTTTTTAACCACCTCATCAATTCGCAAACCCTGAGTAGAAATATCATCAACCCGAATAATGTAATCACCAGATTTAATATCTGCTTTAAAAGCTGGTGTATCATCTATAGCAGAAACAACTTTAGTTACCGACATTTCGCTAGAAATTTCAATACCAATACCACCAAATTCACCTTTGGTATGCACTGTCATTTCTTTGAGATCTTCTTCGTTTAAAAACGAAGAGTGCGGATCGAGAGAAGATAAAACACCAGAGGCAGCAGCCTCAATAAGCTGATTATCGGTTTTTTCTTCAACATATTCGGTTTTTACTTTATTAACAATTTCATTAAGAAAATCTGCAGAGTATTTTTTACTAGTAACTTCTTGTGGCTTTGTTTTAAGTAAAGAATTTTCAGCAATAGAAATAGCCGAAAAGAAACCAACAAAAACAGATAAGGTTACAACAGCAAATATTTTGAGATTTTTCATAAGAGAAGTTTAGTTAATCGATACCGTATTCATCTTTTAAAGCTTTAGTAATATGAGCTGGTGGCTCTTCACCATAGGCAGAATAAAGTATTTTACCATAATTTTCTAAGTGAATAATATCATCGTTTAGAGCCTTTAAAAATAATTGCACTTTTAAAGCCTCAACCAAAACATAATACCAAGCTTTTCTGTTGGCATCTATACCTTTTACTAGATAAATATATTTTGCCAAAGCTCGTTTTTTGGGATCGATTGGCTTTCTTTCAGAATCTGGCTCTTCTTCGACAACATCATCAAGCTTAGCAGAAGTCATGGCTGGCTTTTTTTGGTAGCGATTAGTAAAACTGCCATCACCGCCTTTATCGTGCTTACCAGAAAAACCAGAATCAGCACTAGATTCATCAGAACCAGTTTTTTGTTTTTTGATTCTATCTAAAAAAGAATTATTTTTACCGTTATTATTTTCTGTTGACATAATCTATTTAAGAAATTTGATTTTGAGAAAGATCTTTTAACCACCAGTCGTTTATTGGTTTTTTAGGACCGCAAGGACCTTTTTTAGAAGAAACACAAGGGCTTTTTACATCGATAACTCTATTTGCACAAGAGCAGAAAAGCAGTAACGAAATAGAAATAAAAAGGTATTTTTTCATACAGCAAATAAAAAATTAGTAAAATTTTATCAAAAATCTTATGATATAAAAATAAACTTGCAATAGGTTTTATCAAAATTTTATTAAAATCAAGCAAACAACTCAAAGTAAATTTAAATTATAATATAACTGTTGTAAGCAAAAAATTAAAACAAATTTTAGATGCAATAATCTCATAGATTTAAAATTATTCAAGAAAAATAATTTGCTTTTTACTTTTAATTGGTTAAAATATTTTGACAAAAAATCAAATCGCAAACACCATTTATTATAAAATATATGTCTAATGAAACCGCTTCTTTAAATCAATACAGCGCAGATTCTATCAAGGTTTTAAAAGGTCTTGAAGCTGTGCGAAAAAGGCCAGGTATGTATATTGGCGATACCGACGATGGTAGCGGTTTACATCATATGGTCTACGAAGTTGTTGATAATGCTATCGACGAAGCTCTTGCTGGGCATTGCAACGAGGTTTTTGTTATTTTAAATGCTGATGGCTCGGTTACGGTTCGTGATAACGGCAGAGGTATTCCCGTTGATATTCACAAAGAAGAGGGTGTTTCAGCTGCCGAGGTTATCATGACTCAACTCCATGCTGGTGGTAAGTTCGACCAAAACTCCTATAAAGTTTCAGGCGGTTTGCACGGTGTTGGTGTTTCGGTGGTTAATGCTTTATCCGATTGGCTTGAGCTTAATATTTGGCGAGAAGGCAAAGAATATTTTATGAGGTTTCACAATGGTGAAGCCGTTGCTCCACTTAAAATTATTGCCGAAAATACCAATAAAAAAGGCACTCAGGTAACTTTTTTTCCGTCACACCAAACTTTTAGCAATGTTTTAGAGTTTAATTATGCCACTTTAGAACAAAGACTTCGCGAGTTATCTTTTTTAAACTCAGGAGTAAAAATTATTTTACAAGATTTTCGTGGCTCCGAAACTAAAGAGGCTTTATTATTTTTTCAAGGCGGAGTCGAGGCTTATGTGCATTTTCTCGATAAAAGCAAAAATGCCCTACACCAAACTATAACTATCAATTCTGCCGATAAAACCACTGGCATTAGCCTAGAGCTTTCAATGCAGTGGAACGATAGTTACCACGAAAATGTTTTGTGCTTTACTAACAATATCAGGCAACGAGATGGTGGCACCCACTTAGCTGGCATGAAGGCAGCACTCACTCGAACCATCAATAATTATGCTGCTAACAGTAAATTATTTAAAAAAGATAAAATTATTCTTTCTGGCGAAGACATTCGCGAAGGCTTAACTGCTGTGCTTTCGGTAAAAGTTCCCGATCCTAAATTCTCTTCTCAAACCAAAGATAAACTTGTATCTTCTGAGGTGAGAGCTTTTGTAGAATCTTGTGTCAACGATAAACTTGCTCAAATTTTTGAAGAAAAACCAAACGAAGCCAAAATAATCGTTAGCAAAGCAATCGAAGCAGCTCAAGCAAGAGAGGCAGCTCGAAAAGCCCGAGAACTCACTCGGCGAAAATCAGCCCTGGAAATTTCTAGCCTACCTGGTAAATTAGCCGATTGTCAAGAAAAAGATCCTGCACTAAGTGAAATTTTTATCGTTGAAGGCAATTCGGCAGGTGGCTCGGCAAAATCTGGGCGCAATCGTAAATTTCAAGCAATATTACCAATTCGAGGCAAAATTTTAAATGTTGAAAGAGCTAGGTTTGATAAAATGCTTTCTTCTGCCGAAGTTGGCACCATCATCACTGCTTTAGGCGGAGGTATTGGCAACGACGATTTTGATGCTAGCAAAATTCGTTATCATAAAATTATTATTATGGCCGATGCCGATGTTGACGGCTCTCACATCCGAACACTTCTACTTACCTTCTTCTTTCGGCATATGCCAAAACTTATTGAGTTAGGATACCTATACATAGCTCAGCCACCCCTTTATAAATTAAAAAAAGGCAGTAGCGAAGTTTATTTAAAAAACGAATTAGCTTTACAGCAACATATAATACAAAATGCTTGCAATAATGCAGTATTTAAATCAAGCATTGGCGATAGAGCTGGCCTTGATTTACAAGATTTTATCACCAAACTTTCTAAATTTTGTAAATTGCTAAACGATATCGCAAGAATCATCCCGTTGCAAATATCAGAAAAACTAGCTTTAGCGGGAGTTTTTAACCAAAACATAACCGACCTTGCTACAAACATAGATGGCTTAAACAATATTAAGCAAATTTTTCAAAACATTGGTGGTGAAAATTATCAAATTTCTTTCAATAGCTAGCAACAACTCGTTATTAGTAAACAAGAAAGAGGTGTTATCACCGAATTTTTATTAAAAGATCATCACTTTGAAATGCCAGAAATTATTGGCTTAGCACAACTTTATCAATACATCTGCCCTTCTTTTACAACTAACAATAACAAATTTATCCGAAACGACGAAGAGTTTTCTATAACAAGCCCTCTACAAATGTGGCAAACAATCGAAGAAATAGGCAAAAAAGGGGTGGTTATTCAGCGATTCAAAGGTTTGGGTGAAATGAATGCCGAACAACTATGGGAAACAACCCTCGATCCCGCAAATCGCACTTTGCTACAAGTAAAAATAGAGCAGTTCGATGAGGCCGATGAAACATTTTCTATTTTAATGGGTAATGTTGTTGAGCCTAGGAGAGAATTTATTCAAGAAAATGCCTTAAAAGTTGTTAATCTCGATGTATAAACTATGAAAGATTATTCTATATTTATTTTTAGCTCTTATTTAATTACCTTTTTTATTGTTTTTGCTACTTTGGTAAAATCAGTAATTACCTACTTTGCCTTAGAAAAAAAATACTATCAAAAACTTTATGGTAAAACACCAGAAAAAAATCAAAATAAGCCATAAACAACACAGATTAATTTTTGTATCAGTGGTTTTTTTTGTTTCTTTGCTTTCTTTATTGTTTATTATCAATAATTTTCGGCAAAATTTACTCTTTTTTTATGCTCCAACCGAATTTTGGCAGGCATATAATTCTCAAAAACTAAAACCACAAAAAATGATCAGAGTTGGGGGGTTAGTTAAATCAAATTCAGTCATAAAAATTGATAGCCTAAATACTCAATTTATTATTACCGACAACTTAGAAGATCTTACAATTTCTTATATCGGACTATTGCCAGATTTATTCAAAGAAAAACAAGGAGTTATTGCCAAAGGTGTTTTTAATCAAGATATCTTTATCGCTTCTGAATTATTAGTAAAGCACGATGAAAAATATATGCCCCCAGAAGTTGCTAAAACTTTAAAAAAATAATCTCTTAAAAAAAACTTGACAACCAAAAAAATCAGTTTATAGTATTTTATAGTAAAGTGATCTAATTTTAAAGTTATTATATTATACCGTTTAAACTTTCTAATACTTAATATTAAAAGCGGCTGTATTATTTTGTTGTTAATTAAATTCTAAGCAGTATGCAAAAATCTTTTTTGCTAGAAAAAATCAATCAACATCCATTTTTGAGAAGGCATAATTTATTAGCAAAACTATGCAATATCTTAGCATCAACAATATTGATTTTGGCTAATTTTCTTGTGCCAATTTTAAAGTTTTTTCTCACAAAAAAAACTATCCTATTTATTTCTAATAAAAAAATCACCAGCATTAATTTTCATCCTGTTTTACAAGCTTTGTTAATTTGCCTTGTATTATTTTTTAGTATTTCATTTTATAATTCTTGGCAATATAAAATACAATACAACAATGCAACCGATGACAAATTAAGCGAAATTGAAAAACTAAAAAAACTCAATAATTATTTCGCTAACGAACTCGAAATAAGCAATAAAAAGCTTGAAAAAATCAATCAATATCTAAATACCATAAACTCGCCAATAGTGCCTGTAAATGAAAAATTAACAACAACCGAAATACCTAAACAAATCGATACCAAAAATTTAAACAGCGAAAATCAACAAACCATCAATACCATCAAAAAACTACATTATAGTTTTAATCAAATAAATAATTTTAACACACACCGAATCAAAAAAATAGAGCAAGCAATTGCTTTAACTGGCTTAAATTTTAAAAAACAAATCGATGCCAACCAAAAAGTTAAAAAACAATCTAAACATGCTTTCGATATGGCTATAGGCGGGCCAGAGAAATTCGATGCCGAGCTTGAAAAAGAACTCTTAGCAAAAAACCTCTCCACCGATTATTTAGAGCTACATTTAGAAAAAAATCAATTTAATAACCAAATAGAAAAACTGCAATTTCTCGAAAAGATAAGTCAAAAACTACCCTTTTATAAACCAATGAATAATTTTTATATTTCTAGCGGTTTTGGTGTTCGCACCGATCCCTTCACAGGCAAACACCATGCTCATGAAGGCCTAGATTTTGTAGGAATTCACAATGCTCCAATCATTAGCCCTTCTACTGGTAAAGTTATTTTAGCAAAATGGTTTAGCGACTACGGCAATGCTATTGTGATCGATCACGGCTATGGCATCACTACTCGCTACGGTCATTTATCAAAAATAAAAGTAAAAGAAGGAGATATTGTTAAAAAAGGTCAGATAATCGCTTTACAAGGCAGCACAGGCAGGAGCACTGGCCATCATCTGCACTACGAGGTTCGCTACAAGAACACTCCACTTAATCCAAAAAGATTTTTAGATGCAGGCAATATAATCAACTCTTCAGACACCAATTATGTCAATAGTTAATCTTAAAAAAGAAACAGTAAAAATTCAAAATAACAACAAAAAATTTGAGTTAATTAGCTCTGTTTATAATTCATCTCCTAGTGTCATTGCCAAAAACTCTACTATAAACGGCAATCTCAACAGCTCTGGCACAATAGAAATAGAAGGTTCGGTTTATGGCGAAATCAATACTAAAATTCTTATCATCAGGCAATCTGGCTTTTTTCAAGGCAAAGTAATCGCCGAAGATGTTTATATTCAAGGCAAGTGCGAAGGCAATATTATTGTGAAAAAAATTAGCATTTCTCAAACTGCCAACATTAATGGTGAAATTTCTTATCAAACTATGTCTGTGCAAGATGGAGCCTGCATAGATGCTGTTTTTAAAAAAAATAACAATACCTAAAAATGCCCCCTGTCAACAAAAAGTTTGTCAACAAAAAGTTTGTCAACAAAAATTACCAATCAACATTTTTTAACTTAAAAAAAATATTGTTATTTTTGTTCTTAACAATTTTATGCTCTTGCGGTAATTTGTATTTACTGCCCAAAAATAATCAACAAAACACTAAAATTTTACAAAACAACACTGCATTACCAAAAAAAGATACTCCAAAACAAACAGCAAAGCATCTCGAAACCTATAATCTTAACAACATTGGCAATAATTTGCCCGAAAAAATAAAAGTAGCTGTTTTTCTGCCATTTTCTGGCAAAAATAAAGATTTGGCACAAAATATCGCCAATGCCACAGTTTTATCTTTATTTGAAAACGATCGCTTTCACAAGATTGAATTGGTTTTTATTGATAGCAAAGAAACAACAGCCGAACAACAACAAGCCTTCCAAGAAATTATTAATCGCAACATCAAATTAGTCATAGGACCAATTTACAGCAATAATATTACCGCTATCGAAAATATGGCAAAAGAATATGCCATTACTGTTATTTCTCTATCAAATAATGTGGCAATGCTGGGTAAAATTTTTAATAATGGAGGGGGAATCTTTATTGCTGGAATATTGCCCGAAACCCAAACCGAACAAATAGTTAATTTTGCTATTAATCAAAATAAATCAAACTTTGCCATTTTGGCTCCAAATAACCAGTATGGCAAACTAATTACCGAATATCTAAAAAAATTTACCAAAGCAAGAAGTGCTAATTTTATTACTGCCGAGTTTTATAACAACGAAAAAGATCTCGAAAAATCAGCAGATCGTCTAGTTAATGCTTTTTCGCTTTCTATAATTCCTAAAAAAGATCAAATTATTAACGAAGAAGATAAAAATTATCCGCAAATAATTTTAATTCCTGAGTCTGGTAAAATTTTATCAAAAGCCGTTTCCACTATTAACAGCAAAAACATTAAAGAACTTGATTTTAAAATAGTCGGCACTAGTCAATGGGATGATCCAACAACTTTAAACGACAGCAATTTATTTGGCAGTTGGTTTGTTTCTTCGGAGCCAAAAAAATTTCAAGCTTTTGAAAAAGAATACCAACAAACTTTTAAAAACTTTCCAAATCGCATTTCTAGCATAGCCTACGATAGTATTTTAGCGATAAGCGACCTTGCTCAATACAACAACAATATTACAGCTCACGATTTAATAGCTAAAACCAAAGGCTTTGAAGGAGTCGATGGTCTATTTCGCTTTTTGCCAAATGGAGCAGTGCAACGAAATTTAGCTATTTTACAAGTTGGTATCAGTAATTTTGAAGTAGTTGAACCAGCCAGTAAAAAATTCTTAAATTACTAAAAACTCTTCATAAGTTATACCATTTCTATTCTATAATGCCATTTATACCTTATAATACAATCTTGTTTTTATAAAACCATGAAAAAAATTAGCTATCTTAATGGGCAGTTTTTGGAACATCAAAATTGCTTGGTTCATATCGAAGATAGAGGCTTTCAGTTTGCCGACGGAGCTTACGAAGTTACTTTATATCAAAATAAACAACTCATCGATGGTAAAAATCACCTCCTTCGCTTAATGCAAAGCTTAAAAGAGCTAAACATCGAGCACAATTTTACCGTCGAAGAATTAACCTTGATACAACAGCAACTTTTTGCTCAAAATAATTTTACCAACGGCATTTGTTATTTGCAAATTACCCGAGGCTCTGCGGTTTCTCGAATCGCTTCTTGCCCGAAAAATTTAACTCCTACCATTGTTGCCACGGTAAGCGAAATCACACCCATAGCAAAACACCAATTTAATGAAGGCTTTAAAGTAATCACCAGCCCAGATATTCGCTGGCTTCGTTGCGATATCAAAACTGTAAACTTACTTGCCTCAACCATTACCAACCAAAAAGCCAAAGATTTAGGCTTTGATGATGCCATTTTTATTTACGACAACATCATAACCGAAGCAACTTTTGCTAATGTTTTTATAGTTAATCAACAAAATCAACTCATCACCCACCCTGCCAACCAGCATATTTTATGCGGTATCACCAGAAATCGTCTTATCAAAATAGCTAAAGAGCAAGGTTTTGAAGTTTTAGAAAGAACTTTTGATTATCCTCAGCTAATCTCGGCAAAAGAAGTATTTTTAACTAGCTCAAGCCTACTTATTCGGCCGATTTATAAAATCAACGATGTTATATTTAATGCAAAAAAAGATTTTAGTGTTGCTAAATTATTAATCGAAAAATATAATATCTTCATCGATTCTCATTTTTCATAAATTATGCATTGCCCATTTTGTCGACACAGCGAAACTCAAGTAAAAGATAGCCGAACTTCTGACGATGGCGAAAACATCAAAAGAAGAAGATCTTGCATAGCTTGCGGGCTAAGGTTTACAACTTACGAAAAGGTGCATTTGCCCGAAATTACTGTTGTCAAAAAAAATGGCGAAAAAAGATCTTTTGATGCTCAAAAACTTAAAAAATCTATCAATATGGCGGTGCGAAAAAGGCCTGTCAACAACTCACAAGTTGAGCAAATTGTTTATCAAATTGCCCATCAAATTGCCATCAACAACGAGCTTGAAATTACTTCAGCAAAAATCGGCGAAATGGTGCTAGAAGCCCTAGAAAAACTCGATCAAGTGGCTTTTGTTCGGTTTGCTTCGGTTTATAAAAACTTTAAAACCCCGCAAGATTTTCAACAATTTATTAAAAAAATTGTATGAAAACCAAGCAAACATTCGATGCCCTTGCCTTTTATTGCGACAACGATCTCAACGAAGTTTTTTTAGAAGAACCTCAAAATCATCTTGTTGCCCCTCAAATTATCACTCCAGCCAAGCTTATTAACACTCCGCCTGCCAATATCGATGTAGCTTTGGCAAATTTAGCCAAAAAAAATTCGTTTATCACTAGCTCAATTTCTCTTGAAAGCATTGTGCAATCAGCCCAAGATTTAGCTGATTCTTGTCATAATTTATCTGATTTACAGCAAGCAGTTGCCAAATTCGAAGGCTGTAATCTCAAAAAAATGGCCACCAACACAGTGTTTGGCGATGGTAATCATCACAGCAAAATTTTAGTGATTGGCGAGGCCCCTGGTAACGAAGAAGATTTACAAGGTGTGCCGTTTTGCGGTGATTCTGGCTTAATGTTAAAAGATATGTTTTGGGCAATTGGCTTGCAACGACAACAAGATTTTTATATTACCAACACTGTTTTTTGGAGACCACCTGGCAACAGACAACCCACTCCCGAAGAAATCGCCATCTGCAAACCTTTTTTACACAAAATAATTCAGTTAATTGAGCCAAAAATTATTATTTTAATTGGGGCAACTGCCACCAATAATTTGCTTAATTCTAATTTGCCAATTGGCAAAATTCACGGCAAAATTAACGATTTTCAGCCAAATTATTTATCTTACAAAACTAAAGTGGTGAGCTTGTTTCACCCTGCTTTTTTAATGAGGCAACCTAGTAAAAAAAAGTTAATTTGGCAAGATCTACTAAATATCAAACAACATTTAACAAAAAATGACTAAGCCACTATTGCCCATCGGTTTTTATGATTTACTTACAGAGGAAGCAATTATTAATCATCGCAATACCAATCAAATATTAGAGGTATTTTTCAGTGCTGGCTATCAATTAATAAAAACTCCGTTGCTTGAATTTGCTGAAAATTTTTCTCAAGAAAGTTTAGCAAATAGTTTTTATACAACCGACAGCATTTCTGGCAAAAATTTGGTAATTCGCAACGATATTACTTTACAAATTTCTCGATTACTTAGTGGCAGGCTACAAAATGCCAATTTACCTCTAAAAATTTGTTATGTTGGCGATGTTTTTTATGCCAAAAATAATGAACTCTACCCCGATCGCCAACAAACTCAGCTCGGCATCGAAATTATTGGTGAAAACCAAACTTCAACACAACTTGATGTGCTAAACACCTTACTTACAGCCTTATATAGCCTCAAATTACAAAACCTACTCATCAGCATTACCTTGCCCGATTTTATGCTGATATTTTTTAGTGAGATTATTAGTAAATTAAACCTAGATAATCAACAACAAAACTCTTTAAAACAGGCAATTTATCAAAAAGATATCTCAAGCATTGCCCAAGTTATCAAGCAAAATAATCTTGATAATCAACTGATAAATTCGCTTATAACCTTAATTTTAGAACAGCAAAATTTTACCAAAATTACCAGCACACTTGCCAGTTTTAACTGCTCAAAAATCAATGAACAATTGCATTTATTGCAAGAAATTAATTTATTTTTGCAACAAAATTTTAATTCTCTTGTTTTAACTTACGATATTTTTGGCGACAATCACTTTGATTATCATAAAAATATTGCTTTTGATGTTTTCTGCCCTAACTTTAATTATGCTATTGCCAAAGGTGGTTGCTATCAAGTGCAAAATTCTTTACAAATGGCGGTTGGAGCCACTATTTATGCCAATCATTTACGAAAAATATTATAACTTATGCCTCATATCATTCTCGAATGCTCTGCTGATTTTTCGGCAGAATTAGCTCAAAATCTAGCTAAAAAAGTGCAACAGCATTTTATTTCTTTAGCACCAGAAGGTAATTTTGATGTCAATCAATGTAAATTTCGTTTTTTAAGTTTTGCCGATTATTTTGTAGGCTTAAACAATCAAGGCAAGGCCAGTTTCGCACATCTCACCATCAAAATTTTAGCAGGTCGAACTCTTGAAGTGCAAAAAAAACTCACCGAACTTTGCTTGCAATCTCTACAAGAAGTTTATTTAAGCCAAAAAAGCCGAGTTGATTTTTCGGTTGATTTAATTGAAATGGCCAAAGAAACTTATCAAAAAACCACCATAAACCTATGACTTTTCTCATTGCTGGCGGAACAGGTTTTATTGGTTCTTTACTTACCCAAAATTTACTTAGCCAAAATAAACAAGTAGCGGTATTAACTAGGCAAAACATCGCTAATTCTAAAAATCCTAACCTGCAATTTATCAATCATCTTTCGCAAATAACTCAACCTCTAGAAACAATCATTAACTTGACAGGCAGTCCAATTGCCACCTACTGGACTTCTGCTAACAAACAAAAAATTTGGCAAAGCCGTATCGAGACCACTAAACAATTAGTGCAGTTTATTGCTAAGCAAAAAACACCACCAAAACTCTTTATTTCTGGCTCGGCGATTGGTTATTACGGCACTCATCAACAAGCTATTTTTAGCGAAAATTCACAAGCAACTACCCAAAATTTATTTTCGCAACAACTTTGTGCCACTTGGGAACAAGAAGCCAACCTTGCCAAGCCCTACACCAGAGTTGTTTTACTTAGAACGGGAGTAGTTTTGGCTAAACATGCCGGAATGCTAAAAAAACTTTTGCCAAGCTTTAAATTAGGCTTGGGAGGCATAATTGGCAACGGGCAACAACCAATTAGCTGGATTCATTGGCAAGATTTAATCTCGGCAATTAATTTCATCATCAACAATCATTATTTAGCTGGTCCCGTTAATGCGGTTGCCACACATAATAGTTTTAACGAATTCGCCAATTCATTGGCAAAATCTTTAAATAAACCTTGTTTTTTCAAAACTCCTGCCTTGGTAGCAAAAATTTTATTTGGGCAGATGGGCGAAGAATTAATTTTATCGGGTCAGCGAGTTTGCCCTTTTAAACTTAACGAATGCGGTTTTAATTTTAGTTATTATAATCTCGATTTAGCTTTTCAAAATATCTTCTCACAATAATGTTTAGCTGGCCTAATACCGAACAATTTTTACTGGCACTTTTGTTGTTTTTGCCTGTTTTGTCTATAATTATGTTTAGTTTAGTAGGCAATTCCAGTAGTTTTGGTTGCTGGTTTAGTAGTTTTTGCTACAAGCTCTCACCTTGGTTATTTTTAGTTATTTTTAGCAATTTACTTGTTAATATTTATCCTAAATTTAGCCCTATTTTTGTTAATCTAAATATTGGGTTGGGCCTAGATTTTGGTATAGATAGCATTTCCTTAGGTTTTTTAATAGCAATAAATTTTATTTGGCTCCTTTTTGCTTTTTATTCTTCTCAACTTTTTAAATTACATAAACAGTATTTAAGCCATACTTGGCAACAATTTTTTTTATTATTGTTAAGTTTATTATGTTTTTTATTTTGCAGCCAAAGCCTGATTAACGCTTTATTATTTTACCAACTTTTATTACTTTTAAGCCATTATATGCTTAAAAAACACTGCTCTTCTTATCAAGAAAAAAGTATCGGTTCTTTTGATTTATTAATGTATTTTCAAGTTTTTTTATTATTTTTAGCAATAGTTTTTTTATATCAACAAAATCAAAATTTATTATTTTTAAATAATGAAGCCGTGGCCAGTAATTTAAACGAAAATTATTTAGAAATTTTACTTTTGTTATTATTAGGATTATTTTTAATAATTCTCCTGCCTTCTTTTTTATTGCTACAAAAATTAAATCTCGATATTTTTTGGCTATTTTTATGGTTATTTTTTGGTTACAGCTTACCTAGTTTATTTATTTTTAGCAAAGTGTTAAATTATTTTTTTGGCTGGCAAGGGTTACTGTTTTTACTCAAGAACTTACCACTAAATTGGTTTATTGCTGTTTTTATCTTATATTTTTTAGCTCTTAATGTGGTTTTAAATACAGTAAAAAATTTACAAAGCTGGTTTTTATTATTTTTTTGGCAACAATTAAATTTATTAGTTTTCAGTATTTTAATGCATAATTTAGCCAATCTTGATTATATTTATTTAAGTATCGCTGGTTTTATTTTATTATTTTTACTCTTATTTTTTAGCATAAACAACATTAAAATATATCATCAATATCATAATTTAAATAACTATCAGGGGCTTTTTTATAAAATGCCCATCACTTGTTCGCTTTTTTTATTTGGCATAGCCACCGCAACTGGCATTGCCCCCAGCATAATAATGATCGACAAAATATTTTTAATTAAAACTTTGATTAATCAAAAAATATTTCTTGCCTTGGCGGTTATTGTTATTAATGGAGCGAGTCTTGGTTATTCTATTTTTAAATTTGGTAAAATATTTTTTATTAATTTAGAGGAGTTAAAAAATTTTACCGCCAACAAAAAAACTCTAGATTTTGATTTATACTTAGTGCTAATTCCGTTAATGATTGCAGTTTTCTTAGTGCTTGGCATTATATTTTATCCTATTATTTATAATGCTATTACCTCAATTCAATATTAACCAACAAAGGTACTCTTAAATTAAAAGTGCTTTGCATTGTTTCAAAAAGAAACACTTTTATTTGCTCTAATTCTTCTTTGGCAACTTCTAAAACTAGCTCATCGTGAATTTGTAGTACGATTTTGCTTGCCATTTTATGAAAATTTAGTTTTTCTTGCATTAAAATGGTGGCTTTTTTTATAATATCTGCGGCACTGCCCTGAATTGGGGCGTTAATTGCCTGCCTTTTTGCTTGATTTTGCAAAATTTTATCGGCGCTGTTAATGTTAGAAATATAGCACTTTCTGCCCGAAATTGTTTTAACAAAGCCATTTTCTGATGCCTCTTGCATAGTTTTGGCAATATATTGCTCAATTCCTTGATAAGTTTTAAAATAACTAGCAATATAGTTGCTGGCCTCTTGCTTGCTGATGTTTAGCTGTTTTGCCAAGCCAAAAGCACTAATGCCATAAATAATGCCAAAGTTGATAGCTTTTGCCTTGTTTCGCTGCTCCTCACTCACCTGCTGTTCTGGGGTCTGAAAAATTTGGCTAGCAGTAAGGCAATGAATATCGCTGTTTTGTTTAAAAGCCTCAATAAGGCTTGTTATGTTGGCAAAATGAGCCAAAACTCGTAGCTCAATTTGCGAATAATCGGCGGTAAGCAATAAATGATCTTTTCTTGCCACAAAACAATTATAAATTTTCTTGCCCTCTGTGGTTTTGCTAGGAATATTTTGTAAATTCGGGTTACTTGAAGCCAGCCTGCCAGTAAGGGTGCTAGTGCTAGAAAAAGTGGTATGAATTCTGCCAGTTTGCGGGTTAATTAGAGTTGGCAAAACATCGGTGTAGGTGTTTTTTAGCTTGCTGATTTTGCGAAATTCAAGCACATTTTTAGCAATAGGATGATCTATTTCTTCTAGAATTTCAGCCGAGGTAGAATTATTGTGCTTGATATTTTCGCCAAGCTTTAGTTGCTGATAAAGCACTTTGGCAAGCTGTTGCGGCGAAGCAATATTAAACTCGGTTTCGGCAAGTTTATAAATATCAAGCGATAAATCGGCAATTTGTTTTTTAAATTCTGCCGAAAGTTGATGCAAAGCCAAGCTATCTATTTTGATGCCGTTATTTTCAATTTGGGCAAGCACTGGCAATAGAGGTAGCTCGTAATTAAAATAAGCATTATTAAGCTGATTTGCCATAATTTGCGGTTGCAACACAGCATAAAGCTGACAAATTGCAACCAAAGTTGCCTTGATAAGCTCTTCTTGATTATTTTTAGTGGTAAAAATATTAAAATCGATAGAGTTAATATTGTTAGTTAAGTAAGTTTCAACAAGGCTTGGCAATAATTTATCGTGATGCTGATTAATTTTATGCAAAGCAGGGTTTAGTAGATGATAAATTAATCAGCA
>Ga0214923_10001407_pt1 | contig 34271 bp, 24 predicted proteins | sample LL1510_MetaG_FD_177993 | JGI IMG/M metagenome (GOLD analysis project Ga0214923, IMG submission 177993) | Freshwater microbial communities from Lake Lanier, Atlanta, Georgia, United States - LL-1510 | ecosystem: Environmental > Aquatic > Freshwater > Lake | place: USA: Georgia | collected...
GAAAGATAAATTCATTCTCGCCTGTGGTAGTCCCTTCGGGCCGGCCATCGGTCTGTGCGACGCCATGCGGATCGGCTTCGACGTGGGCGGCCGATGGGATGCACCGATGCGCCTGGAGGAATGGCCTCAGGGAAACTGCAGCCTCCGGGCGGCGGCATATCCCACCCTGTTCCGGCAGTGGATGCACCGAAGGTGGTGGCAGAATGATCCGGATTGCCTGATCGTTCGCGATCGGGCCGTCCCCTTTGAGGTGGAAGCGATGACCCAACTGAAGATCGAGCTTCCGGCGCCGAATTTGTCGGTAGCGCCCTCCGATTTTGGACTCAGCCAAAACGAAGCGGAGTTCTGGGTTCGCGCCGTCTGGTTTACGGGCGGCATGGGGTTGGTGTCCGAGGTCTGGCCGGAACTTTCCGCGGAGCGGCAAAAGTTGCTGGTGCGCGCCTTCCCCCCGCACCCTTGGCGGGTCCGATGGTTTGACTATTACGAACACCCTGATGTGTGCGTGTTGCAGACACGAGACGGCCCACCCATGGTGGGGATTTTCAATCTCTCCGATGAGCCCCGCACCGTGAGTCTTCCCCTTTCCCGTTTGCCGGCTTCGCCGCACTGGCAGGAGTGGCTCAGCGGGGAAACCGTCTCCCTGCAGGGTGATTCCGCCGGTTTCCCCACACTCACAGCCCGCAGCGCAAGAATCTGGATGGCGGCGGTCCGATAATCCGACCCCAGGCCACCGTCCCGAATCGGAGTTTTTTCGGAACGCCTGTCACGATCTCGAATTTCGCCGATCCATTTTCCGGACGATGGCACAAAAGCTGGCGTCGGCCGCCCGAAGGTGGAGCCGAAGCTCCCTCTCCGCGGCTGCGGCCCGGTGCTCCCGGATCGCGCGATGGATCCGGAGATGCTGGCGAAGCCCATACTTGCCCCGTTCCAAACGAAACAGGGGGCTGACCAACTGGAATTCAATGATCAAGTAGACAAAGCCGGCCCGGTCCAAAAGCAGTGGATTTCCGGCGGACTCCAGCAGCAGGCGGTGGAACTCCAGATCCACCTCGAGAATCGCCCGAACGGTGGTTTGTCGGCCGGCAAGGAGGGACTCTGTTTTTTGGCAGTTCTGGGCGAGGGCATCGAGAGGGGCAGTCAGGCCTCTGGAAAAGAGTTGCCGCAGGGCAAAAATTTCCGCCATTTCCCGGAACTCCCGCAGATGCCTGATGTGGGCATCATCGAACGAGACCACCGACCATCGATATCGGTCCTTTTTTTGAAACACCCCGAGCGGCTGGAGCTCCAACAGTGCCTCCCTCACCACGCCCGTGGAAACCCGGAATTCCCGGGCCAAAGACAGCTCCGCGATTCTCTGCCCGGGCGACCACCGACCTTCCGATAAACATGCCAAGAGCCGCCTTTTCACCATCTCCTTTTTACTGCGAACGGAAACCCCTGGCTCCGGATGACCGGTCGGTGACGGCAACCGCCGCCGCACCCACCAATTCCGTTTCCAGCGGCGCAGGTAGCCGTCCCGGGCCAGGTTTCGCAACAGGCTGCGGACCACCGAACGGCCCACCCCCGCCTGGGCGGCGAGAGAAATCTCCCCGGGGAGTTTTTGCCCCGGCCCGATTCTGCGCCAGCCGGTCGCCAAGGCGCTCAGAGCGCTTTGCTGGAGATACGTCACTGCGGACCAGACTGGCCCGATGCCAAATCGGCGTAAATTTTTTCCTCACAAATGGTGATTATCAATATTGACCAATTTCGGCGCCCGCGCCTTACTCTTTACCTATGGGTTTTTCCTGCGGGGCTGTTGCCCAATCTCTCCGGCGGAGCAGCCCGCGCGCCCGGATTCTGGAGGCCCCGGCGCAGCTGGCGGGCTACGATGCCGATGGGCTGGGTTACAAAACCTTCCGGCCCGATCTCGTCATCATCCCAGCGGACGCCGAGGAGATGGCGGCGGTCGTTCGTCAACTCCATCAGGCCCGGGTACCCATCACCTTGCGCGGCGCCGGCACCTCTTTGGCCGGCGGTCCGGTGGCGGCCCAGGGCGGCGCCATCGTGCATACTTCCCGCCTGCGGGCCATCCGCCGGATCGACACCGCCGGGCTTTGGTGCGAGGTCGAGTGCGGCGTCACCCTGCAGCAGCTGGAGGAGGCCCTTGCACCCACCGGACTTTTTTATCCGCCCGATCCTTCCAGCGGCCTGGTCTGCACCCTGGGTGGTAACGTGGCTTCCAATGCCGGCGGCGCCCACTGCTTCCGCTACGGCGTCACCAGCAACTACGTGCTGGGATTGGAGGTCATCATGCTCGACGGCAAGGTGCGCCGCTTTGGAGGTCCCGCAGGAGGCCGTGGCCCCTGGCAGGAAGATTGGAAGCGGTTGATGATCGGTTCCGAAGGGACGTTGGGGGCCTTTACCCGCTTCTGGCTGCGCCTCATGCCCCAACCGGAGAAAGTCTGGACCTTCCGCGCCATGTTTCCGGATCTCTCGTCCACAGAACGCGCCATCCATGCCCTGGTGCGCCATCCCTCGTTTCCCGTCGCGATTGAAATGATGGATCCGCATGCCGTGGCGATGGTCGAGGACAGCCCCCTGGCGGTCGGCCTCCCCCGTGATCACTTTTTGCTGTTGGTGGAGATTGACGGCCCGGCCCGGCTGGTCGACCAGCGGGCTCCCGCGGTGGCGGCCCTTTTGCGCGGCGCCGGCAGCACGGAGGTTCTCTCCAGCGCGGATTCGCAGGAGCGGGCCCGGTTGTTCAAGGCCCGCAAGGCCCAAGGGGGTCTGCTCGGTCAAATCAGTCCCGATTTTCTGGTGCAGGATGCGGTCATTCCGAAACAGGCCCTGGCCGAGATGCTCCGCTTTCTTTACAGCGAGGCCGAAACGGCGGGCATTCCCACCGTGACCGTCATGCACGCGGGCGATGGCAACCTCCATCCCAACTTCCTCTTTGATTCCCGCCGGCCGGGCGATGTGGAAAAGGTGGAAGGCATCAGCAAGCGCCTCATGGAAAAGATCGTGGCCGCCGGGGGGGCGCTCTCGGGGGAACACGGCATCGGCAATGACAAGGCGGCATATATGCCCTGGGTGTTTGGACCCCAGACCCTGCGGCTGCAAAAATCCGTCTCGCGGATCTTTGATCCGCGGAACCAGCTGAACCCCCTCAAGATCTTCGCCGACCGGAGGTTCGCCGCGTGAATCTTCCGGTGGGCGAGCGGTTGTTCGGCTCCTTCTTCGATGAGGTCGATGGCGTTGTGGCCGTGCCCGCCCGTGTTTCCCTCGCGGAGATTCAACGGGAGGTGGCCCCGCGGGGCTGGCGTTTTCCCCTGGTGCTGGACCGGGAGGCACCCCTCGCCGACCAGGTATCCGCCAGCGCATTCGCCCCAGCCTCGTCACGGTTCGGACCGTATTGCGACAACCTCACGGGCATGAACTGGGAATTGCCCGATGGCCGGCGGGTCCGGATGGGCGAACGGGTGGTCAAATCCACCACCGGCTTCGACCTGCACCGGTTTCTTCTCGGCACCGGCGACCGCTACGGGCGCCCCACGGATTTTGTCCTGCGACTGCGCCCGCTGGGAGACGCCGGCACGGTCTGGTCGTTGCGGGGAAAGTCCGCCTCCCTTGAAGAGGTCGCGCGAAAGTTGCTTCACTCCTCCTACCTGCCCTGGCTGGAGTCGCTCGACTGGATCGGCGATCGGCAATCTGTGGAGCCCTGGCTTCGTCTGGCTGTTCACTGTCCAAAAGAGGAACTGGAAATGTTTGGCGCCTGGGTGCAGGACATGGCACGGCCTGAGGGAATCCATGTCGAAGCCACTCCGGGGGATGGCTCCGTTTCGGACGGCCTCCCCGATGCCGTGTTGAAAACGTCCCCCAATTACGTGTTATCATTGGCTCGCCGGCTTACCCATGGGACCGGCTTCCGCTGGGTGGGTCTTTGCGCCTGTGCGGCGATCCACCTGTATTTGCCCCCGGAGCTGAGAGACCCCACCCAAATCCAAGCCCTGCTGGAACCTCTGCAGGAAATGCTCTGGGAGCAGGGGGGGGACTGGTCCAGTCGCCACGTCTCTTCCACGGTGGTCTTGGCCGAGGAAGCCTCTTGGCTCGCTGTCCTCCGGAAAGAGTGGGGGTTGGCTGCGTGATGGCTCCCGCCTCCCCACCGGCCATTTTGCGTGAGGACCTGCTCTCCAGCTGTGTTCATTGTGGATTTTGTCTGGAAGCTTGCCCCACCTACCAACTCACCGGGGACGAAAACAATTCGCCCCGTGGTCGGCTCCGGCTTTGGCGGGAGGAAGCGGAGGGACGGTTGAACCCCGACCCTTGGACCGCCTTTTACACCAGCGAGTGTGTGGGCTGCCTCGCCTGCGAACCGGCCTGCCCCGCCCGGGTACCCTACGGCGAGATTCTGGAGGAAACCCGCCACCAACACGTCTCCGAAGGTCGCTGGAGTCCAAAACCCGCGTTACGGCTGGCCGCCGCCGGCGTCAGCCATCCGGCTCTTTTCAACCTCGCCATGCTTCCGGCCCGGTGCCTTCGGAGCGCCGGGTTGCTTCCCCATCCCCTGGTGTTTGCCGGACGTCCCGCGCCCCTCAAATCCACCGCCACCTACGCGGCTGAGCAGATGGCGCAGCATCGTCCCACCGGGCCGCGCGTGGCCCTGCTCACCGGTTGCCTGATGGAAGCGCTCTTTCGCGAAATCAACTTCGCGACCGTGCGGGTGCTCATCGCCCAAAATGTCCAGGTGGTTGTTCCCGAGGGACAGGGGTGCTGCGGCGCTTTTCTGGAGCATGCGGGCCTGAACGGCGTGAAGAAAATGCGCCAAACCAACCGCCGGGCCTTTGCCTCCCCCGGGATCGAATGTGCCGTCACCAACTCCGCCGGGTGCGGCCTGGCCCTGCAGAAAACCCTCGGAAAGGATCTGCCCGTCCTGGATATGCTCACCTTCCTCGGAGAAACCGGCCTGCGTCCGGCTCCGCGCCGCCATTCGGAGGCCCGCGTTTATGTGGACCTTCCCTGCCACCTCGTCCATGGGCAGGGCGCCACCATCCCGACAGAGGTTCTGGAAGCCACCGGCTACCGCTGGGAGTGGGCTCCGCAGGCCCGGGACTGCTGTGGTTCCGGGGGGATTTATAACCTGCAGAAGAAGGAAAATGCCCGGGCGATTTTGAAAAGAAAATCCGCCTTTCTCAACGAGGCCGAAGGCGACCCCGTGATCCTCGCGACCTCAAACCATGTCTGCATGATGCAGTGGAATTCCGCCCGTTGGGGCGGCATGGTGCGGCGCCCCTATCAGGTCCGGCACGTGATTCAGTTGCTGGATCCGAAGGGGGAAGAAAGAATTGCCCCACGCGAAAAAAGACGATGACAAATATTCCCTCCCTACCTCCTCCCAACTGGGCCGACCAGGTCGCCATGATCAGCGGCGGGGCCGACGGGCTGGGCTTGGCCGTGGCCCGGCGTCTGTCTTCCCGGGGGGTTCGCTTGGTGCTGTTGGATCTCAACCCCGATGCCCTCGCCAAGGCCAAGCAGGAGCTCGGCCCCCGGACCCTTGCCCTCCGCGTGGATGTGACCGACCCCGCTACCGTCCGTAAAACGGTCGACCAGGCCGCCGCCGAAACCGGCCGGCTGGACATTCTCGTTAACTGCGCCGGCATTACCGGGAAAACGAACCTCAAAAGTCACGAAGTCGATCCCGCTGACTTCGACCGGGTCATGAAGGTCAACGTCAACGGTTGCCTCAACACGTTCCAAGCCGTCGTCCCCCATATGCTGCGGCGCAATTACGGCCGCGTCCTCCACTTCGCCTCGATCTCAGGCAAGGAGGGCAACGCCGGCATGCTCGCCTACTCTACGTCCAAGGCCGCCGTCATCGGCATGACCAAGGTGCAGGGCAAGGAGTACGCCCAGACCGGGATTACCGTGAACGCCCTCGCCCCGGCCGTTATTTTCACCGAATTGGTCGCGGCCCTGCCTCCGGAACAGGTCAAATATATGACCGACAAGATTCCGATGGGGCGCTGCGGCACCAAGGACGAGATCGCCGCCCTGGTGGAGTTCATCGTCTCCCCGGAAAACTCCTTCACCACCTCGTTCACCTACGATATGACCGGCGGACGCGCCACCTACTGAAAGGCCCAACCCCATGCACATCATCCGCTACCAAGATCCCCGGGGAGCCATCCACTTTGGCTCCCAAAAAACCGACGGCTCGACCGTCCGCTGTACCGGCGATCTCTACGCCGGCCTCCAGGAGACCAAGGAGGCGGCCCAGATCGGCAAACTGCTGGCCCCCCTCACCCCTTCCCAAATCCTCTGCATCGGGCTCAACTACCGCCACCACGCCGCGGAGTCCGGCATGAAAGCCCCGGAACGGCCGGTCCTTTTCACCAAGGGCATCAACACCGTCCAGAATCCCGGCGATCCGATCGAGATCCCCGTGAAGGCCGCCAGCCAGGAAGTGGACTACGAGTGCGAACTGGCGGTGGTCATCGGCAAGCCGTGCAAAAACGCCACTCCGGCGAACGCCCTTTCCCACGTGCTAGGCTACACCTGTGGCAACGACGTCTCCGCGCGGGACTGGCAGCTGAAATGGGGCGGCGGGCAGTGGTGCCGGGGCAAAACCTTCGACACCTTTTCCCCGCTGGGTCCCTGCCTGGTCACGACTGACGAGATTCCCGATCCCCAGACCCTCGGCATCCGCACCATCCTCAACGGCGAAAAAGTGCAGGACTGGAACACGAACGACATGATTTTCAACGTGGCGGAGATCATCGCCTTCCTCAGCGGCAGCAACACCCTGCCACCCGGCACGGTGATCCTCACCGGCACCCCGCACGGCGTGGGCATGGCCGCCAAACCGCCCCGCTGGCTGAAGCCGGGCGACCAGGTGACCATCGAGATCGACCGGATCGGAAAATTGACCAACCCAGTCATCCAGGAACGCTGATCCATGACCGCCGCCACGCCCCAAGATTCCCCCCTCATTTGGAAAACTCCACACGGCCGCATCACCCTGGTGCCAACCCGCGGAAGGGTTTTGCAGATCGAAGCCGGTGGCCATGCCTTTCTTTGGAATCCCCCGTCCGTCACCGCCCCGTGGAATCTGGGAGGAGAACGGCTTTGGCTCGGCCCGGAATCCGACTGGTTTTGGAAAAAAACCGACCGGGTGGACTTCAGTCATTATCAGGTGCCGCCCGGTTTGGATCCGGATTCCTGGCAGATCACCTCCTCGTCGGCCACCGCGGCCGAGGTGGAGCTGCGCTTGGAACTTCGTTGCCCCCATGCGGACCGCCACCTCCGCCTGCTCGTGCGCCGGCGATTTGAACTGCTGGACAAGGAGAGCCTGGCGGCAAGGCCGGGCGCCGTAGGCTTGGCCATCACCACCACCCTCACCATTAAGGACGGGACTCTAGGTCAGCCCGTCGACCTCTGGGCCGTGATCCAGGTTCCGGTGGGGGGAACTATGGTCGTGCCGACGCTCGTGCAGGCCGTGGCCCGCGACTATTTTGACCCCTGCCCCGCCGGTGAAATGCAGATCAGCCCGCGATGCTTCCAGTTACGCATCGGGGGTGCCACGATGTTTAAACTGGGAGTTAGCCCGGTGGCCACCGCGGGACGCATCGCGTATCTCCGCCCCGCCCGCCAGGGCACCCTGGTCTTGGAGCGCTTCTTTCCCGTTCTGCCGGCCTTGGCCTACGCAGACACGCCCCTCCAGGCTTTGGGGTCGCTGGGGGATGCCGCGCAGTTTTTTAACGATGGCGGCAAGTTTGGTATTTTCGGGGAGATGGAACACCGCTCCCCGGCGCTGCACTGTGGGCGGGGGCCCCAGACATACACGGAAACCACCATCACCACCGCGGCCTGCCTGGATGACGGGGCCTTGGCCACCTGGCGGGAAACGTTTGGCGCCGGTCCCGCAAATTTCTCATGAAGCTAAAAAACAAAACCATCATTGTGACCGGGGCGAGCCGGGGACTCGGCGCCGCCATGGCCGAGGAGTGCGCGCGCGAAGGCGCCCAGCTTGTCATCACGGCGCCCTCGCTGGCCGAACTCGATACCGTCACCGGAAAAGTTCGTGCCGCCGGGGGGCGTGTCGAGCCGGTGCAGGCCGACATGGTGCGGCCGGAGGAGTTGGAAGCTCTGGTTGCGCGGACCCTCGAGCTGTTCGGACAGATCGACGGGTTGGTTAACAATGCAGGCATCAACTACGTGAAGCCCTTTCTCGAAATCGATCCGCGCGAGTGGCAACGCGTGCTGGATGTCGACCTGAACGGCGCGTTCCGCCTGACCCAACTTTGCGCCCGTGAAATGCACCGCGCCGGCCGCGGCGGCTCCATTGTGCAGATCGGCAGCGTGCATACCCACGCCTCGCTGGCTGGCGCCGCCCCTTACGATGCCGCAAAGTGCGGCGTGGTGGGCTTCAGCAAGGCGGCGGCCGTGGAATTGGCCGCCTCCGGCATTCGCGTGAACATTCTGTCGCCCGGGTTGTGCGGGACGGAAATCTGGAAAGATATCGTCGCCGCCGCCCCGAGCGAAAAGGAATGTCGCGATTATTGGAACGCCAACATTCCCGGCCAGCGTCTGGTCACGCCCTTGGAGGTGGCCAAATGCTGCGTCTTCCTCCTTTCCGACGACTCCTCGTGCGTCACGGGAGCCAACATCTTCGCGGATCTCGGCATGACCAGCCTGCTGGTCAGCCGAGAGCCCTACGCATCCAAAAACATCAACGCAACGGAGTCCTAAACCTATGACCACCCTCACTGGAATCATCCTCGTCGTCTCGGCCGGCCTGCTCATCGGATCCATGAGTTGGCCCATGAAGGTTTGTCCGAACCTGTCCTTCGGCCACATGTGGCTGACCGGCATGGTGGCGGGCCTGCTCATCGCACCCTGGACCCTTTCCCTGCTGGCCGTGCCCGACCTGTTCGACGCCTACGCCCAGGTGCCGCTGGCCACCCTGCTGAAGGCCAACTTCTTTTCCCTGGCCTGGGGCATCGCCAATGTCCTTTTCGGCATTTCGGTCACGCGCATCGGGGCCAGCCTCAGTATGGCCATCCTGACGGGGATCGGCGCCTCCCTCGGGGTGACCCTGCCCATGATTTTGAAAGGCAGCGGTCTCTTCGCCGGAGCCCCTTCCCTTTTCAGCACTCCGGGCGCGGTGGTACTTGCGGGCGTGGCCATCATGCTCGGCGGGGTCATGCTTTGCGCCCGCTCCGGCCGCCTGCGGGAGTCGGCGGCGGGGGCCTCGACAGCGCGGCGCGGCAGTTATACGGCCAATATGCTGATCATCACTTTGTGTGGGGTTCTTTCCGCCGGGATCAGCTTCACCTTCATCTTCAGCCAGGACGAAATCGTCCGCGCGGTCAGCGCCAAGGGTGCCGGTCCTGTTGCGGCCAATGCGTCGGTTTGGGCCATCGCTTTGTTGGCGGGAATGTTGGTCAACGTCGTTTATCCCGCGATCCTCATCGTGCGGGAGGGCTCGTGGTCGAAGTTTGTGCAGTATCCCGGCCAGATTTTTCTTTCCGCGTTGATCGGTATCCAGTTTTTCACGGGCGTGTTGCTCATGGGGCAGGGGATGCTGGCCCTCGGAGTCCTCGGCGCTTCCGTCGGCTTCGGTATGTCGCAGGGGATGCAGATCGTCGGCGGCCAAATTCTGGGTTTCCTTTCGGGGGAGTGGCTGGGCGCCCCACTAAAGGCACGGTCGCTCATTTTAGCCGCCTTGGTGTTGTTGCTGGCCGCGGCGGTGATTCTGGCCCTTGCCAACACCCTGCCCAAGTGATGGGTCAGGCCGAACCCCTGGCCCCCGGCGTTCTGGCCGCCCACGGGGAAGGTCCGGTTTGGGATGCCGCCTACGGCCGCCTGTTCTGGGTCGATGTCACCGGCGCTCAGCTGCACTCCTGCGATGCCTCCGGCGGGACGGTGGAGACGCGGGACTTTAACGAGCCGGTGTGCGCCGTGGCGCCTTTTGCCAGCGGGCGTCTGCTTTTTGCGTTCGCCAAGCGGATCGCCTGGGTTGATCGGGCGAGCGGCAAGGTCACGTCCACTGTCTGCGAGGTGGAACCGCAAATGCCCGGCAATCGTTGCAATGACGGCAAGCTCGATCCCGCCGGACGGTTCTGGATCGGCACCATGTCCAAAGACGGTTCGGTGCCCGGCGCGGGCGCGCTCTACCGGTTGGACGGCGAGCGGTTGGTGCCGGTGCTGGACGGTTTGACTATCGCCAACGGAATGGGTTGGACGGCCGAAGCCCGCACCATGTTTTTCATCGATTCACCCACCCGTGAGGTCTGGGCGTTCGACTTTGACCCAGCCGATTCCTCGATCACCAACCGCCGGGTGGTGGTGAAAGTGCCTGAAGAGTTGGGTCTTCCGGATGGCATGTGCGTGGCCCCCGACGACACGATTTGGATCGCGCATTGGGGAGCGGGTTGCGTCTGCCGGTGGGATCCCCGCACCGGCCAAAGACTGGAAAAAATCGAGACCGGTTGCCCGCACACCTCCTCCTGTTGCCTCGGGCCGGAGGGGTCAATCTTCATCACCACTTCCCGCCTCGGGATGTCGGAGTCCGCCTTGCGTGCCGCCCCGCTTTCCGGGGCGCTTTTTCTGGCCCGCCTGGGTCAATGACCGCACCACGGGCTTCCTTCGCTTGCCCAATGGGCAAGGATGGAGGAACCTTCTGCTTCGATGGCCCGCCCCGCCAAACGAACCCCCGAAGTCTACGAAATGCTCGCCGAGCGCCTCCGCCGTGGGGAATACGGCCGCTCCGCCCTGCCCTCCACCCGGAAGCTCGGGGCAGAGCTCGGCGTCAGCAAATTCACCATCCTCCGCGTGCTTCGCATGGCCCAAAAAAAGGGGCTCTTGGTTTCCCGCGGACGCAGCCGCTTCGCCCTCACTCCCACCGGCTCCAAAAAACGTCCGGTGCGCTTTGCTTGCATCGTCCCGGCGGTGGACCTGGCTAGCAACTTCCTCTGGTTCCTTTCCATCGACAATGTGGCTGCCCAACGGGGCGGGGCCGCCACCCTGATCGATTACCGCAGCCCCACCGACCCGCGCCTCACCCAGGCGCTCTCCGGGAAGTATGACATCATCTTTTTCGACCCTTCCTCATCCGAATTACCGCCCCTCTTGCGCCGTCTTTTGATCGCAAACCGCGGCCGCATCGTGCCTCTCTACGAGGATATTCCGGAACTGGATCTCTGGGGGATCGACAACATGCCGGTGGAGGCGGTGGATCTTTTAATCTTTCACCTCGCCTCGCTGGGTCACCGGGAAATTCACCTGGTGGGCAGCCTTCCGGCCGTCGGCCGCCAGGAACAGTTGATGGATCGCTGGCGCGCCCGCCTCAAGGCCGTGGGAGCCAAGGGAATTTCCACGTTCCCCGCCAAGGGCGGATCTTTTCTCCCGGGGGAGGCCCATGCCCTGATGCGGACGTTTCTCCCATCCCACCGCCATCCGCAATCCATCCTCTTTGCGGATCTTCCCGCCGCCATCGGCGGGTATCGGGCCCTGTGGGAAGCCGGCCTCAAGCCGGGAACGGACGTGGCCGTGGCGGCCCTGACCTGCGAACCGGAGGCCGCCTTGATGACGCCGAGTCTGACTTCGCTCAAGGTGCCCACGCGGGAAACGATCGTCCAGGAGGTCGTGGACGCCATTCTGCAGGGGACACGCCGCACAAAAGAGGACCTGGTTCGGACCATCCTGCCGCAGATCCGGCTACTGCCCGGCGAATCCTCCGGCCAAGCCCGCAAAAACAACGCTTGATCGATCCATCCTTTTTTTGGTTTTTTTGCGTGGGACTACGCTACCATCGGCCCAACCCAGCATGACTCCTGTGGCCTTACGTTTCGCTCGGGTTCTTCTCGCCACCTTAGGTCAAATTTCCATGGCAACGGAAAAACGGGCCAAGGCCATCAAAGTCTTCGCCCTTTTTCTTCCCCCGTGCGCGTTTTGCCAAACCACCGACGCACCCTCTTTCCAACCTCCCCACCATATCGGTTCCCCGGAAGAGAGCCACGCGGTGAATCACCGCGCGTTTACCGGCGTTCCAAGCCTGGCCATCGAACCGCAGGGCCGGATCTGGGCCACTTGGTATGCTGGTCCTACCCCGAGAGAGGACTTGAATAACTACGTGGTTCTCAGCACCAGCGGGGATGGCGGGGCAACCTGGCAGGAGGCGCTCGTCATCGATCCCGATGGGGAAGGGCCGGTCCGCGCTTTCGACCCCCAGCTCTGGGTTTCACCGGACGGTCGGTTGTTTCACTTTTGGAATCAAATGGAAAAAGGCCGGCACGACAACCAACTGGGTGTTTGGTGCAGGGAGACTTCCCAACCCGAGCGCGCTGAACCGGTGTGGTCCCCTCCGCGCAGGCTGGGGGACGGCGTCATGATCGGCAAACCGCTCGCCCTCTCCTCGGGCGAATGGGTCCTGCCGATCTCGCGATGGCGGGAGCACGATGAAAGCGCCCAGTGCGTTGTCTCCACCGATGCCGGTGTCACCTGGTCCCGCCGAGGTGGTTGCAACGTTCCCAAGGACGTACGCCAATTCGACGAACATTCAGTGGTTGAGCGGCGGGATGGATCGCTCTGGATGCTCGTCCGGACCACCTACGGGATCGGGGAAAGCGTTTCCACCGACCGCGGAAAAACTTGGCCCGAATTGCATCCGTCCGGAATCCTGCATACCCCGTCGCGCTTCTTTGTGCGCCGGCTTGCGTCAGGCCACCTGTTGCTCGTCAAACATGGCCCGCTCGACACACGCACCAGCCGCTCCCAGCTCACGGCGTACCTTTCGCGAGACGATGGAAAATCCTGGACCGGTGGTCTTCTGCTGGACGAACGCCTGGGCGCCTCCTATCCCGACGGCCAACAAACGGCCGACGGCTTGATCCGCATCATCTATGACTACAACCGGATCACCGACCGTCAGATCTTGATGGCAGCCTTTCGTGAGGAGGACGTGGCGGCCGGGCGGGACGTCAGTCGCGTGATGCATCTGCGCCAACTCGTGAGCCAAGCCAGCGGCGGCCAGGAAAAGCCCAAAACCTCCGCCGCCCCACTACAGACCAACCAAGACGGCCAACCCCTAGCGAAAGCCAAAGCGGGCGCTTTGACCTGTTCCCAAGCCCACCCCCAGCCCCTGCATTCCGGGGTCAAACTTTTCTCTGACCGTCCCTACCTTGCGGCGGATCTTCCGGTGGAACTTCAAGGTGCGCATTTTCTTCCCGTCCCTATGAATGGTCAGAAAACGTTCAAGTGCACACGCCCAGGTTTCGTTTTTTTTCTCACACCGGCACCGGAGCGGGCGCGTGACTCCATGGCACAGACCCTCATGGATCAGGGGTTCGCGAAAGCCCGGCTCCAAGAGATTCCGCTTTTCAATCCCACTTCCACGGCAAATTTCTGCACCCTTTACCAAAAACAATGTGTCACCGGCGAGACCATCGCCGTGGGCAAATGGGCCGTGCCCATCCTTTTGCCATAAAACCACCCCCCCGCCCACCCCGGCGAATCCTCCGGAAAATCCCAGAGAACCTGACCATGGCCCAATCCTCCTCGTGGCTCCCGCCCGCCGTGGCCCAAAAAATGATTCCATTTTTGGTATTTCTTTTGCCATTTTATGAAAAGTAGTATCGTGACCTCATGGCGCATCGCAGGACTTCTGCTCCCCTTCGATCCTTCACCCTGGTGGAGTTGCTGGTGGTCATCGCGATTCTTGGCCTCGTGGCGGGTTTGGCTATCCCAGCCATCGGCAAGGCGCGCGAAACCGCCCAGCGAGGCGCATGCGCCAGTAACCTAAAAACCTTGGCTGCCGCGGTTCTGACCACGGCAGCGGAAAACAACGGATGTTTTCCTGGCCTCACGAACAACGGTCCAGACAATGGCTCACTGACATGGTTTAGCTATGCCCTTGGTATCACGAAAGATACTGATATTAACAAGGCAGGAAAGACTCCGGCCTGTTTGGTCTGTCCTGCTTCCAAACAACCTCCCCGTCCGGGAATTACACCGGTACAGTCCGTCTCGTATGGGATTAACACTCGACTGATTACTCCAGTTAACGATGATCCAGGAATTCGCAGGCGGATGGCCGCCGTCCCCAAGCCCTCACAAATCATCTTGCTGGGCGACGGGGCATCGTATGACGAAGATGGAAATAATGCTTACCAACTGAACAATGTCCAGGGGGCCGCAGGCGGCATGGGAACCAATTCCATGCGCCACAAAACCGGCGCCAACATCGCCTGGTGCGACGGACATGTTTCCTACGAGGGAACGGACTCCCTGAAAAATCTATGGGCTCAAGAAAACAATACCAATTGGGTGCCATGAGAGCTGATCCATCGACCAAACCTCGATCCTCCGGTCCCGCTTGAAATTATTTTTTCTACCATCCACGTTTTTCACCCTTCTCCTGCTGGCCCCCCATATCTCTGAAGCGGTCGCAGCAGAAAAGAACTTGGATGCCGCCAAACTCCTCGCGCTCACTCAGGCCCCTCCCTCCGGACCCCGCCTCACCCTTCCTCCGGGCACCTATCGTTTATGCGACCAACCCGGCAAGGGACTTCTCTTCCGTGGCTGGGAAAATAAGGAAATCGTTGCGGAAGGCGTCACCTTGATCCTCAAGCCGGGCCAAGGGGTCACCCTGAAAGATTGCCGCCAGGTGCGCCTGCGTGGCCTGACCGTGGATTACGATCCGCTCCCCTTCACGCAAGGGACCATCCGCCAGATCGACCCGGCGGCGAAACAAATCCTCGTCCAGCTCGACCCGGGCTTCCCCCAACCTGACACCCTGCCCAGCCGCGATACCCTTCTCTACTTTGTCTTTGACCCCGCCACCCTCGTTCCCCGACCCCTGCTCTGGGAGGGATTTGCCGAGTTTGGTGCCGCTCCCGACGGGCTCTGGCGCTTCGGCCGTCCCACCGGCGCCAATTTTTTCGGGGAGCTGGGCCGACCCGTGGCCCCCCAGGAGGGTGACCTGATCGCCCTGGTGAACCGCGGGGGCCCCGCGGTCACGCTGGAAAACTGCGCCGCCATCCACCTCGAAGGCGTGACCATCCACGCCGCTCCCAGCTACGCCTTTTTCGAGGAACGGGGGGAGGGCGGTCACCGCTACACCCGCTGCCGCATCGTCCGCCCTCCCGACACCCGCCGCCTTCTCACCACTGGGGCGGACGGCCTTCACTCCTACCTGGTGGAGCGCGGTCCGCTCATCGAGGATTGCGAATTCAACGACACCGCCGACGACACCATCGCCGTGCACGGCTTCTTTAGCTTGGTCACCGGTCGGTCCGGCCCCGCCACCCTGCAGGTCGTCTCCCCCTTCGGCCCGGATTTTCAACCGGGCGACTTACTCCGCTTTTACGTCATGCCGCACGGTCGTCCGGCCGGAGAAGCCAAGGTCCGCTCGGTCCGCGAGGCCGGGGCGGCCGAGGTGAAGATTCCCCCGGCCCAGCGGCTGGAGACCTGGGCCAAAGAGGGCCTCCGCACGCGCAAAAAAAATCCCGACATGCAGGTACGGGTCGTGGAGTTGGATGCACCCGTCGCGTTTCCCGAGGAAACCATGGTGTTGGCCTCCGCCTGGCGATTGGCGGGGAACGGGGCCGTGGTGAAAAACACCGTGATCCGCCGGAGCCACAAACGCGGCATCCTCATCAAGGCGGACGACTTCACCGTGGAGGGCAACACGCTGGAAGATGTGGCCGGTCCCTCCATTCTCATTGAACCGGAACTCTTTTGGCTCGAGGGCCCCCTGCCCCGGGGGGCCACGATCCGCAGTAACACCATCACCCGCTCCTCCTGGCGGTCTTTCAACGAGGAAAGCGCCAAGTTCGGCCTCGGCGGCGCCATCGACATCGGCACGCTCTTTGCCAGCCGCCAGGTGGGGCTGCCCCAGATGGACCCCTACCCGCTCATGGAAAATTTCAAGATCGAGGACAACACCATCCGGGACAGCGGCGCCTATGCCCTCGCCTTGGGCAACGTGCGCGGCGCCCGCATCACGGGCAACACCATCGACGGGGCGTTTCGCCGCCCGGGTGCGGCCGGTAGCCGCGGTCTGAGCCTGGCCTTCGACGCCAAAAAGCACGACCAAACCCCGGCCGAGAACCCCGCCGCCTCGCCGGCCGCGATCATTGTCTACGGCAGCGAGGACGTGGAGTTATCCGGCAACAAAATCACGACCGGGGACGGATACCTGGATATCCTCATCGGCCCCTGGACACGGGATATCCGGGGGGCCGACGCCCCCAAAAGCCCCTAAGGTTTTGCTCGAGCCGGGGCCCCCCTCGTTTTCCTAGGGGGGTTGAAAAAAATTCCACCTTCGGTATCTTTACTTGTGCCCCAGTTCCATACCTTCATCCACGAAAGAGGGCGTTCGGAAGCTTCTTGGATCGCCACGTTCTTCCTCTCCTTTTTGCTGATCCAGGGCCCGGGTCCACTACCTGGTGCCTGGGCTGCCGAGCCCGGCACGAAACCCAACATTGTTTTTTTCCTGGTCGATGACATGGGCTGGATGGACTCCCAGCCCTACGGCTCCCAGTATTACGATACGCCGAATATGCAGCGTCTGGCGGACCAAGGGATGCGCTTCACCCGGGCCTACTCCCAACCCAACTGTTCCCCCACGCGGGCTTCCATCCTCAGCGGCCAGTACTCCGCCCGGCACGGCATTCTGGGTGCGGTGGGTCACAAGCCACCCGTGGAGGCTACCCTCCCCCCCAGCGGTCCCCCCAACCGCCCCGTGATCCTTCCGGAAAGCAAAACCTTTCTCGATCCGTCCCAGTACACCCTGGCCGAAGCGTTGCACGATGCCGGTTACCGCACCGGCCACTTTGGTAAATGGCATGTCGGCCTGACCCCGCCCCACTGGCCTGAGAAGCAGGGCTTCGATGTGGCGTTCCACGCGGAGCCCAGTGCCGGACCTCCCAACGCCTATTTTTCGCCCTACGGTGTCCAACCTCCTCCCGCCCCCGGCACCCCGCTCGGTGAACTCCGCCGCACCCCCCACGGCACGATCACCGACGGCCCTCCCGGTGAATACATCACCGACCGGTTGACCGACGAAGCGGTCAAATTCATCCGCGAAAACAAAGGAAAGCCCTTCTTCCTCAACCTCTGGCACTACGGCGTCCACGGACCGTGGGGACACAAGGAGAGCATCACCGAGCAGATGGCCAAGCGCACCGACCCGACGGGTCGCCAGGACAATCCCGTGATGGCCTCCATGCTCAAGAGTGTGGACGAAAGCCTCGGGCGGATTCTGGACGAACTGGAGGCCCAAGGTCTTGCGGACAACACCATCTTCATCTTTGCCAGCGACAACGGGGGCAACACCCACAGCATGACCAAGGAAGAGGGCAAGGGAAACAAGGATCAGGACGGGGAGGGCGACTCCTCGGCAGACCTCTACCGCAAATGGGCCGGCTTCAAACCACCCACCAGCAACGCCCCGCTCCGCGATGGCAAGGGGACCGTGTACGAGGGCGGTGTCCGCGTGCCTTTGATCGTCCGCTGGCCGGGCAAAATCACCCCAAAAAGCACAAGTGACGCCATCGTCGGTTGCATCGACTACTACCCCACCCTTCTCGATCTCACCGGCATCGCCCCGAACCCGGCGCAAAAGATCGATGGCGTCTCCTTTGCCCCCGTGCTGCGGGGGACGGGCAAGGTTCCGCGCGATGCCTACTTTGTCTGGTTTCCCCAGAACCAGGCCGGCGCCTGCGTGTATCAGGGCGACTGGAAATTGATCCGCCGCTACTGGGAGCGACCCGCGGATTGGGACGGAACCCGCCAGCTGTACAATCTCCAAGACGACCCCGGGGAGAAAAACAATCTCGCTGCCAAAATGCCCGACAAGGTCAAACAGCTCGACGCCCTCATCGACGGGTTTCTCAAGGACACCGGCGCCCTGGTCCCGGTCCCCAATCCAGCCAGCAAACGCCCCGGTGCCTCTGCCGCCAAGTAGGATGGACATCCCCGGATGAGAACCCGGCCCCTCCTCCGATGTCTTTGGCTGCTGGGGTTGGCGCCGGTCTGGGAACCTTTTGCCGGCTCAGCCCAATCTCCTCCCGCCAAGCCGAATATCCTGATTCTATTCGCCGACGACCTTGGGTATTGGGATCTCGGTGTGCAAGGTTGCACTGACATCCCCACGCCGAACATCGACTCAATCGCTAAAAACGGGGTGCGCTTCACCTCCGGCTACGTTTCCGGGAGCATGTGTTCGCCCAGCCGCGCCGGCCTGCTCACGGGACGCTCCCAGTCCAGGTTCGGGCACGAGATCAACTGGGACGAGAACACCTACTCGGACACCTGCGGTCTGCCCCTCACGGAAAAAACCATCGCGGACCAGCTGCGCATCGCCGGTTACCGCACCGGCCTGGTGGGGAAATGGCACCTCGGGGAAAGCCCGCAATTTTATCCCACGCAACGGGGCTTCGACGAATTTTACGGCTTCATCGGCGCCTTCCACAGTTACACCAACTTTTCCGGGGCCAACAACAAGATGTCCTGGATGCCCCTCGAGCGCAACGGACGCGCCGAGCCGACCACCGGATACATCACCACCCGGTTTGGCGAGGAAGCCGCTTCGTTTATCACCCGCCACAAGAATCGTCCCTGGCTTTTATACGTTCCCTTCAACGCTCCGCACGGCCCCCTCGAGGCCACCCCGGAACTGCTCGCCCGTTTTCCGGGCATCACCGACCCCACCCGCAAAACCTACGCGGCCATGGTCAGCGCTCTCGACGATGCCGTCGGAACCATTCTCGCCCGGGTCCGGAGTGAGGGGCTGGAGGACCGGACCCTGATCTTTTTTCTCAACGACAACGGCGGCCCGCTCCAGTCCGTCAACGGATCCCGGAACGACCCGCTGCGCGGAAAAAAAGCGGAGATGTGGGAAGGTGGCGTGCGTGTCCCCTTCTTCGTCCAGTGGAAGGGAGTCCTGCCCACCAACCAGACCTACCATCGCCCCGTCAGCAGCCTGGATATCCTGCCCACCGCCCTCGCCGTGGCGGGGGCGACCAACACCGCCCCTCAGTCCCTGGACGGGGTGAACCTTCTCCCGTTTCTCCAGGGGCAGCAATCGGGAGATCCTCACGAGGCGCTCTATTGGCGGATGAAACCCCGGGGCATCTCCGCCATCCGGCGCGGGGACGACAAGCTGGTGGTGCAGGACACCAACATCGCACGTCTCTTTAACCTCGCGGCCGACATCGCCGAGACCAACGAATTGACCGGCACCCAAACCAACACCGCCGCCACGCTCCAACAAATGTACAATGCCTGGGAGGCCCCCCTGCCGGAACCGGCCTGGAGCACGGACGGTGTCGTGCCGGGACCGCTGGAAATCGACCTTTACAACAACTCCACCAACTACCAGGTCCTGGGAACCAACTTCACCCTCGTCGTCGGCATCGACACGGACGGCAACTACTACCCCGTCTCCTCTTCCAACGTTCCGGCCGCCGTGACCTTTTTGGCTTCCGGCCTGACCACCCTGCCCGGCATGCGGCAAAAAACATTCACCCTCCGGTTCACCTCCCCCAACAACGTACCCTACGAAATCAGCACCGGGCCGAACGGCCGGATCGGCATGCGCGGCGCGGGTAACCCTTGGCGCTTCGACGGCACCAATGAAGTGGCCCGGATCACCGCCGACCTTTCCCAGATCGGCCCCCAACGCAGCCTGCAGCTCCAGTCCTTCTCCACCGTCAACAATCTGACCAACTTTGGCACCAACTGGGTCATCGGCTTGCGCAACTCTTCCGGCGTGGAAACCCTTTCCGGCACCAACCAGACCAATCTGGCTGCGATCGCTCCCCGCCTGAACACCGGCGGCACGGACTATTTTGATTTCCGCGTGGCGAACACCAACGGAAGCGCGGGAGGATGGGGGTCCCTCACCTTTGACTTTCTCCTCAACCCTCCCTACGTGCAGGCCGCCACCTTCTCGCCGCTCTTCGCGGACGGCGGGGTCCTCCAGCGGGACACTCCCGTCCCGGTCTGGGGCACAGCCGCCCCCAACGACACCATAACCCTCAACGTGCGCAGCCAGACACTCACCACCACCTCGGACGCCTCGGGCCGCTGGCGCGTGGTCTTGGCGGCGGAGCCGGCCGGCGGTCCGTCGGTCTTGACGGTGGGAGGGGCCAAAAGCATTTCCTCCTCCGTCTCCATGTTTTTCGGGGATGTCTGGCTGCTCGCCGGGCAGGCCGGGATGGCCCGCCCGCTCCTCTCGCAGACGGCGCGCTTTCCCTCGGCGGTTCCCGCCGTGCCGGAGGCTGCGGACAATTTCGACGATGTCCGCCTGGCCGTTCTGGCGCCGGTGACGGACTTCAGCACCGCCCGAACCAACCCCGTGTTCTCGCAGGCCTGGTCCCGTTGGCAGTCGAACCAACTCTCGCAGGTTTCCGCGGTCGGCTATTTCTTCACCCGCGCCCTCCGCAGCGGTCTCACCAACGCCGGAACGTCCGTCCCTCTCGGCATCCTCCAGACGGGCCGGGAAGGCACGCGGCCGGAAGACTGGATCTCATCCAACGCCCTGACCTCCCTGCAGGCCGGTAACCCCTCGCTCGTTCTTTCTGCCGATGCCGGTGCCTTCCACCGCGGCACGATCGCACCCCTCGGGGATTACGCCGTCCGGGGAGTCGTCTGGTGCGGGGAGGCGGAGGACTTCTCCTCCCTGACACGTGTCCAACAGCACCGGCTCGTGCTGGAAACATTGGTCTCATCCTGGCGAACTCAATGGAACCGACCCGATCTCCCCTTTTATTTTCTGCAGGCCGATCCTTATGGAGCCTACGGCCGCGTTCCCACCGAGGATTTGGGCGCCCGGCTACGCGAGTCCCAAGCCGCTCTCCTCTCCCTCTCCAACACCTACCTCGCCCCCATCCTGGACCGCGGCTACCAGTGGGATCCGGATGCGCCGTTCCGCGATACCGCCGGGTCCCGTTTGGCCCGGCTGGTCCTCGGCCGGAGCTACGGCCTGCCGGTCATTTCCCGCGGGCCCACCCTGCAAAGCGTGCAGGTCAACGGAGCAGAGGTCACCGTGACCTTTTCCAATGTGGCCGCCGGACTGGAAACCCGCGCGGTCGATTCCGAGCCCGACGCCCAGGAAACCCAGTCCCGCTTCATCCCCGGCACCCTTACCTCCACCAACTTCCCGCCCGTTTCCCTCTCCTCCAACCGGCTGGGTGGCTTCGCCTTGGCGGGGAATGACGGCGTCTTCCGCTGGGCCACCGAGGCACGCATCCTCTCCACCAACCAAGTCCGCCTGGCCAACCGCACCGATGTGCCCGCTCCTGTTTACGTCCGCTATGCTTTCCAGAACTATCCCCGCTGCAACCTCTTCAACAGCGAGGGTCTGCCCGCTGAACCCTTCCGCACGGACAGCTTTGCCTACGGTGCGGCCGGGGGTGTCAACAGCACCCCGGTCACCTCCGGCCTGACCAATCGCCGCGTCTCCCCCTCCCAGGCCAGTCTCCCCATCAGCCTGACCGGCGTGTTTGACGATGTGGAGGACGGGGAGAGCCCGCTCGCCTTGGCCATCTCCCAAAACAGCAACTCCAACGTGGTCACCGCCACGATCAGCAACCGTATCCTCAACCTGACCCTGCCCGGGCCGGCCGGAACCTCCACCGTCTCGGTCCAGGCCACCGACACCGGCGGGCAGTCCACCACCGCTTCCTTTGAACTCACCGTGGCCCCGACCTACCAGGATTGGCGGCAGCAATATTTTTCTGCTGCCGAGCTGGCCAACCCCGCCGCCGAGGCCACCCTCTGGGGTGATTTGGCCGACCCCGACCAGGACGGCCTGGCCAACTTGCTGGAGTACGCCTTGGCTCTCCCCCCCCGGCAATGGAACTCCGTACCCAACGCCCTGCAAGTTTGGAACGATCAGGGAACGATCAAGGTCCGCTACCTGCGGGCCAAGACGCTTGATCCCTCTGTCACCGTGGCGCTGGAAAAACGGGCCTCCTTCTCCACGGGTAGTTGGGAAAACGACACTTCCTCCCCGACAATTTTACCGGCGGGCACCGACTCCGAATGGCGCGAGATCTCCGTGGTCCCCGCCGGATCCTCCCTCTTCTATCGGGTCACCGTGCGTAAACTTTGACTCACCGAAGCGTGCCAGGAAATCATCCGCCGGCCTTGAAAAACAAATCCCGCCTGCTTCTCGCCCTCGGCCTGCTGGCCGCTTGGAGTCCGGGGACGCAAGCCGCCGAATCCACCTCACAACCTCCCAACGTGATCGTCTTCCTCGCCGACGACCTCGCCTATTCCGACCTCTCGACCTACGGCAACCGGCAAATCAAAACCCCGCGCATCGATCAACTGGCTGCAGGCGGCGCGAAATTCCTGAACGGCTACGTGAGCGGCTGCACCTGCAGTCCCACCCGGGCCGGACTGATGACCGGTCGCTACCAGCAGCGGTTCGGGTTCGAGGCCAACGCCGAGGGCGGTAAAACCGGGGAGGAGATCGCGGTCCGCTCGCTGGATCGGGCGGCCGTTCTCTTTCCCCAGCGGATGAAAGCGCTGGGATACGTCACCGGCATGATCGGCAAGTGGCACCTGGGCAACGCCCCTTGGTGCTTCCCGACGGAACGCGGCTACGACGAGTTCTTTGGCATTCTGCCCTACGGCATCGAAAGGGGGGATGGCAGGGAATTGGGCAATCCGCCCGCGACGCTCTACCGGGGCAAGGACCACGTTCCCACGCCGGAGAACTTCATGAATGCCTTCGGCGACGAGGCCCTCGCGTTCTTGGAGCGCCATCAGAAAAAACCGTTCTTTCTTTATGTTCCGTTCACCGCCATCCACGCGAAGCAGGTCGGGGCGGAACCGTGGCTCAGCCGCACGGATGCCTCGCTGCCCCTGCCCCGCCGCAAGCGCCTCGCCGACATCCTGCAGCTCGATGAGATCACCGGCCGGATTCTCGACAAGATCCGCGAGCTCGGACTTGAGGAGAACACCCTGATCTTCTTCTTGAGCGACAACGGGGCGGGAGCCGCCGAGGACAGCAAGCCCTTCCGCGGCACCAAGTGGACTCTCTGGGAAGGCGGCATCCACGAGCCTTTCATCGTCAGTTGGAAGGGGAAAATCCCGGCCGGACAGATCGTGGAGTATCCGGTCATCCAACTCGACATCCTGCCCACCACCCTGGCCGCCGCCGGGGGCAAGATCGACCCGGAATGGAAGCTCGACGGCGTGAACCTGCTCCCGCTGCTTGAGAAAAAAACGGAAACGGCACCCCACGACGCCCTTTTCTGGCGGGTGGGACCGCAGTTCGCCGTCCGCCAAGGTGACTGGAAACTCGTGAAGGCCGGCCTGGCTGAGCCGGTGCGGCTCTTCAACCTCGCCGAGGATAAGGGCGAAGCCCAAGATCTCGCCGCCAAAGAACCCGCCCGTGTACAGGAACTGCAGGTCAAATGGGACGAATGGAATCGCGGAAACCAGCCGCCCAGGTGGGAGGACAAACGCTGGAACGGAAAGGAGCCGACCGGCCACTGATCCTTGTCATGAAAAAAGCCTTGGCCTTCCTCGCGTTCGGATTGGGTTGCCTCAGTGCCCGTGCGACCCCCCTCATTTCCGAACTGGCCACGCCGCCGCCCGCCCGTCCGACCGGAGTTCCTGCCGCCAGCGACGTCACGATGCGGTCACTCCGGTTCCATCCTAAAAATAGGAACGATCCGCAGGACACCTTCAAGGCGCTGGCCGATTTTCATGTCACCCGGCTGGAGTGGACCTATATCGAAAGCGGGGCGGAACAGGAGCGAGCCAAGATCGCGCGCGTCAAAGCCGCCGGCTGCCTCTACGGCGGCGCTACATCCGGCCACACCGGCGTTCCCGATGGCGGTAGCCCCGCAGAGGATCTCGCCATGAAGAAATCTCTGTGCCTCTTGGACATCGCCGGCCGGCCGATCGTCCCCGACTTCCAGAAGGACTGGAAAGGAATTCGCTCCAGCGGTTGCGTGAATAATCCGGCCTATCGTGGAGCCTTTCTCGCCAACTGCCTCATGCAACTCGACGCCGGAACGGAAATTCTTCAGCGCGATGAAGCCAGTGGAAACCACGCCGTGGCGGAAGTGGGCGCGGGCTGTTACTGCCCTGATTGCATCCGTGGCTTCCGTGATTACCTAAAAACCACGCTCCAGGGCTCCGAACTCGCCGCCCTTGGGGTCACGAATGTGGACCATTTTGATTATGCGGCGTATCTTCGCCAGACCTCGCTACCGACCGGTCACACCGGCGTGGACTGGAGCGATACCGAAACCAGCGAGAAGATCAAAGGCATGATCAGGAAAACGCCGTTGTTCGGTCACTTCGAACGCTTTCAGGCCGCGTCCATGGTCGACTTCTATCGCTGGCTTCGCTCACGCCTCGACGCGCATGCGGGCCGGCGCGTGCCGATGTCCTGCAACAACACCTCCTACCAGAATTGGGAGCGGCCCTATTACCGGGAGTTCGATTTTGCGCTCTCCGAGTTGATGGTCGCCAGCGCCCAGCCCGCGCGTATCTATGAATGCGCCCAGCGCGCTCTCGCCCTCGGCAAGATCCAGGTTTTCGGCACTCCCAAGACCATGGGCAAGGCTTACGATCCGCTCTGGCTGGTCCGATTGCGCCGTCAGGTCATTGCCACCGCCTATGCTTCCGGCGGCCTGTCCCCCGTGCCATGGGATTGTTTTGAGCAGACCAAAGGAGAGGGAGGGGGAGATCGCTACTTCGGCAAGCCCGGGGAATACGCCGACCTCTTCGCGTTTGTCCGCGCCAACGACCGCTTCCTCGACCGCTATGGCACGGCCGGAGCCTTCGGCCCCGGCATCCCAGAGGATCGCTACGGCCAATCCTCTCCCCTCATCCTCGAAGGCGAGAACCGGAAGCTCTACGCCTTCCTTCGGGCCATTCCGGGCAGCTCGGGCGACGCGGTGGTCATTCATTTGGTGGATTGGAACGAAAAAGCCTCCCAGCCCGCGGTGCTCAAGCTGCGGACGGCTGCCTTCTTCGGGAATCAGCCCCTCGACATTCAATTGCGCACGCCCAAGCCCTTTGATGCCGCCGCGCATACCGATGCCGAGGAAAAAGCCCGCTCCCTGCGCAAGCCCACGGATCGTCTCGGCCCTCTGCAATCCGCCGCTTATGAGCCTTTGGTGCAGCACCTCCATCTCGACACGACCCCGTCGGGTGAATTCACCCGCATCGAACTGCCACCGCTTGATCCTTGGGGCATCCTCGTGGTGACCCCAAAACGTTGAGATGGATTCCACCAACATGAAACCCACCCCCAGACTCCTCCTCAACCTGCTACTCTTCCTGGCCGTTGGTGCACTCGCTTTTGCCTCGCCACCGCCTGCCCGCCACAGCACGAAACTGATCGTCATCAATGACGACGGCTTCAGCGGCTTCTACGCGGGCCGCTACAAAGACGCTGCCGATCTCCCCTTAACCTCCAACCTCATGGTGGCCTGCGGGGAGACTTTCCGTCAGGACGGGGAAGACATCGGTAAGACTTTTGCCAGAGAAATCACCCTGAACAACCGAAGCCGCCAACCGGTCCTGCTGACCGATCAGTCCTCAGGCTGCACCGTCAAATCCCCCGGGCCTGTGACCGATCAAGGTACAGGCAACCGGTTTATGCAAACCGAGAAATGAACCTTACCCTCATTTTTCTTGCCGCCCTGCTGCTCGCGCCGTTGGCGGCGCTGGCCGCGGGCGAAAACAAACGCGGTTCGCTCTCTGACGCCACCCTCCAACAGCTTCGCATCGAGAGCACCCGCCGGTGCGATGCTTTTTTTCACAGAGAGGCGGGCCAGCCGTTCACTCCGGCACCCATCTTGAAGAACTGGAATAATCGTGGCGATTTCACCCGCCACTATGTGCAATCGGTGCTCCTCTTTGCCTCGCGGGCCCTTTCCTTGAATGAGCAAAATGCGGAGGCCAACAAGGCACTGAGTGAGATGTGCCAGTATCATCTCGACCGGCCTCAGACTTTGCTTGAAATCCACAGCTTCCCGGAGGCGATCCGGTATCTGGCCCAGCTTGCGCAATCTTATGGACCCGATGGCACGCGGGCGAGAGGACGGCTCACCGACTCGACCTATCGGATAATGCTCACGACGATGTGGGAGTGGGCCAGGGTGAAGTCGAAATTGGCCGACAGCGCGGAGGACGAGTCGCACACTTGGGCGGTGACGGATTCGGAGAACCATCATGCAAACCACATCGCGTCCTGCTGGACAGCTACCGGCTTTCTGGCGCGCGTTCCCGAGTATCGGGACCGCAAGTTGGACGATGGTTACACGACGGCGGAGCACCAGACGGCATGGACCACTTACCTGCGCGAGTATCTCAGCGAGCGCGGGCGCAGGGGCATGACGGTCGAGATCGAGTCCCCGTCGTATGCCAGCCTGACCTTGAGCGCGGCCTATTGGCTCTTTGAAATGAGCGATGATCCTGTGCTGAAACGTCGCGCCAGCGACTACATCACGCTCTACTGGGCGCTGTGGGCGCAGCAGCAGATCGATGGAATCTCCGGCGGGGCCAAGGCGCGGTGCTATCCGGATTCGGCAAAAAGCGGGCAGAGTTTCATCAGTCGCGCATCGTGGTATGCCCTTGGCATCGGATCGCCGGAATTCGCGCATCTGACCATGCAGCCGTTCGTTACCTCATCGTGGAAAATGCCTGACGTGGTGATGGACTTGGCGCTCGATGGGAAAGGCCGTGGAAATTACGAGGTGATCGAGCGCCGTCCAGGACTTGCACAACCGGGGACTGAGAAGCGGAAAGGCGTGAGTTTCATCGCGCCCGAAGGCGGAGGGCTCGTGCGCTACACCTACTGCACGCCGGAGTTTGTCATGGGCTCCTTGTTTTGCGCCGCACGGCCCACCACCGACTGGACTTCCATCAGCGCGCAGAACCGGTGGTATGGGGTCATCTTTCGCGGAGCGATGAACGCACGCATCTATCCCTACTGCGAGACGGATCACAGTTCCTACAACCAGCTGTGGGCGGTGCAACACAAGGGCACGCTGATCGCACAGAAGCTCAAGACCAGCCAGCACGCCGATGGCCTGCGCGTTTGGATTTCCGAAGCGGGACTGACAACGCCAACCGAGCAAGGCGGATGGTATTTCACGGAAGCTGCTGGCGCGTGGGCAGCCGTGCGAGTGATTTCCGGCGACACCAAACTCATTCCTCCGGCTGCCCCGGCGAATAAGAAGAAGCAACTGCCAAAGTCCGGCACGAGCGACGACGGAGACACCATCGATGCGAGTGCAAATGGATGGCGGCTTGAGTGCTCCGACGAATGGTCGCCCGTCATCATCGAGGCAGCGACTAAGGCGGATTACCCCATGCGTGAGGCATTTCAAAAGGCTTTTCTAACTCGCGAGGTAAAGTCCGAAGGGGGTCGGCTCACCTACACCGGCCTCAGTGGCGACAGGTTCACCTTTTTCACTGACCAGTCGCAACTGCCGCGCGTAAACGACGAACCCGTGAACCTTGCGCCCACGAGAGTTTACGACAGCCCGTTCGTCCAGTCGGATTGGAAGAGCGGCGTAGTCACGATCCAGAAAGGTGACCGGAAACTCGTGCTGAACTTCAACAAATGATTCGGCTCATTCATCTCCCGGCCTGCTTGCGCATGGTCGCAGCTCTCACATGGAGCACGTCGCTTGCCGCAGCGGCAGAAAAGGAACCGCCGCCGCATCCTTCCGTCGGCCAGCGTTTCCTGCCGACCGATGTCGATTGGTCGCATCCCGTCTATGCCACTACCTTCGACAACGAAGCCGCCCTTGCAGATTGGAAGCTGGAAGGCGGCCAACGCATGAGTATCGCAAGCGGCAGGCTCGTGCTTGAAAGTCGCCCCGGTGGTGAGAAGCCAAGGGCGACGGATAACGACCTCGTCTGCTGGCTGGCCAAAGAGATGCCCGCCGACTTCCTGCTGGAATTCAAAGTGCGTCCGCAGGATCGCAAGCACGGTCTCAACATCATCTTCTTCAATGCACGCGGGATTCATGGCGAAAGCATTTTCGACCCGAAGCTCAAGCCCCGCTCCGGCATCTTCGCGCAATACCACAGCGGCGACCTGAACAACTACCACATCTCTTATTGGGCCGGCGAACGCGGCACCGCGAACGTGCGCAAAAATGCCGGCTTCCATCTCGTCGCGACCGGCAAAGACCTGGTGTCGCCCGCGCCCGCCGATTCATTTCAAACCATCCGCCTCTACAAACGTGGCAGCACCATCCAGCTCATGGTGAATGATGTGATCGCAGTCGCATTCGACGACGACGGCAAGACTCACGGTCCCGTTTGGACGCACCCCGGCTGGATTGGCTTGCGACAAATGGCCCACACCACCCATTGTGAATACGATGACCTCCAAGTCTTGCCGTTGAACCCATGAAACCCACCCTCACCCTCCTCACCGCCCTGGTCCTCACGCCGCTGGCCACCCTCCACGCGGAGAATCAACCCGCCAGAAAACCCAATATCCTGATCATTCTGGCCGACGATCTGGGGTATGCCGATTGGCCCGGTCACGCGGCCCGCGATCTCACCGTGCCCAATCTGGAAAAGCTCGCGCAGGCTGGCGTGAGCTTTTCCCAGGGTTACGTCTCCGCACCGCAGTGCTCTCCCTCCCGCGCCGGCCTGCTCACGGGGCGCTATCAACAACGCTTCGGGCACGAAAACAATGGTTGCACCCAGGCGGCCTTCACGGCCGGGGCCAAGACGCTGGCCGAACACCTCCGTCCGGCCGGCTACGCCACCGCGGCCTACGGCAAGTGGCACTTGGGCGACGCCCTCCCCTCCCATCGCCCCGTCAGCCGTGGATTCGACGAATCCTTCGGCTACGGCGAATACCAGAAGGCTGTTCGTGACGGCACTCTCGGGTTTCCGGGAGCTGCCACTTCCCCGCAGGCGTTTAACGCCCAGGTCTTCGCCCTTCGCGCGGCGGATTTTATCCAGGCCCATGCGTCCCAACCGTGGTGCATCTACCTCGCGTTCCACGAGCCGCACGTGGACCTGGAGCCGACCGAGGCGTCCGCCACCCTGACCCGGCCTTCCTCCTCCGATCCGCTGCGGCAAAAGTGCCTCGCGGTGATGCACGACCAGGACGTGGGGGTCGGTATGGTCATGGAAAAGCTGCGCGCCCTGGGCCTGGAACAGGACACCCTTGTTTTTTACCTCAGCGACAACGGCGCCCCCACCACGGAGGCGGTGGGACCGGGGCCGGAACCCTCCCAGGGCAAGGCCGGCAAAGAGGACGACAAGGCCGCCAACGGCTCGCGCAACGATCCCCTGCGCGGTCGTAAAGGCCTCGTCTGGGAAGGCGGCATCCGGGTGCCCTTTGTCGTCTCCTGGCCAGGCCGTATTCCGGGTGGCCAAACCAACCACCAGCCGGTCATCAGCCTCGACATCCTGCCCACCGCGTTGGCGGCGGCCGGCGCCGCCCCGTTGGATGGGACCCAGTTGGATGGAGCGAATCTTCTTCCTCTCCTCGAAGGGAAGGAAAAAAATCTTCCCGAGCGCACGCTTTACTGGCGCTATGCCGATCGCGATTTGCTGGCCGTGCGGGAGGGAAAATGGAAGCTGATCAAGTGCAAGACTCCGTCCACCCAGCTTTTTGACCTGGAGGCGGACCCCTCCGAAACAACCGATCTTTCCACCCAACATCCCGAGGTCGTCCTCCGGTTGCAGGCCACCTGGGACAAGTGGAACGCCGAAATGAAAGCCCCGATCAACGACCCAAAACCTGACAAACCCGCGAAAGAGAAATCCAAAAAGGAAAAACCATGAGAAAACTCATACTGGCCACCCTGCTCGGCTCATCCCTCACCCTCCTCGGGGCCGCGGAGGCCCCCAAGCCCAACATCCTCGTGATCGTCTCTGACGATCACGGCTGGGCCGACCTTGCCCTTCAAGGCGTGGACCAGGACATTCGCACGCCCCATCTCGACCAGTTGGCCAAAGACGGTATCCGTTTCACGCGTGGCTATGTTTCCGCGCCCCAGTGCATGCCCTCGCGCTGCGGCCTCATCACCGGCCGCTACCAGCAGCGCTTCGGGGTGGAGGACAACAACAAGGGACCGCTGCCCTTGGAGGAAAAAACCCTCGCCGAGCTGCTCCAGCCCGCCGGCTACCTCAGCGGATTTGTCGGCAAGAGCCATTTCGACATCACCGGCAACAAGAAAGACAAAAAACAAAAGGGTGAGAAATTCGAGGTCCTGATGGATCACCTGCCGCCGCACCAGGGATTTGCCGAATACTTCCGCGGCGAAATGAAGCGCTATTACGCCTCCCACCGTCTCGACGGCAAGCCGTTCCCGGATGCCCCGCGTCTCGTCATCGACGACCGCTTTCGGGTGCAGGTACAAACCGAGGCCGCCCTCTCCTTCCTCGACCGCCGCGCCGCCGCACCCGGCGAACCGTGGCTCCTCTATCTCGCCTGGTATGCCCCCCATGTCCCGCTCGAATCGCCCGAGCCCTGGTTTTCCCAGACCCCGGCCAACCTGCCGCTCGAGCGGCGCCAAGCCCTGGCCATGATCGCCGCGATGGACGAAGGACTCGGCCAAATCCGCGCGAAGCTCAAGGCCATGGGGGCGGACAAAAACACTCTCATCTTTTTTGTCGGCGACAACGGCGCCCCGCTGGGTAAGGCCTGGGACGGCTCCCTCAACCTGCCGATGAAGGGGGAGAAAGGCATGCTGTCCGAGGGGGGCATCCGCACGCCGTTCATCGGAACCTGGCCCGGGCATTGGCCCGCCGGAACCGTTTACGATCAGCCGGTCATCAGCCTCGACTTTGCCGCCACGGCTCTGGCCGCCGCCGGGCTGCCGCCCGACCCGGCCCTGGATGGCGTTAACCTCACCCCTTTTGTCACCGGGAAAGACAGCGCCGCACCCCACCGCGAGTTGTTCTGGCGTTGGATGAGCCAGGCCGCGGTGCTGGCGATGCCCTACAAGCTGCTCCTGGTGGGCGATCAACCCCCGGCGCTCTTCGACGTGACCGCTCCCGAAGGGGAAAGCGCGGACCGCAATCTCGCCTCCCAAAAACCGGAGCTGGTCGCCCGCCTGAAAAAATCCCTGGAGACATGGGCGGCGGAACTCAAGCCCCCCGGTCTCCCGGCCTCCTCCGGGGGCAAAGACCGCTACCACGAAAACCTGTTCTCCGAACACGGTCTCCTCCCGGGCGGCGGGAAAAAAGCTGCCGCGGACCAGGATTCATCCGGCGGCGGTTCATCAGAGTAACCGTTTTTTTTGGAACACTTGAGAGTTGGGAGAAGTGGCGGGCCAAGGGCCCGTGGAACTTCATCCTGAAGGTGGAGGTTCTTGCCTGGGGACTCGGGGAAGCGGTGGTCATCGCTTCTATGTTCGCTTGGGTCGCCCGTGACCTGTTAGGCCTGACCTAGGTCTTGTCCTAGTTCTCTTTCGCCCTCTTGGGGACGTTCCCTGGCGTTACTTCTTGTGACTGCTGAACGAGCGGAGCTTCTCCATTTCCGCGGGAGTCACCGTATTGGGAATCGGCTGACCGGCCTTGCGGGCCTCCTCCTGTTTGCGATGCAGCTCCTTCAGGATCACTTGGGTCTCGAGCGCTTGGCCTCCTTCCCGGATGAACGCACGCAGGTTCCCGGGATCCAGCAGCGGGTCCTTCGTCTCCCGCCGCCACTCTTCCAGCTCCCGCCGCAATCGCGCCTCCACCTCCTTCAGTCCGGGCGTTCCGGCCAGGTTCTTGAATTCCTCCGGGTCGCTCTCTAGGTCGTACAGCTCCACAAACTCCCCCCGCCCCGCTTCCGGTTGGATTTTCCGGTAGCTCTCCAGAGTGAGCCCGTCGGGCCAGTTCAGGGCCGGATCCTTCAGCAGGGTCAAGATCAGCTTGTATCTTCCATCTCGCAGGGCGCGCTGGGGATTGATCATCCTCGGCTCGTGCGAATTGAATTCCGTGGCCAACGTTTCGCGCCAAGGACCCGCTTGCCCCTCCAGCAGCGGCACCAGCGACCGGCCGGGCAACCCGGCGGGCACCGGGGCGTTCGCCAGCGCAAGAAAAGTGGGCAGCAGATCGATGGTGCTCACCAGCTCCTCCCGTACGCCGGGACGGAACCTTCCCGTCCAGCGCACCAGCAGCGGCACCTGCGTCCCCGCTTCAAAACAGGTGACCTTACCCCGCGGTAATTCCGGACCGTTGTCGCTGAGAAAGACAACCAGGGTGCCTTTTTCCAGTCCTCGTTCCCGCAGCACCTCCAGGACCCCGCCCATGATCTCGTCCAACCGGTTCACGCAGGTCAGATAGTCCGCCGTCTCCTGCCGAAGTTCCTTCGTGTCCTGGCCCATGAAGGGGAGCACCCCCGCCTGGGCGGGGCTGAGCTTGACCTTCGGGCTGCCCGCAATGTCGCGCGCGAAAGGCTTGTGCGGATCAAAAAGATTCAGATAGAGGAAAAAAGGGTGGTCGCCGGAGTCCCGCAGGAACCTTTCGCACAGGGACCGTACCGCCTGCGGATCCCGCGTGGGCTCAATGTCGATTTTCTTGTCGTCGAACGGAAAGTCCCCTTCCGGCTCGACATGAAGCTTGCCGATCTGCCCGGTCCGGTACCCCCGCTTCTTCAGCAGGCTGATCAGGTTGGGCAGCCCCGGCCTCATCGAGGAACCGAGATGGGCCAGGCCCAGTTGTCCGTTCTGGTGCGGATACAACCCCGTCAGCAGACTGGCCCGGGAGGGGCTGCACGAGGCCGCGGTCACATAAGCCCGGTTGAAACGAACCCCCTCCCCCGCCAGGCGGTCGAGGTTCGGCGTGGTCACTCCCCGATACCCGTAGCAGCCCAGTTGCATGCCGAGATCATCGGCGGTGATCAGGAGCAGATTCGGTTTTTTGTCCGGCTCCGCTTTCGCCGCCCCCCACCCCGGCGATACTGCCGCCAAACAGAGCAAAAATCCTGCACCCAGCCGCACGGCCGGCCCCATCAGACCACCCCCCGCAGCTCCGGCGCAAAGCGGAACCGGCGCATCGCCCACCAGGACAGGCCCAGCCCCAGCGCTGGAACCAGCGCAAAGAGAATCCGCATTCCCACCAGCGGCCGGGCCATCTCGGCCAGCGGCATTTCCGCGTTGAACCCGCAAAAGACCAGGATGTATCCGGTGAGCAGCAGGGCGGACGAGGCCCCCACCTTCACCGCAATCCCGTACAGGGCCGAGAGGGTGCCTTGACAGCTCTGCCCGGTCGCCTTTTCGTAGGCGTCGCTGATATCCCCAAGGAAGGCCGGCATGAGCAGCCAGAATCCCACCAGACAGAGGGAGATCCCGAGGTCGCTGACCATGCTGAGGTACGGGTTCGCCGGCGTGATCAGACACCACATCGCCAGACTGGAAACCACGCCCAACCCGATCAGCCCTTGGAAGACCCGGTCCTTGCCCAGCCGCTTGGCTGCGGCGCCGATCAGGGGACAGACCAGCACCGCGGCGATCTGCGTCACTGTGGATTTCACCGCCGTGACCAGCGACGCCTGCTTCAGGTCGCCCCCGCAGGCGTGGTAGGCCACCAGATAAAATCCCAGATGCCCCACGAGCGTGAAGCCAATCATCGTGCTGAGCAGGGCCACCAGCAGGGATCGGACCGGGCTCCACTGCAGGATTTTGCGGTAGCTGCCCTTGGCAATCGGCGCCGCCTGTTCATGCCCGGAGTGAAGGTGCAGGCCCCGGCGCAGCGTCGTCACGACCACCAGCACCCCGCACCCGGTGATGAGCAGGCCAAAGCCCAGTCCCACCCAACGCATTCCCGCCACCGGCGACGTAAACCATTCCCGCTGGCAGAACCAGTAGAGCCAGTTGATGAGGATCTGGCTGAGGTTGGCGAAAGCGGTGCGGGCGCTCATCACCCCGATGCGGTCCGGCCCCGCCTTCGTCGCCTCCAGCGTCAGCGCCGCATAGGGAATCGCGAAAAAAGAGTAGAAGGTGTAAAACAGAAACGCGGTGACGAGCAGCCAGATGCCCAAGGCCGTCTTGGACCAGCCCGCCGGCGCCCACCACATCGCCACAAAAAAGAAGAGGCTGCCGGACAACCCCAGGAAGATATAAGGCAACCGTTTGCCCAACCGGTGGCGGGTGCGGTCGCTGACCGTGCCGATCCACGGATCCAGGAAAATCTCCCAGATCCGGGGAAAGGCCATGGCAAACCCGACCAAGACCGGGCTGATTCCCATACCCACGTTGAAGATCGGATTGGCCAAGCCTAGCGGTGCATTTTGGAGGGAATTTTCCACCGCCCCGCCCGCGCCCAAACCGACCCTCCCGGTCCAGCCC
>Ga0214923_10001408_pt1 | contig 34266 bp, 30 predicted proteins | sample LL1510_MetaG_FD_177993 | JGI IMG/M metagenome (GOLD analysis project Ga0214923, IMG submission 177993) | Freshwater microbial communities from Lake Lanier, Atlanta, Georgia, United States - LL-1510 | ecosystem: Environmental > Aquatic > Freshwater > Lake | place: USA: Georgia | collected...
TGATTTTATGTTCCGGCCCCACCAGCACCGGATCGATGATGCCGGCATGTGCGGCTTCCACGGCGCCTGCCAATGAAAACAGATCCACCGGATGCACTACCGCCACACGGATCGGGGGCTTGCCGCGCACCTGATCGAGCAGCCATTGCTCATAGTGATGGCTGGGGGTTTTCATCTGCACCTGCGGCAACGCAATGGCGTTCCAGCAGATTTCCTCTTTGGGCGCCAGCACCACGGCTTCGCCTTCCAGCACGTGGTCGCCTGCTTCACTCACGCACAGGGTTTTGAAGGTAATATGCTGATGCGCATCATCCTTACAGATAACGGTGACAGAGGCGGTGATGGTTTCTCCCAGCCGCACGGGTTTGAGAAACTTAAGCGTCTGGCTGAGATAAATGGTGCCGGGGCCGGGCAGATACATGCCCAGCAAGGTAGAAAAGAGCGAGCCCGTCCACATGCCGTGCCCGACAATCTGCTGAAACACATCGGTCTTGGCATAATGCTCATCCAGATGGGCGGGGTTCATGTCGCCGGTCACGATGGCAAACAACTGAATATCCTGTTTAGACAGTGTGCGTGTGATGGAGGCAGACTCTCCCAGCGCAATCTGGTCATAGGTTTTGTTGCGGATGCAGGGTTGCAGATTGTTCATGTGTTATCCTCTAATCCATCACTTCATAGCCGGCATCGATATAATGCACGCCACCCGTGATATTTTTTGCCAGATCGCTCACCAGAAAGGCCGCGATGTTACCGACATCATTCAGATCAATCTGGCGATGTAGCGGCGACTTTTCCTCTGATTGTGTCATCAGCTCATCAAAATGTTCAATGCCGGAAGCGGCACGGGTATTCATGGTGCCGGGCGAAATGGCATTGACGCGGATATGTTTCGTACCCAGCTCCGCAGCCATATAGCGCACGGCCGATTCCAGCGTCGCTTTTACTGGCCCCATCATATTATAATGCTTCACCACTTTCTGCGCGCCATAATAGCTCACCGTGAGGAGGCTACCGCCCTGAGTCATCAGCGGCTCCGCCAGTTTGGCCATGCGAATAAACGAGTGACAGGAAATATCCGTAGCCTTGAGGAAACCATCCAGCGAACAATCCACCACGCGGCCGTGCAAATCGTCCTTTGGGGCAAAGGCGATGGAATGGAGAAGAAAGTCCAACCGGCCAAATTGTGTGGCAACCGCATCGAATACCGCGCGCATCTGGGCATCGTTTTGCACATCGAGCGGCAGAATAATCGGCGCGGAGAGTTCCTGAGCCAAGGGCAACACATGAGGCTTGGCTTTGTCATTCATGTAGGTGATGGCGAGTGTAGCACCGGCAGAGCGGCAGACTTTGGCACAGCCATAAGCAATGCTGCTGCCATTGGCGATCCCGACAATGAGCCCTTTTTTTCCTTCTAGACTTAACAAGCCAGCCATGGCGTCAACCTGATGGATTTTCTTGCATTTGTGAAGTGTTTTCTAGGCATCGGGTCAGCTTACACCAGCATTTGCAGCCGTGCTTGACATAAGTCAACATCCTGCTGGTCAAGTTGGTCTAATTTTGCACCCCATGGACACTCTGTTTGCGCATTGTTCTGCCGCGTTTGCCCAGCACGGACCGTTGCTGGCCATTTTCTTCATGGCGGGACTGACCGGCGGGTTCACCCATTGCGTGGCGATGTGTGGACCGTTGGTGGCGTCACAAAGTATGGCGTGTGGTTCGCGTTGTGCTGCTGCGTGCAGTGGGCGCAAGGCCGCCGCCCGTGATCTCTCTAGCTTGGGGCAACTGCCTTATCACCTTGGGCGCGCCACCGCTTATGGCGCGCTCGGGTTTTTTTCGGCGGTGCTTTCCAGGCAGATTGCATCCTCTGCGCACTGGCACTGGATATCGGCGGCCATGCTGGCGATCGCCGGGGTGCTGTTTGTGATGAGTAGTTTGCCGAACTGCCACATCCGGCCTGTGTGGGAAAAAGTAACGGGGTTGGGATATCTGCGCGGTGTCTTGCTGGGGTTTATGCCCTGTGGGATGCTGTATGCGGCGGTGATGATGGCCGCCACGCTGGCCGATCCGCTGGCGGCGATGCTGGCCATGTGGGTGTTTGTATTGGGGACATTGCCGGCGCTGATGCTGATGAGCGCCAGCGCAGGAATACTGGCTCGCCGATGGCAACATGCGATGCATCGGCTGGGGCGGGCCATGATGGCGTTTAACGGGTTATCGCTACTGGTGATGGCCGGAAATCTAATGAGGTAACTATGCAGACAACAACGATACAAAAGACGTCAGCGTATGATGATGATATCGTCAAATGCTTTACGCTGGCGGCGATTTTTTGGGGTGTGGTGGGCATGTTGGTGGGCTTGATCATTGCTCTCCAGCTCGCCTATCCGGTACTCAATCTGGGTGAATATTTGTCCTTTGGCCGGTTGCGTCCAGTACATACGTCAGGCGTGATTTTTGCGTTTGGCGGCAATGTACTGTTCGCCACCAGCTATTTTGTTGTGCAGCGAACCTGTCAGGTACGGTTGTGGGGCGGGTTTTTGCCGAAATTCACTTTTTTTGGCTATCAGTTTTTTATCGTTATGGCCGCGCTTGGCTATGTGCTGGGTATCACGCAGGGCAAAGAATATGCTGAGCCGGAATGGTATGCTGATTTGTGGCTGACGGTGGTATGGGTGGCCTATCTGCTGGTGTTTCTCGGTACGGTGATCAAGCGTAAAGAGCCACATATTTATGTGGCGAACTGGTTCTTTATGGCATTCATCATCACGGTGGCGGTGCTGCATCTGGTCAATGGTGCAACGATACCGGTGTCGCTGCTGGATGTGAAAAGCTACCCGATGTGGGGCGGCGTGCAGGCAGCGCTGATTCAATGGTGGTACGGCCATAATGCCGTAGGGTTTTTTCTGACCGCCGGGTTTCTGGGTATCATGTATTATTTTGTTCCCAAACGGGCGGGGCGGCCGGTTTATTCCTATCGCCTGTCCATTCTGCACTTCTGGTCGTTGATTTTCATTTACATCTGGGCGGGGCCGCACCATTTGCACTACACCGCGCTGCCGGACTGGGCGCAAACGCTGGGCATGACCTTCTCGATCATGTTGTGGATGCCAAGCTGGGGCGGCATGATCAACGGGGTGATGACGCTGTCTGGCGCATGGAACAAGCTGCGTGAAGATCCGGTACTACGCTTCATGATCATCTCGCTTGCATTTTATGGCATGAGCACCTTTGAAGGGCCGATGATGTCGATCAAGACAGTGAACTCGCTGTCGCATTATACCGACTGGACCATTGGTCACGTGCATTCGGGTGCATTGGGATGGGTAGCGTTCATCAGCTTTGGCGCCATTTACCATCTGGTGCCGGTGCTGTGGGGCCGCAAAGAAATGTATTCACTGCGTTTGGTGAATACGCACCTGTGGATCTCTACCATTGGTATTGTGCTCTACATCACCTCCATGTGGGTGTCTGGTATCATGCAAGGGCTGATGTGGCGTACCTATGACAGCCTTGGCTTTTTACAATATTCCTTCGTGGAAACGGTGGCGGCGATGCATCCGATGTATCTGATCCGCGCCTTGGGCGGGGCGCTCTTCCTCGCTGGGACGCTGATCATGGTTTATAACTGCTGGAAAACCATCAAAGGCTGCGCAAAGACCTGCGGTAGCTGTGGTTGCGATAAGGAGAAAGCGTATGCTTAAGAAGCACCAAATACTGGAGCGTAACTCCATTCTCATGTTGATTCTGGTGATTGTGGTGGTCTCTATCGGGGGGCTGGTGGAGATTGTGCCGCTGTTTCGCGTAGAAACCACGATCGAAAAAGTCAGCGGCATGCGGCCTTATACGCCGCTGGAGCTGGTGGGACAGAATATCTATATCCGCGAAGGATGCAGCCTGTGCCATAGCCAGCAGATTCGTCCGCTGCGTGATGAAGTGGAGCGCTATGGCCATTACTCGCTGGCGGCAGAGAGTATGTATGATCACCCCTTTTTGTGGGGGTCTAAACGTACCGGCCCTGATCTGGCGCGTGTGGGCGGCAAATATTCCGATGACTGGCAGCGCGCGCATCTGATCGATCCGCGCAGCGTTGTGCCGGAATCGATTATGCCGGCCTATGGCTTCTTGATGAAGCGCGGGGTGGATTTCAACACCATCGATGCGCATTTGCGTGCGTTGCGTGTGACCGGCGTTCCCTATACTGATGCGATGATTGCCAATGCCAAGCAGGATGGCATGGATCAGGCTCGTGGCGATGCCGATAACTCTGGTCTGATTGCTCGTTATGGCAATAAAGTCAATCAGCGTGATTTCGATGGCCAGCCGGAATTTATCTCTGAGATGGATGCGCTGGTGGCGTATCTGCAGGTGCTGGGCACGCTGGCTGATATCAAAGACTATAAACCGCAGGAGAAGTAGCATGATGCAATCGTTCATTTTGCACGCACCTGTGATTGGGTTGCTGCTGTTTTTCGTGATGTTTCTGGCAGTCTGCGTGATGCTGGTGCGGCCGGGAGCAAAACAGAAATTTCAGACATTGGCGCGTATTCCGCTGAAGGAGGATGATCATGGTTGATCCCAAAACACCAAAAGAAAAAGACCATATTTCCGGCGTAGAGACGACCGGCCATGAGTGGGATGGTCTCAAGGAGTTGAATAATCCGGCACCGCGTTGGTGGTTGTGGTTGCTGTATGTGACGATCATCTGGGCGATTGGCTACTGGGTGGTTTACCCCGCATGGCCAACGCTTAGTGGCAACACCAAGGGCAGCAAAGGCTGGACGCAATATAAAAAGCTGGCTGAAGAGCAGGGAGAGATTCTGGAGTTGCGTGGCAAAATGGCGGACCGCATTAAGCAATCCTCATTGGATGACATTGTAAAAGATAGCCAGATGTATCAGTTTGCCATTGCCGGAGGTCGTACCATGTTCCGTGAGAACTGTGCCGCCTGTCACGGCACGGGTGCAGAGGGCAGATCTGGCTATCCCAATCTGAATGACGATGACTGGATTTGGGGTGGTACGCTAAACGATATTTACACTACCCTGAAATATGGTGTTCGCTCTGGTCATGAGCAGGCGCATAATTCCATGATGCCGGCTTTTGGTGCAGACGGTATTTTGAATCAGGAAGATATTGCGGCGGTATCTGACTTTGTGGTTGGGCTTGCATCGGGTGTTACGGCGCAAGGCAGGGGTGCTGAAATTTATCAGCAGAACTGCGCTTCCTGCCATGGCGAGAAAGGAAAGGGCAACCGCGAAATGGGTGCGCCAAACCTGACGGATGCCATCTGGCTTTATGGTAGCCGCAAGCAAGATGTGATGGCACAAGTGACGAAACCGCGTCACGGGGTAATGCCAACCTGGGAAGCACGCTTGCCGGATGAAACCATTAAACAGTTGACAATTTATGTTCATTCGTTGGGTGGTGGAGAGGCAAAAGCGCCTGCATCAGGAGGCCAGCAGTAACGGTTGCCATGTCGGATGACTCGATACAGTATTTTGCCAAGCAGAAGAAAATCTATCCCCGCCGCGTGTGGGGGCGGTATCGCAAGCTTAAATGGGTGTCCATGGTGGCGCTGCTTGGCATCTACTATCTGGCTCCGTGGCTACGGTGGGATCGCGGTGAACATGCACCCAATCAGGCAATTCTGATTGATCTGGAGCATACACGGGCTTACTTCTTCTGGATCGAAATCTGGCCACAGGAAGTCTATTACATCACCGGTATTCTCATTCTTGCTGCGGTGGGGTTGTTTTTTGCGACCTCATTGTTTGGCCGCGTGTGGTGTGGCTATGCTTGCCCGCAAACGGTGTGGACGGATTTGTTCGTCTGGGTTGAGCGCATTGTTCAGGGTGATCGTAATGCACGCAAAAAGCTCGATGAGTCACCATGGACATGGAATAAAATTCGCAAGAAGGTACTTACTCATATCATCTGGCTGGTGATAGGCCTGTGTACGGGTGGGGCATGGGTGTTTTATTTCAATGATGCCCCGACGCTTGCAGAACAGATATTGTATGCCGAAGTGCCCTGGTCGGTCATGGTATGGATCATTGCGCTGACGTTTTCAACGTACCTGATGGCGGGTTACGCGCGGGAGCAGGTGTGCACCTACATGTGCCCCTATGCGCGGTTCCAGTCGGCGATGTTTGACAAGGAAACCCTGATCATTGCCTATGATGAAAAACGTGGTGAACCACGCGGAAAGCACAAAGCAGGCGATAGTTGGGAAGGCAAGGGCCACTGCATCGATTGCGATTCCTGCGTTCTTGTGTGTCCAATGGGGATTGATATTCGCGAGGGTCTGCAAATGGAGTGCATTGCCTGCGGATTGTGCGTGGATGCGTGTAATCATGTGATGGATAAAGTTGGGTTACCGCGAGGGCTGATCGGGTATCAAACTGAAGTGGCTCGCGAAACAGGCACCAAGCCTCGCCTGCATTTCTGGCGTTTGCGTACGGTCTGGTATGGTGGTATCATGTCGGCCGTGGGTGGGTTGATGCTGTATACGCTGCTCACACGCAGTCCCGTGGATTTGACGGTGCTGCATGACCGCAATCCTTTGCTTGTGACACTGTCTGATGGTAGCATCCGCAACGGGTATCGTATTTCGATTCTGAATAAGTCGCGCGAAGATCACACCTATACGCTGCGGGTGTCTGGTATTGAAGGCGCGCAGTTACGCGTGCAGGGCAGTGAGGATCTGGATGCATCGGATCTACCGGTGCTGGCAGATAGTGTAGGGCTTTTTCGAGTGTTTTTAACCGCGCCCAAACAATCAGAACAACGCTCCGATATAGAGTTTACCTTGGAGCAACATAGGACTAGTATCACCGACTCTACCAAAAGTATTTTTGTGAGCAAAAAGCCATGACATCAACACCAGACCATATGACGGCATCTGCACGCGATGGGCGTATTGTCCGGCGCTATTTCATCCTATTCTTTTTGGTGCTGATAGCCGTACAAGCGGTACTGATTACGCTGGCAACTCGTACGCATACAGGGCTCATAACGGATCATCCTTATGAAAAGGGACTGGCTTATAACGATGTAGTAAAGGCAGCGGAACAGCAGGAAGCGCTGGGCTGGAAGGATGAGATGACATTTAGCAGCCGAAGCGCCGGTGTGGGTACATTACACTTTTTGCTGCGAGATAAAAATGGAACACTACTGCAACCGGATTCGGTCACATTTTCTGCCATAAGACCCACGCAGGATGGATTGGACTTCTCCGGCGAATTGCAAGTGGAAGACAAGGGTGCGGCGATGGCCGAGCTCAGGTTCCCGCTTGTTGGCGTATGGGATGTGCGCGTTCAGGCGCGCGTGAACGGCCAGACCTATCAACAGTCCAAGCGGGTGGTTGTTGAATGAGCGATCTGGTCGCGACAGCACCCTTTGTCATTGCGCAACAAGATGGGCTGCAGGAGCTGAATCTGCTGGTGGAGGGGATGCATTGTCCCTCCTGTGTGGCGATCATTGAAGGCGCGCTCAAAAAACAACCGGATGTCCTTTCTGCGCGGCTGAATCTTACCACGCGCCGTCTGCGTGTGACGTGGCGGGGCGATGCTTCCTTTGGGGATCGTTGGGTTAACCTGATTCAGTCGATGGGTTATCGGGCGGTGCCGTTTGATATCACGACGCAGGAAACGGCAGAACAAAAAGAAGAGAAGCTGTTGTTGCGTGCGCTGGCCGTTGCCGGATTCGCTAGCGGTAACCTGATGCTGTTTTCTATTCCACTATGGACGAGTGATGGGATGGAAATGGGTGCTGCAACCCGCAGCATGTTCCAATGGGTGCAGGCGCTGATTGCCATGCCTGCCATTGCGTATGCGGGCTTACCGTTTTACCGCTCCGCCTGGAAAGCAGTGCGCGAGTTTCGCACTAATATGGATGTGCCTATTTCGGTGGCGGTGATTCTGGCCACGCTGATGAGTCTGTTTGAAACCAGTCATCAGGGGCAGCACGCCTATTTTGATTCAGGCGTCATGTTGCTGTTCTTTCTGCTGATTGGTCGCTATCTGGAAGCGCGCGCACGTGGCAGGGCGCGCAGTGCCGCGCAGCAATTGCTGCAGATGATGGTGGGGACTGCAACACAAATTATGCCGGACGGGTCGCATCATGCGGTTACATCGTCTGACATTCGCGAGGGGATGCGGCTGCTGGTTGCGGCAGGCGAGAAAGTGGGCGCGGATGGGGTGGTGCTGACAGGCGTATCGGACATCGATACCAGCCTGATCACAGGAGAATCATTGCCGCAGGAAGTGTGTCCGGGTGATCGGGTATTTGCCGGAACGATTAATCAGTCCGCGCCGCTGGTCATCGAAGTCACCAAAGCGGGAGAACAGTCACTGATTGCCGATATTGTGCGCCTGATGGAAGTGGCGGAGCAGGGGCAGGCGCGTTATGTCACGCTGGCGGACCGCATTTCTGGCTGGTACACGCCAGCGGTGCATGTGCTGGCCGCCATCACCTTTGCAGGATGGATGATATGGGGTAATGTCCCGTGGCAGGTGGCGCTGCTTTATGCTGCGACCGTACTGATTATTACCTGCCCCTGTGCGCTGGGATTGGCCGTGCCGGTGGTGCAGGTATTGGCGAGCGGATTTTTGATGCGTCGCGGGGTCTTGTTGAAATCCGGATCGGCATTAGAGCGCTTATATGGCATAACGCATGTGGTGTTTGATAAAACCGGCACCCTGACGCTTGGAAAACCAAAGCTGGTTTCCCCTCAGTCTTATGACGAGTCTGCGTTGCAGTGGGCGGCCTCGATTGCGGTGCATAGTAAACATCCGTCATCACAGGCCGTGGCACAGGTGTATCATGGGGCGCTGCTGCCGCTTGCGGTGCGCGAGGTGCCAGCCTGCGGGCTGGAGGCAGAATATGAAGGCGCATCGGTTCGTCTGGGCAAGCGCAGCTGGTGCCACCCTGATGCACCGCCGGCGACTGATACGTTACCGGAATTGTGGTTGGTTGCTTCGGGCACTCCGGCGGTTCGTTTCACATTTGAAGATGCGTTGCGGCCTGACGCGCAGGAGGTGGTGAAGCGTTTGCATGCGGCAGGCATGAAAACCCTGTTGCTCTCAGGTGATCGGCCAGAGGCAGTCAAGGCGGTGGCGCAGGTGTTGGATATAGATACGGCGCATGCATCGCTGACGCCGGTTGAAAAAAGTACGATTTTGGACGAGCTGAAGCATCAGGGCGCGCAGGTGTTGATGGTGGGCGATGGGCTGAATGATGCCCCGTCGCTGGCGCTGGCGACCGTGTCGATGTCGCCGACCTCTGCGATTGATATTACCCAGAATGCGGCGGATATGGTGTTTCAGGGAGAGTCTTTGAGGCCAGTCCTGACGGCGTGGAAAGTGGCGTGCTTTGCGCAAACGCTGGTGAAACAAAACTTCCTGCTTTCCATCGGGTATAACGTCATTGCGATTCCTATGGCGGTGGCGGGGTATGTGACGCCGCTGGTTGCGGCGATTGCGATGTCCAGCTCATCACTGCTGGTAATTGCGAACGCCATGCGGCTTAACTGGCAGAAAGGAAAGACAGCATGAACATTCTGGTTTATTTAATTCCAATCGCCTTAACACTCGGATTTCTCGGCCTGATTGGCTTCTTGTGGTCTTTGCGCAATGGCCAGTTTGAGGATCTGGACGGGGCGGCGCATCGGATTCTTCACGATGATGATCCTGCTTGATGGAAGTCAAGGTTAGGACAGCGCGCCGGGTGTAGAAACACTCTCGAATCAATTTATTCGAGGAGTGTATTCATGAAAAAAATTCTGGTTATGGGTGTGGCAACGCTGGCATGTGTTCAGCCTGCTTTGGCGGCAGAGAAAGCCGTTGCGTCCAGCGATGGTAAATGGATGGTGCGTGCACGTGCATTGGGTGTGGTGCCACAGGAAGATAGCAGCATCAGCCCGATTGGTGGCAAAGCCAATGTGGATAATAGCGTGGTGCCGGAGTTTGATTTTACGTATTTCTTCACCCCGAATGTGTCTGCCGAGTTGATTGCTGCGGTGACGCCGCATGATGTGCATGTGATAGGTTCCACGGCGGGGTCGAATGTAGATGTGGGTGGTGCATGGTTGTTGCCGCCAACGCTGACGCTGCAATATCACTTTACGCAACTGGGCAGCATCAAACCTTATGTAGGGGCAGGCGTTAACTACACGCACTTCTTTGGTGAAGATTCCGGCGCGCTGGCGTCTGTGGATTACAAGGACAGCTTTGGCGGTGCGTTGCAAGCGGGCGTCGATATTCCGATGAAAGACAACTGGTATGCCAATATTGACGTGAAAAAGGTCTATATTGATACCGAAGCCAAGTTTAACGGCGGAGCCATCAAAGCCGATGTGGACATTGATCCTGTCCTGATCGGTGTTGGGGTTGGTTACCGTTTCTAGCTGCCGGGCATGAGCCATGTGTAGCAACCGCACTTCCGCGCATGAATTGCCAGTCAGACCTGCCTGCTCTGGCAAGTGCGTGGGAGGATGTGGGCTTAAACCTGCCATCTGGGTGATTGTAGCGTGCGATGGGCTTATCGCACTGTTTCAACAGAACTCAGATGGCAGGGTGAGCATTGTCCCACAGAATGATAGCTTTCTTTCGCCGTCGGTGGAGGTGTTTTCCAATACCTTGCTATCTGCGCTGCGGCGCGGGGCATTCAATCGGCTGGTGCTCATTGGTTCGCCGCAGGATATGGCGTGGGTTCAGCTCTCGCTGCCAGCGAGCCTTACCAAACACATCGTAGCTGAGATTTCACATCCCCTGAATGTTGGTTATTTTCAGCGATTGCCGGATGCGTGGCCGCTGATTGGTGAAATTACGCCGTTATTGAATTGAAAGGTGCGTTATTCTTCGATGCCGCCACATTCGGTTTTACAGCTACCGGATTCCGAGCAGCTGTTGCAAACAAAGTCTCGAAGCTTGTCGATGTCGCCAAGCGTTACCTGTGCGCCTTGCACCTGCACGCCGAAGCATTTGAGCTGTTGCTGGCTGCGCGACAGGGTTTCCGGCTTCATGCCGAGATAGGCCGCCAGAATGTGTTTCTCAACCGGGATACGCAGGGTTGCTTGGTTGTTCGTATGGTCTTTACACAGATAAAGCAGGAAGCAGCCTAATCGTTGCGCTGTGGACATGGTGCTCATATGTTCCAGCTTCAACTGGGTTTCAATAATGCGCTCACCCAGCGTTGACATCACGGTTTTTGAGAATTCAGCATCGTCGGCAACCGCGCGGCGCAGGCTTTCGGTTGGGATCGAAGACAAGATGGTTTCATCATCAATGACTTCGGCATGGTAGGGATAGCTGGCCTTGGGGAACAGGGCGGCTTCGCCAAACACATCGCCTTCAGTACACAGGCCAATCACGGTTTCCTTGCCATCGGGCGTTTGGCGGGTGAGCTTGACCCAGCCTTTGCGTACCAGCCACATGGCGCTGGCATAATCGCCATGGTGAATAACCGGATCCCCTTTTTGAAAGTCGTGCTGACGCATTTCGCAAGCAAGGCGCTGCCAGACTTCGGGCAGAGCACGAAGCGCAATGGAGGTTTTGGGTGCCGGAGTCGGTTTTTTCTGCGTTATGCTTTTGCTCATGACCCGCCTATAGCATGATAAGACAGCGCTTTACAAGCAGATGTGTGTGGTTGATCGCAGAGGGTGTTGGGGTTGCTGATTGAGCTATTCAACAGACTTTGCTACGCTTTTTTGCGTGATTCACAAGGCACCTCAGGTTCCTTTTTTATTGTGATAGAGTCCGTTAGGTTACGGCATGCGGTTTCGTGGAGAAATAATCTGGATTATTGGTGCCAGCAGTGGCATTGGCAAGGCGTTGGCAGTTCAGCTTGCCAGCGAAGGCGCAAAGCTGGTGCTGTCGTCGCGCAATCAGGCCGCGCTTGAAGACTTAAAAGACGTTCTGGAAGGCGACCATAGCGTGTTGCCGTGCGATGTGGCGGATGCGGCATCAGTGGCGGATGCGGTGTTGCAGCTGCAAGCGCAGCAGGTTTGCCCCAAGCGAGTCATTTTCATGGCCGCAACCTACACCCCCGGCAATTTGCATCAGTTTGATGTGGCGCAGGCGCAGCAGACAGTGAATGTGAACTTCATGGGGGCCATGCACCTGATTCATGCCGCGCTGCCGATGCTTGAAGCCTCAGGCAGGGGGCAGATGGTGTTTTGCTCCAGCGTAGCCAGTTTCAGAGGGCTGCCGGGTGGACAACCTTATTGTGCAACCAAGGCCGCGCTGACCAATCTGGCAGAAAGCCTGTTTATTGAAACGGCAGGGCGGGTGGACATCAAAGTGATTCATCCGGGGTTCGTGCGCACACCGCTGACAGATAAAAACGATTTTCCCATGCCCATGATGATTGAGGCGGATGAGGCGGCGCGGTGCATTGCCGATGGGTTGCTAGCACGCGCATTTGAAATTCACTTCCCTAAAGGATTCACCTGGATCATGAAAATGTTGCATCTGCTACCGGCCCCACTTTATTTTTGGGTGCTTAAAACGGGGATGAAGCTGAGCGGTATCCGGCGTTAATTTTGTTCCATACCAATTGAATCATATAAGAAAAGCATGCCTCGTGCCGGATGGATGGTTGCTGTGGTATCCAGTGCGCTGCGCCCCTATAGTAACCATTTGGTAAGAATTGGTTTAATGGTTATTTAACCAAATCAACGTAATAATGGCCCCAATAAAACAGAAATAAAAATTCCTCGGGGAGGGCTAACCTATGAAACGCACAGAGATCACAGGCCTGATCGCAGGTCTGGCCGCATCATGGTTCTCAACATCTGCGCTGGCAGGGCAGACGCCGGACTTCTTACAAGTCTCGCTGGACCAGCTGGCCGACATTGAAGTGACGTCCGTATCGAAGAAATCTGAGAAGGCATCCGAAGCGCCTGCGGCGATTTATGTGATTACGCAGGAAGATATCCGCCGCTCCGGCGCGACCTCTATTCCCGAAACATTACGCATGGTGCCAGGCATCAGTGTGGCGCGTGCAGGAACGAGCCAATGGGCAATCACTGCGCGGGGGTTCAGCGATCAGTTTGCCAATAAGCTGTTGGTGCTAATGGATGGCCGTTCGGTGTATAGCCCGATTTTCAGTGGTGTCTGGTGGGACGAACAGGATACGCCTTTGGAAGATATTGAACGGATTGAAGTGATTCGTGGTCCTGGGGCAACCTTGTGGGGTGCTAATGCGGTCAATGGTGTCATCAACATCATTACCAAGAACGCCAAAGATACCAAAGGTGCAATGATTAGTGCTGGCGGTGGCATGACTGAAAATGCGTTTGGCACGGTGCGTTATGGTGCCCAGCTGGACGAAGACACCCATATGCGCGTATATGGCAAATACAATGATCACGATGCACAGCGTAATGCTGCCGATACGGCAGACACCAACACGGAATGGAATATGGGTCGTGGCGGTTTCCGCATCGACACCAGTGTTGATAATACGGATACGCTGACGCTGCAGGGCGATGTGTATAATGGTCATGAACGTCAGGAATATCACCTGCCGATTCCCACGGCACCATTTACGACCAATACGCCAGATAATCAGGAAATCAAGGGCGGTAATGTGCTGGGACGTTGGGGCCATACTTTCAACAAATATTCTGAAATATCGCTGCAGGCCTATTTTGATTACACGCAACGTGATCTGGTCGTGGCAGACCTGACGACCTATACCTACGATGTCGATTTCCAGCACCAGTGGACGCTCAATCCCTATAATGAAGTGGTATGGGGATTTGGGTATCGCTACTTGCAGGACTATGTCGATAACAGTTTCTACATTGCGTATAACCCGGATGATTTTTCTAGAGAACTCTATAGCGGGTTTGTTCAGGATAAGATTCGCCTGTTGCCGGATGAACTCTATCTGACATTGGGCACTAAGATTGAACACAACGATTTTTCTGGTGCAGAGCTGCAACCCAGCGCCAAGCTGTCTTGGCTGGTGGATGATTCGCAAACAGTGTGGGCCTCGGTGTCGCGTGCGGTGCGCAGCCCATCACGCGCCTCGAATGATATTACCAATCCGGTATTACACACCGGTACGGCATTTGTCGTACGTGAAGGGGACCCAAGCAATGATTCAGAGAAATTGATCGCATATGAGCTGGGGTATCGGATTCAACCCGAAAAGAACATGGCGTTTGATGTGACCGCCTTCTTCAACGACTACAGCGATGTGATTACCGAACGGCAGGGGTCACCAACCTTTGTAACGTCCGGTCCATTTGCGCCGTATGTTGCAGTACCTTTTGTGCTGACGAATAATGCAGACGCAACCGCATTTGGGGTTGAGGTGGCTGCCAACTGGAACCCAACCGACTGGTGGAAACTGGCCGCGAACTATAGCTGGCTGGAAATGGATATTCAAAGCTCAAGCGCCGGATTCCGTGTGACTGAAGGCAAGAACCCCAAGCAGATGGGGCACCTGCGCTCCGGGTTTGATCTGCCTTATGATGTGCAGTTTGATCAGGTGCTCTATTATATGGATGAGCTCAATCCAACCAATACGATCCACATTCCCGACTATCTGCGTCTTGATCTGCGTTTGGGCTGGGAACCGGTGGAGGGGCTTGATCTAAGTGTAGTAGGTCAGAACTTGCTTGACCCACAACATCCAGAATATTCGCCATTCCTCTATAATCCAGTGTCACAAGTTGGCCGTACGGTTTATGGTAAAGTGACTTGGCGCTTTTAGGTAATTGGCGTTGGGAGGCATAGGTTACATGTAACATGGGACAACGATCACGCAGTATGCTTCTGATTGTTGCAGCCATGCTGACTATCAGCATGATGCCACCGTCCCCATATGCCAAAAAACCCGATTTGACCGATGTACAAGCCAAGCTGGCGATTATCTACAATTTTATCAGCCGCTACGTAAGATGGCCGGATCAGCAGCCTGCCGGCGCTACCCAGGATATCAATATCTGCGCGGTTGGATCGGATGAGCTGACTAAAGAAATTGAACTGCTCACCAAAGCATCGACTGAAAAGATGCGCGTGAATGTGCTCAATAATGTTGCGCTTGGCCATGTGCGCAATTGTCATGTGTTGTATATTGCGAAATCGGCGGCAGGAGATATGCCGGCATTTCTGGCAACGGTACAGAATTATCCCGTTCTGACATTCAGCAGTGCTGATGGGTTTGTTGACAATGGGGGCATGATCTCCTTCATCCGTGAAACGCAGATGCAAGGGGCATTTGAACGTACCTTCATCCGCTACGAAGTGAACGCAGTCAGCGTTTATAATGCCAAGCTTTATATCGATCCGGACGCGCTGGAATTGGCCAAGAGGGTGATCCGATGATAACGTTGCTTCGCCATGCTTCGATTCGACGGACACTGATGCTGATCATCATGACGATCAGCATGATCTCGATTGTGCTGACCACGCTGTCGATCTCGATCATTAATTATCAACGCCTGCGCAGTGATATGGAACAGGAGCTGCAGCTGGCGGTTTCGATCGTGGGGGATCGCAATAAGGCGCTGCTTGCCTATACCTCGATTCCAAACCGTTATTTGATTCGTAAAGCATTCGAGAATCTGAATGTATTTACTGATAACCCTGCGATCAAAAAAGCCTGCCTGTATGATCATGAAGGGGGGTTACTTGCCTTCTATGATAAGGAAACCACGGGCTATGCCAAGCTGGCCAGCTCCAACATCAGCGATGATGAATTTAACCTGATGGTTAATCCGGCTTTAGAACAGTATCGGGAGATTTGTCCCAAGGCGCCGCAGGCTGGACGCCATTTCACAGAAGATGCTTATAAAATTACACACCTGATTGAGTCTGAGGGTGAGCTTAACAATCCGTTTGTAGATGTACAGGAAAAGGCCGCACAGGCCGGTTATCTGTATGTAGAAGCGGGGCTTGAGAAGATCAATAGCTACATGAAATCGCAAATGTATCTGGCGATGATGATCACAGCCGGTGCCGTGTGTGTCTGCTATATGCTGGCCTGGGTGTTACAGCATGGCATTTCGAGCCCGATTCTGCGGTTGTCGAATGCAGCGCAGGCGGTATCTGCTTACAAGGACTATTCGATTCGAGTGGCGCATGGCAAAGCCGATCGGTATGCCAAGGAGATTTCCGGCCTCATTGATGCATTTAATGACATGTTGAGCGAGATTCAGGATCGCGAGGCACAGCTGATGTCAAAAAATGTTGAGCTGGAGCGTGCGAAGGAAGAAGCGGAATCTGCCAGCATTGCCAAGTCACAGTTTCTGGCGGTTATCAGCCATGAATTGCGCACACCGCTGAATGCCATCATCGGGTTCTCGTCGATTATTCTCAATAAAATCTTTGGCCCGCTGGGGAATAATAAATACGAAGATTATGCCAAGGACATCCACGATTCTGGCAAGCACCTGCTGGATATCATCAACGATATTCTTGACCTTTCCAAAGCGGAAGCAGGCAAGATGACGCTGGCATTTGAAGAATTTGACATTAAGAAGGCGATCAACAAATGTATCAATATTCTCAGCGAGCAAGCCAAGGCAAGCCATGTTGATGTAACGTTCCTGATGCCGGAGGAGGTGCCGTGGATTGTTGCTGATCGCGTGCGCTTTATTCAGATTATTCTGAACATTCTCTCCAATGCGGTGAAATTTACGGAACCGGGCGGCAAAGTAGTGATTGCGGTGGATTATCATAAACCGGAAGGCCAGCTGCCGCGTTTTACCGTGGAAATTAAAGATACGGGTATTGGCATGGCGGAGGAAGATCTGGAAACAGCCTTTACCGTATTCGGGCAGGTGGATAGCGGTCTGGATCGCAAATATGAAGGGACCGGATTAGGCCTGCCGCTGACCAAGAAACTGATAGAATTACATCGCGGCACGATTCAGATTGCCAGCACGCCCAATGTGGGCACAACCGTTACCATGGTGTTCCTGTCCGATCATTCGCTATTGAAATAGGCTATGCCGCGCGTTAAGCGGCAGAAGAGGCATCCTGCGCCGAATCCGGCTCACCCAGCCATTTAACCAGCTTCGATTTCAGATCGTCTGGCTGGAATGGCTTGCTGATGAAATCGTCCATCCCGCTGTCACGACATTTTTCCTCGTCACCTTTCATGGTGTTGGCGGTGAAAGCAATGATGGGCGTGCGCTTGGCCTGCGTCGATTCTTCGTGCTGGCGAATGTTGCGGGTGGCATCAAACCCATCCATTACCGGCATCTGGCAGTCCATGAAGACGAGATGAAACTCACGTGATTTAAATTGCTCTACGGCTTCGGCACCATCATTTGCCGTGATGACATGCAGGCCATATTTGCCGAGGGTTTTATTGGCAACCATCTGATTCACTGGATTATCTTCTACCAGTAACACCCACACGCCATCATAGCGGATTTCTTCCGGCTCGCCGGTTTTGCGGCGGTCTTTGCGCTCCCGAAGATTAAACTGTGTGACCAGCGTAATCGCCTGATCCATCTGACGGGCTTTCCAGATGCGCGCCAAAGCAGCGGGCAGATATAATCCTGCTGCATGTTTGGTAAGGTAGCCTTCAAACCCAAGCGATTGTACGCGCTGGTCATCGCCCCTGTTGGGAGAAGAGGTGGTCATGACGAGCACCATATTGGCAAGCGAGGTATCGCGTTCAATCATGCGCGCCAGATCGATGCCGTCCACTTCCGGCATGATGTAATCGATCACGGCAAACTGGTAGGGCTTTCCTTCTTTTGCGGCCGCCGCCATTTTTTCATAACCGGCAATGGCGCCGCTGGCCACATCCACATGCAACCCGTGTGACTCGAGAATTTCTGCCTCGATGGTTTGTGCTTTACGGTTATCATCCACCACCAGCACGCGCAAATCCTTGAGCCCAAGGTCTGGCGCTGGCGCTATGCTGCTTTTATCCAGTTTGAGTTCAGCGCTGACCCAGAAGGTAGACCCCACACCGACGGTGCTTTTCACGCCAATCTCACCATTCATCAGCGAAATGAGCTGCTGGCAGATTGTCAGGCCAAGCCCTGTGCCGCCATATTTGCGCGACATGGACCCGTCGGCCTGCGAGAATTTTTCGAAGATGGTGTTGAGTTTATCTTCAGGAATACCGATGCCGGTATCTTCGATGCTGATATAAAAATGCGCCGTATCGGTGGTTGCTTCCTTCACCTCCACGCTGATCACCACGTGACCGGCTTCGGTGAATTTGAGCGCATTATTACACAGATTGAGGAAGATCTGCCGGATACGGCTGGGATCGCCGACAACATAACGCGGTGCATTGGGGGCGTAGCGCAGCATCAGCTCCATATGTTTCTCATAGGCCTTCACGGCCATCAGATCGCCTACTTCTTCCACCGTCTGGCGCAGATCAAACGGGATCGATTCAAGCTCCAGCTTACCGGCTTCAATTTTGGAAAGGTCAAGAATGTCATTGACCAGTTGCAGCAAATTATTGGCCGAGCTGACAACGGTTTGTGCATAGCTGCGTTGATCGTGTTTAAGCTCAGTGTCCAGCAGTAGATTTGCTGTGCCGATTACCCCATTGAGAGGGGTGCGGATCTCATGGCTCATGCTGGCCAGAAACTCAGATTTCATCCGCGTAGACTCTTCCGCTTTTTGCATGGCGATACGGATGTCTTCCTTCTGGTCTTCGATAATTTCCATATTACCCTGAAAGCGCCCCAGCATCTCATACATCTCGCCGATTTCATCTTTGTAATCATAGCTTGGGGGCTCGGCTGGATATTGATTGCGAGTCATCATCGCCATCAGTTCGGACAGCTTTTGTATGGGGTGCAGCACGCGTTGGCGCAGATTGATATAGAGCTTAAGCATAGACAGTAAAATGATGCCTGCTCCCCCAACGGTCAGGGCCAACATGCTGTTGGTATAAGACTGGTGGGCGTAAATGGCAGACTCCAGAGGCTCTGACATGGCTTTCTCAATCGATTCCATGGCTACCAATACCTGTTCGCGGGCGTCTATCCATTCTGCCGGAGAAAGCTGCGAAATGGCTTCAACAGAAGGATTGAGCGTTGTGCGTTGCTGAATCTGATTCAGCAGGCGCAATACTTCTGCAAGACGATCGAGCGCCTCGGTAGGCAGATAGTCGCGTTGATAGGCTTTGGGATGTAGTTCCAGTTGTGCGCTGACGATCTGGAAACGGGTTTTCTCGGCGTCAATCTGTTTGCGAATCTGCTCTATCGCGTGCTTGATTTCAGCGGTGGCTGGCTCACCGCGAACGATGCGGTTGAGTATGAGCAATTCTTCCAGCGCCAGCCCATGAAGTTGACGTATGATTGGATGTAGCGTTAGCTCCTGATACTGAATGTAGGATTCTTTGCCGACAGGCGAATAAAGCATCAATTTTACATCGTCGAACGCATGCCGCAGGTCTTTAACGGACTGAATAAGCGCTTCAGCATCGGCGGACTGCTTTTGAATAATGACTTCATTTTGTTGGTGCCAGTCGGCAATCGCGGCTTTTAAAAATTCAGGATCAGTCAGCGGAGACAGTTTGGTAGTCGCAGCGGTGGGCAGCCGTTTTACCAGCTCATCCATAAGATTTTTATTGTTTTTATGATATTCCGCGAATTCCAGCGCCGTTTCTGCTGACGCGCTTTGGGTATAGATCAGGTCCAGTCCGCGAAAGAGGTTAAACAGTATTTGCTTTTCAGCATCGCACCATGCTTCTGATTGTTCATGAGCAGCTTTTGTCGCTCCGGCATAGCTTGCGGCGTCTAGATTGACCATTAGCACACGGCCGCCAATCACTAGCAGGATGATGATAGGGATCAAGAAGCTGACTATCAGCAGGTGTCGAATGCTCAGGTTGCGTTTAATCATGATGCTCCCAAAGAATTAAAGCGTGTCGAATCCAGACTAAGCCGGATAAGCCTATTCCAGTAGTACGCACAGCCGAGTCAATAGGCAACGGCATTTCTATTTGCTGCGTATAAAAAATAATCATAGTAGGCTATTTCCGCCACTCCGGGAGGAGAAGGTTAACGCTGTTAAGATTTGTCTTTGCCCAACAAACTATTTACTATCCACCCTATGACTGACCAAGACCTGACCGACTTATTGAATAAAATCAGCCAAGAAGCACTGACGCCCGAACCGGAGTGTCTGGAGCGGCTGCTGCAGGATACGCAGCGTTACATGCAGCTCTGGCCAAAAATTTGTGAACGCGCGCGCGCGCTCATTGCATCGGTGCGAATGCACACCTCCGGTGTGAGTGTCGAGGCATTTTTGCAGGAATATGGTCTCTCCAGCAAGGAGGGGGTGGCGGTGATGTGTCTGGCGGAGGCACTGTTGCGAATCCCCGATCGTCATACGGCCGATAAGTTGATTGAAGCAACATTCGACGGCGCGCAGTGGGAGAAGCATCTGGGCAATAGTGATTCCTTGTGGGTCAATGCCTCCAGTTGGGGATTGCTGCTGACTGGCAAGATGCTGCATCTGGAGGAGGACAAAGAGGGGGTTGGAAAATTGCTGGGCCGACTGGCGCAGCGGGCATCGGAGCCGGTCATCCGCACCGCGCTGAAAGCCGCTATGAAGTTGATCGCTTCTCAGTTTGTGCTGGCTGAGACCATTGAAGAATCAATGAAAAAAGCCAAGGCGATTGAACAAAAAGGCTATCGCTTTTCCTATGATATGTTAGGCGAAGGCGCGCGCAGCTTCGGGCAAGCCGAGCGTTATTTCGAGTCGTATCTGCATGCGATCAGAACCATTGCCGCAGCCTCGGATCAGCAGCAGCCGATTCACCGCAAGGCAGGCATTTCGATCAAACTCACCGCACTACATCCGCGCTATGAATGGCGGCAGAAGGATCGTGTGATGGCAGAACTGTTACCGAAACTGAAGCGACTGATTGCGGAAGCCAGAGCCTATCAGCTCTGTGTGATGATTGACGCCGAAGAGGCAGCACGGCTGGACATAGAACTCGAGTTATTTGCTGCGCTGTTTTGTGATCCTGATTTCGGGGCGTTTGAAGGCATTGGTTTTGTATTACAGGCCTACCAGAAACGTGCTTATAGCGTGTTGGATTATCTGTTGTGGCTGCATGAAAAAACCGGCAAACGGATTCCCATTCGTCTGGTGAAGGGAGCCTATTGGGATAGTGAAATCAAAAAGGCGCAGATAGAAGGATTGCCGGACTATCCCGTTTTCACCGTGAAGGCCCACTCCGACTTGTCTTATATGGTGTGCGCGCAGCGAATATTGCAGCATCCTAAAGCGTTCTATCCGCAGTTTGCCACGCATAATGCGGTGACGGTCGCTGCAATTATGGAGATTGCGGGCGAAGCGGAATATGAGTTTCAGCGCCTGTTTGGTATGGGTGAGGCATTGTATGATCAGGTGATTGCCAATCAACGGTGCTGCATTTACGCGCCGATTGGCGAGCACAAAGATCTGCTGGCCTATCTGATTCGCCGCCTGCTTGAAAATGGTGCTAACAACTCGTTTGTGCACCGGATTATGGATGCCGCTATTCCGGTAGAATCGTTACTGGAGAATCCCATCGTCATGGCGCGTCATGGGCTGAAGAAAAATTCGCTTCATCGCCCCGCGCAGATCTATCCGGATCGTACCAATTCACCGGGATACGACACCGGTTATCGCAGCCAGACGCAGCAATTATTGCAGCATATTGCCAAGGCACCTACACCGACCCAGAACCGACCAGACGCCACCGCCGCAGAGATTGAACACGCACTCAATCAGGCGCACCAAGCGTTTGCTGCATGGAGCAGCACCCCGGCACAGCAGCGCGCACACTATTTGGAGCGCACCGCGGAATTATTGGAGCGGCGCGGTGCAGAAGCGATGGCGTGGTGTATCAGGGAAGGCAAAAAAACCATTCCAGATGCCATTGCAGAATGGCGGGAAAGCATCGATTTCTGCCGCTATTATGCGGTGCAGGCGCGTGCTCTTTTCGCATCGGATGCGACGATGCAAGGACCCACCGGAGAGCAGAATCTGCTGCGGCTGCGCGGGCGTGGCGTGTTTGTGTGTATCAGCCCGTGGAATTTTCCGCTGGCCATTTTTATCGGACAGGTGACCGCAGCGCTGGCGGCGGGTAATACCGTTATTGCAAAACCGGCAGAACAAACGCCTGGCGGTGCCGCGTTCATGCTGTCGTTGCTGCATGAATCAGGCGTGCCAAAAGAAGCAGTGCAGCTGCTGACGGGCAACGGCGAAACAGTGGGTGCGGCGCTGGTGAAGGATGAACGCATCGCCGGAGTGGCCTTCACCGGCTCCACCCAGACGGCCAAGCATATCCAGCGCAGTCTGGCGGAGCGCAAGGGTCCCATTATTCCGCTGATTGCTGAGACGGGCGGCTTGAATGCCATGATTGTCGATAGTTCAGCGCTGCTGGAGCAGGTGGTAGATGATGTGTTGCTATCGGCATTTGGTAGCGCAGGGCAACGCTGTTCGGCGCTGCGGGTGCTCTATCTTCAGCAGGAAATTGCTGCGGATTTTAAGGAATTATTATCCGATGCCATGCAATCGCTGGTCATAGGAAATCCGGCCGATCTGGCAACGGATATCGGTCCGGTTATCGATGTGGAATCACAACGGATATTGCTGCAGCATATTGCACAGATGAAAGCATCGTCCCCATGGCAATGCAGCGCGCCGCAACCCACAGAAACAAACGACTGCTATGTGGTGCCGCACGCATTTGAGATTGCGTCTATCGCCGCATTAAAACAGGAGGTTTTCGGCCCGATTCTTCACCTGATTATCTATCAGGCCGAAGCGGTGGATCGTGTGATCGACGAGATTAATGCGACCGGTTATGGGCTCACCTTTGGAGTGCATAGCCGCATTCCGTCATTCTATGAATCGGTGGCACCGCGCATACGGGCGGGCAATGTGTATATCAACCGCAGCATGATCGGTGCAACGGTTGGAGTGCAGCCGTTTGGCGGTGAAGGATTGTCCGGCACCGGGCCAAAAGCAGGTGGCCCCTACACGTTGCTGCGCTATGCAACCGAGCAGACGATTACGACCAATACATCCGCGATCGGCGGAAATATTACCCTGCTGATGTCTTAGGATGAGCCATAGGTTTCACGCAGAATGCTGCGCAGATGGTGAGCGATGCGAGCGGCCAGTTTGGGCTGGCTGCTGAGATATGCTTCGACAAATTTCTGTTGTGATTTTCCGGTGATGTGTCGGTAGTGGGGATCCTCTATCAATTGCTGCGCCATATCGACATATTCTTCGGCGGATTCCGCGCATTGCAGGGTTTGTCTGCCGCTTTGAGGATCCGTGAAAATGTTGCGCACGGCACCTTGTTCCTCGGCAGTGCCTTCCAGCCGGTGATAGGCCGGATAGGCAAGGCATCCCAAATTACTCAAATAGTTTCGCGTTGATACCACCGGTACGGCCGCGGCCATGGCGTTCATAGCGGTCAGGCCAGAGCCAGAAGGGAAGCTATCCAGATACAGGTCGAACACCAGTGCGTAAAGTTTGGGGTCTACCCACCCGATGAAATGGCATTGCTGGGCGATGCCATGCGCTTGCAATGCGTTGACAAACGGGGGATAAGCATCGCGCCCTGTCCATAAAAACACGCAGTCTGGGTTGCGTTTCAGGATGGCGGCAAGTGACCCGATAAAGGCTTCATCCATATATTTTTCACTGCGGGCAATGCTGCCAAGAATCAGCTTGCCGGCATATTGGGAGCGGATGGCATCCGCCTGCGGCCTGAGCGACAGATCGGTCAGGTTATCATAAGCCAGAAAAATGCTGCGCCATAATTGTCCATCTACTACACGCGTATCTTCAAATAATCCACCGCCGCCGATGCGTCCGTCCAGATGGTTGAAACATTGCAGCGGAAAGCGCATGGACCACCAGATCAGGCAAGGCGTGATGCCGGCCGCAGAAGCAAACGCCAGATAACAGGGCAGCGACACCCATACTAACGCATCTACCTGTTGCTGAAACATCAAATGACGAAGTGCAATAAAGGTAGCAGTCAGGTTACGATTGGCGGGCGGAATATGATCAGGAATAAAATAAATTTCGATACCCAGATCAGAGAAAGCTTTAGCAAACGCTTGTGAAATAGCGTTGCTATTGGTCACCTGCACATAAATGACTGGCGTGAAACCGTTTTGAATATGCGGCAGACCCTTGAGTGTGCTCAGAATCACTTCGGTATGCGCCAGTAGCGAAGCATTGTGAAAGAAGAAACCAATGCGCGGATGTTCCAGATTCGGCGTTCGTTCTGGCAGCGCGGGCATGGCAGCTTTTAGCTTCGCCCCTGCCAGTTCCAGATGCGGTTCCATGGCCTTAAACAGCCGGTAATAATTGGCCTCGGTTTCGGTTTGCTTGGCGATGGTGCTATAGGCGAGCATCTCCAGCTCCAGCACCTGCTCGGTTACCCCGTGTTCGGCGGCCCATTTCATGGCGGGAAGCAGATGCGTGTCAAATAATTGCCAGTTGGTTTGCTCGGAGCTGTGCACGGAAAGCCCCATCAAGGGCAACAGGCGCGGATAAATTCCTAAAATGGCGGGCTGCTGCGCCAGCAGGGTTTGGTAAGTAGCAATGGCCTGCTGTGTCTGGCCGTTTTTTTCGGCCTGCATGGCGTGCGCAAATAACGATTGTAATTCCTGAGGTGAAGCCATAGGCGATGGGTAGACGCCAAACCAGCAAAATGCAATTGGTAATTGCTGAAATTAAAAGATTTTTTAGTGATTGATGCGTATCAAGGCTTGAAAGCACCCATTGGATAGGTGTAGGCTGGGACTAATAATAAAGGGAGGCGGGTCATGGAACCAGCGCGCGCAACGCAGGCTATGAATTATAAACAGCTGCTGGAAACAGAGGGCGTGTTTGTGTTGGAGAATGTGCTCTCCAAATCAGAAATTACTCAACTGAAATCGGATTTGCAAAAGGCCATCGCGCAAGAAGAGCGTTATCATGGCTCCAAACAATATGGCGATTACGCCATGGTGCTGATGTGTGCGCAATATGGGCGCAGTTTCATTGAGATTTTTGATAATGAGCGCCTGATGCGCCCGTTTAATGAAGGCATGAGCCCGGGATGCATTGTATATGCTTACACTTCGTCATCCATGCCACCCGAATCGGGCAATTATTCGGTGCGAGTGCATGTCGATTGCCCGCGCATGATTCCCGGTTATATCACTAATATGGGCGCTACCATTGCGCTGGATGATTTTACTGAAGATAATGGGGCCACCTGGTATTTGCCGCGTTCGCAGGAACGGCTGGACGCGCCCTCGGAAGAATATTTCTACGCCAATGCTAAACGGTTTATCGCGCCGGCTGGTTCGGTGTTATTTTTCAATGCGCGCATCTGGCATGCGGGCGGACAGAACCAAACACCTAACTGGCGGCATGCGCTGACCATCAATATGTGCCGACCCTATATGAAGCAGCGCCTTGATATTCCCCGCATGATGGCGGGAAAAGACTTGTCTTGGGCGTCTGAAACTGCTTTACAAAAATTAGGATTTCATTCGCAGGTCCCTGCCTCATACGAGGAGTATTATGTGACTGACCGAAACCAACGTAAATATAAGCAGCCCGTGGAGTGATCATGGCCATCAAACGCGCAACGGAAGCAACCAGTAACGAGTCATCTTTGACACATGAGCAGGTGATGCAGGCGAATATTGAGCTGCACAGCAAACTGGCAGATGCCTACAACAAAAATGAACCACATTTTTATCCTGAGAATGTAAAGAAGATTGATGCCATTGTGGCGCGGCTGGTAGCAGAGACCAAGGCCACTAAATTGCTCGATCTTGGGTGCGGCACCGGTTTCATGATCGATATAGCGAAGACGCATGTGAAGGAAATTCACGGGGTCGATATTACCACGGCCATGATGGACAAAATTGACCGCTCTGGTGATTGTAGCATTCATCTGCATGTGGGTGACGCCTGTGCTTTTCGTGAAGGGACAGGCACCTTTGATTTGGTGACCGGATATTCATTCTTGCACCATTTGTTCGATGTGCAGCCGGTTCTGGCAACGGCACATGCCGCACTCAAAAAGGGCGGCAAGGCGTACTTTGATCTTGATCCGAATTTCTACTTTTGGGAAGGCGTGGGCGCACTTGATCGCGCGGGAACCTATGACCCTATCGTTAAGCGCGAGATTGAAATGGTGACGTATAAAGACGAAGATATTGAGGCGAAGTTTGGTATTAAAGGTGAAGTGTTCAACAGCGCCGAGTTTGGCAAATCCTTTGCCGGCGGGTTCAAAGAGGAAACGTTGACGTCTATGCTGCGCAGCATTGGCTTCAGGCAAATTGAGTTTTTCTATCACTGGTTCGTTGGCCAGGGCATCATGATTAATGATGCGGCGTTGCCAAAAGCGCAGCAAATGGAGCGTGCAGCCATTGTGGATGGGTTGTTGCAGAAGGCATTACCGTTGTCGCGCAATCTGTATAAATATGTTGGCTTTATTGCGACCAAATAGGCGGGGAAAAGCTTATGATTACGTTGCGGGCACTGAAACTGGAAGACGCTGATACGTCCTATCAATGGCGCGCCGATGCAGAGATTCGCGCCAATATTCTTGGGTTCCGTTTGCCTGTTTCGCGAGAGCGTGAACGCGAATGGGTGGAAGATACCGTGCGCAATCGGGCAGGGGACAAAGCCGTATTGGCAATAGAGTCGCTTGAAGACCACTCACTGCTGGGCTATGTGTATCTCGATAAAATCAACTGGATTGACCGCACCGCATGGTTTGGCATTTTGATTGGTAACCGTGATCACCATCGCCGCGGTGTGGGGCGTGTGGCGACTGAGCGGATGCTTGATTACGCAAAAAACCAGCTAAACCTGCGCAAAATTATGGCCGAGGTGGTGGTGTATAATCAGGCGAGTGACGCGTTTTTTCGCAAGCTGAAGTTTGTTGAGGAAGGGCGCATCAAAGAGAAAGCCTATCTCAATGGTGTGTATCACGATGTATGCATTCTGACTAAGGTGCTTTAGGTCTTCTGCTCTAAATAGCGCTGCGCATTTTTTCCCGTATTAAATAGTAAATCAAGCACCGTAACGCCATGTTCAAATGGCGGATAGGGCTGCGGATAGGCAGGGTAGCGATAAGCCGCATAGCGCAGTGTAATTCCGGCATCTGTGAAGCTCTTTTCATCGATATAATTCTGTCCTGATGGACCAGAAATATAGGTGCGGGCTTTCGCCTTCTGCAGCAATAGCAAGAGGCGATCATTTTTATCCAGCGCTTCTGGAAGGTCATAATCGGTAGACCAGGTAATCGGCGTTTTAATATCAAGCCACCGGCAGATGGTAGTAATGAATCGATGATTAATTTGACTCAGCATGGGCTCAGTTTTTGCTGCGTCATATAGTGCAGCAAGTTCATCGCGGTAGAGCGCAAAGAAATCGCAGCGACCATAGCTTTGTTCCAGACTTTTAAAATGCTTGCTGGCCCATTGTGCATTGGCCACCTGTGTTTCGTCGATGCGTTGGCCAAATTTTCCGCTCATCAGCACCGGAATGGTAATCCACTGCCTGCCTTGCGGAGTCTTAATCTGGTTGCGGTTTCGCCAGTCATTCTTGGTATATTGCACGTCATCATACAGAATGAATTCATCCACCTGACGAATGATGTCGAAATATCCTTTCCACGGGATATAATTAGATTGCAGGACGGCCACGGTTTTGCTCATGCCTTCAGACTAACAAATCTTTGGGTAAGGGCGAATAAAAATTGTAATTCTGCAGCATTTTCTGGGTATTCGCCTTGACTTATGGGGCTACCCCTCTACCTTAACGGCATGTATGCACATCCATCTTTTCTCGTCATAGGCGCAAAAAAAGCAGGTACGACCTGGCTATATGATGTGCTCAAGCAGCATCCGGATATATGGCTGACGCCCAAAAAAGAGATGCTGGTGAATTTCTTTTTTGACCCTTTGTTGGTGAACCACTACCGCAAAATTTATTTTGACCAGTTGAAGGCGGGTCAATTCATGGATAAGGCGATGACCGAGGACCCGGGAACTCTGGCGTTTATTAATCACTACTTTGATAATGTTCAACCGGACATGAACTGGTACCGCCGCTGCTTCACGGATTTTTCTGGTGGCAGAGTTACCGGTGATATTGATCCGAACCTGTATATTCTTCCGCAGCAGCGCATCAACGAGCTGGCAACCGTATTTCCGAATATGAAGGTGATGCTGATATTGCGCAATCCTGCCAAGCGGGGGTGGTCTCATTTGAAGATGACGCTGACCAAGCGCTTTGGTGAGGAAGCGACCAAATTAACACCGAAGGATTTGCGGCTGGTGATGAGTGATCCCACTATTGTGAAGCTGAGCGAATTTTCGGCGATGGTGCCGTTATGGCAAGACGCTTTCCAAGATCGACTATTGCTTAGTTCTTATGATCAGCTTTGCTTGCATCCGAAAGATTTTATATCACAGACGTTAGCGCATATCGGTGTAGAAGACAGGGCCATCAGCGCGCCTGCAAGCAACGTAGGTGTGAAGTGGTCTATGCCAGAAGAACTTAAAGACATGCTGCCAGCCTTCTACAAGAAAGAGCTGGACTACCTTCAAAACCTTCTGCCGGCGCTTACATTTAACCTCTGATAGTTAAGCTGCAGTCTGGGTGCGTGCCATCAGGTATTTGCTTTGCATCGGCCATTTTATGGGGTTAGCGTTGGTGCGCTTGGCGACCACCATGACGCCCGATAATTCAGGAATCGAATGGAATGATTTTACGGTGGGCACCTGAAACATTTCGGGATAGATGGGGCTAACGCGGCGTGTATAGCCCATGAAAAAGCGCAGCTCAAAATCATTCTGGCCATACAGATCGTAATAGCAGGTGGGGTTCACGCCAAAAAATCCGTGATTGTAATTATTCAGCCCGTTGGCCTGGATGATATACCCACCCACCTTCGCCATATCGGCTACGTTTTTCATCGCCTGACCGATATTGAAACAATGCTCGGTAGTGCCGCCATCCACCACAATATCATAGGCCAGCCGCATATCTTCCGGCAGCGGATCGTTCAGATCGACAATCCGTTCGCAGCCGCGATCGGCTACAATATCGATCGAATGTAACTCGATGTTAATGAGCTTAAGAAAGCTTTGTGCATCAATAATACGATCGAGTTTCCCCTGCTGATTATGCCACGCGATAATGCGCGCCGAATCCTCGCGGTATACCAGTTTACTGGCAACCTCTGGGCCAAACACATTGGCCACATCTTCTGTTTTTAATAGTAAATCAGGATAGCCGAGCGACAATAGTTTTACAGGTTCTTCGCGAGGATCCATCTGGATCAGAATTTGTTTAATCAGTTCAATACCAGGTAATGAGAAAGACATGGGCGTTCCTCCTATCGTGCGGCTTGATAGACCGCTTCAATCACCCGGTCTTGTTGACGATTGCTCATGCTATAGAAGAATGGCAGGCGGATCAACCGGTAAGGCAGGTCATTGGCAACGGCAAGGTCGCCGTGTGAGCGCGCAAATTTTTTGCCACCTTCCGAACTATGCAACGGCACGTAATGGAAGACGGCGTGGATATCCTGTTCTTTCAGCTTACCGAGCACTTCGTCGCGTTTTTCGGAGGTGGGAAGTAGCAGGTAATAGAGATGACCATTATGCTCACAGCCCTGCGGCACCACGGGGCGGCGGAAGGTTTCCTGCATTTCGCCACCCAAAAACGCATCCTGATAGCGCTTCCAGATTTGGCGACGACGATCCATGATTTGTGGCATCTGTTCCATCTGCGCCCACAGATACGCTGCATTTAGATCGCTCATCATGTAGGCGGAGCCGATATCGACCCAGCTATATTTGTCGACCTGCCCGCGGAAGAATTGTGCGCGGTTGGTGCCGGAATGGCGGATAATTTCGGCACGCGCGAGGAAGCGCTTGTTATTGACGATGAGCGCGCCTCCTTCGCCGCAGGTAAGATTTTTGGTTTCATGGAAACTATAGGTGGCCAGATGGCCGATGGTTCCCAGCTCCTGACCGAAATAGGAAGCATTGATGCAGTGGGCGGCATCTTCAATCACCACCAGATTATGCTTTTTGGCGATGGCCATAATGGTGGTCATTTCGCAGGCTATGGCGGCATAATGCACGACCATAATGGCTTTGGTTCTGGGGGTAATGGCTGCCTCGATTTTGGTTTCATCGATATTGAGCGTATCGGGGCGGATATCGACGAATACCGGCACACCGCCAGCTTTCACTACGGCATTGGCGGTCGTCACGAAGGTGTAAGGCGTCATGATCACTTCATCGCCAGGATCCAGTGCTAGCAGCAAGGAAGCGATTTCGAGTGCGGAGGTGCAGGAATTGACCATCAGCGCGCTGGGAACGCCGAGCGTTTCTTCCAGCCATTGCTTACATTTCTTTGAAAACGGGCCGTCGCCTGCGGTTTGCTTGTTGTTAATTGCCTGAGGCATATAGACAAATTCATTGCCGGTGACATAGGGCGCATTGAAAGGAATCGTTTCTTGCAAGGCGGGCTTGGCTAGGGTCGTCATGGATGCATCCTGTCTTCTGGTTGGTACCTCGCAGAAATATCTGCAATTCTTGTACCAGAGCGCTGATGGCAGGTCGCGTGCAGTGGGTGGTCGTCAATATCAATATAAAGCAGTATGTTGCGGTGGTTTGTAGATTTCGGTTGGCGGCAGCAGGGGCAGGAGTATGCTGCCTGCTATGGATGAATTGCCAACGATGGGGACGAAATTGCCTTATTTATTAACCGCAGCGCAGATGCAGGCGGCCGATGCGGCGACTATCGCGTCTGGCGCATCGGGTTATGCGTTGATGCAGCGTGCGGGTGAGGCGGTGGTTCGGGTGATTGAACAATATTACGAACAACGGCCGGTGTTGGTGTTGGCAGGGTTGGGCAATAATGGTGGCGATGGCTATATTGTTGCGCAGCAATTGCACGCGGCGGGCTGGTCGGTGCGGGTGGCGTCTCCGGGAGGTGAACTGCCGCAGACGCCAGATGCGCTGCGTGCTGCAAAGACGTTTCAGGGGCGTGTAGAGGCTTTATCGCCGGAGCTGATTTCACCGCAGGCACTGATCGTTGATGCCTTGTTTGGTACCGGGCTGGTGCGGCCTATAACGGGTGAGCTGGCGGCCGTTGTGGAGCGAGTGAATGCGCTGCGATGTGCAGCGGTTGCAGTGGATATACCCAGCGGAGTTGATGCGAGTACCGGAGTGATTCACGGGGTGGCGATCAAGGCAGAGCTGACTGTCGCTTTTGCTGCAAAAAAACGTGGGCATCTGTTAATGCCGGGACTGGATTACTGCGGCGGTGTGGTGGTGAGCGATATTGGCATTTTGGTGCAGGAGCACGCCGAGCCTGTCTATGAAAATACACCGGAAGTATGGGCAGAGCATCTGGTGTGGCCGCAACGCGCCACGCACAAATATCATCGCGGGCATGTGGCGGTGATGGCAGGAGATGAAGCGGTGGGAGCCTCTCGTCTGGCGGCGCTTTCTGCGCTGCGTGCGGGGGCAGGATTGTGCAGTCTGTTGTGCGAACGCGAACGCTTCGATGTGTACGCATCGGCGGCGCTCTCGCTGATGGTAAAAGCGCTCGATGACGGTCTGGAGCCATTCCTGATGGATGAGCGGATTAGCACTTATGTGATTGGCCCGGGCGCAGGCACATTGGCCAAGACGCGCAATCGTACGCTGATGATTACCAAGGCGCAGCGAAAGGCGGTGATAGATGCGGATGCGCTGCGGGTATTTTCTGAAGCTCCGGCGATGTTATTCAGCAGTATTGTGGCGCCAGCCGTGCTGACACCGCACGAAGGGGAATTTGCGACATTGTTTGCCAATACCAGCGTGGACCGTACCGCGGATAAACTGACGCGCACGCAGCAAGCCGCCGTTTTGGCAGGGGCTACGCTGGTGCTGAAGGGGGCGGACACGGTGATTGCTGCACCGGATGGTCGCGCGGCGATTTCTGGCAGCGCACCGGCATGGCTTGCAACGGCAGGAAGCGGCGATGTGCTGGCGGGATGCATCGCTGGATTTCTGGCTCAGGGCATGCCTGCCTTCGAAGCAGCCTGCGCAGGGGTGTGGTTTCATAGTCAAGCGGCACAGCTATTTGGGCCGGGGTTAATTGCAGAAGATTTGCCACAGCAATTGCCGGCGGTATGGCAGGCATTGCAATTGTCTGATATACGCACTAGCTAGTAGGTATGAGTACACAACCTTTCATTGCCGTATACCCTTATGACGCGCTTGGCGCAGCCGATTATGGCTGGCTGAAGGCGCGCTATCATTTTAGCTTTGCGAATTATCATCACCCTGAGCGCACCGGTTTTGGCGCGTTGCTGGTCATCAATGATGATGTGGTGAAGGCCGGGGCGGGGTTTGATATGCATCCGCATCGGGATATGGAGATTATCACCTATGTGCGTCAGGGTGCGATTTCACACCGCGATAATGCAGGTCACGAAGGTCGAACAGCGGCCGGCGATGTGCAGGTGATGAGTGCCGGCACCGGCGTGTATCACTCCGAATATAACCACGAATCGGAAGACACGTCGCTGTATCAGATCTGGATTGCTCCAAACCAGCGCGGTGTGGCACCACGCTGGGATGCGCGCCGTTTTCCCAAGCAGGAAGTGTCGGATCAGTTGCCGTTGCTGGTGTCTGGTCGTGTGGAAGATGAAGCAAAAGGCGCGCTGTTTATTCATCAGGATGCCGCCATTTATGGTGGACGGATCACAGCGGGCGCTATCGTGCACCAACCCATTAAATATCAGGCGTACCTGTTGGTCTCTGAGGGTGAAATAGAGGTAATGGGACAGCGCATCACGGCAGGTGACGGAGCAGAGATCATGCATCAGCCGTTGCTTGCCCTGCGTGCGATCAGTCCGGCCGAGGTGGTGATGATCGATGTGCCACAGTTGACAAGATAGGTTCGTAACCCGCTATATTATGGCATAATTTTTGTGCTATTTTCGCACCATATGCGTTGAAGTGGAGCGGATTATCGGTTCGTAACCGGCTGTAATGAATGAATATTTCGACTAGGAGGCGATGTGCATGCCCCTTTTCCTTGTCAATCCCGCAAGAAAGCGTTATAAGGGGCTCACGAGTTTCGTACTTTATAACTCTTTGACTATGCAGGCTTCCCTTGTGGCAGCGTATCCGATGGATACACGATCTCCCGATCTACTCGCGTTTGACCAAGAGTTTCCGGTTCGCCGGTAAGTCGCAGCTCGTTGAGCTTTCCTGAGAGTTATGAAGGGCAGCTTAGATTAACGCCAATGAAGGAGATTACGAATGGCAACCGGTACTGTTAAATGGTTCAACCCAACCAAAGGATATGGCTTCATCACGCCAGATGATGGCAAAAGTGATGTGTTTGTTCATATCAGCGCGGTGCAACAAGCAGGCTTTAAGGAGCTGCGCGAAGGTCAGAAGTTGAGCTACGAGATTGCCACGAATAAAGGCAAACAAGCCGCCGCAAACCTGAAATTGGTTGATGCAGCCTAGCTCTCTTTAAGATCGTTCATCGATCTGAAGGAACTGAGAATAAGAAAAACCCGGCCAATGTGCCGGGTTTTTTTGTTGTTAAGATCACAAGCCTAATGTCCCAAGGCGCGCCGGCCAGCCATTGCTGCGGGTCGATCATTTGAATATTGCCGCGGGCAACCATCAAGTAGCGCCGCAATTTCCCGTTCGTTGCAACTATTCGTTCAGATTACAAGACTGATTGTTCAGGAACGAGTTGCCGCAGGTGGTGTCGCCACTACCGCCACCACTACCGCCGCCGCCAGCATTGTCACCGCCGGCAGCGGGTGCCAGTTGTCCCAATTGGCTTGGGCTTAAGTTGGATAGGTTGACGTTTTGACCGCCACCACCACCGGAGTTGCCTCCTGGGTTGCCACCCGTCCCACCTAACGACAGATTGACGTTAGAGGTGTTCAGCCCCAGCGCCTGGAAGAGTGCATTCTGGAACGACGTGAAGAAGCTTGAAAGCGTTGGGCGCTCCAGCCCGTCAAACGTAAGGGTTAGATTCAGCGGCAAGGTAGTTGGCGCTGGCGTTGGAGCCGGAGTGGGTTCTGGTGTTGGCTCAGCGGTTGGCGCTGGCGTTGGAGCCGGCGTGGGTTCTGGCGTTGGCTCAGCGGTTGGCGCTGGCGTTGGAGCCGGAGTGGGTTCTGGCGTTGGCTCAGCGGTTGGCGCTGGTGTTGGGGCCGGAGTAGGCTCAGCGGTTGGCGCTGGCGTGGGTGCCGGAGTTGGGGCCG